>Ga0194132_10003112_pt1 | contig 30056 bp, 22 predicted proteins | sample TA2KigOf80mmetaG_FD_148612 | JGI IMG/M metagenome (GOLD analysis project Ga0194132, IMG submission 148612) | Freshwater microbial communities from Lake Tanganyika, Tanzania - TA2015054 Kigoma Offshore 80m | ecosystem: Environmental > Aquatic > Freshwater > Lake | place: Tanzania: Lake...
TCGGGGAGCTTCAGCGAGCGATAGACGCGCGAAGTGGCCAAGAGCCCCGCATGAGACGAAGCGGTCTCGTCGAGCGGCTTGGGATCGATGGCGAACGGCGACTTGGCTTGGACGGGCAAGCGAGCTGGCATGCGCAAGAAATACATGATGTATATAACATTGCAAGAGAACAATTCACATCTGATGCGTCTTGAAGCGGTTTTTTTGAATCGCTACCGAATTACCCGTGGATCAGGGGCTGTGAATCAGGAATTGAGAATCGTTCTCTCCTGCCCTACGTTGTCGGTCAAATGCCGACTGGGACATGAAAACCGACTTCAGGAAACGAGTTTGGGGGACCACGTTGGTGGCGCTGGTTCTTAACACGAGGATTGCGACCGCGGCGGAGCCTGACCCTTCCGCCACGCCGGTCGGGATTTGGAAATGGGGTTGGAGCACTCCGGCGGGGCAGGTCGTGGACATGACTCTGCGCGTTCGCGCTGACGGGACCAATTACAGCGGCTATATCCTGGGCCGAAACAACAAGCAGATTCCGATTCAGAAGTTCAGTTTTACTCCGCCGAATCTGGCTTTCGAAGTACCGCGAGAGGTTCACGGACACAAGTCGATGGCGCGTTATCAAGGCGAGCTCAAGGAACATCGACTGGCGGGGCGCATGGAATTCGAGCGGGACGGCGAGCCACGGCAGAGGGAGTGGAACGCGAGCCGCAATCCGGAATCCTTGAAACCGCGGCAGCCGGGTTTGCGCGGCCTGTGGCGGTATCAAGTCAAGGCCGGCGATGGCGATGCCCTCGAACTCACCGTTCGCTTCCGGTTTGAAAACGGCAAGTTGCTTGGCTACAATCGCGTGTTTGACGATGAAGTTCCGGTGACCGATCTGGAAAGCAAGGAAGGCGAGATCAAGTTCAATGTCGCTCGCGAGTGGGATGGAAAAAAATTCACGGCCCGATACCGAGGCAAGGCCATGGGTGACTTGATCAAAGGGACCATCGAATCGGACTTCACGGGCACGATGCAGACTTACGACTGGGTGGCTTGGCGGGACTAGTCGCCTTCCTCCTCCATCATGATTTCTCATCCCTCCCACTCGACCGGATGGGGGCGATTTTTTTCAGGTTGGGGAAACCGTGGCGCCAGAGGGCGCGGCAGGCTCAGGATGGGAGGGGCGATCGTGTGGAGGGCGGTGTTCATGGTTTGGCCTGTCGTGATTTTTGCGGCGGATCGAGTCAAGGAGATCGAGCCTTCCAAAGCCGAAATTGATTTTTCGAGAAGAACGTTCGCCCGATTTTGATCGAGCATTGTTACTCCTGTCACAGCCGGGAAGCGGACAAGGTCAAGGGAGGGTTCGCTCTCGATTCACGGGAGGGCCTGTTGAAAGGGGGAGAGGGCGGAGGAGTGGTGGTGCCGGGCAAACCCGACTCCAGCCGGCTGGTGCAAGCGATCCGGCATACGGACGCGGAGTTCAAGATGCCGCCGAAGGACCCGCTCCGTGCCGATCAGATTGCGTTGATTGAACAGTGGGTGGTCTCGGGCGCGGCCTACCCCAAGTCGCGAGGCGGCGCGGCCGGTTCGAGCGGCAATTCCCTCGCCGAAAGCCGCAAGCAGTGGCCTTTCACGCGTGTGCAAGCACCCCCTGAACCCAAGGTTCGCGCCCAAAACTGGCCTCGACAGGGTTTGGATCGATTCATCCTTGCGAAGTTGGAGTCGATGGGACTGCGTCCCGCCCCTCAGGCGGGCGGAATCGATCTCCTTCGGCGCCTCTCGTTCGATCTGACGGGCTTGCCTCCCTCGACCGAAGCGATCGTCTCCTTCGGGAATGGAGCGCCCGCGCGCGAAAAGATCGAGTCGCTGGTGGATGGCTTGCTGGATTCGCCCCGGTTTGGAGAAAAATGGGGGCGTCATTGGCTCGATATCGCGCGCTATTCAGATTCCAACGGACTTGAAGCCAACCTTGAGTATCAAGAGGCGTGGCGTTACCGGGACTATGTGATTGGCGCCTTCAACCGCGACAAGCCGTATGACGTGTTCATTCGGGAGCAACTCGCGGGCGATCTCTTGCAACCCGAGAGTCTCGAAGCACAACTCGAGGCTTTGACCGCCACCGGATTTTTGTCGCTTGGCCCCAAGACTCTGAATGAGGAGCCGGAGAAAATGCGACTGGACGTCGCGGATGAACAAATCGACGTCACGATGCGGGGATTCCAGGGGTTGACCGTGAGTTGCGCCCGCTGCCACGATCACAAATTCGATCCCATTTCTCTTCGGGATTATTACGCGCTGGCGGGCATCTTCACGAGCACGGCTTCGCTCCGGACGGGCGCCGAGGCGGCCGCCCCTGGACCCCTTCGAACGCCCTGGATGGAACGTCCGCTGGAATCGAAGGAAAAGCAGGAAGCCTACGAGAAGCATCAGCGCGAAGTGGCCGAGCTTTCCACGCGGGTTCGGTCCGCGATGCAGCTCAAGAAGACGCTTCCCGGTGGCGTCAGCAGCAATCAACTGGGGGGCATCCTGGTGGACAACACCCAGGCGGTTGCCACGGGTACCTGGCGCTCCTCGACCGGCTCGACCAACCGCTTCATTCAAAGCGACTACTTGCAGGATAGCGACCGGGAAAAGGGAAAGAAGAGCCTCCGTTTTCAACCGGTGCTGCCCGCGGCGGGGCGCTATGAAGTCCGCTTTGCTTATCCGCCGTCATGGAACCGTGCCACCAACGTGCCCGTGCGGGTGGAGCATAAGTCGGGGGTGGCGAATCTGATTTTGGACCAGCGCCAGGAGCCCCCGATCGACCGGTTGTTCGTTTCGCTTGGGGAGTTTGAGTTTGAGGCTGGCACGAATGGGGCTGTGGTCGTTTCGAACGCGGGCACACGCGGGTCTGTCGTGGCGGACGCTGTGCAGTTTCTTTCTCTGGAAGCTGCGGTTCCCGCAATGACCTCGGTGAAGCCGGCTGCGGGGACGGATGCTCAGAACATGATGGCCACTCCCGGGACGGATCCATTCACCATGCAGGAGAAGTTGTTCGAACTGCAGGATCAGGCGCCTCCTCGTCCCGCGATGACCATGGCGGTGGCCGAAGGCCGGGTGGCGCACACCCCAGTGCGGCTGCGCGGTGATGTGAAAAGGCCTGGTGAAGTGGCGCCCCGGGCTATTCCCCCGATTCTGGTGCCCGCCGGACTGCAGGCGCCCGCGATTCCCGAGCAGGAAAGCGGCCGCCGCCAGTTGGCGGATTGGCTGGGCTCGACCCAGAATCCTCTGACGGCTCGCGTCGCGGTCAACCGCGTGTGGATGCATCTTTTCGGCAAGCCGCTGGCGGGCACACCGGATAATTTTGGAGTGTTGGGGGAACGGCCCTCACAACCCGAGCTGCTGGATCATCTTGCCGCCCGTTTCATGGCGCTTGGGTGGTCTCACAAGAAGCTGATTCGAGAGATCGTTTTGAGCAGCGCTTATCAGCAATCCACGGTCGCGGGCGCGGAAACGTTGGCGAAGGATCCCGACAATCAATGGTTTTCGCGCATGCCGGTGCGCCGTCTGCCAGCCGAGTCGATTCGGGACGCCATGTTGCACGCCAGTGGCAAACTTGATTTGCAGATGGGCGGGCCTTCGCTGACCGCGGCTCCGGCGGGAGCAGTGCCGCGGCCCGCGGGCGTGATGGGACCTGCGGAAGCGGCTTTTCGCCGGAGCGTCTATCTTCCCGTGCGGCGCAACAATCTCGACGACCTGATGCAAAGTTTCGATTTCGCGGATCCCCACGCCCTCGCCGCTAAGCGCAATCAGACCTCCGCGCCCACCCAGGCACTCTACATGCTCAACAGCGATCTTGTGCACGAGCAATCACAAGCGCTGTCGGAGTCCCTCGCTGCCTTGCCCTCCGACTCGGCCCGGCTGGAACAGCTCTTTCTGAGGACCTTATCCCGTTCTCCCGATGCGGACGAGAAGTCGCGTTCGCTCGACTTCGTGGCGAGATTCAAGCCCGGACCGGTCCGTCCGGGTGAGACGGCGGGTCCGGCGGAGAGGGAAGCGTGGCGGGCACTTGCTCACGTCCTCTTTGCAACCACCGAATTCCGGTTTCTGAACTGACCGACCTTGTTGATGAACATCGCCGACGATTCTCACGATGGGAGCCCGCCGTTTCCACCAGCCTCATCCGCCTCGGACACGGCCGGCGAGAGAGTGGCTGGCAGGGGGAATGAAGAAAGCCGTATCCATTCGGCATACGCGAGCGTGAACAGGCCGGTGGCCTTGACCCGGCGCGAGTTGTTGAAGCGCTGCGGGTGTGGATTCGGTTATCTTGCGCTCGCCGATTTGCTTCATGCTGCGACGGCAGTTTCGGGCGGCGCGACTCAGCCTCTGGCGCCGCGGGCCACTCATCACCCTGCGAAGGCCAAGCGAATCATTTTTCTTTTCATGCACGGGGGGCCGTCCCAAGTCGACACGTTCGATCCCAAGCCGAAATTGAAGGAGCATGACGGCAAGGGCATGCCCGTGAGCGCGGAAGGCGCGGCACCCGCGCCCGGCAAGCTGCTGGCTTCGCCTTGGGAGTTCGCCCGGCATGGCCAGAGCGGATTGGAAATCAGCTCGGTCTTTCCCGAATTGGCCAGGCATTGCGCGGACGACCTCTGTGTGATTCGCAGCATGCACACGGAGGAACCTGATCATGGCCAGGCGGTGCTCAAGCTCCACACCGGACACGGCACCCTGGTGCGGCCGAGCATGGGATCCTGGATTGTTTATGGGTTGGGCACTCTGAATCAGAGTTTGCCGGGATTCATCACCCTTTGTCCTTCGAGCATCACGGGGGGGCCTCAGAATTACGGCAGTTCGTTCCTGCCCGCCGTGTATCAGGGAACGGCCATCGGGCAGGCTGGGCAGCCTGTTCGCAACGCGCGCTTGCCGCTTTCGAGCCAGCGCGAGCAACTCGATTTGATCCAATCCTTCAACAAAGCGCATGCCGCGAGAGTCCATCGGGATCCTCAACTCGAAGGGGTGATCGAGTCCTACGAACTCGCCTTCAAAATGCAGACGGAGGCGCCGGAGTTGACCGATCTTTCTGAGGAGTCGGACGAGACCAAGGCGCTTTATGGCATTGATCAACCCGCCACGGACGATTTCGGGAGGCAATGCCTGCTCGCGCGGCGATTCGTGGAGCGGGGGGTGCGCTTCATTCAAGTGAGCCACAGTTTCAAGTGGGACCAGCACGCCAATTTGAAGCGCGATTTGGAACGGAACGCGGGGGAAGTCGATCGTCCGATCGCCGCCCTGCTTCAAGATCTGAAACGGCGGGACTTGCTCAAGGACACCCTGGTGCTTTGGGGCGGGGAGTTTGGGCGGACGCCCACCATTCAGGCCGGCGCGGACGGCCGCGACCATAATCCCGGGGGATTCTCCGTGTGGATTGCCGGAGGAGGCGTGCGGGGCGGGATGGCCTACGGTTCAACTGACGACTACGGACGCCTGGCGGTGGACAAGAAGGTTCACGTGCATGATTTGCACGCCACCCTTCTGCATCTGCTCGGGATGGACCACACCCGATTGACTTACCGTTACGCGGGCAGGGACTTCAGGCTCACGGACGTGGCCGGCAATGTCGTGCGCGACATCATCGCCTAGCCTCCTGGATGCCGGCCAGGCTGGAGCGTGGAACCCAGCCCGTGCGCTGGCCGTTGTCGGTCACTTGCACCCAATCGCCTTTGACGCCGGAGCGCAAGACTTCCGTGCCGTCTTTCATCGAGAAGGCCGTTTGGGATTCCTCCAGCGGTCCGAACTTGGCGTGCAGGACGGTTTGTCCGGTGGCGGAGAGTTCCACGACATAACGTTCCGTGCTCCGATGCGCGTGCCACCACGCCGCAAGCGCACCCCCGGCGAGCAAGGCGGACAAGACGGAGGCCACCCCATAGGGGCGCAAGGCGCTGGTCCAGCCCGGTTTGATTTTCAAGGCGATCAGGATGATGAGCGAGGTCCAGACGCTCAACGCGAAGAGGGCGGCCCATTCGTCGGCGCGAAGTCTTGAAACGACTTCTTCCAGCAGGTTGGCAAGCGGCGGCTGGGTCAATCCCGAGCGGTCCCGGGCGAACTGAAGATTGGCGCGAATGTCCGGATCGCGCGGGGCCTGCAAAACGGCGCGCCGGTAATGCAAGATCGCGCGTCCCGTTCGGCCTGCTTTGTACCATGCGTTCCCAGCGTTGAAGAACACGGCCACCGAGCCTTTGCCCTGCGCGATCAGCGCTTCGTAGGCCCGGGCGGCTTCCAGGAACTCCTGCTTTTCGTAGAGTTGATTCGCGCTGTCAAAGCTGACGACCAGGGCGGAAGGTTCGTGGGTGGCGGGAGGAGTCCCCGCGCCCCAGGCGCACCAGCCGGTCAACTCGGCGAAGAGACACCAAACCCAAAGCTTCCTCATGACTTAGCCCGGAAATTTCATGCTTGTTTCGCGACTGGGAATTTCCGGGCTAAGGAAACCGCGCCCTTGTCGCACGAAAACGCATCCTGGAGGCGTGGTCTGAGGAAGAATTCCTTCCAACTGGGTGTGGAATGGGGATGGCATCAGTTTGTTGAACGGGGAGCGCGGTTCGATCTAACCCGCATTGTTGAATCTCGGTGGGGAGCGTTTTCCAACCCAGTCGAATGTGAAACATGCGGGTTAGAGCCTGGTTCCCAATCAGCCAACGCTCCCAACCCGAGTTCGAGCCGGTCCAGCCATGACCTGAGTTCGGAGGCGCTCTGGACCGGGGCGAACCGCGCTTGATCGCAAGCTTGCAGCAACGCTCGAAGGTCGGCGCATAATTCCATGGGTGCGCCCAACTTTTCCAGATGCTCCTCGATCACCGACTCGGTGATGGAGGCAGCGGGAAGGTCCAGCTTTTGCCCCAGCCGATCTTGAAGCAATCGAAAGGCGCCGGCAAAGAATGCCTGGGAATCCGAGCGGTCCGCATCCTGTCTGAGGACGGCCATGCCTTCGGCCTCGCGGCGGTCCACTTCCATGCGGCGACGCAATCGCGGATCGCGCTCGATCCGGTCATTCTGGCTCTTCCAAATGGCTGCGCCAATCCATCCCAGCAAGGGCAAAACGGTCAGCAGCCAGTAAAGAGGACGCTCAATCCACGGGGTGGAGATCGCCGCCAAGGTTCCCGGGTGGGGTTTGATGTGAACGATGTCGCGTCGAGCCGAGTCCGGCTGCGTTCCGGCGGGCGAAGTGGCCAGCACCGTCGGCTGGGCTGAGGCCGCGCTTCCGCCCGACACTTGCAGCGGGATGGCTGGATGGGATAGGGTTCGATACGTTCTCGCCTCGGGATCGAAGTAACTGAAGTCGATGGCGGGAAGCTGCCGGACGGAGGTGGACTCCGGGATGAGGACCTGCTCGAAGGTTTTGGTTCCTTGGATCCCCAACTCGTCTCCCGTCTCCACTTTGCTGGTGGGCGGATAGACTTTGAAATCGCTCCATTCTTGGCCGCTGGTCGCGGGCATGGCTAGGGCGTCGAATCCGCCCTTGCCGCTGATCTGAACGCGGAGGGTGAGGGGATCGCCGGCGGCGAGGGAAGTGGGTGCGGCGTTGACCTGCAGGCCAAACTGGCCGACCGCTCCCGAGAAGTGGGCCGGCCTGCCTTCGGTTGGGAGGGGTAGGATCTTGAGCTTGACCTCGTCGCTTTTGAGCGTCATCCGCCGCCATTCGATGCCGGTTCCGAAAAGGGAGGAGAACAGGTCACCGCCGAATTCGTCGCGCGTGCGCCGGCGTTGCTGCGGGATCCCGATGGTGGCGGAGATCTCGGCCGGCCCCAGGGTTAAGCTGCCCTCTCGCGCGGCGGCGGCGGTGGCCTTGAAATTGTAAAGCCGGTAGCCCTTTCTGCCCAACTGCACGCTTTGTTCCCTGGGTTTGGGCATCTTGCCGAACGTGAAGCCGTCGCCCTTCAGTTGCGGCATGTGGATTTCTTGCGCATTCTGAAAATACAACCTGATTTCCACGGGAAACATTTCCCCCACATAGAACGTGTTGGTCGGGGTCATGAGCCGGACGAACGCCAGTTGCTTGATGGGGTCATTCTGGACCGGTTGGCTGGATTCCTTGACGACGGTCAGTTTGAGGGGTTGGGTGGAGAAAGATTGCCCCCCCACGCTCGCGGTCAGGGAAGGAATCGTGAATTCTCCTTCGCGCAGCGGCGTGACCAGATAGTTGAAGACCAGCGTGTCTTTGCGCCTCCCGTTGTAGAAGCCCAAGTTGCGGCTCTGGCCGCCAAAGGAAATCTGCAAACCCTCCGGCAGACTGAAGTTGGGGACCGCCTGGACCTGGATGTCTTCGAAGGACAACGAGAGGGTGACGGATTCCCCCACGAACGTGGTCGATTCATCCAAGGTGGCGGTGAACGAGGCTCCTCTGGCGAGAAGGCCCAATCCCAACCCGAGGCAGAGGATGGAGATCAACCGCGTCATCGCTCTTACCAATCCTTGAGGATCCGCACCCTTTGTTTCGACGACTTCGGCGGCACGAAGATCATCGCGCGTTCCTCGCCTTTTTGGGCATCCAAAATTTTCGCCGCCTGATCGGGAGTCATCTGGCCTTGCTGAGCCGCAGTCGAGGATCCTTGTTGAGCGGGCGATCCTTCGGACCCTTCCTGCTGCGCCGAGTCCGAGGATTTGTTTTGATCCTTGGATTCCTTGGCATTCTTCTCCGAAGGTTCGGGCTCTTTAGGGTCCTTCTGAGGTTGTTGTTCCTGTTGGCCCTTCTTCTCGTCCTCGGGTTCGCCCTCTTCGCCCTTCGACCTGGAATCTTTCTTCGAATCCTGCTCTCGATCCGATTGATCCGGCTGTCCTTGGTCTTGTTTGGACCTCTCCTCGCCTTCCTTGGAGTCGGGTTTGTCGTCGTCCTCCCGTTCGTCCTTGCTGTCTTGTTTTTGGGAATCGTCCTTCTTCTTTTCCATCTGTTTCTTGAGCTCTTCGATTCGATTCCTGATGTAATTCAGATTGTGAGCGGCGTCCGCATCGGCAGGCTTGAGTTTGAGGGCGCTTTCGAACCTTGATTGGGCACTCTCCCATTGCTTGAGTTTCTCCTGGGCGTCCGTGGATTGTTCGCCGCCTTGGAACAGCGCGTGACCGAGGTTGTAATAGGAGCGTTGTTGAAGTTCGAGATCGGGAGTGGCGAGGCTGGCTTCCAGATGGCCGGCCGCCTGCTCGAGTTGGCCTGAGGCGAGGGCGGACGTGCCGGCGTTGAAGCGAAGTTTCGCGTCGTCGGGTTTGGCTTGGGCGAGTTTGTCCCACTTCTGCGCGGATTCCTTGTATCGACCCGCCTCGAAATCTTGTTTCGCTGAAGAGGTGGACGCCTGGACGACGGGAAGGCCTGTCAGCAAGAGCAGGATGGCGATCGCGGTGCCCGACCCTTGTCCCCAGGGCAACGAACTCGTTGCCGGCGTGTTCGGCGCGGCGGGCGGTCGTTTGCGGTCTGGAATAAACAACTCGATCATCAGCAGGAGAATGCCCAGGCCCAGGGGCCAGGCAAAGCGCTCGTGATATTTTTTCAGCAATTTGGAATCGGATTCCGATTTTGGCAAGGGCGCCAGCCCCTGCTCGTAGAGCGTGGCCATGGTTTTGGTCCCCTTCAAGGGAAGGTAGAACCCACTGGTCAAGGTCGCCAATTCCTGCAAAAGGGGCTCGTTCAGGCGAGATTTGACCACGTTTCCAGAACCATCCTTCAAGAAGTCGGACACGCCCTTTTCGTCCCGGACCTTGAGGATTTCTCCTGACGCCGTTCCCACGCCCACGGTGAAGATTTTCAACCCTTCCTTGGCCGCGGCGCGAGCCGCCTCGACCGCTCCGGCTTCGTGGTCTTCACCGTCGGTGAAAATCACCAGGATCTTGTGGTTGTCTTTTTCGTCCTTGAACGCGGTGAGGGCGGTCTTGATGGCGCCCGCCAGATCGGTGCCGCCCTGCGGAATGATGCTGGTATCCAGGACCTGGACCGATTGCCGGAACGCGTCCTCGTCCAGGGTGAGCGGGCATTGGAGAAAAGAGGAACCCGCGAACGCCACCAACCCGAGCCGGTCGTTTCGAGCCAGTTTCAGCAAATCCATCGCCTCCAGTTTGGATCGTTCAAGCCGGTTGGGGGCGAGGTCGGTGGCGAGCATGCTGCGGGAGGTGTCGATGGCCACCACGATGTCCAAACCGCGTTGCCGGGCTTCCTCCCATTCGAATCCGTAGCGAGGTCCGGCCAGGGCCAGAAAAAGCAGTGCCACGGCGCCGACGAGCAGTCCGGCGCGAATCTTTTGGCGTGCTGGAGAGACACCGACGGTGAGTTGCGCCAGCAGCCGGGATTGCACGAATTGGCGCATCAAGGCCTGGCGTGTTCTCCAGGCCCAGATCAGGAAGAGCGCCACCGCAGGCACCGCGATGGCCATCAGCCAGAGAATGTGAGGATGGGCGAAGGTCATGGCAGCCGCCTCCACACGCTATGCGCGAGAATCATTTCCAGCAACAGCAGCGCCAGCCCCGGAAGGACGAACCAGGGATAAAGTTCCTCATAGCGGAGGAATCGTTTCACTTCCACCTCGGTCGTTTCAAGTTTGTCGATTTCGTCGTAAATCGATCGCAATGTGTCCGTGCTGTCCGCCCGGTAATAACGACCTCCGGTGTTCGCGGCGATTTTCTTCAGCGTTTCCTCGTCGATTTCGACGGGAACCGGCACGTAGCGCTTGGTGCCGAACATGTCGGTCTGCGGGAAGGGGGCGGTTCCGCGTGTGCCCACGCCTATGGCATAGACTTTGACCCCCAACGCTTGGGCCGTTTCCGCGGCCGTCAGCGGCGGCACCTTGCCCGCGTTGTTGACGCCGTCCGTCATCAACACGACGATCTTGCTCTTGCTCTGCAGATCCCGCAGCCGGTTGACGGCGGCGACGAGCGCGCTCCCGATCGCCGTGCCATCGTCGATCTGGCCCAAATCGAGCCGCTCCAGATTCTGCGCCAGGAAGGTGTGGTCCAAGGTCAACGGGGCCGCGATGTAAGCGCGTCCGCTAAAGGCCACCAGACCGATGCGATCATTCTCGCGGCGTTGGATGAATTTCAAAAGAACGTCCTTGGCGATGACCAGCCGGTTGACCCGCTCGCCTTGCAGTTGAAAATCCTCCGCCGCCATGCTGCCGGAAATATCCAGGGCCACGACGATATCGATGCCGCTCGCTCGAATCTTCGATTCGCCAAAGGTCCATTGGGGACGGGCGAGTCCCGCGATCAAGGCGGCCAGCGCCAGCCAGCGCAAACGGACCAGCCAGGCGCCCACACTTGAACGAGTGATCCCGGCGATGCCCTTGACGAGCTGCACCGAGGAGTAAAGGAACGCCGCTTCGCGACCCACCCGCCCGCGCAACCAGGCAAGGAGGGGAATCAACAGCAACAACAACAGCCACCAGGGCTGGGCAAAGCGGATCATGACGGCCCTCCTCCAGCCGGGGCGCGGGGCACATCCGCGGCGCCCGCAAACGCCGCCGTTTCATCGACCAGCCGAAGCGCCGAGTTTTGCAACGCTTCCAAATCCTGGAGGGACGGTTCGTCGCGAGCGAATTTCACCAGGTCACATCGTTCCAGGAACTCGGCCAGGGCGCGCTTTTGTTCCCGGCTCAATTGGGCCGAGGCCTGCAGTTCATCGAGGAATTCCTCGGTCGTCCTTTCCGGAGCGCGCAAGCGCAGGCTTTCCTCCAGGTAGAGCCTCAAGGCGTCCGAGACCGCGATGCAAAACGGCTTCGGTTGTTCGATCCAGGCGCGCGCCTGGAGGATGCGTTCGCGCGCCCGCACATGCGCGGGCACGGGCGGCACCGGGGGAGGAGGCGATTCAACCCGTCGCTTCCTCCGTTTGAGCATGGCCCAGACCAACCCCGCCAGCACGAGCGCCAGAACCAGCCATCCCAGCCACGCCCAGGACATGCCTGTGTCGACAAGCCCTCGCGGTGGACGCAATCCTTCCACGGCTTGGTTGGTTCCCCGAGGCGGAACGATGACGACGTTGGATGGGGATGGTTGACTCACCGCCTCGCCTCCTTATCCGCGTTGCCGTCGCTTCTCGCGCAAATCGAAGAAGCGCGCCAGCTCGAGCTCGTAGGGCCGGTCGGTGCGCACTTGCACGAAATCCACGCGCGCCGAACGAAGCAGCTTGGTCAGTTCGGCCTGGGACCTGTCCCGCCGCTCCATGAAAGCCTGCCGCTTGCGCGGATCGCCGGTGTCCACTTCCACCACCTCGCCGGTTTCCGCGTCTTTCAGGATCAGTCGGCCCAGCGCCGGCAGTTCGTGTTCGAAGCGGTCCAGGGTTTGAATGGCGACCACGTCGTGGCGGCGATTGGCCTGCCGCAGGGCCGTGAAGGACGCTTGCGCGAGGGTGCTCGACAACACCGACTTGCGCCGCAGATGCGCTTCCATGCGCGAACGGTTGGGGGCGGACTCGCCCAAGAAATCGGAAAGCAGGATGGCGATGGCCCGGTGGCGGGTCACCCGGGAAAGAAACTCCAGCGCGGAGTTCATGTCCGTACCCCGCCTTTTCGGTTCAAAACAAAGAATGTCGCGAATGACCCGGAGCACGTGTCGGCGCCCTTTCCGCGGCGGAATGAACTGCTCGACTTCCTCCGTGAACAGGATGAGGCCGACCTTGTCGTTGTTCCGGGTGGCGGAGAACGCCAGCACCGAGGCGATTTCGGCCGCGAGTTCGCGTTTAGACTGGCTCACGGAACCGAAGAGGCCGGACGCGCTCAAGTCCACGAGCAGCATGAGAGTCAGTTCCCGTTCCTCCGCGAATTTTTTGACGAACGGGTGGTTCATGCGGGCGGTGACGTTCCAATCGATGGTGCGCACGTCGTCGCCGGGCTGGTATTCGCGAACCTCGTCGAAGTTCATGCCCTGGCCCTTGAAGACGCTGTGATACTGGCCCGCCAGCGACTCGGTCACGAGCCGGTTGGTCTTCAGTTCAATCTGCCGGATTTTGCGCAGGAGTTCGCGGGGAATCATCGCTCAAGGAACAGGCAGTTCGTCCAGGATCTTCTGCACGATGGTCTCGCCGGTTTTCTCCTCGGCCTCCGCTTCGTAGGTGATGCTGACCCGGTGCCGCAGGACGTCCATGGCCACGCTCTTGATATCCTGCGGGGTGACATAGCCGCGGGCTTTGAGGAAGGCGTGCGCTTTGCCGGCCAGGGTCAGGGCGATGGTCGCGCGCGGTGAGGCGCCCATCTGGATCAATCCCTTCAAGTCGATCCGATAGGACTCCGGTTCGCGGGTGGCGCAAACTAAATCGACGATGTAGTCCTTCACTTTGTCGTCGATGTAAATGTCGTTGAGCACTTGCCGGGCATGCAAAATCTGAGCGGGCTCGATGATGCGGCGCGTGGAGGGCAGCCCCGAGGTCCTGGCCATCAAATCCAGGATCTGCCTCTCCTCGGCCCGGCTGGGATAACCGATGCGGAGTTTCAACATGAAACGATCGACCTGGGCTTCGGGCAGGGGATACGTGCCTTCTTGCTCGATGGGGTTTTGCGTCGCCAGAACCAGGAAAGGTTCTTCGAGCGGATACGTGGTTTCGCCCAAGGTGACCTGCTTTTCCTGCATGGCTTCCAGGAGCGCGCTCTGGACTTTGGCGGGCGCCCGATTGATTTCGTCCGCCAGCACGAAGTTCGCGAAGATCGGACCTTTCCGGGTGGTGAACCCGCCTGCCTGGGGTGTGTAGATTTGCGTGCCCAGGATGTCGGCCGGGAGCATATCCGGGGTGAACTGCAATCGGGAGAACTTGGCGTGGATGCAGCTCGCGAGCGATTTGACGGAAAGGGTTTTGGCGAGGCCGGGGACGCCCTCGAGCAGGACGTGTCCGTTGGACAAGAGCCCGATGAGCAAACGCTCGATCAAATACTTCTGTCCGATCACGACCTGGTTCAGTTCTGCCAGCAAAGGCTGCACGAAGGCGCTGGCGGTCTGCACTTCCGCGTTGATGGCGCTAATACCGGTATTCATGAGCGGCGGAATGTAATCGCACCTCCCGCGTTGTGCCAGCAAATGCTGTCCGGTCAGGAACGCTCCGGTGCATCCAGAGGTTTTCGGTGACCGGGTTGTCGTGGTAACGCAGACAGCCCTGTCTGCTGTGGCGCAGGCTGCCCAGCCTGCGGGGCGACGAAGGGAACCAGGCACGTGGAGAGCATGGAAGGGCCTCGTTCTTCACCCGCCGGGTCGACGGGCTGTCGGCGGTACGGCAGCCTGCGCCACACGACAGACAACTTCGGGTTGCACGGGGAACGCTCATGTGGGCGTCGGCCCAAAACCATGGATCGAGAATCCTTCATCCCCGCGCTGCTAACCAGTAGCGCATTGAGTTCATGGCAGGAGGAGCGCGCTCGTTTCAAGGCCCGGATTTTCCGTTGGTTCGCCTTTTCGGGGGGGGCTTCCTCGATCGCCACGATATGCAACGGGTCGATTCGCGTGACGGACTCGTCCTTGGAGATCACCAGTACCTGCCCCGGCGACACCGCCACGAAATCGGGATGGACCACGGAGACACGGGTGCCATCGCTGAGGCGGAAGACGAACGGGCTGGAATCACCGTTGACCCTCTGGCGAATCAAGTTTCTGTTCATGCTGCCAGTCTATTCGAGCGTCGATAACGAAAGTCAAACGGCAATCCGTCCGTTATTAAGCCACTCCTCATCCACCTGAAGTTCATGAACGAACCGAGGGCGCGGAAATCGTCCTCAAACCTTGAAGTGCGACGCCTCGTCGCCGCGCCGCAAGTCGGCGGACCAATGCCCGTCTATTCCCTGAGTCTGGAGTCCATGATGAGGGTGACGGGGCCGTCGTTGACGAGGTGGATCTTCATGTCCGCCCCGAACACGCCCGACTGAACCGGCCGGGCGCTTTCGCGGCCCAAGGCCTCCACGAATCGTTGGTAAAGGGGGAGGGCGAGGTCCGGATGCGCCGCCCGCGTGTAGGAAGGCCGGTTCCCTTTGTGTGTGCTGGCGTGGAGGGTGAATTGGCTGACCACCATCAACTCCCCGCTGACCTCCGCCACATTCAGATTCATCACGCCCTCCGCGTCGGGAAAAACACGCAGCCGCGCGATTTTCCCGCAGATCCAGGGGAGATCCGCTTCCGTGTCCCCCGTTTCAATTCCCACCAGGACGAGAAGACCGCGATCGATGCGGGCGTGGACCTTGCCGTCGATGAAGACGGAGGATTCGGACACCCGCTGGATCACAACGCGCATGTGGTTTGGGTAGAGTGACTTGGGCCGGCTGTCGAGCCTTGAATTCTGTGCCACTAAAGACTCATTGCTCCCCTAGCGTGGCTGGGAGATATTGGCACTGGATAGTGGCCGCCAATGTGGCATCCGTGCTGCTCGAAGTCTTTCTTTTCATGAAACCCTTCCTGTCTTGCTCGTTTCGGGGACTCCTCTTCGCCGCTCTCCTTTGCTCCGGTGCTCAAAGTTGGGCCCTGGATGCGCTGGATAATCTTCCGCCTAAAGTCGTGCTCAAGTCTCCGGTGGACGGATTGTCCTTGCGCTCGCCCTCCGTCCTGAAGCTTGGGGCGGACGCGAGTGATCCTGAGAACCGCTTGAAGGCCGTGGTCTTTTACATCAATGGAGAGCCGGTCGTTTCGGTTCCGGTGCTGCCGGACGACGCCCGCAAGACTTACTTCGAGACCTCCTGGAATGTGCGGTCCTTCACGACCTTCCCCGTCAAACTCATTGTCCATGCCGGCGCCATCGACCGGGAGGGCCGTCGCGGCACCAGTGAACCGGTCACGGTCACCTTGACCGGACCTAACTCCATTCCCTTGGTGAACTTGACCGCGCCGGACAAAGCGCTCTCCATCACCAGCCGCGAGTATCTATTGAAAGCAACCGCGACCGATCGCGAAGGGGTGGCGAGAGTGGAGTTTTTGGCTGGTGGAAAGGTCATTGGAACCGATGAGCGTGCGCCCTTCGAGTTCTTGTGGAAGGAAATCCCCGCCGGACGCCACGCGGTTCAAGCCCGGGCTGTCGATGCCGATGGAGCCAGCGCGACTTCACTTCCGGTGGTTTTGACCGTGAACGCAGGCAAAGCTCCCGTGGTCGCCGTGACCGCTCCTGTACCCGGGGAGCTTCTGTTGGCCGGGGATGGTTTGGTGGGACTGAGTGCTCGTGTTTCGGATCCCGACGGAACCATCGTGAAAGTGGAATTTCTCGTGGGCGATCAGGTGATATTGCCCCAGGCGAACCTCACCGTGAAGGACCAATACTCGGGGGCATTCCGGCCTGAGGCCGCGGGCCGCTACACGGTTCGGGTTCGAGCGATGGACAACCAGGGAAATACGAGTGTGTCGGAGGAAGTTCCCTTCGAAGTCTACTTCCCGGAGCGCCCGCCCGAACTCATCGTCAGCCTGGTCTCGCGCGAATCGGTCCTGCCGGGTCCGGACGGTGTGATTCAAGTTCGCTCGGACGGTCCAGCGGACTTGTTGTTCAACGTCTCCATTTCGGGGGCCGCGCGGGGAAGCTCAGTCAAACGGGTCGAGCTTCTTTTGAACGGGAAATCCGCCGCCGTGGTTGAGAATCCTCCATCTCAAACTCGAGTGCAATTGACGGCCAAAGGGGTCCCTTATGGACTTTACGAAGTGCTCGTCAAGTCCGTGGATTCGCGTGGCGTGGTGGGGATCGGAATGTTGCCCCGATCCGCGCGTATTCGGGTGGTTCCCCTGGTGGCATTCAGCCAGATTTCGGAAGTCTTGATCGAGCCGGCTTCGAATTCGCTTTTTCGATCGGAGACGATAGGCGGAGATGTGGTGATACGTTCGACGGCCTCGCCGGTGGCGGCGCTCCAGGTCGTTGAGTTGTACCTTGATGGTGAGAAGGCTCTGAACCTCAGTCCCGCCAAAGTGGTTGCATCCCGGTCCCGCGTTTGGTCGATACCGTTCGAGTTGAAGGGCCTGAGGAACGGCAGCCACACCTTGCATGCGGTGCTTCGAGGCGTTGAGGGAGGAGTGCTGTACTCTCGCCCGGTTTCGATCGTGGTCGTCGTTTTCGAGGGAGGACTTGTCACGCAGATCACCTCGCCGAAGCCGCGCACCACGGCGACGGTGGGAGAGACGATCGAGGTCGCGGCCACGGCCAAGCCTGCCGGGGAAGGGCGCCCCGCCGAAGTCGCGAGCGTTCAGTTCCTCCTCAAACGCTCCGGCCAAAAGGACGTGGTGTTGAAGACCGACACTCGCTCGCCCTATTCGACCACGTGGAAGCCGGAATCCGAAGGCGTTTACACCCTGCTCGCCATCGCCAGGACTCCGGGCGGGAAAGAGTATCCGTCCGCGCCGGTCACGGTGGACGTCAAACCGCAACCGATCAGCGCCGCCATTGCGCTGACCTCTCCCAAGAACGGAGCGAATTACTCCCTGGGCCAAGTCGTTCCGGTTGCTGCCAAAGTCGAGGTCAAGGGAGTGGAGGTGAAATCGGTTCAATTTCTGGCCCGTCTGGACGGAAAATCCGAGGAGTCACTCAAAGTCGATTCGACTTCACCTTACTCGGTGGAATGGAAACCCAAGGCGGCTGGAAAATACCGCCTTCGCGCGGTGCTCTCTCTGGCGAACGGCAAGACGGTGGAATCACCCGAAATTGCGATTGCGGTGGGCGACGGAAACAAGCCTCCGGCGGTGGAAATTCTGAGTCCCAAGTCAGGCGGAAAGTTCGAGCTGGGCGAACCCATTTCCTTCACGGTGAAGGCATCGGATCCCGACGGTTCAGTGGCAGAAGTGAGGTATTTCATCCAGGGCGAACTCGTCGCCGTCGTTCCGAAGGCTCCTTACTCTTTGTTGTGGAGTTTATCCCGGAAGGGCGAGCACAAGATCGTGGCCATGGCCGTGGATAACCGGGGAGCGAAAACGGAATCGGAGCCGGTGGTGGTGACGATGGTGGATCCGAACGAGGGCAATCGCCCGCCGAAGGTGGATATCGTTTCTCCGGCCTCCGGTTCGACGCACCCTGCCGGAACGGTGAAGGTGAAGGTGCAAGCGGCCGATGCGGACGGCTATATACCGAAGGTCGAACTCTGGCTCGACGGGAAACTGGCGGCCCAGGAAAGTCGCGTTTTTGTCACCAAGCCCCGGCCCGGTGAACTCGCCGAATTCGAGTTGTCCGTCATGATCACGGCTCCGGGCGCTCACGTTTTGTCGGCCAAAGCCTTCGACGATCGGGGCAGCTCGACGACCTCGTCCGCCATCACCCTCAATATCGGAAGCGTCACGGTGGTTCAGGTTGAAGCGTTGCAAGAGACGCTGCTCGAATCCGGGGAGCAGGGAGCGGGAGGGTTCAAGATTTCCCGTTCAGGAACGGGCAAGCTTCCCTTGGTCGTGCGATACACGATTCGAGGAACCGCCACGGCCGGCATCGATTTCAAAGCCGTTCCAGAGACGGCCAGCATCCCACCGGGCGAGTCCTCGGTGGTGGTGAAGATTGATCCCGTGCCCGACAAGGCACTTGAGGGCAAGGAGAGTGTGACTCTCTCGTTAATGCCCGGAACCTCCTCCGGATCCCCCGCGGTGGATTCCGCGTACCGCTTGGGAGAAAAGTCATCGGCGACGCTCTGGATTGTGGAGAATGGCGCCGACGCTGTGAAGCGCACCCTCGTCAATGTGTTTCCGGAACCGGAGGTGATCTCCATCCTGGGCGATCGGAGCGGACATTTTGTATTCACGCGATCCGGGGATTTAAGTGTGCCGGTGGATGTTCTCTACCAAGTGTCGGGCACCGCCGACCCAGGCGTGCATTACGAGAAACTGAGCGGCAAGATCACGTTCCCCAAAGGGGAGAGCAAGGTCCGGCAAAGCGTGGTGCCGAAGGGTGCCAGTTTCGGCCAGCTCTCGAGGTCCATCATCGTGACCCTCGAACCCGCGGTTTGCATCGAAATTTTCCCGCCGCCTCCGAGTTGCTATCTGATCGGGCCGGACGGCAAGGCCACCTTGCACGTGGTGGCACCGATCGCGATCGGTTCCACGATCGAGTCCGTGGATAGCGCGCCCCCCGGGATCCTTTCGCTCAAGCCGATCGGTCTGACGGGTTTGCTTGGATTGACCCCGGACGAGTTGTACCCGGTGAGCATCGCCCCTCAGAACTCGACCGAGTCCATCGTCACCTTTTATGGCGCGAGTTTTCGAACTTACCTCGTCGAATCCAGCGACGACGAGGGGCGCACTTGGCTGCCGGTAGCCGTGGTGAATTCCGGCACGGGCCTGTTCTTCTTGGATGTCCCGACCCCGACCCCATCCCGAGTTTATCGCGCGACCAGAATCCTTTAATCCTCCGGACCCAATTGATGCTCAAGTTACTCGCCGTTCCGCACACCGGCCCGGAGTAGTTTTCTTGCTGGAAACGGCAATGCAGCCGCGTCGAGACGCGAAAGGCGCGAACCGAAAGTCAAGGTGATGGCGACTCCGGGTCGCGTGCGCGCGCGGCTCATCAGGTCCAAGGACACAGACTCCCCGCCGGGTCGAACAAAGGAAGGCTGTTTTCCTGAACGCTTCCGAGAGACAGGTCCTGCATGCGCTGAGCCGCGGCGGCGGAGACCATCATCTCGTGGCAATGGAGCGTGTCCCGAATCCGGATGATCGTGGCTGTTTCCGAGGAAAAAGGAACGGCTGCGCGAAGGGCGATTTCCAGGGCTTCCCGATCGTTTTTGGCCACCACTGGAATCTTGCCCCTTTCGAGAAAGCCGCTGGTGACGATGTTGGCGTAGGTGGTGACGAAATCAATTTCGTCGAACAGTCCCTGCGTGATCACATCAGCCAATCCCAGCCCGGTAGCATTGCCGTGCGTGGCCTCGGTGAGCCGGCTCACCATGATGGAACGAATGCGCGGGGCTTCGGGTTCGACTTCTCCGCTGATTCGGATCCGTCCGATGATGTTCGTGTCCATGCCTGAACCGCTGATGTCCTTGCCCACGCGGTCCACGATCAGCACGTCCAGATCATCGAAGGGCAACCGGGGCATGTTGCCTCGCGCCAGCTCGAGCAGTTCGGATTCCCTCGAGCTGAATCGCCCGGCGGGCAGGACTTCGACGTGGGCCGTTTCGTCATAAGCGTTTTCCACGACCGCCAGCCCAGCCCAAAGTTTGCCCGTCCCGAGAATCTGCTGGAAGGCGTCGGGAATGAGTTCACGCAAGCCCCGCACACCGTGCCGGTGAACTTCGCTGGCTTGGTTCTTCTTCCCGAGACCGATGACGGCCATTTTGACCAGCCCGCTTTCCCATCGACCGTGAAAATCAGTATGAGGCTTGACCCGGTTGATCAGGACAATGCCATCCGCTTTCCATGCGGCGAGGTCGATGAACACCGCCGGAGCCCCGGGATGCTCCTGGAGCCGATGCGTGTCCATGGAGGAAATGACGGGACAACCCATCGTCTCGGGGGTGATGCCATAGGAGGCGAGGACTTGGGCCTGTCCTTCCGCGGTGGCGCCTCCGTGACTCCCCATGGCGGGAACGATGAAGGGCGAGTTTCCATTGGCTTTGAGGAAGTCAACCGTGGCTTTGACCATGGAGTCGAGTTGAGCGATGCCACGGCTTCCGACCGCAATCGCCACGGAGCCGCCGCGCGGAAGGGGTGGTTGAAGGTTGGACCATTCTCTTGCGACCGTCCCTTCGAGGTCCTGAAGCCGGGGACGAGGGAAAGACTGGGTCGCGCGAAACCATCGAAGTTCATCGAGAGGAAAAGGCGCGATGCTCACGGGCTCGATTGCTGCCAGAGAAGCGAGCGTCCGCCAAGCACAATGCGGGGGCAGGAAGAGGTTGGGAGGAGCGTGTCGTTGACGACGCCTTCAAATCGGTCCCGACCGCTGACCCTAGCCCGCATATTTCATGCACGGGAGGCCCGGTGAGGACACCGGGCCTACAATCACAGAGGCAGGCGCGATGGTAGGCCGCGTGCCCTCACGCGGCACACTGTCGCGGATTCAAGCTCAGTATGAATTATCCGGGCTAGGCGCATGAAGTCCCCACCGCTCCCGTTGGGGTGCTGGCTTTCGAGCTTTTCGAGTGTGGAATAGGGAAATTCCCTAGGCCGTTTCGGAGAACCGCTTAGCCAATCCTGGTTTTGGCCCCGATATTCAAGGAGCGGAGTTCCACCTAAATTGCTCTCGTTCGAAGCAAGATTCGTGGAACTCAAAAAGAGAAAGGTAGAGCAATGAATGGTCATGGCAAACTCATCGAGACCCTTTCCGAATCCTCCATTTACAAGGATTACGAACGGTCGTTCACGGAAACCACCGGCATGCCCGTCGCGTTGCGTCCCGTGGAAACGTGGCGGCTGCCATTGCATGGCAAACGAAAGGAGAATCCATTCTGTTCTCTGGTGGCCGAACGCAGCCGTTCGTGTGCCGAGTGCCTGCAGATGCAGGAGCGGTTGGCACGAGGCGCCTCCACCGGTGCCTGCTCGATGAACTGTGCCTACGGTCTGACGGAGTTGGCGGTTCCGGTCAAGCTGGGCGCGGAGACCATCGGTTTTCTCCAAACCGGAAAAGTCCTGAAGCAAAAGCCCACCGACGCCGCCTTTGACCGGGCGATGTCCAATGCCGAAGGTCTGGGAATCGAGCTCGAAAAGTCCCGCGCTCGCCAGGCCTATTTCAAATCCCCCATTGTAAACCCCAAGAAACTCGAATCGATTGCGGGATTGCTCTCGATCTTCGCCGATCATCTCTCGATGAAAAGCAATCAGATTGCGGTGCAACAGGCCAATGCCGAGCCTCCCGTGATTACCAAAGCCAAGCGATACATCGAAGAGCATCATGCCGAGGACCTTTCGCTTGGCCAAGTTGCGGCGGCGGTGCACACGAGCCTGTTCTACTTCTGCAAATTGTTTCGCAAGGCCACCGGGGTCAATTTTACGGAGTTTGTCTCGCGGGTTCGCATCGAGAAGGCAAAGAATCTTCTTTTGAACCCCAACTTGCGGGTCAGCAAGATTGCCTACGAAGTCGGATTTCAGTCTCTCACGCATTTCAACCGCGTCTTCAAGAAGCTCACAGGGGAATCACCGACGGAGTATCGAAACCGGCTGCCCAAGGCCGCTTGAAAAGGCACCGCCTCCTCCCAAGGGATGCGCGGGTGGATTTCGCTCTGGCGCGACGCAAGCGGTGGAGTAACATGAGGTCGTGCGCCGTCGAAACCCAGATCAGTTTCGTCCGCAGCCGCCCTCGCCGCCGGCGAACCTGAGCCTCGAGCATTCCCGGGAGCAGCTCATGGCCGCGGTCTGCGAGGTCGAATATCTGCGGCGATCTCTTGATGCTCACGCCATCGTGGCGGTGACGGATGCCCGGGGCCGTATCACCTACGTCAATGAGAAGTTTTGCGAGCTCTCGAAGTATTCGGAGTCGGAGTTGATGGGGCGGGATCATCGTGTCATCCATTCGGGGTTCCATTCCAAAGAGTTTTTTCGAAATTTGTGGGCTACCATTTCCCAGGGCAACGTTTGGAAAGGCGAGATTCGCAACCGCGCCAAGGACGGAAGTCACTACTGGGTCGCGACCACGATTTCCCCCTTCATGCTTCCGAGCGGAAAGCCTGGCCAGTACGTTTCCATTCGCACCGACATCACGGCGTTGAAGCGGCTCGAACACGAGCTCTTGAGCCTGAACGACCGGGTGCAAAGTCGAATCGGACGCGACCTGCACGACGGACTGGGCCAGCGATTGACCGCGTTGGAACTGTTTGCCCAGGGCTTGATGCAGGACGTTCGCTCCCGCGCTCCGGATTTGGAAGCTTCAGCCAAGTTGTTGTCCGTGCATCTGAGGGAAGCGGTGGCCCAAACCAGGTTGCTCTCGCACGGGTTGGCGCCGATTTCACTCGACGATCAAGGTTTGTTGGTTGCTTTGCGCGAGCTCGCGGAAGGCACCACCGCGCTCACCCGTGTTCGCTTCACCTTTGAGGGGGAATCCGCCCCCAAACTCGTCGGCGACACCGCCGCGACCCATCTCTACCGCATCGCGCAGGAAGCGGTGAACAATGCCTTGAAGCATGGGCATCCCTCCTGGATCAAGATTCGCCTTCGCTCTCTTGACTCGGGTTGGCTGCTGTCCGTGGAGGACAACGGAACGGGGTTCTCCACCCCTCACGAGACCGCACCGGGATTGGGGTTGCGCATGATGCGGTATCGGGCCTCTACCATGGGCGCTTCGCTCTCCTTTCAAAGCACTCCAGGCAAGGGAACCTGCGTCCAATGCCAGTGGACTCATTCCGTTTGAAACAACCCACCCCATCCTCCTCGCCCCGCCGATACGCCGCCGCATCATGCTGGTGGACGATCATCCACTCATGCGAGCCGGACTCGTGCAGTTGATTCAGAGGCAGAAGGACTTTGAAGTCGCCTGCGAGTGCAGTGGACCTGCGGAGGCTTTGTCCGCGTTGTCGCATTGCCATCCGGACCTTTTATTGACGGACCTCACGATGCCCGGGCGGAGCGGAGTCGAGTTCATCAAGGATGTGCTGGCCTTGAACCCATCGCTTCGGATCCTGGTGGTTTCGATGCGCGACGAGATGGTTTATGCGGAGCGAGTGTTGCGGGCGGGCGCTCGGGGTTACTTGATGAAAGAGGCGGGCGGGGAAAAGCTCCTGGAATCGATGCGGCGCGTCTTGTCAGGCCAGATCGCCGTGAGCGAGCGGCTCTCCGCGCGGCTGCTCGAGCAGATGACGGGGGGGCGGCCCCGTGGTTCAGACTCACCGATTCAGAGGCTTTCCGACCGCGAATTCGAGGTATTTCAATGGATCGGGAGGGGATTGGGAACCCAAGACATCGCCCGACAACTGCATCTCAGTCCCAAAACGGTGGATGTTCACCGGGGACACATCAAAGAGAAGCTGGGCCTCCGAAGCGGACCCGAGCTGATGCGGCACGCCGTTCGTTGGGTGGAATCGGAGCAGGAGGGCGGTTAGGACTCCGCGGCGGTTGGGAATCGCGCCACCATGAATTCCAATTCTCCCGCGCCGGGATTTTGACCTGGAGCGAGGCGCATTGAGGGAGCATGCCCTGGCCATGGGCCTGTGACCGAGGGGCCGGGCGCGCCGATGCTTCCGAGCTTGGACATCGTGGAGTAATAGGTGCGATGATTGAGCACCCAGGAAGTTTCGGTGGCGCCGATGAAAGCGTTCATGGCGTCACTGCGGTTCCGCAGCACGATCTGGCCGGCGAGGGGAAAGCCCCGCGATATCCGCCGGGCAATGAAAAATCTCCTTGGAGGTCAAATAGCGCCAGGTGGGACCATTGGTGATGAAGCGGTCGTTGGTCGCGTCGGAAGCGTTGACCATGTCCCCTTCGCACCAGGCCGGAGCCGTGCGGGTGGCAAGCGGGCCAAGGGCTTTGTCGTCGTTATCGAGCGCGTACATGCTCCAGGCCAGGCCGAGCTGCTTGACGTTGCTCATACATTTGATGGATGGGCTTTGAGCTTGGCCTTGCTCAAGGCGGGAAGAAGCATGCCCGCCAAAATGGCGATGATGGCGATGACGACGAGGAGTTCAATCAAGGTAAATCCGCCTCGAGATGCCGAAGGAAAGCAGGGACGATGCATCAGGAGATCCGATGTTGGGGTTACGACAAGGGGAATTATAAGGTCTGCCCAAGCAGTCCGCTCGTCGGACTTCGTCGAATCATTGAACCCTAAAACGGCGTTTCAGCAGCGTCGAGAGGCGCAAAAGTTTGCGCGTCAAAGGCCAATCTCAAGTTTCGAGGGATCGCCCTGCAGATCCACCTCAACGGCTTCGTCGCTGTTTTCGGTGAGAGAGAGCAAGATCTTCGCCCCTGCAACGGACAGGGCCGAGCCGGCGGAGGTCGGTCACGCAGGGACGAAAGAAACAGTCATTCTCATTTTGGGGAGTGCGGCTGGTTCGGAAACCCGCCGCGGCGCGGCGCGGCGCCAGAAAGGGAATGGTGCCCCGGCTAGGACTCGAACCTAGGACCAATTGATTAAGAGTCAACTGCTCTACCAACTGAGCTACCGAGGCAACCAAGGCGGCGTAGAGTTCCGGCAAGGCGGGGATTTGTCAATGCCGAGTTTGAAAACGAAAAGGCGCTTGTTCGGCTCCGGGCCGGTCACCTAGTGTGAAGACCGCATTCCGCATGCCCGTGCCCCAAGTCATCGTTTCATGAATACGTTCTTTCCGTGCCGAAGGTTCGGCCTATCAGGAAGGTTTTTTTTCTCTGGCCTGATGGTGATGCTGGTCCTGGCAGGGGAGGGTGTCGCCGCCGAGGTGGCGCGGGGTCCCTTGCTTTCAGCCACCTTGCGCGCGCGCCCGCCATTTGGAGCCATCGCCATGAAAGGACTGACGGTTACGGCGGGTTCCCAGAAGGACGTTCACCTCTGTTTCGATGCGGATCTCATGCGCGTCGCGATGGGTTGGACTGGGGCGTTCCTGGAGTTTGGCGACACCCAGTCTCAGATTGCCTGGCCGCCCCCGCCGGAGGTGAAAGGCCGCTATGTTTTCGCCAACCGGCAGACTCCCGGGTGGGCTCGCCAAGGTTCTTTTGACGATCCGCGTCCGCGTCAATTAGGGCCGTTACCCAAGGATTGGGCGCACTTCCGGGGGCTCTATCTTCACGGTGACCAGGTGGTGTTCGAGTACCGGTTGGGCCAGCACACCGTCCTGGAACATCCCTCCGCGTTCGAACACGAAAACCATCGCTGGCTCGTGCGAACTTTTCATTTCGATTCCGAGAGCGCCGAGCAGACGTTGCTGGTGGCGGATGGCATGGATGGAGAGTCGCAATCCGACTTTGGCGGCTCTTCCGGATTCGGCGCGGTGACCTGGATGAAAGGCAAACCATTGATGGTGGCTGGGAAGGGGATCCCCGCCGGGGCGAAATTGGAAAGCACGCGGGAGCGGCGCCTGGTCTTGAAGCTTCCCCGCATTCAGGCTCAACAGTCCTTTCAAATCGCGATCGGTGAAGTGACGCATGCGGAGGCCTTGACCCGGTGGCGCGAGATCCCGATCCCCAACGTGAAAGATTGGACGAGAGGGGGTCCGCCACGATGGCCGGAGACTGCAGTGACCCAAGGCACGCGCGGTTCTGGTTCGGAAGCGTATGTGATCGATACAATCACCGAACCGGTGCACAACCCTTACCATGCAAAAATGTTCTTCGGGGGCTTCGATTTCTTCGAAGATGGACGGGCGGCGATCTGCACTTTCCACGGCGATGTCTGGATCGTGTCCGGCCTTGACGAGGGATTGAATCGCGTGGTGTGGCGGCGTTACGCGGCGGGCCTTTTTCAGCCGTTAGGAGTGAAGGTGATTCGGGGAGAATTGTTCGTTCTGGGACGAGATCAAATCACCCGGCTGCGCGATTTGAACGGAGATGGGGAAGCGGATTTCTATGAGAACTTTAACAACGATTCGATCGTCACCGCGAATTATCACGAGTTTTCGATGGATCTCCAAACCGACCGGGCCGGGAACTTTTATTATGCCAAAGGAGCCCCCTGGGAGCCCGAGGTCATTTCACCTCACCAAGGTACGGTGCTGAAAGTTCGCGCCGACGGCTCCGCGCTGGAGGTGTTCGCCAGCGGATTGCGCGCTCCCAACGGGCTGGCGATTGGTCCTGGGGATGAAATCACGGTCAGCGACAATCAAGGCCACTGGATTCCCTCGAGCAAGTTGAACCGGGTCGAGCGGGGCGGATTCTACGGCATGGTTCCCACCGCGCAGAAGGAGCTTCGATTCGAGCGCGGCGGCACCCCTTTGACCCTCAATCCAAGCGATCCGCAGGCCCGGCGGCAACATCAGTTGAAGACGTGGGACGCGGGATCCCCGTCACCGTCCACTTACGATCCTCCCATGGTTTGGTTGCCGATGCAGATGGACAATTCGAGCGGCGGCCAGTTGTGGACGACGGGGGCCAAATGGGGCCCGTTGAGCGATCGCCTGCTCTTCATGTCCTATGGCCGGTGCACGTTATTCGACGTGCTGATGCAGGACGTCGGAGGCGTCAAGCAAGGCGCCATGGTGCAATTGCCGCTGAGGTTTTTCACGGGCATCATGCGAGGCCGGGTCAATCCGGTGGACGGACAGGTCTATCTTTGTGGTTTGAAGGGATGGCAGACCAGCGCGACCCGGGATGGGGGTTTCTATCGCGTGCGTTACACCGGCAAACCGGTTCGCTGGCCTTTGCGCTTTGCCGCCACACGTCAGGGCGTGAAGTTGGGTTTCTCGGCCCCTCTCGAAGCGAGTTCCGCGAGCGATCCGGCGAACTTCAGCGTGGAGCGATGGAATTACCAGTATAGTGGCGGATATGGTTCTCCTGAGTTTGCGGTCTCCAATCCCACGCTCAAGAAGCGCGAACCCATGGAGGTCACCTCCGCCAAGGTTTCCGGCGACGGGTTGGAGATTGCGATCGAACTCAAGGACATGCGACCGTGCGACCAAATCCGGATCCGCTATCAACTCCAATCCAAGGATGGCGTCAGCGTGAGCCACGATATGTATGGGACGATCCACCAACTGGCGGATCCCTGACCAAGCCAGTCGATGATGGTGGTGGATTTTTTTCCGCTTTGGACAGGGCCTTCAGGCGGCTCCCGAAAATTCCAGTGCATCCCCAAGTTGTCTTCAGTGTGGCGCAGGCTGCCCAGCCTGCCGTATCGCCGACGGCCCGTCGGCCCGGCAGGTGAAGAACGAGGCCCTTCCATGCTCTCCACGCGCCTGGTTCCCTTCGTCGCCCCGCTGGCTGGGCAGCCTGCGCTACAGCAGACAGGGCTGTCTGCGTGACCACGACAACTCGGTCACCGACAATCTCTGGATGCACCCCGACACTCCGTCGGACAAGGAAATGCCTTGAGTCCGCAGGTGGAGCGGCGTTGAAATCGGGGCCTTGAGCCTTCGATATCTTTCTTGGCTGGCCGTTGGACTGGGGTGGGTTTGGCTGGGTTTAGGGGCGAACGCGCAGGACGCGCCGCGCGGGGCGGAGCGAGGGCGGAGTTTGGAGGATTACCGCCGGTTCGCCCTTTCGCAGCAGGCCGATGCCGAACGCGGCAGACTTCTGTTCGCCGACGAAGGGCGTCTGGGTTGCGCCAAATGCCACACGGTGGACGGGAGCGGGGGTAAGGCCGGGCCGGACTTGTTTGCGATTGGAGACAAGTTTGCGCGGCCCGATTTGATCGAGGCGGTTTTGCTTCCTTCCTCCAACATCGCGGTGGGTTATGGGACGACGGTGGTGGAGACACGCGGGGGTGAGGAAGTGTCCGGGATTCTCAAGCGATTGAGCGAGGAGGGAGTGGAGCTCATGGGAGCGGACGGCAAGGCGGTGGTGATTCCGAGGGCGGAAATCAAGGAGCGGCGGAACTCGAGCGTTTCGTTGATGCCGGATGCATTGCAGGCGGGTTTAACGATGCGAGAGTTCAACGACCTGATCGAGTACCTCGTGCAGTTGCGCGAGCCGGCCCGAGCCCAAGCCGACGATCGCCGGACGCCGGGGACCATTCCGGCACTCGCCCGAATGGTGGCCTTGCGCCCGGTTTATGCAGAGCCCCTGAAGGCGCCGAAGATCGATGGAGTCGAGTCTGGACTGACAGGTTACTGGCCCATTCCCGGAGAGCAAGGCGCCGCGCTGGTTACCCATCAAACCGGTATCATTTGGTTCATGGAGCAGCCGCGCCGGGGTGACGCGCCACCGAAGCTTTGGCTTGATTTGACGGCGGAAACGTACAGCAAGACGGGGCCCAACGGAATGCTCGGACTCGCTTTTCATCCCAAGTTTCGTTCGAACCGCAAATATTATCTCAAGTATCATGTTTTTGAGGGCAAAACGATTACAACCGCGATCGTTGAGCGGCGCATGAGGGCTGATTTTCGCCAGGATTCCGGAGAACCACCTCGCCGCGTCATTTCTGTTCCCAGTCCGGGGGGCGATCATGGAGGGGGTTGTGTCGAATTCGGACCGGACGGATATCTTTACTTTGGCCCGGGTGATTCCGGACCGCATCGAGATCCGCAGGGCAACGCACAGAACATGGGTTTGCTTCTGGGGAAAATCTGCCGCATCGACGTGGACCGCCGGGATCCGGGAATGGAGTATGGAATTCCCGCGGACAATCCTTTTGTGGGCCGGCCGGGGGTGCGTCCGGAGATTTGGGCGTCGGGCTTTCGGAATCCCTGGCGCTTCTGCTTCGATCCGGCGGACGGAACGCTTTGGGCGACGGATGTGGGGCAGGATCGCATGGAGGAAGTCATGAAGGTTCGAAAAGGCGAAAACCATGGATGGAACGTTTACGAGGCATTCGAGCGGTTTTCAGATGCGTTCCGGAAGTCCGGCGAGACGTACGTGGCTCCGCTGATGGCCTACCGGCGGCGGTACGGAAATTCCATCACGGGCGGATATGTCTATCGCGGACGATCGGCGCCGGCCTTTGACGGGGTTTATGTTTTCGGCGATTTCAATACCAAGATGATTTTTGGCCTGCAGGAATCAGGCGGCGAGCCGCGGGTCGTCCGGCATTTGGCGACCTGTCCGGAGCGCCTGGTTTCGTTCGGTGTCGATGGGGAAGGCGAACTTTACGCCGTAGGGTTTGAGGGGACGATTTACCGGATGGATTTCAGCGGGTGTTCCTTGCCGACTCAGTAACTTGCTGAGCCACCTTGTTTGTTGCCGGATCAAAGCGCCAGAGGGCCTGCCGCTCGCCCATCACCAGATCCATCAAGGATGGTCCTCGTGCTTCGTCGTGTTTTTCTCAATGGGTCACGGAATGGGCGATGCCCACGGCCACGGAATCCCGTTAGGATTCCTGACGGGACGAGTTTGAGTTGCGTTTCGGCGGTTGGGACGGGACGAACCTCCCGACTAACTTCAGCATCAAGTCAGTCGGGAGGATCCCTGGACTGGCGGCTTCTCCCCATTGCCGATGTATCGGTCGAGTGCCGTGCACAAACCCTGAAATTCGGTGTCCAACGCGGAAATCTGGGCGCGGGCGGAAGGGGAGTCCGGGAGCGGAACTTGATGCTCGAGCTTTCCGAAAAGCCCCGGGTCAAATGAATTCGTTGATCAAGTTCTCGAGCAATTCCTGGCGGCCGCTTTCAAGCCCGCTCACTTCGCCGATTTTGAGCGCATGGGCCTCGAGATCTTCA
>Ga0194132_10003113_pt1 | contig 30036 bp, 29 predicted proteins | sample TA2KigOf80mmetaG_FD_148612 | JGI IMG/M metagenome (GOLD analysis project Ga0194132, IMG submission 148612) | Freshwater microbial communities from Lake Tanganyika, Tanzania - TA2015054 Kigoma Offshore 80m | ecosystem: Environmental > Aquatic > Freshwater > Lake | place: Tanzania: Lake...
ACCATTTCCACAGACAGATCAAGTTCTGGGGCATCACCCCGAGCTACGCCTTCGTCGGCGAACCCCAGACCAACGGGGTGATCGAACGATTCTTCCGAACCTTCAAGGAGCAAGTCGTACATGGCCGCATCTACCAGACCATCGACGACGTCAGGGACGCCGTCCGCGTCTTCGTCGACCGCTACAATGCCCAGTGGCTGATCGCAAAGAACGACTACCGAAGTCCAAACGACGCCAGAACCGCTTGGGATCAGAGCGCGTTCAGGCTGGCCGCTTAACTCCTACCTTGTGTCCAGATATCCGGGTGCAGTACAGGAAATACTGACACATGTCGTCGCCACGCCGACGCCGATTCCAAGCGCGAGCTGCAACTGCCAAAGCGCGGTGGCGAGCGACGCAGCGGCGAAGGCGGCGGTGAGCGTCGTCGCCCCGATCGCATAGGCCAAGCGCGGCCCGAAGCGATCGGCCAGCGCACCGGCGAAGGGACCGCCCACGCCGATCGCGAGCATCGATAGCGCGTAAATGCCCGCGGTCTCCGCATGGCCCAGGCCGAGGCCCTGCTCCAGCGGATGGATGAAAACCCCAAAGGTCTCGGCGGCACCGCGCACCACTACGACGAAGCCGCAGGCGGTGGCGACGATCGCGACCGGCAACGACCACGCGGGTGCGCGGCTGGCGGCCCGCTCCAGCAGGACCGTCATCTCGGCTCCGACAGGTTGAATTCTCGCCCCACAAAACAACGATCTCCGCTTCCGAAAGGGAATGCAACCGCATTGCGAGAACGAGGCCAATTTCTCCACAGTTTTGTGCATAACTACCATATCTAGACGCTGAAGAGGCGTCGGCTACAATATGTCGAGTTGACAGCATACCTCTCCTGCAGGGAGGGGGATTAAATGACCTCACTTGCCACTGTCTCGGCGCCTGCGGATCTGTCGCCGAAGTCAATTCTTCCGCTACCGCGGCGGTCGCTCGCCTCCTTCGCCGTGCAGCTGCTCGATGCGACCGCCATCGAGCACGGCCCGCCCGAGCTGCTCGGGCAATTCTTCACGACCCCTGACCGCTTCATGCGCGCAGGGCGATGTCTGCCCATTGGTCGGCGATGCCGCGCAGCTGGCGAGCGTATTGGCGGTCGCGTCGAACGGCTTCCCGGAGAGGCAGCAGCAGCCGGAAGGGTGCGAGTTCGCGCTCCGAAACACTCTCGAAGCGCACACGCTCGCCCTCGTAGGAAGCGGGCGGCGTCGACGGGCTGCCGAGCGCGCACAGCCGGCGAAGCTGCTGCCCGGCGGCTACACCGTCGGTGTCACGCTCTCGAAGCCAAGTACCGCACCACCAGACCGCGAGCCGCATCTGCTCGCTGCGGAGCGCAAGGTAGGAGGCGGCATGCTCGACTGCGCGAGTCGAACGACCGACCGTTCCAGCGAGCACATGAGGCGGGAGGCCTCGGCGAGGATGACCACCACGCGCATGTCGCGCGCAAGGAAAGCGGCGGCGGCGTAGTCGGCATCGGGATGAATCCCGAAGCGTTCGAGCGCCGCGGCGTCGAGCGGCCCGACGCCATGCTCGTCAGCGAACATCGCCGTGCCGTCGACGAACGACGCCATACGGCTGGGTGCGTCCCCGAGCCAGTCTTCAAGGCGGTCGAGCGCTGCCAGCGGTCCGATGACTTCGACAACGGTCCCGCGGTCGAGGTCGGCCAGGCGCAGGGGCCTGGGCTCGGTCAGCAGGGACAGAAGCCAGTGCCGCAGCGTCGCCACCCCCTGATAGGGGGCACGACTCGGGCTGATTTCGAGACTGATGCGCGATGCCTCGATGCGGCCGCGGATCGGCGCCATCGCCGCGTTCTGCACCATGCTCCGGATTCGCCCATCGGCATCGATGACGAAGACCGATTCCGGCCTGGTCTCGACCTGGCGGCGCACATGGTCAGCGATAGCGGCGCTGGACAGTTTCGCCGTGGCGCTTGAGCGGCACGCGCGCCTCACCAGCCTCGTTCTAGTGGCCTGTCCCCCAGCCCCTCACAACAAGGCCCCCTCTCACCACCGATGTTAGGATTCCTTTAGACTTCAGCAGCTTGCATCGCCGGCTGGCAGATATGAAATCCTAGTACAGGTAGCCTTGTCCGACAAACCCGGGTTACCGGAGTCGTGCCGGAAAACGCTCCCCGCGATTTCGCGCCGTCGCAGCCCCTGACTTAGGCGTGAATGCGGTCGGCGTAGTGCTTGACGAAGCGCGCACAGACCTCGGTCAGCTGCTCGGTTAGCGCCGCCCCCGTCGCCGACGAGCTGAGGTTGGGGTCGCCCTTGCCGACACCCTGGTTGTAGACCTCGTGATATTCGTTCGGCATCGCCACCTCGGCACCCTCGAAGCTGGCGGCACCGAGGGCTGCGAATGGCAGATCGAGCAAAGGATCGCGCTTGACCGGCCTCGCCTGTGGGATCAGGTCGGGGCGCATCAGCTCCGGGAAGAGGTGGAGGCCGACGCTGGTGAGCGGGTCGGCACCGTGGCCCGAGACCGCTTTCGACTTCTCCGCACCGACGATCCCAGGAAGCAGGCTGTAGCCGATCCGCCAGAGATAGAGGCTCGGCATGAGTGCCTTATGGTCGCGGTAGAGGCCGCGGGCGACCTCGGCGATCGGTCCGACATTGCCGCCATGGCCGTTGATCACGATCAGGCGCGTAAGCCCGTTGCGGCGAAGCGAGTTGACCATGTCCCAGATCACCTGGGTCAGGGTCGACTGCTCGAGCGTGATGCCGCCGACCATCGAGCCGAACCAGTCGGCACCGCCATAGGGCAGCACCGGCGCCACCAGCGTCCGCGTTCCGCGCTCGGTTGCCCTCAGCGCGATCAGCTCGGCGATCTTTTCGGCCGAGAGGTAGTCGCCCATCGGCGCGTGCGGGCCCTGGTCCTCATGACTGCCCATCGGCAGCAGAATGATCGGGTTCTTCGGCAGCAGCTCCCGCGCCTCGCCGCCGGTAATGTGGCCCATATGGACTTTCGGCTGTGTCATCGTCGCCATTGTCGGTCCCTCCGGCGGTCGGGTTGACGAAACGTCACGCGAATTCCTCGGCACGGATGCAGGCGACCCGGCGCTGCTCGCCGAAGGGCCTGAGCTCGGGCACAGCGCCGGCGCAGGCCTCGATCGCATGCGCGCAGCGCGTGCGGAAGACGCAGCCGGAGGGCGGATCGGACGGGCTCGGCGGATCGCCCGGCAGCAGGATCCTCTTGACCCGCCGCGCCGGGTCGAGTCGGGGCGTCGCCGAGTTCAGGGCGCGGGTATAGGGATGGGCCGGCGTGGCGAAGATCCGGTCGGCTGGCCCCTCCTCCATGACGCGGCCGAGATACATGACGACGACGCGATCGCAGAGGTGACGAACGACCGGCAGGTCATGGCTGATGAACAGGAGCGCGAGGCCGAGATTGCGCCTGAGCTCACCCAGCAATTGCAGAATCTGCGCTTGGATCGACACGTCGAGCGAGCTGACCGGCTCGTCGGCGACGAGGAAGTCGGGGCCGGTCGCGAGCGCGCGGGCTATGCCGATGCGCTGGCGCTGGCCGCCCGAGAACTCGTGCGGAAAGCGGCGGGCATGCAGCGGATCGAGGCCGACCAGGACCAGGAGCTCGCCGACCCTCCGCTCCTGCTCGGCGGCGGGTACGACCTGGTGGATACCGAGTCCGTCGGCAATCTGCGCGCCGACGCGCCGCCTGGGATCGAGGCTGCCATAGGGATCTTGGAAAACGATCTGCATGCGTCTGCGCAACCGGCGCCACTCTGCGCGTGAGATCTGATCGAGAGGTCGTCCCTCGAAGCGCACCTCTCCCTCGGTCGCCGGGAGCAAGCCGAGCATCAGGCGCCCGAGCGTCGACTTTCCGGACCCGGATTCGCCGACGACGCCGACCGCCTCGCCTTTCTCAAGCCGAACATCGACATGCCGGACCGCCTGCACGGCACGCCCGCGCCGGAAGAGCCCCCTCGACCGGAAGATCTTGGAGAGCCCTCGCGCTTCGATCAGCGCGCCGTTCAAGCCGCGGCCTCCCTGGCGCCGGAGAGTTCAGCCCAACGAATGCAGCGGACGCGACGTTCCTCGCCCGCCTCTTCGAGCGCTGGCAGGGATGCGGCGCAGGCGGCCAGCGCATGGGCGCAACGAGGCGCGAAGCGGCAACCGGCCGGAAACGCATGAGGCTGCGGTACGACGCCGGGAATGCCGACCGGTGCGGCGTCGGCTTCGTGCACGGCGGCGAGCAATGCGCGCGTGTAGGGGTGAAGCGGATTGGCGAAGACGCCCGCCACCTCGCCTTCCTCCACGACCTGTCCGGCATACATGACAGTCACCCGATCGGCGATCTCGGCAACGACCGCAAGGCTGTGCGTGATGAAGACTAGCGCGGTCCCGGTCTCGCGCTTGAGCTCGGCTAGCAGATCGAGAATCTGTGCCTGCACGGTGACGTCGAGCGCCGTCGTCGGCTCGTCGGCGATCAGGAGCGCCGGACGGTTGGCGATCGCCATCGCAATCATCACGCGCTGACGCATCCCGCCGGAAAGCTCGTGTGGAAAGGCACGCAGTCGGCGTTCGGGATCGGCGATTCCGACGCGCCGGAAGAGGTCAAGCGCTTGCGCCTGCGCGTTGGCTGCGCTCGTCTGCCGATGCGCCCGGATCGCTTCGGCGACCTGGTCGCCGACGCGGTGCACCGGGTTCAGGCTGCTCATCGGGTCCTGGAAGATCATTGCAATGGCACCACCGCGGAGCTGGCGGAGCACCGGCTCTGGCAATCGCAACAGATCGCGGTCGCCGAACCAGGCAGAGCCGGAGACGGGTCGCGCCGCCGGAGGCAGAAGGCCGATGACGGAGGTCGCGGTCAGCGACTTGCCGGAGCCGCTCTCGCCGACGATGGCCACCGTCTCGCCGGCGCGGACCGTCAGCGAGACGTCGTCGACCGGACGGATCCGCCCGAGCGGCGTCTCGATCTCGACCGTGAGGCCGCGCAGGTCGAGGACCCGCTCCGGCTCTACCGCGGGCGGCGGAAGCAGGCCCGGCACCAGGCGATCGACGAGGCGGCGTCTCGGCCGCTGCGCCGGCGTGCGCGGATCGACCGCGTCGCGCAGCGCGTCGCAGAGCAGATTCATCGTGAGGATGGTCAGAGTCAGCGCGACGCAGGGCCAAAGCAGCATCAGCGGCGCCTGCTCCATGGTCGCGCGCGCCCCGCGGATCATCAGCCCCCAGGACGGCGCCGGTGGCACGACGCCGAGCCCGAGGAAGGAGAGCCCGCTCTCGACCACGACCGCGGCGGCGACCGCGAGCGAGAACTGGACCAGCACCGGACCTGCGATGTTGGGAAGCACCGTGCGCAGCAGGATGCGGCCGGTCGAGGCACCGAGCGCGCGCACCGCCTCGACATAGTCGTTGCTGCGCGCCGAAAGCACCTCGGCATAGGCGACTCGGGCGAAGCCAGGCACGTAGAGCACGGAGAGGACGAGGATCAACGTCGCCGCACCCGGCCCCAGCAGCGTCACCACCAGGAGCGCAAGCAGGATCGGGGGAAAGCAGAGAATGACGTCGACGAGGCGGACGGTCAGGAGCTCGCCGAGCCCCCGGAACCAGCCGCCGATCAGTCCGATCAGCGTGCCGATCGTCCCGGCGATCAGGGCCGAGGCGAAAGCGACACCGAGGCTGGTGCGGGCGCCCCAGATCAGGCGCGAGAGCACATCGCGGCCGAACTCGTCGCGACCGAGCGGCGAGCCCGGGATCGGACCGGAAAGGCGACGCGCCACGTCCTGGCGGATCGGGTTCGGCAGGTCGAGCAACGGCGCCAGCAGCGCGACCAGGATGATCGCAGCGACGAATGCTCCCGGGATCCAGAGTCGCGTCAAGCCGCGCGCGTCCTGGGATCGAGCGCCGCGTAGAGCAGGTCCATGATCAGGTTGATCAGGAGGAACAGGCCGGAAATCGTCAGCACGATACCGACGACCATCGGATAGTCGCGCGCTTCGACGGCGCGCAACAGCGGCGTCGACATGCCCGGCCAGTTGAACACGTACTCAACCAGCACGGTGCCGCCGAGAAGCGTGCCCATATGAAGGCCGAGCACGGTTAGGACCGGTGTCAGCGCGTTGCGGACGACATGGCGCAGCAGCACGCGCGTCGGCGAAAGCCCCTTGGCGCGCGCCGTGCGTACGAAGTCACGCGACAGCGCGTCCAGAACCGAGGCTCGGGTCATGCGGAATACCACCGCGGATAGGCTCTTGGCGATCGCGATCGCCGGCAGCGTCAGCAGCGTCAGGTGCTTCACCGGGTCCTGCGCGAAAGGCACATAGCCGCCCGCCGGCATCACCTTCAGAGTCTGTGCCAGGAGCAGCACCAGGAGCGTGCCGACAACAAAGACGGGGATGGCGAGGAGCAGCGCCGCCGTGCCCGAGACGATGCGATCGAAGAGGCCGCCGCGATGGAGCGCGGCATAGGTGCCGGCGGGAAGCCCGAGGAGCACCGCGATGAGCGTGCCGGCAAGGATCAGCTCGAGCGTGCGCGGCAGCCTGAGCGCGATCTCCTTGGTGACCGGATACTCGTCAACCAGCGACGTGCCCAGATCGCCACGGATGACGCCGCCCAAGAAGGCCAGGTATTGATCGAAGATCGGCCGCTCGAGGCCGAGCTTCACGCGCAGCTCCTTGACCGCTATGGGGTCGGCCGCGATGCCGCCGGTCGACAGCAGCAACTCGGCCGGATCGCCCGGCACGACATGCAGCGTCATGAACACGACCAGCGAAACGGCCCAGGCCAGCACCAGGCAGGTGGCGATTCGGCGCAGGAACCAGCGCATCAGCCGAACGACACCTCATCGAGCAGCGCACCGGAGGCGGTAGTCAAGGCGCCGGGCAGGGTCTTGAAAGCCTGCACGCGCTTGTCCATGCCATAACCCTGCGAGCGCCAGGCGAGGCCGACGATCGGCACCTCCTCTAGCGCCGCGCGCTGCATCTCCTTGTAGATGGCGACGCGCTTCTCCTGGTCGAACTCGGCGCGGCCTTTGGCGAAGGCTTCGGAGGTGCGCGGCGCCTTGAGGCCGAAGGAACGGCTGTAGGTGGGCGACAACGAGGTATCCATGACGACGCTGAGGCCGTCGGGGTCGTTGTTGTCACCAGAGACGCCGTGGATCGAGATCTCGTACTGGCCGCGCGAGCCCATGGCGATGCGGGTCGACCAGTCGGGAAGCTGCAGCTCGCATTGGATGCCGATCTGCGCCAAGTGCTGCTGCACGACCTCGGCAGTGTCCTTGTGCATGCCGAACTGGGCCGTCGCCAGCATCTTGCAGGAGAATCCCTTGGCGTAGTTGGCCTGGGAGAGCAACGCCTTGGCGCGCTCGGGATCGTAGTTCCAGCCCTTCGCCAGCTCCTTGTCGTACCAAGGCGTGCCCTCCACGATCGGCACGCCTTCGAGCGGGCGGCCGCGGCCGAAGAAGGCGACCTTGACGATGTCCTCGCGACGGACGGCGTGCGCGACAGCGCGGCGCACGCGCGGATCGGAGAACGGCCCCTGGGTCGCGTTGAACAGCACGTCCATGAACGGGCCGTCCTCGGCGTCGAGCTTGAGCCGCGGATCCTTCTCGGTCGTCTCCATCGACTGCCAGGGAACGTACTCGATCATATCCATGTCGCCGGATTGCAGCGCCGCGAAGCGCAGATTCTCGTCGGCATAGACGACGAACCTGATGCCCTTGAGCTTGGGCAGGCCGGGCTTGTGGTACTTGTCGAAGGCGACGAGGTCGAGCGAGGTGCCACGCTCCTGGCCGGCGAGCTTGAACGGCCCGGCGCCGATCGGCGCGTTGGCCTCCGACTTTCGCGAGATGACGCCCATGTTGTAGTTGCCGAACCAGTGCGGCAGCGTCGCCACCGGCTCCTTGGTGAGGAGGCGCACCGTGTGCGGATCCGGCGTCTCGATCCTGGCGACCAGCTGGAACTGCGCGCGCATATACGCCGTCGACTTCTCGCCGGCGATCTGCTCGATCATCCACTTGATGTCTTCCGAGGTCACCGGGTCGCCATTGTGGAAGACGGCGTTGCGCTTGAGCTTGAACACCCAGGCGCCGTCCGCCGGATCGCGCGCGAAGGATTCCGCGATCTCGCCGGTAAGACTGCCCTTCTTGTCGTAGCCGACCAGCCGGCCATAGGTGAGCATCTTGACCGTGCCGGCCGAGGCACCGGTCGAGACCCAGGGCTGCAGGTTCGGCGGCCAGGCGGAGAGACCGCAGCGGAGGATGTTCGACTGCGCCTGCGCACGCAGCGGCGAGGGCAGGAAGGCCAGCGCGCCGCCGGCCTTGAGAATGGTGCGTCGGGAGAAGTTCATGATGCGCCTCCAGGCTCGGGACGCCGCTTGGCTCGCGGCCTTCTTAGGATCAAGAGTGACGCGGCCAACCTTGGCTTGCAAGGTCGCTGCGCGAACGGCACTTGTTCCTGGCGGGGCGTGACCAGGATCGGCCGCCCGCGGCACCCGGGGAGAGAACCAATGCTTTTTGCGGATCGAACGGCTGTCGTGACCGGCGGCGGCAGCGGCATCGGCAAGGCCATCGCCCAAAGGCTCAGCGCCGAGGGCGCGCGCGTCGCCATCGTCGATATCGATGCCGGCCGGGCCGATGCGGCCGCGCGCGAGCTCGGAACCGCAGCGGTCGCAATCCAGGCCGATGTCAGCCGGCCGGAGGACGCCGTCCGTCTGGCAGCCGAAGCCGCCGCCCGGCTCGGGAAGATCGACATCCTCATTCACAGCGCCGGTGTCGGCGCCGAGCGCCGCTTCCTCGATACGACGCCGGAGGAGTGGCGGAGGATCGTCGACATCGACCTCTCAGGCACCTTCTACACCTGCCAGGCGGTAGCGAAGGTGATGGCCGGGCATGGTTACGGCCGCATCGTGACCCTGGCTTCGACCGCCGGCATCCGCGGCGGCACCGGACGCACCGCCTACGGGGCGGCGAAGGGCGGCGTCATCACGCTCACCAAAGTCATGGCCGTCGAGCTGGCCCAATACGGCATCACCGCCAACACGCTGGCCCCCGGCGCCATCGAGACGGAGCTGGTCAAGAAGATGCACTCGGCGGAAACACGCGTCGTCTATCGGCGCGGCATTCCGCTCGACCGCTACGGCGAGCCCGAGGAGGTCGCCGCCGTCGCGCTGTTCCTCGCCAGCGACGAGGCTCGCTACGTCACTGGGGCCGTGCTTGCCGTCGACGGCGGCTTCCTTGCCGCTGGCGTGATGCACTCAAGATCCGGGTGACCGGGCGGCGCGCGGTTCTAAACGAAAAAACACGTCGGCTTGTGCGGGAAGGTAAGTGGTGCCCAGGGACGGAATTGAACCGCCGACACTGCGATTTTCAGTCGCATGCTCTACCAACTGAGCTACCTGGGCGCCCGACAGGGCGAGGCTTATAGAAGAGATCGCCGGGCGTGTCCACCCTCCGGAAAGCTCAAGGAATCCGTGCCTCGGCGACCCCGATCATGGTATCGCGGGTGACGATCGAGGCCAGCTTCTCCTCGCTCCAGCCTTCTGTCCCTTTCGGCCGCTTCGGCAGCACCAGACAGCGCATGTCGGCGGTGGAATCGTGCACCCGCACGCCCACATCGTCGGGGATCTCCAGGCCGAACTCCGACATGACCTTGCGCGGCTCGCGCACGGCGCGGCTGCGATAGGCCCGGCTCTTGTACCAGTCGGGCGGCAATCCCAGGATCGAGCGCGGATAGCAGGAGCAGAGCGTACAGACGACGAGGTTGTGGATTTTGTCGGTGTTCTCGACGACGACGAGCTTGGTGACGCCGGGATCGACCCCGAGTTCGAGAACCGCTTCCCGAGGCTCCTCAATCAGCTTCTTCTTGTAGGCGGGATCGGCCCAGGCGTGCGCCACGATGCGCGCACCCTGCGCCGGCGTGCGCGCATCCATCGCCTCGATCGCGCGACGAACCTCGTCGGCGGTCACGATGCCCTTCTCGATCAGAAGCTCGCGGACGGCGATCTCGAGGCGCTGATGGTAGGTCAGCGGCCCGTCGAGTTCGGGCCGGGTCGGATGCACATGATCGTGGTCGTGATCATGGTCGTGGTGATGATGTGTGCACATGATCCCCTCACGCCTTGTCGAGCCAGTGCTCGTAGATCTCGACATCGATCGTATCGCCGGCCGGGCCGTCATAGTCCGGCCAGACTTTCCTCTGCTGGAAGCGTACGCGATAGAGCGCACGCTTGGGCAGGCCATGGCGGTTGTAGGCCAGCTCCTCGGGGTTGGCGAAGAATCCGCAGATGCGCTCGACCTCGCCCTCGTGCCCGCGGATATACCAGGGCGTGCGGAGATGCCCAGGTACGTCGGCCTTGCGAACGCGCACGCGATCGCCGGGCTGAAAGCGCGCCTCGCTCACAGGAGGCCGTCCTTCTCACGCTGCTCGACCTCGGCGAGCTTGCGGCCCAGCTCGTCGGCGGTGATGGCGCCCCGCTGCAGCAGGTTCGCGGTGACTGAGGTGATCCAGCGCTCGTAGTAGCTCATCTTGTCGTAGGCATCGGGCCCGATCGCCTCGATGTTCTTCCGGAGCTCGTCCGTCCTAATCAGGTTGCGCTCGCGGTCGGAGAGCAGAACCAGCAGGGCGTCGACCCGCTTTTCCCAGGGTGCGTAGTCATGCTCGGTCCTCTCGACCGGTCCTGCCGGCTCCCCCCCCATGTCGTGATGGCCACGCATCGCTTCACCTCTTCGCGTATTGCGCCTTGCCGAACAGGTTCTCGCGCGACTTCTCGTCGATCGGGCCCTGGCGCTGGCGGTCGGCGAGCACGGCCAACCCCTTCTTCACCGCCGGGCGTACGTTGATCGCGGTGAACCAGCGCTTGAAGTTGGGAATGTCATCGAGCTTCTGGCCGTGGCGCTCCCAGCCGCGCGACCACGGGAAGACCGCCATGTCGGCGACGCCGTAATCGCCGGCGAGGTACTCCGCCTCACCGAGACGCTTGTCAAGCACGCGATAGAGGCGGCCGGCTTCATTCGAGTAGCGGTCGATCGCATAGGGCAGCGGCTCAGGCGCGTAGTTCTTGAAATGGCCGAGCTGGCCCAGCATCGGTCCGAAGCCCGCCATCTGCCACATGACCCACTGCACCGCAGTCCAGTAGCCCGGCTTGTCCTTGGGGATGAAGCGGCCGGTCTTGTCGGCGAGATAGAGCAGGATCGCGCCGGACTCGAACAGCGAGATCGGCTTGCCGCCAGGACCGTCGGTATCGACGATCGCCGGCATCTTGTTGTTGGGGCTGATCTTGAGGAAGTCGGGCTTGAACTGGTCGCCTGCGCCGATGTTCACCGCATGCACGTTGTAGGGCATGCCAAGCTCCTCGAGCATGATCGAGACCTTGAAGCCGTTCGGCGTCGGCCAAGTGTAGAGCTCGATCATCGTCCGCCCCCTCCTTCGATCAGTATGCCTGCTCACTGAACACCGGGTCGACCGAGCCGTTCCAGCGGGTCTCGTAGGCTTCCAGCAGCATATCCGAAGCCGTTCGCCCCGACTCCGCGATCGTCTGGAGGGAGTCGAGGAAGTGCGTCTCGTCGTCGACGCCCATGCGGTCGAGAGATTTGCGCGCCTTCAGCCCGTCGCGCGCAATCCTGAGCACGTCGAGGGCGACCTCTCGCACGGTGCGTCCCTTGAGCGGCGTCGTGAGGCCGGTCCGCGGCACGTCGCGACGGAGCTGCGCGTGATCGGCGAGCGTCCAGTTCCTTACGAGCTGGCTCGCCTGATCGAGCGCGCCCTGGTCGTAGAGAAGCCCCACCCAGAGCGCGGGCAGCGCGCAGAGGCGCTTCCACGGCCCGCCATCGGCGCCGCGCATCTCGAGGTAGCGTTTTAGCCGCACTTCCGGGAACACCGTCGTCAGGTGGTCGGTGAAGTCGGTGATGCGGGGCTCGTCCCGAACCTCGTTGTGGAAACGCCCGGCCATGAAGTCGCGAAACGAGCGGCCGGAGAAGTCTAGGTACTGGTCGTTGCGGTAGACGAAGTACATGGGCACGTCGAGCAGGTAGTCGACATAGCGCTCGAAGCCCATGCCGGGCTCGAAGACGAAAGGCAGGATGCCGCAGCGGTCGGGATCGGTGTCGGTCCAGATATGGCTGCGATAGCTCTGGAAGCCGTTGGGCTTGCCTTCGGTGAAGGGCGAGTTGGCGAAGAGCGCGGTGGCGATCGGTTGCAGCGCCAGGCTGACGCGGAACTTCTCGACCATGTCGGCTTCGCTCGAGAAGTCTAGATTCACCTGCACGGTACAGGTGCGCGTCATCATGTCGAGGCCGAGCTTGCCCTTCTTCGGCATGTAGGCGCGCATGATCTTGTAGCGGCCCTTCGGCATCCACGGGATCTCGTCGCGCTTCCACTTCGGATTGAAGCCGAGGCCCATCATCGCCGTGCCGAGCTCGTTGTCGATCTCGCGCACCTGGTCGAGGTGCTCATTCACCTCATCGCAGGTCTGATGGATGGTCTTGAGCGGAGCGCCGGAGAGCTCGAACTGTCCGCCGGGCTCCAGCGTGATCGCACCGGCGCCCCTGGATAGCGCGATGGTCTTGCCGTTCTCCTGCACGCGCTCCCAGCCGAAGCGAGTCATGCCTTCGAGGATCGCGCCGATGCCGTCCGGGCCGTCATAGGGCAGCGGCTTCAGGTCGGATCGACGGTAGGCGAACTTCTCGTGCTCGGTCCCGATCCTCCAGGCGTCCTTGGGCTTGCTGCCCTTCTCGATGTACTCGATCAGCTGGCGCTTCGACGTGATCGGAGCGCCCTGAGCCTCAGGCGGACGGGACATGCTGTGGGGAATCCGGCGGTTTGCAGTTTTCAAGCGATATGGGCGCGGCCCGGCCGATCGGCAAGGGAGGTTGCGAGAGCGCCTGCCAGAGGGCCATCGCCGCCACCGCCGCCGTGTCCGCACGCAGGATGCGTGGGCCGAGGCCGACCAGGCTAGCGAACCCGGTTTGCGCCAAGCGGTCAAGCTCCGCGGCTTCGAAGCCACCTTCCGGCCCGATCAGGATCGCCGCCGGCGCACCATCGGCTCGAATCGCCTCAGCCATCGGCGGCACGCCTCTGCGCTCGGCTGCAACATAGAGGCGACGCTCCTTCGGCCAGGCGGCGATGGTTCCTTCGAGCGATTCCAAATTGCGCACCGGCGGCACCGTCAACCGCTCGCACTGCTCGGCCGCCTCGATCGCATGCGCCTGGAGGCGTTCCAGGTTGAGGCGCGAGACGACCGTGCGCCGTGTGAGCACCGGGCGGATCTCGGTGGCGCCGAGCTCGGCCGCCTTCTCAACGATCCAGTCGAGCCGCGGTCCCTTGATCGGCGCGAATAAAAGCCAGAGATCGGGCTCGACGATCTGGGGACGAAGCTGCCGGTCGAGCGCCGCCGTCGCGCTTCGCTTGCCGAGGTTCTTGAGGCGCGCCTGCCACTCGCCATCGCGACCGTTGAATAGCGCGATCGCGTCGCCCTCTCGAAGCCGCAGCACGTTCCTGAGCTGATGCGCCTGCGACTCGCCGAGCGCAACTTCCGAGCCAAGGGCCATCGGTGCATCGACAAAGAAGCGGGTCGCAAGATCGCGGGGCACGTCGAGATCCCGAAAAGAAGCATACCTTACGCGGAGTCGCCGCGCTCTGCGAGGCGGCGCCTTGAAGGCGCGCGCGTCCGCGTCTACTGTCAGCCGCGGGGGACCTGGAGTACGGGTGCGGGCGTGCGCATCTTCCTTCTCGCTCTGGCGTTCGTCCTCGCCGGCTCCTCCTCGGCCGGCGCCGATCCCGGCATCGTTACGCGCATGCGGGCGCCAAGCGGCCCGCCGCCCGCAGTGGCCGCTTTCGATCCAGCTCTTTCCGCTCCCGCCGCCGGGACCCGCGGCGAGGTCGTTCGCATCCTCGCCCAGTTCGGTTTCGCCACCCGCCTTTGCACCGGCGTGATGGTGGCCCCTCGCATCGCGATGACCGCCGGCCGCTGCGTGCACGGGGGCGCCAGCGGCGAATTCGCGCTCGACTATTGGGTTCAGCCGGGCTCCGACGGCACGAACATGCCGTTCGGCCAGGCCTTCGGCTCGATCCTGATCACTTTCTCCCAGTGGACGGAGCGGAGCGACCCGGACTTCGACGTCGGCTTCGTCGTGCTCGACCGCGCACTCGGAGACCGCTCCGGCTACGTTTCGCCGACCCGGCTCGATGGCTGCGCGAGCTACGTTACCGCGACGAACACCTGGGTCGGCTATGTCGGCGCCAGCTCGGGCCAGGTCGAGAACAGCGGCGCCGTGACCTGCAGCGACGGCGCGCTGACGATCACCTCCTCGCAGACTTTCGCCGCCGGTTCCCCTCTCTTCGCCTCGGATGGCCGCGTGCATGCGCTGTCATCGGTCCGCTCGAACGGGCAGGTTCGTTTCACCCGCTTCAACGCGCGGGTGCTCAGCTACTTCACCAACTCGCTGCTCAACTCGCTCGATCACTGCGATCTACGGGTCGAGACGGATCTCATCGAGCTTGGCGCGGGCGACGGCGAAGCCTTGGTGGCGATGACGACCGGCCAGGGCTGCGCCTGGGCGGTAGAGGGGTCGCCGCCCCCCTGGCTCGAGGTGCTCTCCGGCAGCGGTGCCAGCTTCGGTCGCCCGGTTTTTCGCGTTCCTGCAAACCGCGGCGGCGCACGCTCGACCACGCTGTCGCTCGAAGGCAAGTCGCTGACGATCTCTCAGGCAGCCGGCGGCCGCGCCGGCAACACGCTCTTCGCCAACGCGTCGCGCATCGGTGCCTCCATCGTCAGCACCGTGGTCGATACGGCCGGCGCCATACGCGACCCGAACGCACCGACACCGGTCGGGGCAAGCGGCGGCGCCGGCGCCTGGTGGCGCTGGACCGCGCCGACGACGACCGCGACCACGGCGATGGCGACGAGCGACCGGTTCTCCCCGGTTGTCGGCGTCTATACCGGCAGCCATGCCGGAGCCCTGACGCTTGTCGCGGAAGGCCGCGAAATCGCGTCCTTCACCGGCGTCGCCGGCACGACCTATCTGATCTATGTGGCGGGTCTCTCGGGCGGGGAAGGCGCGGTCCGCCTGCTGGTCGAGCAGCTCTTTCCCGGCGCCGAGGCGCAGACCGGATGGTGGTGGAATCCGGACGAGCCGGGCCGTGGCGTCTTTCTCGAGACCAATGGCGCGGCCGCCTTTCTCGGCTGGTTCGCCTATGAGAGCGCGGGCGACTGGCTCTGGCAGATCAGCCGCGCCGACATCCTGACGCGCCGCTTCTTCCGGGGAACGCTTTCGACCTTCCGCAATGGCCAGGTCCTGGGCGGCTCCTATCGCCCGCCGGCGGGGCTCAGCAGCGGCACCGGTTTCGATGTCTCGCTGTCCTCGGCGACGCGCGCGACCCTGACCGCCGGCGGCACCCGCATCGCGCTCGAGCGCTTCGCCTTCGGCAATGGCGGCATCGGCGCCGACCGGGCGCCTTTCGTGCCCGAGACCGGCTGGTGGTGGACGCCGAACGAGCCGGGCACCGGCTATGCGGTCGAGGTCCAGGGCGACCGCCTGATGCTCGGCGTCTTCCACTATGACTCGGACGGCAGCTCGCGCTGGTCGACGGCGATGGCGACGATGACGAGCCCGCACATCTTCGACGGCACGCTTTTCTCCTACCGCGGCGGGCAGGCGCTGGGGCAGAGCTACCGCGCTCCGGGCTCGGTGAATGAGACGGGCCGCATCACGGTGCTGTTCAGCGACACCACCCATGCAACCGTGCTGTTGCCGGGCGGACGCCAGGTCGCGATCGAGCGCTATCGCTTCTGATCCCGGTTGCATCGTCGCGCGCCATGCTTTACCGCGGCCGTGATGAATGCGTCTTCCGACATTCGCGCCGGCGACTGGGTCGACCGCTTCCTGCCGGAGGGGGCGCGGCCCTATGCCCGCCTCGCACGCCTCGATCGGCCGATCGGCACCTGGCTCCTCCTTCTGCCCTGCTGGTGGGGAACGGCGCTGGCGCCCGGCGGCGACGCGCGCTGGGACCTGTTCCTGCTGTTCGCCATCGGTGCGCTGGTCATGCGCGGTGCCGGCTGCGTTATCAACGATTTCTGGGACCGCGACATCGACGCCAAGGTCGCGCGCACCGCAGACCGACCGCTCGCCTCCGGCCGGATCGGCCTGCCTGCGGCTTTCGCCTTCCTCGCCGCCCTGCTCCTGATCGGGCTTGCCGTTCTGCTTCAGCTGGATCGCGCCGCGATCGTCACCGGCTTCGCCGTAATGGGTGTCGTCGTGATCTACCCGCTGGCCAAGCGCGTGACCTTCTGGCCTCAGCTCGTGCTCGGCGTCGCCTTCAACTGGGGCGCGCTGGTCGGCTGGGCCGCAATCCGCGGCACGATCGAGGCGCCGGCGATCCTGCTCTACGCCGCCGGCATCCTGTGGACGCTCGGCTACGACACGATCTACGCTCATCAGGACAAGGCCGATGACGCGAAGATCGGCGTCAAGTCGACGGCGCTCCTGCTGGGCCGCGCGACAAGGCGGTGGTTGGTCGTCTTCTATGCCGGCGCGACGGCGCTGCTGATCGCTGCCGGCATCGCCGCCGGGGCCGCCTGGCCCTTCTACGCCGCGCTTGCCGCCGCGGCGCTCCACTTCCTCTCGCAGGCGAAGACCCTCGACCTCGACGATCCCAAGGATTGCCTGGCCAAGTTCAAGAGCAACCGCGACGCCGGCCTCGCGATCACGATCGCCTGCCTGATCGCATGAGCGATCCGGCGAGCTTCATCCGCGCCAATACCGCCATCGCCGCCGTTTCGCTGGTGCCGGAGCTGCGCCTGCATCTGGCAACCGAGGTCGTACCGCTCTGGCAGGCAACCGAGGCGACACTCGAGAAGGCCGGACTGCCGCCGCCCTACTGGGCTTTCGCCTGGCCCGGCGGCCAGGCGATCGCACGCCATGTCCTAGACAATCCGCGGCTGGTCGCTCGCCGGCGCGTGCTCGATCTCGCCGCCGGCTGCGGGATCGCCGCGGTCGCCGCGGCGAAAGCGGGCGCCGAGGCGTCAGCCAGCGAGATCGACCGCTTCGCGCTCGCCGCCATCGCGCTCAATGCGGCGCTCAACGGCGTGGAGATCGCGCCGATCGATCGGGACGTGCTCGACGATCCGCCGGGAGACTGGGATACCGTGCTCGCGGGCGATCTCTGCTACGAGCGCCCGATGGCCGACCGTGTCGCTGCCTGGATCAGGGCCCAGGCCCGCGCCGCCGTCACCGTACTGATGGGAGACCCGGGCCGCGCCTACAAGCCGGCCAACGGCCTGGCAGAAGTCGCTCGCTACAGGGTGCCGACCTCGCGTGACCTCGAGGACCGGGACGAGCGCGAGACCGTCGTCTGGCGCGTGCTGGGCTAGCGGATCGTCACTCCTCGACGATTCTGTAGCGCACCAGGCAATGGTCGATCGTGGCGAAGGCGCGCGAGGCCCAGGCATCGCGCGCCTCCTTGAAGGTCGGGAATGGACCGAGGCGTTCCTCGGTCTTGCCGGCAGCAACCTGCTTGAAGTCCGTGTCGGTGTATTCGCCGCCGAGAACCCAGTACGGCATGTGACAACCCCTTGCTCGACAGGCATGTAAGTACGTCGCCGCGTGCCGCCAGGGGATGCGGCCCGTTGACACGGCCGGTCGGCGCCAGACTAATCCGGCCATGGCCTATTCAAGCCTGCGCGATTTCCTCGACCGGCTCGAAAAGTCTGGGCGGCTCAAGCGCGTAGCCGCGCCGGTCTCGCCTTTCCTGGAGATGACCGAGATCCAGACCCGCCTCCTCGCCGAGAAGGGGCCGGCGGTGCTGTTCGAGGATGTGCGGCGTCCCGATGGCCGCCGCTACGACATGCCGGTGCTGGTGAATCTCTTCGGCACGGTCGAGCGCGTCGCCTGGGGCATGGACAGGGAACCTGCGCAGCTACGCGAGATCGGCGAGACGCTGGCTTTCCTCAAGCAGCCTGAGCCGCCCGGAGGCTGGCGCGAGGCGCTGGAGATGCTGCCGCTGCTCAAGACCGTGATGGCCATGCGCCCGCGTTCCGTCGGCCGCGCGCCCTGCCAGGAGGTCGTGCTCCAGGGCAACGACATCGATCTTGGTGCGCTGCCGATCCAGACCTGCTGGCCCGGCGAGCCGGCGCCGCTGATCACCTGGCCGCTTGTGGTGACCAAGGGTCCGAGCATGAAACGCGAGGACGCCTTCAACCTCGGCATCTACCGGATGCAGGTGACAGGCCGGAACACGACGCTGATGCGCTGGCTCAAGCATCGCGGCGGCGCCCAGCACCACGCGCGCTGGTCGAAGGAAAAGTCCGAGCCCCTGCCCGCGGCGGCGGTGATCGGCGCCGATCCGGGAACGATCCTCGCCGCGGTGACGCCGGTGCCGGACACGCTCTCCGAATACCAGTTCGCCGGGCTGCTGCGTGGCGCCAAGGTCGATCTCGTCGATTGTGTGACCCAGCCGCTCAAGGTGCCGGCCGAGTCCGAGATCGTGCTCGAAGGCACGGTCTCGCTTTCCGACTATGGCGAGGAGGGTCCTTACGGCGACCACACCGGCTACTACAACTCGGTCGAGAGCTTCCCGGTGTTCACGGTGACCGCGATCACGCGGCGGCGTCAGCCGATCTACCTCTCGACCTTCACCGGCCGCCCGCCGGACGAGCCCTCGGTGCTTGGCGAGGCGCTCAACGAGGTATTCATCCCGCTGCTGGCGCAGCAATTCCCGGAGATCGTCGATTTCTGGCTGCCGCCGGAGGGCTGCAGCTACCGGATCGCCGTTGTGTCGATCCGGAAAGCCTATGCCGGCCATGCCAAACGCGTGATGTTCGGCGTCTGGTCCTTCCTCCGGCAGTTCGTCTACACCAAGTTCGTCATCGTCGTCGACGACGACATCGATGCGCGCGACTGGAAAGACGTGATGTGGGCGATCTCGACCCGCATGGACCCCGTCCGCGATATCACGGTGGTCGAGAACACGCCGATCGACTATCTCGATTTCGCTTCGCCGGAGAGCGGCCTCGGCGGCAAGATCGGGCTCGACGCCACGAACAAGTGGCCGCCCGAGACCAAGCGCGAATGGGGTCGGAAGATCCGCATGGCCGATGGCGTGATCGAGCAGGTGACACGCCGCTGGAACGAGTACGGCCTCCCCGGCGCCGGCAAGCCGATCTGGAAATGACCCAGATCCTGAAGAATCTGCAGCTCGGCATCGGCTTCCTGATCGGGCTCTTTGCCATGCTGCTCCTCGGCATCGGCTTGATTGCCGGCATCGAGGCGGTGATCGGGAAGCCGCTGGCGTTCAAGATCCCAATTCTCCTGGTCCTGGCAGTCATGGCCGGCGTGCTTACGGCGCGCTGGGTCGCCCGGTTCGATCTCTCCCGATTCGTCACCGCGCGCGAGAAGAGGCCGAAACCGCCCCCGCCTCCGCCCAAGGCGGGGCCGGCAGCGCAGAAGCGCCCCTGGACCTTCTATCTGGTCGGCACGTTGATCGCCTTCTGGGCGATTTCGCTCGCGATGATCATCGTGCTGTTCGGGCCCTTCGGCTTCGCCGACGATCCGTCTCTCGGCATCAGGCTGGCGAAGATCGCGGCCTGCACGGTTGCCATCGCCGGCCTCGGCGGCTTCCTCTTGCGGAAGGAGTTCGCCAAGCTCATGTCAGCCTCCCAGAAATAGCGCTTCAGGAGCCTCCATGCCCGCGCCCCTCGAAATCCTGACCGATCTCGTCGCCTCCGCGCGCAAGGGCGGCGCCGATGCTGCCGATGCAGTCATGTTCAAGTCGGCGCATCTGGGGCTGCGCCAGCGCCTCGGCAAGCCGGAGATGCTGGAGCGTTCGGAGTCCCAGGATCTCGGGCTCCGCGTCTTCGTCGGCAAGCGCCAGGCCTCGGTCTCCTCGACCGATCCCTCGCCCAAGGCGCTGGCCGAGCTGGTCGAGCGCGCCGTCGCCATGGCCAGGCTGGCGCCGGAGGATATCTATTGCGGCATCGCCGAGGCCGACGCGATCGCGCGCAAATTTCCTGAGCTCGATCTCAACGACCTGAGCGAGCCCTCGCCGGAGTCGCTCGAAGCCCGCGCCCGTGAGACCGAGGAAGCGGCGCGCGCGGTTCCCGGCATCACCAACTCCGAGGGGGCCGAGGCCACCTGGTCGCGCTCGGAGATCGCGATTGCGGCTTCCAACGGCTTCGCCAGCAGCTACGCGCGCTCGGGCCACGGCGTTAGCGTCTCGGTGATCGCCGGCGAAGGCGCCGGCATGGAGACCGACTACGACTACGCCAGCTCGGTTCACGGCAAGGACCTTGAAGCCGCGGCTCTCGTCGGCCGGCGGGCCGGCGAGCGCACGGTAAGACGGCTCAATCCGAGGAAGGCTGAGACCGCCAAGGTCCCGGTCGTGTTCGAGCCACGCGTCGCCGCATCGCTCGTCTCGCATATCGCCGGGGCCATCGTCGGGCCGTCGATCGCGCGCAAGGCGAGCTTCCTCAAGGACAGCATGGGAAAGCAGATCCTCTCATCCGGCCTCAACGTCATCGACGACCCGCTGAAGCCTAGGGGCCTGCGCTCGCGCCCCTTCGACGGCGAAGGCATCGCCGCCCGCCGCTGGGCGCTGGTCGAGGACGGCATTCTCAAGACCTGGCTGCTCGACCTCGCCTCTGCGCGCCAGCTCGGTCTCGTCACCACCGGCCATGCCGCGCGCGGCACCTCCGGCCCGCCAGGCCCGTCCGCAACCAACCTCTACCTCGAAGCCGGAGCGCTCACGCCCGAAGCGCTGATGGCCGACATCAAGAGCGGCTTCTACGTGACCTCGCTCATGGGCCACGGCATCAACATGGTGACTGGCGACTACAGCCGCGGTGCTGCCGGCTTCTGGATCGAGAGCGGCAAACTGGCCTATCCGGTGAGCGAGGTGACCGTCGCCGGCAATCTCAAGGACATGTTCCTCAAGATGACGCCGGCCAACGACCTTGAATTCAAGATGGCGGTGAATGCGCCGACGCTGCGCATCGAGGGAATGACGGTCGCCGGGCGGTAGGAGTTCAACAATGCCCGACAGCTTCCCGCCTTCACCTGCTCTGCTCGACGCAGATGCCGCTCGCGCGCTGGTCGAGAAGACCTACCCGCAGCCCTCGGCGGTGGTAGTCGCCAAGGACATCGGTCATATCGACACCCACCTCAAGCGCTTCATCGAGACCGCGCCCTTCTACTGCATGGCGACAGCCGATGCCGCCGGCAACCAGGACGTGACACCACGAGGGGACCCGCCTGGCACCTTCAAGGTCCTGGGGCCGAATACGCTGGCGCTGCCGGACCGTCCCGGCAATAACCGTCTGGACGCTCTTCGCAACCTCGTCGAGAACCCTCATATCGGACTTTTGTTCGTGATCCCTGGCGTCGAGGAGACGGTTCGGATCAACGGTAACGCCCGGCTCAGCGTCGATCCCGATCTACTGGCGTCGATGGCCGTCGAGGGCAATCTTCCACGCTCGGCCATCGTGGTCGAGGTGACCGAGGCTTTCCTGCATTGCGCGAAGGCGTTCAAGCGCTCGAAGCTGTGGGATCCGTCGGCGCAAGTACCGCGCACTGCCCTGCCCAGCCTCGGCACGATGCTGGCCGATCATGTGAAGATGACGCCTGAGCAGAAGCAGCACGCAGACGAGCGGATCGAGCTCTCCTATCGGACGCTCTGGGCCGCGATGAAGCCCGATACAACGAAGATCGAGCCGAAGAAACCCTAGCTGCCGGCTAAGGGTGCGGCGACGCCGAAGCAGCAGACCTGGATAGTGTCGCCCCATTCGGCGCGCACCCGCATGATCAAAGCATCTTCCCCTCGAAGGGATGACGCCCCTTCGGGTCGTCGACCTCGAGCACCCAGAGATCGGTGTCGTACCTGATCTGGCGGGCGATATAGGCGTCGGCCTCAGGCTCCGGCACAAGCTTGCCGCCGAGCGCGGCCATCCATCCAGGCTCGCCGTCCGGGCCGGTCATGCGGGTCATGACGCGGCAGCCCTGCCCTGCGAGGTAGAGCTTGACCAGCACGGCGCCGCCGCTCGGATCGCCCTTGCGCACCACCGTAGCGCCGATGCCCTCGACGGTGCAGCGCCGCACATGGGCGGCGATCCAGAGCTCGGTGGTGAGCGTCGCCACTATTCGAGCGTCTCGAACAACCTCACCCACATCTTCGCCCTCGGCTCGAGCGAGGAGAAATAGATCTGCTCGTAGTCGGTATGCGCCCCCTTGCCGTCGGCGCCGAGGCCGTCGAGCGTCGGGATGCCGAGCGCTGCGGTGAAGTTGCCGTCGCTGCCGCCGCCGGTCAGCTTCACGTCCTGGAGGTCGAGGCCGAACTCGGCGCAGACCTTCTTCGCATGGTCGAACAGCGCGCCGATCTTCGCATCCTTGGTATAGGGCGGGCGGTTGAGGCCGCCGGTCACGACCAGCTTCACGTCGGGATCGACCGGCTTGAGCCCCAGGATCTTCGCGCACATCTCGTCAGCGGTCGCCTGGTCGGGCACGCGCATGTCGATCTCGGCCGAGCAGAACTGCGGCACGACATTGACGCCGGTGCCGCCGCTAACGAGCCCGACCGAGGTGGTGATGCCGCGCGCATAGTCGGTCATCGCCTCGACCGCGAGGATCTGGCGTGCCATCTCCTTGATGGCGCTACGGCCGTCCTCGTGGCGGGCGCCGGCATGCGCCGGGCGGCCCTCGGTCTTCATGACGAAGCGGGCGACGCCCTTGCGGCTGGTGACGACCTTGCCGCCGTCGCGGGCCGGCTCGGTCACCAGCACGTATTTCGAGTTCCGCGCCTCCTTCTCGATCAGCGCCCGGCTGGTCGGGCTTCCGACCTCCTCCTCCGGCACGAAGACGAAGCGGATCGGAAGCTTGGTCTTCTGACCCATGCGGATCAGGTGGCGATAGGCGTAGTAGGCGAGATACGCACCGGCCTTCATGTCGTAGATGCCGGGCCCGTAGACGACATCGCCTTCGCGCTTGAAGGGCAGCGTGTCCTTGATGAAGCCGATCGGATGCACCGTGTCGATATGCGAGAGGACCAGGATGCCCGGCCCGTCGCCGCCCCAGGGGCTGCGGGCCGTCAGGATGTCGCCGAAGCCGTCACGACCGGGAATTCGCGTGGTGATCGCGCCAACCTCCTTCATCGTCCCCTCGACCTCGCTCACCATGCGGTTGACGGCAGCGGCATCGTGGGAGGGGGACTCGATCTCGATCCAGCGCTTTACGCCGGCCAGGATCTCTTCGCCGTCGATCTTCGGCTGGTTGGTCATGGCGGCCATGTCGGCAAATCCTTGGAATGCAGAAAGGCGGTGATTTAGGCTCGGTTCGGCAACCGGGGTCAACCCGGTGTCGCTCAGGCCTTAAGGGAGGTGCCCATGCGTGGCCGGATGATGGATTGGCCGCTTCTGATCTCGAGCATGATCGAGCACGCGGCGCAGAACCACGCGGATGCCGAGATCGTCTCCCGCTCGGTCGAGGGGCCGATGCACCGCACCACCTTCGGCGACGTCAGCCGCCGGTCCAAGCGCCTCGCCCATACCCTGATGAAGAAGCTCGGCGTCGGCTTCGGCGACCGCGTAGCGACCTTGGCCTGGAACGGCTACCGCCATGTCGAGCTCTACTACGCGATCTCCGGCATCGGCGCAGTCTGTCACACCGTCAATCCAAGGCTCTTCGCCGACCAGCTCGTCTACATCTTCAACCACGCCGCCGACAGAGTCCTGTTCTTCGATCTGACATTCCTGCCGCTGGTCGAGAAGCTGGCGCCGCAGATGAAGACGGTTCAGCACTTCGTGCTGATGACCGACCGCGTGCATATGCCGGCATCGAGCCCAATCAAGAACCTGCTCTGCTACGAGGAGCTGCTGGCCGCCGAGGACGACCAGCTGGTCTGGCCGCGCTTCGATGAGCAGACTGCCTCCTCGCTCTGCTACACCTCCGGCACTACCGGCAATCCCAAGGGAGCGCTCTTCACCCATCGCTCCACGGTGATCCACGCGCTGACCTGTTGCGCCACCGATGTTTTCAGCATGTCGGCCGCGGACTCCGTCTGCCCGATCGTGCCGATGTTCCACGTCAATGGCTGGGCGGTGCCTTATGCGGCGGCGATGAGCGGCACGCGGCTGGTCATGCCGGGCCCCGCGCTCGACGGCGCCAGCGTCGCCAAGCTGTTCAACGAGGAGGGTGTCACCTTCTCGCTCGGCGTGCCGACGGTCTGGCTCGGCCTGATCAAGCACATGGACGAGACGGGAGGGAAGTTCCGTACCTTCAAGCGCATGCTGGTCGGCGGCTCGGCAGTCGCGCCCTCGCTGGTCGAAGCCTTCCAGAATCGGTACGGCGTCAGCGTCCGCCACGGCTGGGGCATGACCGAGCTGAGCCCCGTCGGCACCACCGGTACGCTCAAGCGCAAGCATATGGGCCTCTCGGAGGACGAAAAGATCCAGGTGCTGCTCAAGCAGGGCCGCGCGCTCTTCGGCGTCGAGATGAAGATCGTCGACGCCGAGGGCAAGCGCCTGCCGCACGATGGCAGGTCGCAGGGAGAGCTTCTGGTGCGCGGGCCAGGTGTCGTCGCGGGCTATTTCAACGACGAGGAGGCGAGCAAGTCCTGCCTCGACGAGGAAGGCTGGTTCCGCACCGGCGATGTCGGCACCATCGACCCCGACGGCTATCTGCAGATCACCGACCGCCGCAAGGACGTGATCAAGTCCGGCGGCGAGTGGATCAGCTCGATCGACATCGAGAACCTCGCCATCGGCCATCCGGACATCCAAGAGGCCGCCGTCATCGGCCTGCCGCACAGCAAGTGGGGCGAGCGGCCGCTGCTGATCGCCGTGCCAAAGGAAGGGAAGTCGCCGAGCAAGGACGCGGTGATCCAGTTCATCTCGGCCAAGGTCGCCAAATGGATGGTCCCCGACGATGTCGTCTTCGTGAAGGAGCTGCCGCATACCGCTACCGGCAAGCTGCTCAAGACCAAGCTCCGCGAGGACTTCAAGGGTCACACGCTGCCGGGCGCGTAAGACGAACACGACCTCGCTGCGCTCGGCCCCCACCCTATCCCTCCCCCGGCAGGGCCGGGGGAGGAGACTCGATCTTGTGCTCCTCCCTCGGCGGCGCAGCCGACGGGGGAGGTTGGGTAGGGGCCGAGCGCAACGAGGTCTTCCACGGATCCGACGAACAGCTTGCGGCATCGCCGCGAACTGTCTGACATGACGATCCTGCCCGCTCGTCCGCGAGGTTCCTGACATGCCCCTTCCCGATTTCGGCTCGGTCAAGCGCATCGGCATCATCGGTGCCGGCACCATCGGCGCGTCGTGGTCGGCCTATTTTCTCTCGCGCGGCTATGAGGTCTCGGCCCAGGACCCGAACCCGAAGGGCGAGGCTTTCCTCAAGGGCTTCATCGAGCGTGCCTGGCCGGCGCTGGAGAAGCTGGGGCTCGCGCCGAACGCAGACCCGAGCCGCGTCAGCTTCACCGCCGATGCGGCCAAAGCCGTCGACGGCGCCGACTTCGTGCAGGAGCAGGCGCCGGAGCGCCTCGACCTCAAGCAAGCGCTGCTGGCCGGCATCGACGCGGTGCTGCCGGCCGATCGCGTCATGTCCTCCTCGACCTCCTCGTTTCCGCCCTCGCAGCTCGCCCGCCTGGTCAAGCACAAGAAGCGGCTGATCGTCGGCCACCCCTTCAACCCGCCGCACCTGATCCCGCTGGTCGAGGTCGCCGGCGGGCCGACCGCCTCCAAAGAGATCGTCGACTGGTCGATCGGCTTCTACCGCCATATCGGCAAGGTCGCGATCCGCCTCAACAAGGAGATCCCCGGCCACGTCTCCAACCGCCTGCAGATGGCGATCTTCCGCGAGGCGCTTCACCTCGTTCTCGAAGGCGTGGTCTCGGTCGAGGATGTCGATTCCGCCATCTCCGACGGCCCGGGTCTCCGCTGGGCGATCATGGGGCCGATGCAGACCTTCGCGCTGGCGGGCGGCGAAGGCGGCATGCCGCACTTCGTCGACCACCTGGGCGGCATGATCCAGGGCCTGTTCAAGCAGCTCGGCCGCCCCGATTTCGACGAGGCGACGATCAAGAAGCTACTGCCTCTGGTCGAGGTCGCGGTCAAGGGCAAGCCGGTGCGCGAACGCGCCGCGGCACGCGACAAGGCGCTGATCGGAATCCTCTCCGCTCTCAAGGAAGCGAGGAAGTCCTGACATGGCTGCTCCGATCCTGCTGACCAGAGAGACGGTCACCTACAAGGTCGACAAGACCGAGACGCCGCGCCTCGAGATCAAGCCCGGCACCGAGCTCATGATCGAGACACATGACGCGCGCGCCGGGCGTCTCAAGCGGCCCGAGCAGGTCATGGAGACCGCTCCCGACTTCCGCGACAGGTATCCAAAGAGCAACCCGGCCACCGGCCCTGTCAAAATCACCGACGCCGAGCCCGGCGACGCGCTCATCGTCGACGTGCTGGGCATTGCGCTCGACGACTACGGCTTCCTGCTGGTGAAGCCGGATTTCGGCCTGGTGCGCAACCTCGTCAACGACCCGATCGCCAAGATCCTGCCGGTCAAGGACGGCGTCATCCACTTCGACAATCTGCGCTTTCCGGTGCGCCCGATGATCGGCGTGATGGCGACCGCGCCGGCCGGCGAGCCGATCGGCACCGCCTATTGCGGCAAGCATGGCGGCAACATGGACAACAACGCGATCGCCGTCGGCGCGCGCGTGCACCTGCCGGTGCGCGTGCCGGGCGGGCTCTTCTATATCGGCGACGTGCACGCCTCGATGGGCGACGGCGAGGTCAGCGGCACCGGCGTCGAGATCGGCGCCCGCGTGCACGTCCGCATCGGCCTCCAGAAGGGCGGGGCGCGGGAATGGCCGTGGCTGGAGACACCGGATCTTCTGATCCAGACCGCTTCGGCCAAGACCTACGAGGAGGCCTCCGAGATTGCCGTCATGGAGATGATGAAGCATCTCGAGGAGCGCCTCGGCCTCAAAGCCACCGATGCGTTCATGCTGGTCAGCGCCGTCGGCCATGTGCGCGTCAACCAAGCCTGCCGCTCGCCGATCGACGTCAGCGTCCGTTGCGAGATGCCGAAGCTGAATGCCGGCCTGACCAGCACCTGATCGATTTATGATCAGAAAGTTGCGCGAGAGACCAAAGCAGCTTGGAGGCGGTGCAGCAGTCCTCTAGGATATTCCTATCGGAAACTCCAGGGGACCGCCGCGATGACTCCTTCCTCTCTCGGCATGAAGGCACTCGGCGCCGCAGCCGCGCTCGCCCTCCTGCTCGCCTCACCCGCGCAAACACAGACACTGAAGATCGTCGCGCAGGCCGACCTTAAGATCATCGATCCGATCGTGACCACGGCCGACGTGACCGCAGCGCATGCCTATAACATCTACGACGTCGTCTTTGCCGAGAACGAGAAGTTCGGGCCGGCACCGCAGATGGCAGAGAGCTGGTCGAAGAGCGCCGACGGCCTCATCTGGTCGTTCAAGCTGCGCTCCGGCCTCAAATTCCATGACGGCACGCCGGTAACGTCCAAGGACGTCGTGCCCTCGCTCAAGCGCTGGGGCGTCAAGATCATCGGCGCGCAGATCATGTTCTCGAAGATCGCCGACATCGTGGCGACCGGCCCTGACACCTTCGAGATCAGGTTCAAGGAGGCTTTCGGACCGGTGCTCGAGGTTCTGTCGAACTCGGGCAACCCCGCCTTCGTCATGCGCGAGAAGGAGGCGATGACCGATCCGAACACGGCGATCACCGAGACCATCGGCTCCGGCCCCTTCACCTTCGTGAAGGAGGAGTGGGTTCCGGGCAGCAAGGTCGTCTACAGGAAGAACGCCGCCTATGTGCCGCGCTCGGACAAGCCGGACGGCTACGGCGGCGCCAAGACCGTACGCATCGACCGCCTCGAATGGATGTACATCCCCGATCCAGCAACCGGCGTGCAGGCGCTCGGCGCCGGCGAAGTCGACGTCATGGAGTACTTCCCCGTCGACCTGGAACGGCTGGTGAGGTCCAACCCGCAAGTCGAGACCCGTGTCATCAACAAGCTCGGCAACCAGCTTGTCTGGCGCGCGAACCATCTGATCCCGCCCTTCAACAACCCGAAAGTCCGCCAGGTACTGCTCTACGCCCTCGACCAGAAAGCATTTCTCGACGTCATCGCCGGCCCGGCCGATCTGCAGAAGATCTGCTGGTCGCCTTACGTTTGCGGCTCGCCGCTCGAGACCAATGCCGGCCTCGGCGACTGGGCGACACTGGCGCCCGCCCAGAAGAAGGAAAAGGCGCGGCAGCTCCTAAAGGATTCCGGTTACAAGGATGAGCCGATCGTCATCCTCAGCGCCTCAGACAACAAGATCGTCGGCGAGATGGCGCTCCTGACCGACCAAGCACTCAAGGAGGTCGGCTTCAAGACCGACCTTCAGACGATGGACTGGAGCACGATCCTGACGCGGCGGCAGAATCGCGAGGCGCCCTCGGCGACCAACCGCGCGGCCTGGAATGTCCTCTTCTCCTACGCTCCCGGCAACTTCATGGGCAACCCGATCACCAACACCACCGCTCCGACCCCCTGCGACGGCAAGAACTGGTTCGGCTGGCCGTGCGACGAGCAGCTCGAGAAGATCCGCCAGGAGTTCCTGACGATCAGCACCGACGCCCAGCGCAAGGACTGGATCGACCGCTTCCAGAAGCGCTTCTACGAGGTCGTTCCCTACATCCCGATGGGCCAGTATCTCGCCAAGATCGGCTATCGGAAGAACGTGACCGGCATCCTCGACCTGCCGCGCATGGTCTATTGGAACCTCGAGAAGAAATCGTAAGCCGAGGCTATCGGCGGCGGGCGGGCGCCTTCGGGCGCCCGTTTCGTTTCCGCCTCAAAGCGAGGTGACGATGCCGCCATCGACCGAAAGGAGATGGCCGTTGACGTAGGAGCCGGCCTTGGATGCGAGGAACACCGCGGCGCCGCCGAGCTCCCTCGGATCGGCCCAGCGGCCGAGCGGCACCCGCTTCTCGATCCAGGACTTGAACTCCGGATTCTCGACAAGCGCGGTGTTCATGTCGGTGACGAAAAAGCCCGGCGCGATCGCGTTCACGTTGATGCCCTTCGGCCCGAGCTCGGCCGCCATGCTGCGCGTGAGCCCCCAGAGCCCGCTCTTCGCTGCCGTGTAGCCATGCACGGTCGGGCGTGCCAGCAGCGACATCACCGAGCCGATCATGATGATGCGCCCCGTCCCGCGCGGGATCATGTGCCTCGCCGCGGCCTGGCCGAGCACGAAGGCCGAGGTCAGGTGCGTGTTCATCAAATTGTGCCAGGCATCCAGGTCCCACTCGATGAGCGGCTTCCGGTGCTGGTTACCGGCATTGCAGACCAGGATGTCGAGCTTGCCGTGGCGCGCGATGACGTCGACGACCGCCTTCCGGCAGGCGTCGGCATCGGTCACGTCGAAGGGCGCGGTCGAGGCCTTGAGGCCCCTGGCGGCGAAGTCCTTGACGCGGGCATCGAGGGTGGCGGCGGTGCGGCCGTTGAGGACGACGGCGGCCCCAGCCTCGGCCATGGCTTCCGCCATGGCGAGGCCGAGACCTTTCGACGCGCCGGTCACCAGGGCCACCTGGCCCGCGAGCGAGAACAGGTCCTGGCCCATGGCGTTTCCCCCCGAACGGCGTCGGGGCGAAGTCTGCCTCTCGCCGCCGTGATCGGCCAAGCAGGGGCCGACCGAGGCGAAATGCCGTGGATGGTCCGGGTGAGGCTCGGGCAGTCGCACCGGAGCCAGAGATGTGCCAGACTTCACACCTCAATCGGATAATTCTCGCGTAGAGGATCATCCCGTCGGCGACCCTTCATTTGGTATTATTCTAGGCGTATTCTAGCTTTAGCCTAGCCCGGCCTATTCACGAGCGAGCATGATTTGAATTGCGGCGATGGAAGGCGATCAGATGGCATGCTTTGTCGTTGCGCCTTTTTCATCGCGGGTTGGTTCGTCGGGTGTCGGGTTATTGGTTTGGGATTGAGGGAACGGGTGTTTTCGGGGCATCGGCCCCGTCGGTCATGGAGCGGCGGGTCGAA
>Ga0194132_10003115_pt1 | contig 30027 bp, 22 predicted proteins | sample TA2KigOf80mmetaG_FD_148612 | JGI IMG/M metagenome (GOLD analysis project Ga0194132, IMG submission 148612) | Freshwater microbial communities from Lake Tanganyika, Tanzania - TA2015054 Kigoma Offshore 80m | ecosystem: Environmental > Aquatic > Freshwater > Lake | place: Tanzania: Lake...
TCGGTGGCAGTAGCAGATCCTGGTCCGGGTTGTAGGCGCGGTACCCCTTGGGCATAAAACATTATGTACTGGTTTTGTTCTATCCGTTCCCACGATGTTCGGGAATTCTCGGACAGGCTCCTAGATGCCTGCGCTGGTCCGGCGAACGAGACCTTCGCGATGATTGTGTCGGACCTGGGAGCAAGGCTCGGGATCGTTCCGGATTTTCTTGCCGCGGTTGATGTCCTGCGGGGAACCCGCATGGGCCTCTACACGCACGAGGGCTTCGACGGCGGAGGCAGGACTCTACTGCGGGAGATCACCGGCAAGGCATCGGTGCCGTGCGTAATCCCGGCGGGATACAAAGGTTCGAGGGGGGATCTCGTATTCACGAGGCTCGCTCCATCCCAGTCACTCGAGCGGTGGTTCTCACTCACGACTCCGTATGTCATGGCCGTACCTCGTACGGAATGGATCGAATACCTCGGCCGGGCCGGCGCGGCCACTCCGCCATCGGCCTACGAGCGGTACATGAAGTTTGGCCCGCACCCCACGTTCTGGCCCGAGTATGTTTTCCAGGCGTACGTCAACCACCGGAAGGAGGCGGTCTACCTCACCGGCATTCCGGACAGGCCCAGGAGCCTGCCGCATTCGGATCCGAAACGCCTCAGGCCTTGACCCAGGCTTGCCTCTTGCGGACTCGAGGACCTGCTCGATCACCTTCCGGTGGGTGAGAAGATATACCATGGCGCGATTTCACAAGCCGCGGGCGGTCCGAAGCCGGATTCGAACGGTACATCGACGAGATCGGCCCGTGGGTGCACGTTCTGAACCGGCTCAACGGGATCATCTCCGAGACCCTTGTCTTCCGTGAGGCACAGGCCCTGGTCAGCCTCATCAATGGGCCGAGCAAGAGTACAGGCCAGAGGGACCTCCGATAAGTCCGTTGACCCACTCGTGCTTCGTGTGCTGGGCGCTGTTCGACGCCAACGCTCGCCCGGCCAAAGAAACGCCCACGATGATCGTTTCGGACTTGGGCGCGAGACTTGGAATCGACCCGGATTTCCTCGCCGGTGTAAACGTACTGGGAGACACCCGCATGGGCTTGTATGTGCACGAGGGATTCGACGCGGACGGCAGAATTCTTCCCCCCATCCCTGGTGGTGACGCCGAATGGGTCTCTGTCACGACTCCGTACGTCATGGCCGTGACTCATGCGCGGGAGTGGATCGAATACCTCGGCCGGGCCAGCGCGGCAAGCCCGCCATCGGCCTACGAGCGGCACATGAAGTTTGGCCCGCATGCCCGCTATTGGCCCGAGTACCTGATGCAGGCCTACATCGACTACCGGAATGAAGCGATCTACATCAGGGGAATTCCTGACAGACCCGAAAGCCTGCCGGCTTCGGATCCTAAACGCTTCAGGCCTTGACCCAGGCCCGCCTCTTGCTGGACTCGAGGACCTTCTCGATCAGCCCCATCCCACGCAGTCCATCCTCGAACGTCGGGTAGTCGATCTCGGCGCCCGGGTCGGCGATTTTCGCGTAGAAGCGCTTGAACAACTGCTTGTGCGAATCGTCGTAGCCTTCCGAGTGCCCGCCGGGGAGGTCGGCGAATCCCTGTGCGCCCGGGGCCAACAGCGACGGATCCTTGACGATCACCTGGTTCGGGCTGTTGCGGTGTCCGATCCAAAGCTCGTCCGGACGCTCCTGGTTCCACATGACCCCGCACTTGGTCCCATAAATTTCAAACTGGAACCGGTTCTTGTTTCCGGCCGAAACCTGGCTCACCGTATAGGCGCCGCGGCAGCGCGATCCCAACTCCACCAGGACCGAAGCGAAGTCCTCGGTGTCGATCTTGATCTCATCGTAGTCCTCGGGCGCGAGCAGCTTTCCGGCGAACGTTTCGATCGATCCCCTGGGCTTCTTGCGCGTCTTGTGGAAGATCATGGTGTTCGCGCACAGGGCGGTGATCTTGAGTCCGGTGAGGTGCTGGATCATGTCCATCCAGTGGGAGCCGATATCGCCCACCACACGCGACGGGCCGTTGGCCTTCCGCATGATCCGCCAGTTGAAGTCGGTGTCGTAGAGCAGCCAGTCCTGGGAGTACGTGCCCTGGACAACGAGGATCTCGCCCAGGTCGCCATTCTTCACCAGTTGCCGCACATGCTGCACCATCGGGTAGTAGCGCAGGTTGTGATTGGTCGCATGCACCAGCTTCTTTTTCCTGGCGAGCACGAGCATGTCCTTGGCTTCGTCCGACGACATTGCGAGCGGCTTTTCGCTCAGCACGTGCTTCCCCGCGTTCAGCGCGGCCATCGCCATGGGATGGTGAAGCGCGTTGGGCGTGCAGATGTGGACCGCCTCGATCGACGCGTCGGAGACGAGCTTCTGCCAATCCGTGGTGACGTTGCCGATGCAGTAGGACTCGGCCAGCGCTTCGGTGCTCCGGCCCGGCGACGCCGCCAGTCCCGCCACTTCCACGTTGCCCAGCCTGCGGATGGCTTCCGTGTGGACCTTGCCCATGAATCCGGTGCCGAGCACCGCCGTTCTGATTCGACGCATCTGAACACTGTAGCAGCATCTGATATGCTGTAGCCAGATGGCGTATCGCGACTACTACGGCACGGGCGGCCGTGGTTACACCTACTCCGTGGGCAGTTCGAATCTCCCTCCAGCCGTGAAGTGGCTGTTGATTGTGAACGTGGCGCTTTTCCTGGGCTATTTCTTCGCCACACAGGCCGGAAGCGGATGGCTGTTCGATTGGATGGGGCTGATGCCGTCGCAGGTCGTTTACCGTTTCAAGGTATGGCAGCTTGCCACGTACTTATTCCTCCATTCGGCCACCGCGCTGACGCACATCCTGCTCAACATGCTCACGTTGTGGATGATCGGCAAGGATCTCGAAAACGTCTGGGGAACCAAGCGCTTCCTGCAGTACTATCTAATCTGCGGCGTGGGCGCCGGCGTGTTCGTCGTGCTGCTGAACCTGCTGTTCGGGAGCGAACTCGACATGGTGACGCGCACCATCGGTGCCTCGGGAGCCATCTACGGATTGCTGCTCGCCTTCGGCATCCTGTTCCCCGACGCGACGCTGTTCTTCTGGATCTTCCCGATGAAGGCAAAGTACTGCGTGGCGCTGATCGGCGCGATCGCGTTCCTGATGACGTTCGGGTCCACTGGCGGCGGCATCAGCCATACCGCGCATCTCGGCGGGATGGTGTGGGGACTCATCTATCTGCGCTCACGCGGACTCCAGCGCGCCGCGGGCTCGTTCGACCCGATCGGCTGGGCGAACCGCATCTATCGCGAATGGAAGCACGAACGGGCGAAGAAAAAGTTCCAGGTGTACATGCGCAAGCAGCGCGGAGACTCCGGCCGCGGGCCTTGGGTCCAATAGCGCTTACCGGACCGGCGTCCCGTACGGTACCAGCGTCTTGATCCGCTCGGCCGTCTCAAGCCGCGCGATCCGCCAGTCCTTGCCCTGCTTTTCGAGGTAAAACATCTGGACCTCGTTCCGGTCCTGGTAGACGTACTCGACCCGCAGCTTCACCTCCCGGTCCGTCAACACCTGCGGCTCCATGATCGCGATTCCCTTCACCGGCGCGTTCGTCTGCTTCAGGTATCCGGCAAACCGTGATTCTCCCTGTTCCGACACGGTCTGCTTGAGCGAAGTCTCCATCTGGCCGGTGTAGTGGCGCAGGTAATCGCCCACGTTGCCATCGCGCGCCGCGTCGAACATCGAATAGATCGTGTCCTGCGGGGTCGGATCGGGCCTGGGTTGGATCGCCGAGGCCACAGTATCGGTGACACGCGTGTTCCGCAGCAGGACCGCACCCAGAGCGGCCGCCATCAGGATTCCGGTCAGGATCCGCGCTTTGTGCTGCTTGGTCATGGCTGGGGCGGAGGAGGAGCCGGCCGCGCGGGCGGTGGCGATGGCTGCGCCTGTGCGGGCGGCGGATCTCCCTTCCGGATGATCGTGAGATCGAGGTTCCCGCGGTTGTCGACGATCAGCTTCCGGATCCTCGGCAGGATCACTTCCATCGTCTCCAGGTACAACCGCCGCCCGTTGGCCTCTGCTGCCTTTGAGTACTCCGCCGCCGCCAGCGAGAAACGGTCCGCGTCACCCTGCGCTTCATCCGTCTTGCGCCTGCGGTATCCGTTCGCCGCATTGAGCATTTGTTCCGCCTCGCCGCGCGCCTTGGGAATCACGTCGTTCGCATAGCCCTGCGCCTCATTGACGATCCGTGCGGAATCCGCCCGTGCGCTCGCCACGTCGTTGAACGCATCCCGGGCCTCGGGTGGCGGCTGCGCGGACTCGATGTTCACCGACGCCAACTGCACCCCCACCTGATACTGGTTCAGCAAGCTCTGGGCGCTGGCCCGCACCTGATCCTGGATCGCCGCCTTCTCGGTCGTCAGCACCGCGTCCACGCCGCGGCCGGCAATATGGCGCGACAGTTCTGATTCGACAGCCGCGCCCACCGCCGCGGGAACCCCGGCCGCGCTGAACAGGTACTGCGCTGGCACTCCCACTGAGTACTGCACTGCCGCACGAAGATGGATCAGATTCTGATCTCCCGTGATGAACTGAGACTGCAGCGGCTGCGAGCGCCCCAGCACCGCGTCCGGCACGCCGCCGCCCACCACCAGCCGCTGCAACTGCTGGACCTTGAGTTTCGTCACCGAATTCAGCGGCCACGGCAGCGCCCAATGAATTCCCGGCAACACGCGCGGCTCCACCACTTTTCCGAATTGCGTTACCACGGCCTGCTGATCGGCGGGCACAATGTAGAGTCCGGACAGCGCCCACAACCCGGCCACGGCCGCCGTACCGCGCCGCCAACCCCAGCCGCGGATGGCCTCCAGGATCACTGCGCGTTCTCTCCGCGCATCAGCACCCTCAAAAGCTCCGAGTCCGAGCTGAGGATCGCCGTCGTCTTGTCGTCAAAGATCTTCTTGTACGACTCGAGTGTCCGCAGCAGCTTGTAGAACCGCGGATTCCGCCCGTACGCCCCACTGTAGATCCGCGTCGACTCCGCGTCGCCTTCGCCCTTGATCTTCTCAGCCTCCTTGTAGGCCGCCGATAGGATCTCTTCTTTCTGGCGGTCCGCATCGGCCCGGATCGACAACGCCTGTCCTTCGCCCTCGGCGCGGTACTGGCGCGCGATCCGCTCCCGCTCGGCGCGCATCCGTGCAAAGACGCTCTGCTTGTTCTGTTCCGGAAGATTCAGCCTCTTGATCCGGACATCGACCACCTCGATTCCGTATTGCTTGAGCGCCGCCGAGTCCGTCGCTTGCGAAAGCTGGTCGAGCATCTGGGGCGCGCGCACCTGTTGCGGATTCGCGGAGATGATCTGCTCCAACTCGTGGTTGCCGAGCGCCGCCGCGAGTCCGCTCCACACGATATCGTGAAGGCGCATCTCCGCCGCGGTTGCGTCACCGACGGTGCGGACGAAGATCTCGGGCTCGCGGATCCGCCATAGCACATAAGATTCAATCACCAGGTTCTTCTTGTCGCGCGTGAGGAACTCGCTCGGCCGCGGATTGTACACCCGGAGCCGCCGGTCAAAATACGTAGCGCTGTCGAAGAACCACTTCGCATGGAGTCCGGCGTCAGTGATTGTGTACACCGGCCGCCCGAACCGTGTCATGAGCACGAACTCGGTCTCGCGTACCGTCAGAAAAGTCCGCAGCAGGAACACGAGCGCCAGGAGTCCCCACCAGACGTACTTGTAACGGCGCCAGTCGAAGTGGCCGTGGCCCTCATGATGGCCGTGCGAGTGGCCATGGTGATGTCCGTGATCGTGTCCGTGATGATGCGAATGCTCGTGCATGGCTTACTCCACCGGCAGCCTCGGAGCCGGCGGACCTGTCAACAGCGGTGAAACCGCGGGTCCGATCTCCACTCCATCCTCAAGCAGCAGCAGGTGGCGGCGTCCACCGCGGGAATCGATCAGCATTTTTTTCTTTCCTGGCAGCACTTGTTCCATTGTTTCCAGGTACAGGCGGGTTTCGGTGGCTCCCGGCGCCGCGCGGAATGCCGCCTCGGCGTTGTTGAACCTTGACGCGTCGCCCTCGGCCCGGTTCTTGCGGCCCAGCGTGTATCCGCGCGCCGTCTCCAGCCGCGCCGCGCCATTCCCTTTCGCGAGCGCCACCTGTTCGTTCCGGTATCCCTCGGCTTCATTGATCAGCCGGTTCTTTTCCTCGTACGCGCCGGACACCTCCCGGAACGCATCCACCACTTCCATCGACGGATGCACGTCGAGCAGCTTGACGAACAGCACTTCGACTCCCGACTTGTAGCGGTTCAGCCGCTGCTGGAGCAGTTCCTTGGTCTGCGCTTCAACCCCGCGCCGGTCAGTGGTGAGCACGCTGTCGAGCGCCGTACTCGTGATCACCGACTGCAGCGCACTCTCGGTCGCCGCCCTGACCACCGTTTCGCCGTCGGCGTGCTGGAACAGAAAATCCTCGGGCTTCGACACCCGGTAGTGGACAATCGCCGTTAGTTCGGTCATGTTCTGGTCGCCCGACACCATGAGCGATTCCTCCGGCTTGCGCTGGAACCTTCCGCCGCGATGCTGTACGTTCCATTCATACGCAGCCGGCTCGTTGTCCGAGGCGTCGACGGTCGACCGGAACCCGATCTCGACGGTCCGCACGCGCCGCGCCTGCACCCGCGTGAGCTTCTCCACCGGCCATGGCGTCTTGTAGTGCAGCCCAGGCTCGCTGTGCGGCAGCACTTTGCGGCCGAACCGCTCGATCACGCCGACTTCATCCGGCGGGATCAAGTAGAACCCGTTCAGGACCCACAGCACGCCCAACACGGCTGCCGCGGGACGCCAGTACCGCCGCCGCTGTTCCCAAAGGCGATGCATCCACTCGACCGGCTCGGCGCGCGAGATCCAAAGCTTCGTGGTCCACTGAGCGGAGTCGAGCCGTGCGCGCAGCCATTCGAACCGCCGCGGCGATCCCGCCGGACGCTCCACCGACAGCAGCCGCAGCGAATTCAGCATCACCAGGAACGACGCGATCTGGTGCGTGAAGGCCGCGCCCAGCGGGCCCATGATCCCGGTCGCGCCCAACCCGATCGCCACGATATTGACGATCACCGCGAAGATGATGATGTTCTGCCAGGCGATCGCCGTGGCACGCCGCGAGACTTCGAACAGCTTCGGCAGCTTGTCGAGCGACCGGCCCATGTAGACGACGTCAGCCGCTTCGGCCGTGATGTCACTCGCCCCGGATACCGCGATCCCGGTGTGAGCGGCCGCCAGCGCCGGCGCGTCGTTGACTCCATCGCCCACCATCGCCACCCGCTTGCCCTGCGAGATCAACTGCTGGATCCGGGCAAGCTTTTGCTCGGGAAGCAACTCCGCTTCGACGTTCGGGATTCCCGCCTCCTGCGCGATCACCTCGGCCGGACGCCGCCGGTCGCCGGTGAGCATCGTCAGGTTGCCGATGTCCAGGTCCTCGAGATCATGAATCGCCTCATGGATCCCCGCCCGGATCCTGTCGCGCAGCAGAATGCCGCCAAGCAGCGAAGTATCCTCAGCAACCAGCACGGCTGTGGCGCCCAACCGGTCCGCCTCGCCGATAATCGCGGATCCTCCGCTGGCGCCATGTTCGGCCAGAAACGCCATGTTGCCAGCGCGGATCGTGCGGCCGCCCGCCACCGCTTCCGCGCCCCGGCCCGGGAGAATCCGCGCAGATTCAGCCGCCGGAATCTCGATCCCGCGCCGCCGCGCCTCATCGACAATCACCCGCGCGAGCACGTGATCCGATCCGGCCTCGGCGCAGGCCGCCGCCGCCAGCACCGGAGTCTCCTCAGCACCCGCGGAAACGATCTTCAGAATTTCGAACCGTCCTTCGGTCACGGTGCCCGTCTTGTCGAAGATCACGGTGTCGGCGCGCGCCGCCTCTTGCAGCACAGTGCCGCCGCGAACCAGGATTCCGCGACGCGCAAGCCCCCCGATGGCCGCCACCATCGCCGTCGGCGTGGCCAGAATCAGCGCACATGGACATCCGACGATCAGCACCGCCACCGTCCGCAGCCAGTCGCGCGTGAAATAGAAAGTCCCCGCGCCCGCCAGCAGCAACAGTGGAACGAAGTACTTGGCCCAGCGGTCGGCAAGGCGCTCCACCGGAGCCCGTTTCTCACGCGCCTGTTCGACCAGCTTGATCACCCGTGCAAGGGTGGTCTCCTGTCCTGCGCGCTTCACTTGGATCCGCAGCAGCCCGTGTCCGTTCAGCGTGCCCGAGAACACCTCGTCGCCGGACTGCTTGTCCCGCGGCAGTGACTCGCCCGTGATCGTCGACTCATCCACCGCGGAGACACCTTCCGCCACCACGCCGTCAGCCGGGATCCGCTCGCCGGCGCGTACCGAGATCAGGTCGTCCGGCAGCAGCGTGCTGGCTTCGACCTCCACTTCCTCGCCATCCCGGATCAGCCGTGCCTTCCTTGGCATCTGCTCGACGAACCGCCGGATCGCCGTTGAGGTCCGCTTGGCGGCGTAGCCCTCCAGGCCCTCGCCCAGCAGCATGATGAACATCGCCTCGGCCGCGGCCAGGTACTCGCCCACCGAGAGAGCGGCGATGACGGCGATGCAGATGGCCAGGTCCGCCGAGATGGTCTTTTCGAGCAGCCCGTGGATGGCGTTGTAGAACGTGCGGTATCCGGCCGCGACTGTGAGGATCGCAGCGGTGTCGATCCCCAGGACCGTTTTGAAGACACCGGTGAGATTCAGCAGCAGCAGAACGCCAACGATCGCGGCAAAACCGAAATAGCGGATCTGCTCGATACGGTCCTGCCGCGGATCGTGCTCAGCGGACAATTCGAGTCTATGCTGATGCATGCGAAGGCAGTACCACATTATGGCAGACGCGCCGCCAGCCCGGCATGATATTTTCAGTAGCATGCGATGGTTACCGGTCCTGTTGACGATGGCGGCAGCCGTCTCCGCGCAGACTCCTGTTGATCTTCTCCGCTCAAAGTGCCAGGGGTGCCACAACGCGAAGAACCGCACGAGCGGACTTTCGCTCGAGTCGCGGGACGCCGTCCAAGCCGGCGGCAATCGCGGACCCGGAAGGCTGCTCGACGCCCTCCGCCACACCGGCGACCTGAAGATGCCGCCGGGCGGAAAGCTATCCCCGGCGGAAATCGCCGCCGTCGAACAGTGGCTCAAAGACGGCATGCCGGGGCTGCCCGCCCGTGCCGCCGGACCCACGTCCTCGCACTGGGCTTTTAACACACCCAAGCGCCCGGATCCGCCCGCCGCGCGCGACAGCCGCTGGCCGCGCAATTCCGTAGACCGCTTCATCCTCGCCCGGCTCGATAAGGAGGGACTCACGCCCGCGCGCGAGGCTTCGCGCACTACCCTGCTCCGGCGTGTCTCCCTCGACCTTACCGGGCTGCCGCCCTCGCCCGCCGAAATCGACGCCTATCTTGCGGACACGGCCGATGGCGCCTACGAACGCGCTGTGGAGCGCCTGCTGCAGTCGCCCCACTACGGCGAACGCTGGGGCCGCCACTGGCTCGACCAGGCCCGCTATGCCGACTCCGATGGAGGCAGCCGCGACGAGCCGCGCCAGATCTGGAAATATCGCGAGTGGGTCATCCGCGCGATGAACAACGACATGCCGTTCGACCGGTTCGTCACCGAACAGATCGCCGGCGACCTGCTCCCCAAGGCCACGCCGGACCAGATCATCGCCACCGGGTTCCAGCGCAATTCCCTCCTCCAGATCGAGGCGGGTACCGACCGCGAACAGTACCGCGTCGAAGCCGTGTCGGATCGCGTCGACACGTTCGGCACCGTGTTCCTGGGCCTATCCGCGGGCTGCGCGCGCTGCCATGACCACAAGTTCGACCCGCTCACCCAGCGCGAATATTATCAGCTCTTCGCATTTTTCAACAACGTGGATGAATACGGTCCGGCGCTGCCGCCGTTCTCGGAGACCAACGACCTCGAAGTCACGCACCGGCCGCTGCAGGCCACAGGCAAACCTGAAGATGTCGCCAAGTATCACGCCTTGCGCGAGCAGATTCTGGCCCTGTACAAGGAACGCTTCCAGTACAAGGAACAGTTCAAGCCCAAGACGGAAGATGCCGGACTCAAGGTGCGCAACGAAACGATCGCGGCGCTGAAGAAGCAGCTTCCGAAGGTGGAACTCGCGATGGTGATGCGCGATCTCGCTGAGCCGCGCGAGAGCTACATCCACCTGGGCGGCGATTTCCTGCGGCGGGGACTGCGCGTTTATCCCGCCCTGCCCGCTTCGTTCCATCCGGGTCCGGCGGCGAAGACGCGGCTGGACCTGGCCAGGTGGGTGGTGGACCCCGCCAATCCGCTGCTCGCGCGGGTCACGGTGAACCGCATCTGGAGCCACTACTTCGGACGCGGGCTGGTCGAGACGGAAAACGACTTCGGCACGCAGGGCTCGCGTCCTACGCATCAGGAGCTGTTGGACTGGCTGGCCACCGAGCTGGTGGCCCGCGGCTGGAGCCAGAAGGCAATCCACCGGGTGATTGTGACATCGGCCACGTACCGCCAGGATTCCGCCGCCCGTCCCGATGCCGACGCCAAGGACCCGCGCAACCTGCTGCTTGCGCGCCAGCAGCGCCTGCGGCTGGACGCCGAGATTGTACGCGACACCGCGCTCGCGTCCAGCGGACTTCTGGTGGCCAAAGTCGGCGGGCCCAGCGTGTTCCCCCCGCAGCCGGACCACGCCATGGACGCCAGCCAGGTGAAGAAGAACTGGAAGGCGAGCACGGGTCCGGACCGTTTCCGCCGCGGCATGTACACCCACTTCTGGCGCATCACTCCCCATCCGGCGCTGGTGGTGTTTGACCAACCCAACGCGATGACCACCTGCACGCGCCGGGCGCGGACGACGACTCCGCTCCAAGCGCTGACCCTGCTCAACGACTCCGCATTCCACGAGATCGCCCAGAGTCTGGCGTCGCGGATCCTGCGCGAGGGTCCGGATTCGGTCGATGGCCGCATGGGATTCGCCTTCCGCCTGTGCACCAGCCGCGATCCGTCCGCCGCCGAGCGAGATCGATTGGTCCGTCTTTATCAACTGGAAGTGGACGACTTCCGCACGCACCCGGAAGAGGCCGCCAAAATCGCAGGCGCCCAAGCAGGACCGGACCTGGCTGCCTGGACCAGTGTTGCGCGCGTGCTCATGAACACCGACGAGTTCATTACCCGGGAATGAAATGAAACTCCTCCTCGCCGCGCTTGCTCTCGCGCCAGCGGTTTTGGCGCAGACCGCCTCGCTCACCGGCCGGGTTACGGATTCTTCAGGCGCTCTCATCCCGGGGGCCACCGTGGTGGTCCGCTCGGTTGAAACCGGAATCCGCACGGAGACGGCGACGAATGCGGAAGGCTACTACGTTCTGCCGCTGCTGCCTCCGGGCGCCTACGCGCTCGAGGTGACGAAGGAAGGCTTCCGTCCGGTCCGCGATCCGAACATCAAGCTCGCCGTGCAGCAGGCCGCGCGCCTCGACCTGACGCTCGAGGTCGGCGCCGTCACCGAAACGGTCGAAGTCACCGGACGCCAGATCCTGCTGGAGAGCGAATCCGCAACCATGGGCCAGGTGGTGCAGGGCAAGCAGGTGACGGAACTGCCGCTGCTGGGGCGCAATCCCTACGCGCTCGGCATGCTGGTGGCGGGCGTGCGTCCGGCGGCGGGAGTCAACGATGTTCCCGTCAACCAGATCAACCAGTCGTCGGTCTCGATCAACGGACAACGCGGCAACACGAATGAGTACCTGCTCGACGGGGCGCCGAACAGCGCGCCCTCGCAGAATCAGCCGGTGGTGTACGCAAGCGTCGACGCGGTGGCCGAGTTCAAGATCGAAACCAACGCCTTCAGCGCCGAATATGGACGCGCCGCGGGCGGCGTGTTCAACGTGGTGACCAAGTCCGGCACCAACGAGCTGCACTTCACGCTGTACGACTTCCTGCGCAACGACAAGCTGAACGCCAACAACTGGTTCGCCAACCGCGCGGGGCGGAACCGGCCGCCGTTCAAGTTCAATCAGTTCGGCGGCGCGGGCGGCGCGCCCATCATCCGCAACCGGACGTTTGTGTTCGGCAGCGTGGAATTCGTCCGTTGGGTGGAGGGTGTGACGTTCAACAACACCGTGCCCACGGCGCCCCAGCGCGCGGGCGACTTCACCCAGACGCGCAACGGCGCGGGACAGGTGATCCAGATCTACGATCCGGCCACGACGCGGCGGGTGGGCAACGTGTTCCAGCGCGATCTGTTCCCTGGCAACCTTATCCCAACCACGCGATTCGATCCGGTGGCGCGCAACCTGCTCCGCTTCTATCCGGCCGGCAACACGGATGGCAATCCGGTCACGGGAGTGAACAACTGGGTCCGCACCGATGCGAACAACACGAACAAGGACACCTATGCGGCTCGCATCGACCACCACTTCAACAGCTCGAACCGGATCTTCGGACGCTTCAACTACGACGACTCCCCGATCGACCGCGCGGTCTCTTACGGAAAGGACAATCCGGGATCGCCTGGTTCCGGCTTCCAGATCTTTGAGCGGCGCAACGGAGTCATTGAGGATGTGCACACGTTCACTCCGTCATTGCTCGGCACGTTCCGCTATTCGTTCACCCGCCTGGGTAATTTCCGCACGCTCTACAGCCAGGGCTTCGACCCGGCGACGCTCGGCTTCCCCGCTTCGTTCGTGAACGAGGTGGAACCGCGCGGATTTCCCGTGATCCGCCCCACCGGCTACTCCGATCTCGGCAACTCGAGCATCATCCGGCTGGGCAACAACGTCCACGCCTGGCAGGCGCAGGCGTTGAAGACGTTCTCGAGCCACACCCTGCGCACGGGTTTCGAGTACCGCGTGATTCAGTTCAACAACTACCAGCCCGCCGACGCCAGCACGCTCTTCACTTTCGGCAACCAGTGGACCCAGGGTCCCAACGCCGCGCAGGCGAGTGCCAACGCGGGCCATGGACTGGCTTCGTTCCTTCTGGGGATCGCGAGCGGATCCGTGCAGTCGGTTCCGCGCGTCGCGCAGACCAGCCGGTATTCGGCGCTGTACGTGCAAGATGATTGGAGGCTGACGCCACGGCTCACCTTGAATCTTGGCTTGCGCTACGACTACGAATCGCCGCGTAAGGACCGCTTCGATCAGCTCGCCAACTTCGATTTCGCCGGTGCTCCGCCTTTGCGCGCGCCAGGACTGAACCTCCGCGGCACCCTCGCCTACGCTGGACAGAACGCACTTTCGCGCTACCAGGCCGAACCCGACCGCAACAACATCGCACCCCGCTTCGGAATCGCGTTCAAGCTGTCGCCGAAGATGGTGATCCGCTCGGGCGCCGGCTTGTTCTTCGCGGCCAATACAGGAGTTGGAACAGGGTCGGCGGCGTTTGGCGTCAGCGGATACGAGGCGAGCACCACCGTTGTGACCAGCCTCGACGGTGTCACACCGGTGACCTATCTTTCGAATCCGTTTCCGAGCGGAATCAACAAGCCGTCGGGCAACAGCCTGGGCACTGCGACACTGCTCGGGCAGAGCGTGGCGTTTTTCGAGCGCGGGAACATCATCCCCTACAGTGGCCAGTGGAACTTCAACATCCAGCGCGAGCTCCCGGATGCGTGGCTCTTCGAAGTTGGCTACGCGGGAAGCCGTGGCGTGAAGTTCCCGCAGGGCCGGGTGATGAACCAACTTCCGGACGCCTTGCTCACCCTCGGCAACGACCTGCGCACGCAGGTTCCGAATCCGTTCTTCGGCCAAATCTCCAGCGGCCCGCTCTCCGGCGCGACTGTCTCGCGCGCGCAACTGCTGCGTCCGTATCCGCACTTCGACGGTGTCACCAGCAATCTGTCCACCTGGGCGGGCTCGAACTATCACGCCTTGCAGACCAAACTCGAAAAGCGCTATGCGCGCGGTTTGACGATGTTGGTTTCCTATACCTTCTCGAAGATGATCGACGACTCCACCGGTGTGTGGAACGGCGAGGCGCTCGGCGGCGGCGGTGGATTCCAGAACTGGAACAATCTGCGCGCCGACCGGTCCGTATCGGAGCTCGACCAGACACACCGCTTCGTGGCCACGGGCGTCTATGAGCTTCCGTTCGGAAAGAGCTTGAAAGGCGCCGCTGGCAAGCTGATCAAGGGCTGGGAGATCGGCGCGATCGCCAGCATGTACTCGGGGGGACCGCTTGGCATCGGGTCGGCAGTCAACAACACGTTCTCGCAGGGCGGTGGCCAGCGCCCGCACTGGACTGGCGTCTCACCGCGGCTATCGAACCCATCACCGGACCGGTGGTTCGACACCACGCAGTTCCAGGCTCCTCCGGCGTACACGTTCGGCAACGCGGGCCGGACGTTCTCGAGCAGCCGGTCGGACGGCACCGGCCGTGTGGATGTCACACTCAGCAAGAACACCAATGTGACCGAGCGTGTGGTGGTCCAGTTCCGCGCCGAGTTTTTCAATATCGCTAACACTCCGCGGTTCGCCCCGCCGAACGTATCGTTCGGGGCCGCGCCTTTCGGGGTCGTGAGCGCGATGGGCGATTCCTCGCGGATCGTGCAGTTCGGACTGAAGCTGAACTACTAACTCGCCTGGCCGAGCACGGTTCCGGCAACGTGAAAGAGCTCAAAGGCAAGGCTGGCGAGAAACGCCTCCGGGTCGGCGATCACCGCGTCCGCTTCACCGAAGAGCATCCCGACACCCTGCGCATCCACACCGTCAAGAACCGCAAGGACGCCTACCGGTAACGCTTTCCCCAACCCCGCCAATGGCTTGCGCCCGATTCTCGGCGAGCCTGTATGACAACCTCTTATCTTCCACTACCAGCCACGCGCTGCGGCCTTCAAAGACGTCTTCCGCAAGATCGCGGCGGCAAGGGCATCTCAAGCCGGCGCAAAATTGCCGTTTTGGGCCGGTTTTGGCCAGGATCGGCTGAATCGCGAACGGGCAATCAACAAGTTGGCGCGTCAGTTGCGAATTTTGCGCTGGAAAGCAACTAAATAATTAATAACTAATAGATCAGCTTCAACGAAAGCTGGACCGTCCGGTTCCCACCCGCCGAATTGATCTGCCCAAACGCCGGCGTGTCGAGCGTCGTGCCTGGATTCCCGAGCAGCGGACGATTGAACGCGTTGAAGAAATCCGACCGCACTTGGACCCTGAGCTTCCGCTCCAACACATCGAAGTTCTTGAAGAGCGAAAGATTCTGCGACGCCGATGATGGTCCGCGGAGGATGTTGCGTCCCGCGTTTCCATAGGTGAAGCGCGGAGGCAGCGCGAATGCGGCTGTGTTGAACCAGCGCAAGCGGGATTGCCCGGCCAGGCCCGGATCGCCAATCAGGTTTGGCCGCTGCTGGCTGCCGCCATTGTTCGCGTTGTCGGTGGCAAGCGCCGGTGTCAGCGGGAGTCCACTGCGGAAGCTGAGGATCCCGCTCACCTGCCATCCGCCCGCAAGAACATCCAATCCGCGGCCGCGGATCCCGAGCGCGCGTCCCCGTCCCACCGGGAGTTCGTAGATGAAGCTGGCATTCGAAATGTGCGTGAGATCATAGCTCGACACGCTGCGCTCCGCGGCGAGATTGTACGGCTGCTGGATGTTGCAGCCCTCCGCTCCGATGTATCCCGAGCACGCCAGGTCGATCGACTTCGAGAACGTATAGGTGAGCAGAAACGACAGTCCACGATGAAACCGCTGCTCGGCCTTGAGCTGCAGCCCGTGGTAGTCCGACGCGCCGTTGTTGTCGTTGGTGCGGAAGACCAGCATGTTCGGGTATGGGACGCGGTGCGGCTCCCGCGAGTTGCCCGCGGCGAGCACAGTCGCATAGTTCGTGAGCCCGCAGCATTCGAGTGACCTCCCCGCCGCGCCCGCGTAGGTGACCGACGCCGCCAGCCGGTCACTGAACTGGCGCTCCACCGACACGTTCCATTCATGCACATAGGGCGTCCGGAAGAAACGGTTCACGTGATAGCCGGCCGAGGGAAACGGATTCGGACGGTCGACGCGGTCCGGAAGCCCCCGGAACGGCCGGTCAATGAACACCGTGGGAACCGTGGCATTGAGCGTGTCGGTGGATTGAAACGTCGAATGCGGCCAGGCGTTCCGGTTTCCCTGCGCGATCTGCAGCCATCCGGCGAACATCTCGAAAAACGTTGAGAATCCGGCGCGCGCCACGGTCTTCCGTGTTACGGAGTAGGCGACGCCCACGCGCGGCGAGAAGTTGTTCCAATCCGGATCCACGAATCCGCGCCGCACGTTCGGACCCTGGAACAGCGCGCCCGGAATGTTGATGGGGCCATCGAGCAGCCACGCACCGGTGGACCGGTCAAAGCTCCCCATCGTCCCGCTGCGGGAAAGGAAGTTGCCGTTCTTGTCCCAACGAATGCCGTAGTTCAGGCTCAGCCGGCTGTTCACGCGGAAGGTGTCCGACGCGTGAATGGCGTACATCCAACCGTGGGCGTCGATGTCGGGCATCCCCAATGGACGCGAAGCGTTCGATGGCAGGCCGAGCAGGAAGCTCGCAAGCGCTTGTCCTGTTCCCGCCGGGGCGGCAATGTTCTGCGTCGGCTGCGCGGTAAAGTTCTCCGTCTGGCTGATGCTGTTGACGTAGTAGTCAAAGTGCATCAACGTGAATCCCGCCTTGACCGAATGGCGGCCCATCGTGCGTTGCAGGTTCACCGCGCCTGAGTGTGGATAGTTGTCGGTAGGACTGTAGCCGATCCCAACCAATCCCGCGTAGCTCTGGATTCCGTAGCCGGGAAACAGAATACGGTCAGGCGGTTTCGCCGAGAACGCGTCGGAGTTGTTGGCGTCGGCGAACGCCACGAACTCATTCACCTTCTCCACATTGCGGTAGGCGTTGTCGGACAGGTTGCGGTTGAATCCGTACCGGACGGTGAGCAATGTTGTGGGGGAGATGGTCCGGTTCCATTCGACGCCCCAGTTGCGGACATCGGTGACGTTGAGCGAAGTGACTGGAGAAATCCCGATGCTCTCGCTGCTTGCATCGCTGCGCGTGGAACGGACGAACACGCGATCCTTGCTGGAGAAGCTGTGGTCCACGCGGAATACCCAGATTCCGGTGTCGCTCTTCGAGGGACCGCTAATCAGGTAGTTGTTGACGGTTCCTGGAAGGGCGAAGTTGGGCGCGGGCGAGAACTCGTCGAGGTAGCGGGCGGCGATCCGGTGGATCCGGCTGGCCGGAATGCGGCGGTCCGGAAACGCATCCCGCAGAAACGCGTTGGGCCGCGCGGGATCGGCGCGGGTGGTGAACGGATCGAAGATGGGCGTGTTGGTAGCGGCGATCCCGGCGACCGGACTGAAGTCGCCGGAGCGCTCCGCCGGGGTGGCCACGCGCGTATTGGTGCTCGAAGCCGCACGGTTCTTCACGCCTTCGTGGCTGACAAAGAACCAGGTCCGGTCGCGCCCGTTGTACAGCTTCGGAATCCACACCGGACCACCTGCGCTGAACCCGTAGATGTTGTTGCGGAACTTAGGCACCCTGGGTTGAAACGTGTTGCGCGCATTCAGAACGTCGTTGCGGAGGAAGTTGTAGGCAGTCCCGTGGAGCTGATTCGTCCCAGCCTTGGTGCTCAGGTTCACGTAGGCGCCCGAGGCTCCGCCGAACTCGGCGTCGTTGTGGATCGACTCGACGCGGAACTCCTGAATCGAATCGAGCGGCGGCGACACCGAGATCTGGCTGCCCGCGAGGTTCGAGTTCAGGACTCCGTCGGCGAGGTAGAGATTGCTGCGGTTGCGCTGGCCTTGCACGGCGGGCCCGGCGCCTCCCTGCGAGACATCCACGTTCGCCGCGCCTGGCGTCAACAGGATCAGTTGCGTGAAGTTGCGGCCGTTCAACGGTAGATCCAGCACCTGACGGGACTCGATGAGAGTCCCCACCGTCGCGTTGGTTGCGTTCACAAGCGGCGCCTGAGCGCTGACGTTGACCACCTCGGCGGTCTGTCCCACCTGCATCTCCAGGTTCAGGTTGGCGAGCTGATTGACGTTCAGCTCGGCCTCGCGTTCGAGCGTCTTGAATCCGGGTGCCGACGCTGTGATCTGATAGACCCCCGTGGGCAGCGTCAGCAGCACGTACCTTCCAGCGCCGTCCGTCGTCGAGCGGAAAACCCGGTTCGTGGCCGCGTGCTTGGCGGCGATGTCCACCGAGGGCATGGCGGCGCCCGAAGGGTCGGTGACCACCCCGGTGAGCGACGCGGACGAGGTCTGCGCGCAAGCGAGCCCTGCGCTGGCCAAAAGAACGGCGATTCGAGAGGCAGTTTTCATGTGGCGCTCCAGAGAGCCAGCATAACTGGCCCAGGGCGCCGCGTCTACCGGGTCAGGCGCCGATTTCGTTGCGGATCGCCTGAGCGATCTGGCCGGCGTACTGATCGACCTGATCGAGCGTCGGACCCTCGACCATCACCCGCGCCAGCGGCTCAGTGCCGGAGAACCGGACCAGCACGCACCCGCGGCCATTCAGCTCACGCTCGGCCCGGACAATGGCGTCCTGGACCGCGAGCAGATCGCTGATCGGACGCCGCTCACGGATCGCGACATTCACCAGCGTCTGCGGATATTTGGTCATCCCCGCGGCCAACTCCTCGAGGCTCTTGCCCGTTTCGCGCATCGCTTCGAGCACGCGGATGGCTGTCAGCAATCCATCGCCGGTGGTCGCCTGGTCGAGGAAAATCACGTGGCCGGACTGTTCTCCGCCGAGTGCGGCCCTCCGGCTGCGCATCTCCTCGAGTACGTACTTGTCGCCGACCGCGGTCCGCACCAGGTTGATTCCCTCTGCCTGGAGGGCCAGTTCGAGTCCAATGTTCGACATCACAGTGGCCACCACGGCATCCCCGTGCAACTCGCCACGGGAACGCATGTGCCGGGCGCAGAGATACAGCACTGCATCGCCGTCGATCAACTTTCCGGATTCGCTCACGGCCATGCACCGGTCCGCGTCGCCGTCGAACGCGAATCCGGCGTGAGCGCCCAACTCGACAACGCGCTGGGAGAGCTGACCCGTGTGAAGCGCACCACAGCCCAGGTTGATATTGCGGCCGTCCGGCTCACACCCGGTCCGGTAGACGGTGGCGCCAAGCCGTTCGAGGAGAATGGGCGCCAGATGGCTGGCCGCGCCGTTCCAGCAATCGACGGCAACCCGGACTCCATCGAGCGTCCCGCGGAACACCGACACCAGGAAGTCCACATACTGATCATCAAGCGCGGCAACCGGCTGCAACTCAGGCGCGGCGCCCGGCTGCTGGTCCCACAGTGACCGGATCGTGTCCTCGAGGATTTCCTCTTGTGCGTCCGGCAGCTTGTATCCATCGTGCGCGAAGACCTTGATCCCGTTGTCGTGAAACGGATTGTGCGAGGCCGAGATCATGACGCCCGCCGCAAAGTCTCCGTGTTTGGTGAGGTAGGCGATTCCCGGAGTGCTCAATACTCCCGCGAACTGGGTGCCGATCCCTTCGCTGGCGAGCCCGGCGGCGGCGTGAGCGGCGATCCAGGGCCCGGACTCCCGGGTGTCCATGCCCACCACGACTTGCCGCGACCCGCTGTGCGTCTTGCACCACCGGCCAAGCGCCACACCAACGGCGTGGACGGTTGCCGGATCCAGCGGCCGCTTGCCCGCAAGGCCACGAATCCCGTCGGTTCCGAACAGCTCTCTGCCCAATGCGATCCTCCGATCAGTTGTCCTTTTTCAACTCTACTCGAACGGTAACTCGCCCGTCACCCTCGATCCGCACTTGAGAGTCCCCGGAGTAGACCTGAACCTGCACCGCACCCCCCTCATTCAGGTCACCCAGCTCCACGGGATCGGTCTCGACGGCGGTCTCATCCGACACCCGGCTCTCCGGCCCCAGCAGCCGGATAGACGCCGGTTCGACACTCACCTGCCCGAGTTCTACACCGGCAGGAAGCGAGCCAGAGAACTTCACCTTCACCGGAACCTCTTTCGACATCCGACGCTCGAAATGGAGCCGGACAAGCGACGGCACGGCGCGGATCAGCGTGACGCCCGCAGGAAGCACGGCGCTACGCGAGTCGATCGGAAAGGTGCGGTCGCCGGGGCGGCTCACGCTCGACAAATCCAGCGTAACGACGGTCGCGGCGAGATTTCCGGGCGTCAGCCGGCTCGAGGAGCCTCGAATTTCCAGATGCACGTTCTCTTGAAGATCGGAACTCATCTCCAGATCTTTAGGCAGGTTCCGCAACTGAATCGGGGCTGCCACCGATGTGTTAACTTCCTGCTCGCCTACCACCAGCACCCAGAACAGAGTGGCCAGCGCGAGTGAGGCCAGCTTGGTGGGCAGGTTGTGGGTGAACAGCCGCTTCATTGCTGTCCGGCCTCCTCGGTAACGGCACGTTCGCGCTCCTCCGGCGTCTCCGCCGCGCCGCCATAGTACAGCGCGATCTTCTCATCCAACTCGCCGATAGAGAGGGCCGGCCAATACTCACCGCGGTGGGCAAGCGTGATCCCCCCGGTTTCTTCGGAGACGATGATGGAGACGGCATCCGATTCCTCGGTCACACCGATTCCAGCCCTGTGCCGGGTGCCCATGTTATGGGGGAGCTGCGGGTTGCTCGCAAGGGGCAGGAAGCAGGCGGAGGCCGCAATCCGCTCGTTCTGGATGATCACCGCGCCGTCATGCAAGCTCATTTGAGTGTTGAAGATATTGATCAGCAAGTCGTGTGAGATGACTGCGTCGAGAGCAACACCACTCTCGACGAAAGTCTTCAGTCCAACCTCGTTTTCGAGCACGATCAACGCACCCATCTTCTCCTTGGACAGATGCTCGACGGCGAACACGATCTCGTTGATAAACTCGCGGTGTTTCAGCCTCCCGCCGAACCCGAACAAGCCCTGCCGTCCCAGGCGTCCCAGCAGTCTCCGGATCTCGTTCTGGAACAGCAGGATGAGGGCAAGGGCTGAATAGGGCACCAGCGTCTGCAACACGGCCCGGAGCAGGTCGAGGTTGGCCAGCACCGCGGCAACGTAGAGAAATACCAGCACTCCCAGGCCGAGCAGGACGTTGGCAGCGCGCCGTCCCCGCAGAATGCTGATGAACTGGTAGATCAGAAATGCGGTGACGAGAATATCAACAATCGCGACCGGGGTGAGCGTGGGCGCCTGCGCGAGGAGCGTTTGGATCCAGTGGGGCACGGCTCAACTTAATTGTACACTCGGATCTCGTTGTTGTCGTTACAGATCTCGGCTTTCGGCCCGGTCGGTTCCACTCGGATTCGCATCCCGGGAACGGGCCGCAAACCAGGGAACCGGACCAGCCGGATCCGGGGGTGGCGGTGGAGCGGCGGCTCGATGCCCGAGTGGACTTGCTGGCCGGCCACGGCGCCGTCCGGGTCCCAGACAGTCACGCGGAATTCGCCGGCCGGTGCGCTACCGATGTTGTGAACCGGGACGTCAATCCCCATCCGGCCGCCGATTTCCTCGGCGGCAATGGCCAGATCGGGCAGCCGGGACAGCGGCGTGGAAGGCTCCAACTGGCGAACCGCCAGCCGGACCTCAGCCATCGCTGGCAGGTCCAGGGGCAAGGCCGTAAACCGCTGCAGGTGGCCGGTGATGCGGGCCCCGCCCACCGTGATCTCGTAATTGCCTGGATCGAGGCCCCAGATCCGCATCGTGACCCGGCGTCCAGTGGGCGAGTCCGCGAACAGCCGCGCGTCGAGGTGCGTCCGGGAGCCGCCCAGCATCTCCACTGCGAGACGCCCGCCGGTGTTCTCCCAACTGACAAGATGGCGCGGGTAGATCTGGCCGCGGCCGTAGGCGACACCCCCCAGACGGGTCTGCTGCAGGTTCGCTGACGGCAGCCAGATCCGGTCCGTGGGTTGCTCTGCATCCGTGAAGAGATCGAAGAACCGGGCCATGTGCCGCAGGTCCCCGGACAGGCTGCCCTGGGGTGCCTCCGGATGGTCCGGAACCGGAGGTGGACTCCCGTTGTACCAGGCGGCGAGCGGCGCGCCGTGCGCCAGGAGCGACTCGAACAGCACCGGATTCCCGTAATCGAGTAGGAACGCGGTGCCGGCCGCGCTGTCTGCGCAGGCCTGGCCCTCTTTGTAGCATGCGTCGAGCACGGCGCGAGCGGACCGCTTCCACTGCGCACGCCGGTCGTCGAGGAGCGAGATTCCCGGCCAGTTCCGGATCAGGCTGGTGTCCCCGTCGAGGCCGCCGCCGAACTCGCCCGTGTGGATCTGCCTCTTCTGGATCCACCACGTGGCGGCGTTCCGCAAGAGTGTGAGAAGCTCGATCTGCTGGTGCGTCCAGCTAGCCTGTCCGGCTGGACCGGGTTGGTCCGGTGTCTGGCGAATCCAATCCGAGTAGGCGCGCATGGTTGCGTTGGCGGGATCGACGGCGCGGACCTCATCGATCAGTTTCAGGATCTGGCCGTCACCCGCGGCTGTTAGCCCCTGAAACAAGTCGCGCACCTGTTCCGTCCGGTCCGCAATGTAGGCTTCCCGGACGGCGGCGAACTCAACGTGCTCGGCATCGGCCAGCACCTGCTCCGGAACCGGTGCGGTAGAAGTGACCGCGACTCGCAACGGCCCGTTGGCCCGGACGGCGGGGAACGCCAGCTCGAAACGGAGCCAGGCGCCCGTGGCGTGAACATCCGCCTCGGCGAGGTACCGCGAGGGGTCCAGCGGATCGATCACGGTGAAGCGGTAGTAGGCGTCCGGCCGGGATGGCATGCTGAACCGGACAGCAGACACGCCCCACCCTGGCTTCGTCTCGAGGGCAAAATCGCGCCCTGGACCGGCTGTAACGGAGGCGGCGGGGGCTACGGGACTCACCGGTTCGAAGCGGAGGCAAGCCAGCTCACCGATCGTCCCGGAGGTGCGCTCGATCTCGAGGAAGTCCACCTTGCGCGGCGCGGCAATCCGCAGGTAGCTGAGCTCGCCGCGGGAGATGTGCTGGAGCCGCGCATGGTCATCCAGCAGAACAGTTCCGCTGAAGCCGCCGGTGACGCGGATCAGGTCGAACGGCAGCTCCTCGGGCATGAGGGTATACTCGCGCTGCTCGTCCTTGTAGCCGCGGCCATTGCCCGGCCCGGGCCAGACCGTTTCTTGCCTGCCGTCGGCCGCCTTCCACCACATCTTGTTGATCACGCGCGCTTCCTCGATCCGGATCTGACGAAGGCGCAACGACGCCGCCCGCGGGATCCCGGCGCGCGAATCCCACTGCGGGGGACTGGCGGCGCAAACGGCTGCCAGCAGAAGGTGAGTCCACCAGGGCACTGGGAAAATGATACCCTGAACCTCATGTTGAAGCGTGCATTGTTTGTCGTGGCCCTGGCCGCAGGATTCCTGGCGGCCCAGCAGAGAGTGAGACGGATCCTCCCCGGTGAGGACTGGACGCCCCTGTTCAATGGGAAGGACCTTGGCGGATGGATCGAGGTTGGCAAGGAGAAGTGGGTGGTCGAGGACGGCACCATCCACGGCAAGGCGATCAGCAAGGAGTACGGCTATCTCAAGACGGAGAAGACCTACAAGGACTTCCACCTGTCGATGCGGTTCAAGTGTGAAGGCGATGGCAACAGCGGCATCTTCTTCCATGTCGACTTCAAACCGGGCACGCCGCACGTGAGCCAGGGACTTCAGTTCGAGATCGACTGCACCATCAACAAGCACACCGCCGGAATTTACGGTGATGGACGCGCCTGGATCGTGTGGCCGTCGCCTGACAAGGAAGGTGTGGTGCGGCAAAACGACTGGAACGACATGCAGGTGCGCGTTGAGGGCAACCGCTACGTGTCGCGGCTCAACGGCGTCGACATGGTCGATTTCACCGATCCCCAGCCCAAGTCATTCGACGGCCACATCGCCCTCCAGTTGCATTCGGGCGGCACCGGAAACATGCGCTTCAAGGATATCTACATCCGCGACTTGACGGCCCGCTAGCGCTTGCCGTGGTACATCACGAACATCATGCCCGCAATCAGTGGCGGCAGGCCGAGCAGCAGCACGCTGGCGACCGCGACATGCGTGGCCAAATGCGGCCCTGCGAGAAACGGGTAGTAAACAAACACCAGGAACGAGGCCATCAGCAGCGCGAGTCCACCCGCGGTTTCGTGCCGCCAGGCGGTCCAGACCAAAGCAGTGAACAGCAGCCCGGGCGCCATGTGCACCAGAGTGCCTGGAATACCGGCTCCTTCAGCAATGCCAGAGGCCATGCCGAACCAAGTCCAGAAGAACGCCCAAACACCGGAGATCAAACGCGCCATGTCGCGCGTCATTGGATGTCCCAACCAATCTTGCCGGAGGGTCATCATATCATTCACCTCCCGGCCCCATTATAAATCAGACTTCGAAATCTGAAAAGAGAAAAATGAAGTCCACGGTCCCAACCATCCTGACCCGAATCGTCGCGCGGAAGCAGGAGGAGCTTGCGTCGGCACCGGTGCCCCTGCCGGAGTTGGAACGGCGCGCGGCGGACCGGGTCCGGGAACGCCGTGATTTCGCCGCCGCGCTACGGTCGCGGCAACCGGCGCTGATCGCGGAAGCCAAGAAGGCTTCGCCTTCAAAGGGGCTGTTCCGCGCTTCTTTCGACCCGGCGGAGATCGCGCGGACCTATCAGGCGGGCGGCGCGGCGGCGATGTCCGTTCTGACTGACCGGGACTTTTTCCAGGGCTCGCTGGCCGACCTGGAACAGGCGCGGGCGGCGGGTTCGATCCCAGTTCTCCGCAAGGACTTCACGATCTCGGAGTACCACGTCGTCGAAGCAGCCGCGCACGGCGCCGACGCGATCCTGCTGATTGCGGCGATTTTGGACACCGCGGAGATGCGGCGCTACCGGGAGTTGGCTGGGCAGTTTGGAATGGCGGCGCTGGTTGAGGTACATGACAAGGAAGAGCTGGACGCGGCAATCGGCTCGGGCGCGGAAATCATCGGCGTGAATAACCGGAACTTGCACGACTTTTCCGTCTCCCTCGACACCGCCCTCGGACTGGCGGCGCGGATTCCAGCAGAGGCGTTGAAGGTAGCGGAGAGCGGCATCCGGACGGCGGCCGATGTTCGCACTCTGATGAATGCGGGCTATGGAGCTTTTCTGGTAGGCGAGCAATTGATGCTGGCTGAGAATCCGGCCGCTGAGCTGCGGGCGCTGGGGCGCGCGTGATGCAACGAATCGAGTCACTCGATCAGTTTCGTGGCTACACAGTGGCTGGAATGTTCCTGGTGAACTTCATTGGCTCGTTCGCGGTAGTCCCGGTGATCTTCAAGCATCACCGGACCTACTGCAGCTATGCCGACACCATCATGCCGCACTTCTTCTTCGCCGTGGGATTCGCGTTCCGGCTGGCGTTGCTGCGCAACGTGGAACGGAACGGGCGCGGAGCGGCCTACCGGGCGGCGGTCCGGAGGTGCCTGGGCCTGATCCTGGTGGGCATCGTGGTCCATCAGTTGGACGGACGCTACAACAGTTGGCGGGACCTGCAGAACCTGGGCGTCAGCGGGTTTCTCGAAAATAGTTTTCGCCGGAACGTGTTTCAGGCGCTGGTGCACATTGGAGTCACGAGCCTGTGGGTACTGCCGGTGATCGGCGCCGCGCCGCGGACCATGTGGATCTTTCTCACCGCCTCCGGGCTGCTGCACTTAGGATTGTCGAAGTGGTTCTGGTATGACTGGCTGCTCGCCAACCGCGTGATCGACGGTGGACCCCTGGGTTTCCTCACCTGGACGATTCCCCTGTTGTGCGGCGCAATTGCCTACGACTGGGTGCGGGGGACGGGACAGGCTGCCCAGCGGCCGCTTTTGCGCGCCGCGGCGGCGTTGATGGTGTTGGGCTACGGGATCTCGTGCCTGTCGGCTGGAGGCGTTTTGGCCGCACCGCCGTTCGCCGCTCCGTGGCATCCCCGCGACATCTGGACGATGAGCCAGCAGGCGGGGAGCATCTCGTACCTGGTGTTTTCCGCGGGCCTGTCCTTCCTGGTCTACGCGTTTTTCCTTTGGTGGACCGACGGCCGCGGGCGGCAGTGGCCCCTGTTCAAGACCCTGGGCACCAACGCGCTCGCCGGGTACATCCTGCACGGGCTCGTGTCAGACGTGGTGAGACCATTCGCGCCACGGGACTCACCAGGCTGGTACGTGGCGCTCGCCTTCGCCGTGTTCTTCGGGATCACCTGGGCCATGGTCCGGTCGCTTGAAAAGCAACGGATCTTCATCCGCCTCTGACTACGGCCAGACCGGCTTTTCGGGATCGAGGTAAGTCTTCAGCCAGCCCAGCACTTGGGCCATGTGATACCGGTTGTTCTCACCGCGCAGGATCCAGTGGCCCTCTTCCGGGAACACGATCAGCCTGCTGGGAACTTTCAACCGCTGCAGGAGCTTGTACGTCGTCAGGCTCTCCGACAACGGCACCCGGAAGTCGATCTCGCCCTGGGTGATCAGCATCGGAGTGCGGAAGTTCTGCGAATAACGGATCGGGCTTTGGTCCATCCACTGTCCGCCGCGTTCCCAGACCGGAGGGCCCATGCGGATCTCGCGCATGTAGCCTCCATCGTTCACACCGTACTGCGATTCGTTGTTGACTGCGCCCGCGTGGTTCACCATCGCCCGGAACTGGCGGGTGTGGGCGTTCAGCCAGTTCATCAGATATCCGCCGTAGCTCGCACCCAGAGCCGCCTGCCGTGATCCATCGATGAAGGGATACTTCTTCAGCGCGACGTCGACCGCCTCCAGGATCTCCTGCGCCGGACCCCGCAGCACGTCGCGCTCGATGTCGTCGGCGAATTTCTCGCCGAACCCGGTGGACCCGGTGTAGTTGGTTTGCAGCATCACGTAGCCGGGCGACACGAGATAGTGCATGTGCCAGCGCGTCGAGAAGTCGTCCTTCGACATCGAATTCGGACCGCCGTGCGGGAAGATGATCAGCGGGTATTTCTTACTGGGATCAAACCGCGGGGGACGGGTCAGCAGATTGTGGATCCGCCTGCCGTTCTTCGCCGTGAACCAGAAATGCTCCGCCGCCTGCCAATCGATCTGGGCGAGCCGGTCTCCGTCGAACCGTGTGAGCGCTTGGGGTGCGCCCGCACCGGCACTGACGCGAACCACGCGCGGCGGCTGCATCGACGAGCTGTGTTTGGCGATCACCACGCCCCCCGCGGCCCGGGGGCTCGTGTACCCGCCAATCTCCTGCCGGGCCCACTCCGTGACGCCGCCAGAAATCCGGAAGAGCTTGTCCGATCCGCTGTCCTCGGCCGCAGCATAAACCGTACCATCGGTGTCGACCGTGAAGGAGCTCACCGAGCGGTCCCACGATCCGGTCTCGATCACCGGAGCGCCGGATGCGGGCCAGCTCCATTTGGCGAGCCGGCTCAGGCTGTAGATGCGGCCCGGCTTCGGCGTCCGCTCCTGGATGGCGTAGAGCGACTTGCCATCGGGCGAGAACCGCGGCTCGGAGTAGCTGTGTCCCGCGCTGGTCAACTGCTTCGGCTCGCCGCCCCGCACCGGGACTTCGAATAGGTGGCTTTCGGTTGCCGCATACATAGTCTCGTTCCGGTTCAAAACCGCGGCAAAGACCACGCAGGACCCGTCCGGACACCAGGTTGCATTCAGATCAGCGCCGCCGGCCAATGGGTTCTGGAGTCCGTGAAAGCCCGCCGACGCCGCGAGCCGGGTTTCGGCCAGAAGGTCGGCAGCCTGAGCCCCGGGTTTGAGCTCCTGAACAAAAACGTGTGGTTTTGTTTCGTCGAGCCAGGCGTTCCAATAGCGCACCGGGAACGTGTCATATGTGCGGGCGTTGAACTTCGGTTTCGCTCCGCCGCCCACGCCGCTCTCGTAAAGGATTGCGCCACCGCCGGGCCGCCACTGGGGATTCGACGCTCCGTTTGGCGCCGATGTCACCCGCAAAGCCTCGCCTCCCAACAGTGACAGGACGTAGATCTGCGGCTGATCGTCTCCCTCGCGCTTAGCCGAAAACAGGATCCGCGAGCCTTCGGGAGAGAACACGGCGCCGGACTCCGCGGACTTGGTGTTGGTGAGCCGCCGCGCCGGGCTGGCTCCGTCCGTCATTGCGATCCAAAGGTCCGAGACTTGGGTGGCTGGATCATAGCCCGGCTCGGTGACGGCGAATACCGCGAGCTTGCCATCGGGGCTGATCGCGACATCTCCCACACGCTTCATCGTCCACACATCCTCATGCGTGATGACGCGTTTGTCCGCCGCTGCCAGGACGGCAGCCGCCAGCCAGAGTACCCGCTTCATAGATTACTTCCCTTTCCGGATATGTTCCGCGGCAATCTCGAGCAGCTTGTCGAGGAACGGCTTGCCGCGCTCGGTGATATTGGCCACTGTCATGAAGTCCAGTGTGACATCGGGGAGGATTCCGATGTTTTCGATGTGCGGACCAGGAGGCAGGTCCGGCGCGGTGACCGTACGCGCACGATGGACAATTCCGGCGGCAAGCGATGCCCGGCCGTCGGAATAGAATCCGATTGGAGCACTGGATCCAGTGAGGACACCACCCGCGCCAGCGGTCCGCATGCCGACGACGATCGCGCGTCCACTGTCCTGAAGATTGGCCGCCAGGGTTTCAGCCGCCGACACGGTGAATTCATCCACCAGCACGACCACCGGTTTCGAGTAACTCAGCGGGTTTCCGGTCACACGGTCGCTCACACCGGCCCGGGTCGACGTGTTGCCGCACATGGGAAATGGCGTGGTCCGGGGACGGTTGGCGCGGACGGCGTCGTTGTAGATCCGGAGCTGCGATTCGAGCGCGGGCAGATCCTGGTCGTTGGGGTCGATCCGGCGGATGAATTCAACGAAGTCGGTCAGGCCGAGCACGTCATTCCAGCCGATACGCAACTCGAGCAGTGGAACCTTGAAGCCGTCCGGATGGAGGTTGGCGGCGATGTCTTCAGTCACGCAAACAGTTCCGCCCGGGTTCCGCATCACGTCGATGATCAGCCCGTCGGAGTTCTCGCGGAAGAAGCGGATCTCGGAGATCACCGGATCGGAAATGCGCGACAGACTGAATGCCGGAATGCGGATGTAGCCGATCTTCAGATCGCCTGCTTCGAACGTGCCGGAGGTGATGAGGTCGGTGTTGGCGGCTCCCTGGCGGCGTGTGAAGCCCGTTTCGGGCAGTGCAAACGCCGGAACCCGCGACCCGAATCCGACCAGGGCCGAAAAGCCACGTCCCACAAACCGGTCGCGCCGGTAGGCGGGCTTGGCAAGCTCCTCCCAATACTGGTTGGCGAGCGACGCCGGATCCTCGTCTGGCGGGTATGCGGCGACCGAGGTCCGGATCTGCGGGGCGCCGCCGGGCAGAGTGGTGACGGCGACTCCGCGCTTGGTCCAGGGGATGTTGAAAGTGGATGTCTCACCGCTTTGCCGCCGGATCACGACCGCGGCCTGCTCTCCGATCTCGTGCGCGCGGGGATAAATGATCTGCTGCCGGCTGGTCAGCCACCGGGCAACATCGCGCCGCTGGGTGGTGGATGTGCCATGGCCCGAGAATTTCTGAAACTCGTTGATCCAGTCGCCCGCGCTTCTCCCGTCGATTGCGACGACTTCGTCGCCAATCTGAAACGGGAACTGGCCTTCGGGAAGCTGGGCCCGGACGATGTTGTCCACAAGCACCTTGCCTTCGAAAATGTCAGCCGAAAAGGGCAGCGTGGCGACGAACGTGGATGGGAGCAGGTACGCGGAATGCGAGTCCTTGAGAGAGGCGATGTACTCGCCCCTGATCTCGAAAAACTGGAGATCGCTGGAAGCGTTGCCCACCCGATCAAGCCAAGGTCCGACTGCCAGTGGATCGGTCTTGAGAGCGTTCGTTTTCCATTCGATCGGCCCGTAGCGCCGGGCCAGAGTCTCAGCCAGCGCGCGGAAATCGGATTGCCTTTGCTCGCGGCTCAATTGCGCGGAAACGGGGATGCCCACAGCCAGAATAGCGGCTAGATATCGAAACATACCGGCATTTTAGCAATTCGCCGGAAATTATTCGTCCGGCGGAGTTTAGGCGAGCATGGGGCGGACCACCGTACCGTGCACGTCCGTCAGCCGGAAGTCCCGGCCCATGT
>Ga0194132_10003117_pt1 | contig 30008 bp, 25 predicted proteins | sample TA2KigOf80mmetaG_FD_148612 | JGI IMG/M metagenome (GOLD analysis project Ga0194132, IMG submission 148612) | Freshwater microbial communities from Lake Tanganyika, Tanzania - TA2015054 Kigoma Offshore 80m | ecosystem: Environmental > Aquatic > Freshwater > Lake | place: Tanzania: Lake...
TCCAGCTGCTCCGGAACCTCAATCACCATCTTGCCCATGCCTCACCCTCCCTTATCTATCTACACAACACTTCCGCAGCTTGTTGTACCAGATTTCACCGGATTTGTCCAGGATGAGAGCCACACTCTGTCAATCCCCGTTGTTGCTCTCTTGCTGATCTCCTTCTGGGTGCGCGACCATCCCGACCGAATCCCGTTTGCCTTGAGCCAGAACTCCTTCCTTACGGTATTTCTCGCCGCTATTGCTTTCGTCGTCGTCTTCAGCCTCAAGAATTGGCGTTGCCCGACTTGCGACCGATATCTCGGTAAGGGCATCAGTCCGAGGTTTTGTCCCAAGTGTGGAGCGCAACTTCAATAGCCCTCGGCGAAGCAACCTCCGATGCGCAGCGACCAACAGCGATGCCTCGCCATGGCCAGTGGCTTGCTGTACTCCGCAATCGGCTCGAAACGATGCTCGCAAATGGAGACGACGAGCATGCAACCCAGAATGCCTGCGAGCCGCAGGTGGCCTGCGCTATAATGCCCCCGTCATGAGCAGACCGTCACCGATCGCAGCTTCCCTGCGGGATTCCGTTCATCGAGAACTAGCTTCCATTGTGGGCCATGAATGGGTGTTGGATGCGCCAGACGAACTGATCGTCTACGAATGCGACGGATTGACGCTTCACCCCAGGATGCCGGATTTCGTGGTCTTTCCCACTTCCAAGGAGGACGTCGTCAAGATCATGGGTGTGTCGCAACGCCACAACATGCCCTTCCTGCCTCGAGGCGCCGGGACTTGCCTCAGTGGCGGAGCGATTGCCGCCGATGGAGGCATCATTCTGGAGTTCTCCAGAATGAAACGAATTCTGGATTTGGACTTCGACAACCGAGTCGCCACAGTTGAAGCAGGTGTCGTAAACCTGCACCTGACCCAAGCGGCCAAGAAGAAGAACTTCTACTACGCGCCCGACCCTTCCAGCCAGATGGTTTCTACCATCGGGGGCAATGTCGCCGAAAATTCGGGCGGGCCGCACACGCTCAAGTACGGCGTGACAACGAATCATGTGGTGGCTTTGGAGATCGTGCTGCCCGATTCGGAAGTCTACGACATCGGCACGGCAGCGGGCGATTTCGTGGGCTACGACTTGGTGGGCGTTTTCGTCGGGTCGGAGGGAACCTTTGGCACGATGACCAAGGCAACCGTGCGGCTGCTCTATTCTCCGCCTGCCGTCAAGACTCTGTTGGCCGTGTACGATTCCGTGGCTGACGCCACACGGACGGTTTCGGGGATCATCGCGCGCGGCATCGTACCAGCCGCTTTGGAGATGATCGACAGGAACACCATCCAGGCCATCGAAGCCAGCGTCTATGCTACCGGCATTCCGAAGGATGCCGTAGCGGTTCTGTTGATCGAAGTAGATGGACTCGAAGCCAGCATCGAACCGCAGATGGAACGGGTGATCGAGGTCATCCAAGCCAACCACGCAAGAGAGATTCGAATCGCCAAAGACGATGCGGAGCGGAAGAAGCTCTGGGCGGCGCGCAAAAACGCTTTCGGGGCCTATGGCAGGATCAGCGCTAACTACTATACGATGGATGGAGTCATTCCGCGCAGCAAGTTGCCGGAGGTGCTGGCAGACATCGACGCGCTGGGTCAGCAGTACGGGCTGCGCATGGCGAACGTGTTTCATGCGGGTGACGGCAATCTCCATCCCATCATTCTGTACGATGCCAGCCAGCCGGGCGCCAGAGACAAAGTCGTGGCGCTGGCGGGAGAGATTTTGCGGCGTTGCGTCGAAGTCGGTGGCGCTCTGAGCGGGGAGCACGGCATCGGCTTGGAGAAGCGGGAGTTCATGACGCTGTTCTTTTCGCCGAGGGAGCTGGAAACGATGCAGCAGCTGAAATCGGTCTTTAATCCCCAGAATTTAGCGAATCCCAATAAGGTGTTCCCCATGCGCCGTGGCTGTGGCGAGATGCCAAAGGGACTGCTGGACGGCGCGGACCAGAAGTACAAGGAGGTCGACGAGCTGGTCCGATTTTGAAGGCTGGTTCTGCTTTATTGGAAAACCCCGGCACCTGCAGCTTCCTCCCTGTTCGCATCCAGTCTTGAATGCCTGCGCAACTTCAGGCCGAATGCCCGACAGGAGTTTGCACTGGAAAAGCGCAGAGTCGGCTGTTCGCAAGCAGCACCTCAGCTTATCGCTGCCGATTGTGACAGGACCGGACGTGCGAGTCGTGGCCGGTAACCGCAGCATTCGTCGGTAATCCAAGGAATTAACTCCGCAGGTGTAACCCTTGCCTAACTCCACGGGCTCAACCTCGCAAAGCGGCACCACGTCTCGATTCGCGATCGACGGATTGCACCCCGGACAGGTGGCGGCTCCCGAGACGGTCGAAGAAGCCACAGCGCTGTTGAAAGAAGCCAATGCGCAGAACTGGTCTGTCGTGCCCTTCGGCTCGGGCAGCAAGCAGCAGGTTGGGAATGCGCTGAAGCGATATGATATCGCATTGTCGCTGGAGCGTTTCGATCGGATTCTCGAGTTTGAGCCGCAGGACTTGGTGGTGAAGGTGCAGAGCGGCTGCCGCTTGGCAGCGTTGCAGGATTGCTTGGCCCAGCATGGCCTCTACCTGCCGATCGACCCGCCCTGGCGAGATACGGCCACAATGGGAGGCATTGTCTCCGCGCATGACTCAGGTCCGCTGCGTTTTGCCCACGGAACGGTTCGCGATTACCTGATCGGCATCAGCTTGATTCAGCCCGACGGGGCTTGGACCAAATTCGGTTCCCGAGTCGTCAAAAACGTCACGGGCTACGACATGTGCAAGTTATACACCGGAGCGTTTGGCACTTTGGGTGTGCTGCTGGATTTCTATTTCAAGCTAAAACCGCTGCCTCCCTTCGAGCGAACCGTCGTGGTGAAGATGAAAGGATTCGCAGAAGCAGCGCAGGCGATTGCGAAGTTGTCGATTTCGTCGCTGTTTCCAAGCGCCGTAGAGTGGCTGAATCCTGCTGCCTTTGAGTTCGTGAATCGCTCTCTGGAGTTGACTCGAGGAGAGCCGGGTTACGCCGTCGTGGTGCGCTTCGGCGATGTCGAGAATTCCGTGCAATGGCAGGTGGAACAGCTGGAAAAGCTCTGGAATGGGCTCACAGCGCAAGGGGTGATCATCAGCGATGGCCGTGAACAGTCCCTGGTGTGGCAGGTCCTCCGCGAAGATAGCCCCTGGCTGGAAGGCGGTTCCTCGAACGCCAAGCTGAAAGTCAACTGCCTGCCCAGCCACCTCGCGGCAACGGCCCAACGATTGGAAGCTGTCGGGAAGGTGCTGAATGCCCAAACGCGGCTAAAGGCCCACGCTGGAAGTGGCATTATTCGAGCCTACTTTTCTTTCGACGCTTCCACTTCGACTGCAGAGCGATTTCCGCAAGAGCTGGCAAACCTGCGAGCTGCGCTACGCGCCGCACGGGGCACGGCGATCGCAGAATCGGTTCCCGCGTCGTGGAAGGACGGAATCGATGTGTGGGGTTACGATTTCAAAGACAAAGCGCTGATGCAGCAGATCCGGCAACAGTACGATCCGTGCCGCATTCTCAATCCGGGAAGATTCGTGGTCTAGTTTGGGAGTTGCTTGAAGCCGCCGTTACGGTATAAAGAAGCATCGCGTGCGTGCGATGGCCTATCGGTTGCAGAGCGGCCTCGCGACTTCCGCCGATGGCTGGGGAAGATGGCCAGCGCAGAACTTCAAGCCAGCTGCCCGTTCCCGATTTGGGTTTGTGACGCGAACTGACAAGAGCGCAGGCGAGAGGCCAATACTCACTATGTCCCTTTCTGCCGTCACGGTTGCAAACAATTCGTCCAGCGCCACCAGCCTTACGCCTGAATGCATTCATTGCGGCCTGTGCTTGCAGGCTTGTCCTACCTACATCGAGTTGGGCCGCGAAGCCGATTCGCCGCGAGGCCGCATTTATTTGATGCGAGCCCAGCAGCGCGGCGCGATTGGCGTATCCGATAGCTTCATACAACACATCTCCGCCTGCCTCGACTGCCGGGGCTGCGAGTCGGCTTGCCCTTCCGGCGTGCCATACGGAGAACTTGTGGAGAAGGCCCGCGAGGTCATCGAGCACAACGCCCGCAGGCCGTTCTGGTCGCGATGGCTCCGGGCGTTCGTCTTCGAACGCCTGTTTCTGTCTCATCGGCAAATGCGGATGGCCTTCGGACTGCTGCGGTGGTACCAGCGCTGTGGGTTGCAAAAACTGGTGGGAGGCTTGGGCATCTTGAAGTTGTTCCCCGGAAACTTAGCCGGGCTGGAGCGGTTGATGCCTGACATTCGGAACCGGACGCATCACGTTGCCCTGGGCGCCGTGTTTCCGGCTCAAGGAGAGAAGAAGTTCCGTGTCGCGGTCGTGACCGGCTGCGTGATGAATGAGATCTTCGGCGACATCAATCAAGCCACCATTCGCGTGTTGCAGCGTAATGGCTGTGAAGTTGTTGTGCCGGGCGGACAAGTCTGCTGCGCGGCGTTGCACTCCCATGCGGGCATTATGGACACGGCTCGCAAGCTGGCAAAGCAGAACATCGCCGCCTTCGAACAAGCAGAAGTCGAGGCTGTCATCTCCAACGCCTCAGGTTGCGGCGCCAAGCTGAAAGAGTACGGAACGTTGCTCGCAGACGACAAGGACTTCGCGGCGCGGTCCGCGGCTTTCAGCCGGAAGGTGAAAGACATCGCCTCGTTTCTGGATGAACTTCCCAGCCTGGCGAAACCTGGAGAGCTGAAGCTGCGAGTGGCTTACGACGATCCCTGTCATTTGCTGCACGCGATGAAAGTCAGCCGTCCGCCCCGTAACCTGCTGCTCAGCATCCCAGGCTTGGAGCTGCTGGAGTTGGCCACGCCCGAGCAATGTTGCGGCAGCGCCGGAATCTACAACGTCACCCACTACGAGCTTTCCATGCGCATCCTGCAGCGAAAGATCGACGACATCCGGAGCACCCCAGCGGACGTTGTGGCCACGGGCAACCCAGGCTGCCTGCTGCAGATTGCCCACGGACTTCGCCAGGCTGGCCTGGACCGGATGCGCGTGGTACACCCCGTGGAGTTATTGGACCAAGCCTATGGTGGACAGAACCCCGCGTGACGGCACGCCGTAAACGGGTGTTTCAGACCTCGCCGCTTGGCTTCGACCAAAGGCACTCATGAAGTCTTTCAAGTATTCCAAATTCACCGGCTTTGATTGGGATTCGCTGAGCCTTGAAGACTTGCTGGGCAAGCTCTCCGACTTCCTTCTGCAGAGCGGTTTCTCTGGAGACCCGTACGGCTACCCGGAGCTGGGCCGGGAGCGGACGCTTCAGGATTTGCGCGACGCACTCCTCGATGCGCTGTTGAACCAGGGACTGCTGCCAGACGAGATGCTGGAAAAACTGATGGAGATGCCGCCTGAAGAGCAAGAAGCGAAGCTGTCGGAGCTGGTTGATGCTTTGATTCAGAAGTTGCTTCAGGAAAACTACGTTTCGTTCACGAGCGACAGTGACTCCGATCAAGACAGCCAGTTTCCAGGACAGGGATTCGAGGACTTGGAGCCCGGCCAAGTTCGCTTTGAGCTAACCAATAAAGGGATCGATTTCTTAGGCTTCAAGGCACTGAAGGACCTGCTGGGGTCTCTGGGCAAAAGCCAGATGGGCCGGCACGACACGCGCGACCTGTCGAGCGGAATCGAGACGAGCGGCGCCTCCAAGCCTTACGAGTTCGGCGACACACTGAACCTGGACGTCAGCGCTACGCTGCTGAGTGCTGTCCAGCGCGAAGGGCTGGGAACACCGCTCAACGTCGACTATCGGGATCTTACGATTCACCAGACGGAGTATCTCAGCTCCTGCGCCACGGTGTTGATGCTGGACTGCAGCCATAGCATGATTCTCTACGGAGAGGATCGCTTCACTCCGGCGAAGCGCGTGGCGATGGCGTTGTCGCACCTCATCCGCACCCAATATCCGGGCGACACTCTGAATCTGGTGCTGTTTCACGATTCTGCCGAAGAAGTGCCGCTCAGTTTGCTGGCGAGGGTGCAAGTGGGGCCGTACTATACGAACACGCGGGAGGGCCTGCGTCTGGCGCAGCGCGTCCTGGCACGCCAAAGCAAAGATATGAAGCAGATCATCATGATCACCGACGGCAAGCCCTCGGCTTTAACCAAGGAAGACGGTCGCATTTACAAGAATGCCTTTGGTCTCGATCCACACGTCGTCGGAGAAACGTTGAAGGAAGTGGCCAACTGCCGCAAGTCGGGCATCCTGATCAACACCTTCATGCTGGCTCGGGACTATGACCTGGTGAGCTTTGTCAAGAAAGTCACAGAGATGTGCCGGGGCAAAGCGTATTTCACCACGCCATATACCCTCGGCCAGTATCTATTGATGGACTACATGCAAAAGAAGGTCAAGACTGTGCACTGAATGGTCCATCCTCGCCGACCGTGTAGGCGTGTCCTCCCACGTCGCACCACCTCAACGCACCCCAAGTCGCACAGTGCTGAACGGCAACAGGCGTGGTTGGATGCGGCCCGGGCACCGAACTTGCGACCAGGACCGGCCGGCCACTGAAGTATCAGCTGACCGTGGCAACCATCACTCAAATCAGGCCCCTGCGCCTCGTGCCTTCCCCTTGGGCGAATTGGTCGTCGTCGCGGCTGGCGCCACCTTTTTGGTGACGAACAAGATGGCTGATCCCACCAGCCAGCCCGCCAGAGTTAGAAACAGCGTTGCAGGAACGAGATGGGCAGCGGCGTGACCCCAGGTCTTGCCATCGCTTCCCCCGCTGAACTCAGGAAGGCTATAAATGTTGTCGTGCGCCGTGATGATCGCCAAGGCGACCGCTGCGGCCGTGAATGCTTGCGCCACCAGGCTTTGAATGCCGACCAAACCGAGCAGCTGTTTGTAGCTGCCGAATCCCTTCGTGTGAACGGTGATGGCGCACACCACGAGTCCGACGAGCGACGCGGCAGTCAAGCTGAAGTACTTCACGCTCGACACCGACACCCCTCCTAACGAGAGCAACAGCCTCGCCAGGCCTACCACCAGCAAGAACCCTAGAATAGGCCTCAGAAATCGGACGTACTGGAAGACACTCTTTCCAAAGATGGTCATCGTGCAGCTCCTTTTTTTGAAGTTGTCAGGCGCAAGAATGCGTGGATGGTAACACCAAAGCAGTGGCAGGGGGAAGAATTCTGTGGACGGGCGAGGCAAGGTCAGATGGCTGGCCGAGATGCCAGAAAGACCTAGGAGTCGAGACCTTTGGGTTTAAGGGGGGGACGCGAGAAAACCCTGCTAGAAGGGAAACAACCGGGACCTGCGCTGTCGAGCGATGCCACGCCAAATCGGGTTGCGCCTAAAATGTCTTGCTGCCGTTGAAGCCCCGTCATTCCTGAGAAAGCGGAAATCCACCTCGCCGCCGCCGGCCTACGTTTCTTCGTTGCCGCGGGCCATCACGACTTTCCCGGTGCGCACGAGCTCGATGATCTTGTAACGGCCCATCATTTTGATCATCGCGTCCACTTTTTCCGTGTCGCCTGTCGCCATCAAGATGATGGAGCTTTCCGTCAAGTCGACCGTCTTGCATTTGAAATGCTCGGCAATCTGCAGCACGCCTGTGCGTTCCTCGGAGTTTACGGCCAGTTTGACCAGGGCCAGCTCGCGCACGACCGCATTCTCGCCGGTGTGATCCATGCAATGAATGACGTCGATCAATTTGTTCACCTGGGCAATGATCTGGTCGAGTCCTTCGGGGTTTCCGATGGCGGTGACCGTCATGCGAGAGAATCTGCCATCCATCGAGGAAGAGACCACCAGCGAGTCGATGTTGTAACCGCGCCGCGCGAACACTTGGGCGATACGGGCGAGCACCCCTGGCTTGTTAGCGACGTAGACACTCAGGGTGTGTGTGTCTTCGCGATTCAGCAGGAGGCGGTCCATCCTCTTTTGGCCGGCGTCGACGGCCGAAGGCGGCTTTTCGCCAGACAGATTGGCAACCGCCTGTTCCGATCGCGGTCCAGAGGAGGGGGCTTGAACCCCGGCTTTTCTGCGCCGGGTTGAAGGCAATGGTTTAGGTCGAACCAACGGGTTTCTCCATCTTTTGTTTGGGTGCTTCGGTGAGCATGTCTTCCAGTGCCCGACCGGCGGGGATCATCGGGTATACGTTGTCTGTTTTCTCGCACTCGGCATTGATCACACAGGGACCGTCGTTGTATTCCATCGCTCGCATCAGGATCTTGCGAACATCGGCGGGCCGTTTGAGCGTGAATCCCTTGGCTCCCGGAAAGCAATCGGCGAGTTTCGCGAAATCGGGGTTTCCTTCCAGGTCCACGCCACTCTTGCGGTCCTCGTAGAACAGCTCCTGCCACTGTCTCACCATACCGAGATAATGATTGTTGAGAACCAGGATCTTGATGGGCAGCTTGTGGACGCAGGCGGTCGCCAGCTCGCACATGGTCATTTGAAACCCACCATCGCCAACGATGGCGATCACGAGCTCCTTGGCGCGCCCAAATTGGGCTCCGATCGCCGCCGGCAAGCCGTAGCCCATGGTTCCGGCACCTCCCGAGCTCAGCCAGTCGTTCGGCTTCAGCGACTTGCAGAACTGCGCAGCCCACATCTGGTGCTGGCCTACATCGGTTGAGAGAATCGCCCGGCTTTGCGTGATGTCATTGAGCTCATCGAGAATGTGCTGCATCTTCAAGCCGCCCTGCTTCTTGTATTTCAGCGGATACTTCTTCCTGTACCCGTCCAGGTGCTTGAGCCAGTCGGTGGTGTCGAGCCTCGGGACATGTTTGACCAGTTCCTCCAAAATAAGCCGGGCATCGCCGATGCACCATTCGTGAACCCGGATCATTTTGTGAATCTCTGCGTTATCGACGTCGACGTGAACGCGAACGGCATCCTTGCAGAACCGGTGCGGCTGCCCCACGATGCGGTCGTCAAATCGTGAGCCGATCGACATGACCAAATCGCACTCAATCATTGCCTTGTTCGCATAAGCTGTTCCGTGCATCCCCAGCATCCCCAGAGAAAGGCGGTGGGTTTCAGGAAATGCGCCTTTGCCCAGCAAGGTCGTCGTCACGGGAGCATTCAGCTTTTCAGCCAGATGTCGCAGCGCGTCGCAAGCGTCTGAAATAATTGCGCCGTGCCCTGCCAGCAGTACGGGGCGCCGCGACTTGCTCAGCGCTTCGGCCACGCCGAGCAAACGCTCCTGGTCAAAAGAGCTGTTGATCTTGTAACCCGGAAGATCCATCTCGGCATGCAACTCCCCGGAAAACGGCCCCTGCGTAACGTCCTTGGGGAGGTCGACCAGAACGGGCCCTGGGCGTCCAGTGTTTGTAATGTGGAACGCTTCGCGGACGATCCGCGGAATGTCGTTAGCGTTCTTCACCAAGTAGCTATGCTTGACGATCGGCATCGTCATGCTAAAGACGTCGGCTTCCTGGAAAGCATCCTTCCCGAGCATGGAAGTAACCGTCTGGCCGGTCAGAATGACCATTGGAACCGAGTCCATGTGCGCCGTCATGATCCCGGTAACGGTGTTGGTGGCGCCCGGGCCGCTAGTTACCAGCACCACGCCAGGTTTGCCTGTGGCCCGCGCATAGCCATCTGCCATGTGAGCCGCACCCTGCTCATGGCGGACCAAGATGAGCTTGATTTTGGTCTTGGTCGTCACCAGCGCGTCGAAGATGGGTATGGCCGCTCCACCTGAAAGGCCGAAGACATACTCGACGCCTTCGTTCTCGAGGCATCGTACGAGCGCCTGAGCGCCGTCCATTGTTTTGAGAATCATGAGCCAGCCAACCTCCGTGGCCGAGATGAGCCGCCAACATACGCGAGTTTTCGGCAGCATGCAACCAAGAAATGACTGTTTTCTGATCAAATCATGCTCGTCCAGTTAAATGCCGGTCAAAAGTTTCCTGATTTTCGACAAAACAAGGGGAGTATTATCCGAGCTAAGCATATTCTTAATCAAATTTGACCTAAACTTCAGGGTTTTGTCGCGATTTCTTCAAAGAAATAGGCTCAGCTGGCAACAAGCGACCTATGGGTCGGCGAGGCTGGGTTGTTTCAGCTGAGCACTCTCGTTGCGCTGGAAACTTTCGACTGGCGGCTTGGGAGCCAAAGCGCTAGAGTTCCCCACGCCTAACCGCACAAGAACGTCCCTTCTCCTTCTTCCTGTACGCCTATGGAGGTGCCCGCCATGAGCCGCAAGAGCCTGACCGTTCTTCTAGTCGGTGTTCTGCTTGGCATCGTTGTCCTGGATGCATTGCCTTTGCAGCAGCGCTACGAAAGGGTGCTGATTGGGGCTGCCAGCTCGACCCAGACGATGAAGCCTGTGGTGCGGGGCACTCAGTATGCCGCGGCCTCGATGGCATCCCAGGCTACCATGGCTGCTGAACGGATGCTGCGCGCTGGCGGCAATGCTTTCGATGCCATCGTCGCAGGGCAGGCAGTGCTGGCGTTGGTGGACTCGGCTTCGAACGGCATTGGCAGTGACGCGGTTTTGCTGATCTATTCGGCAAACGAGAAGAAGGTCTGGTCGCTGAACGCCGAAGGAACGGCTCCTCGACTGGCTACGATCGAGTGGTATCAGAGGAACCAGAAGGGAAAGATCCCGGTCAACGACACACTGCTTTCGGCAACGGTGCCTGGAGTCGTCGACGCCTGGTGCACCCTGTTGACGCGGTGGGGAACGATGAGTTTCGCACAGGTGCTGGCTCCGGCCATTGAGCTGGCCGAGCGTGGCTACCCGCTGTCTGAAAGCTACGCACGGATGATGGGTAGCGAACAGCTCTTGAAGTATCCCTCCAGTGCACGCTTGTACGCGCCTGGAGGAAGGAGATGGAAAGAGGGGGATATCTTCAAGAACGCCGATTTTGCGCGAACGCTGCAGCGCCTGGTGGATGTCGAGAAGAAGGCGACGAGTCGCGAGGCGGGTCTGGCATCGGCCCGAGATCGCTTTTACAAAGGCGATATCGCCAGGGAAATGTCTCAGTTCTCGGAGCGGAACGGCGGTCTGCTGCGCTATGAGGACTTCGCCAGTTATGCCGTCAAGCTGGAAGAGCCCGTTTCAATTAACTATCGCGGCTTTGAGGTGTACAAGAACCCTTCGGCCAGCCAAGGGCCGGCGGAGCTTTTCGCGCTCAACCTTTTGGAAGGTTATGACCTCAAGGGGATGGGCCACAATAGCGTCAGTATGATTCACGCCTCCGTTGAAGCCATGAAGCTGGCTATGGCTGATCGAGACAAGTACCTGGGAGACATGGATTTCATCCGTATTCCCTACGAAGGGCTCTTATCGAAGAAGTACGCTGAAGAGAGGCGCCACGCGATTTCTGCCGACAAAGCCTCGTTCGATTTTCGCCCTGGCCAGCCGGAGAAGTTCATGTCTGGATTCGAGCCACTGGAGCCGCCGCGCGATATCGACATTGCCGGGGGGGCGGACCACGAAGGCGACACGAGCTACATTGCTGTTGTGGACCGGGAACGCAACGCCATTACTTTCACGCCGAGCCTGCACAGCGTCTTTGGCACAAAGGTCGTGATGGGAGAGCTGGGGTTTTCGCTCAATTGTCGCGGTGACTACTTCTCGCTAGTTCCAGGGCATGCCAACGCGCTGCAGCCCGGGAAGCGGCCACGCAGCACGCTGCAAGGAACCCTCGTCATGAAGGACGGAAAGCCTTACTTGGTTACCGGCAGTCCCGGCGGCGACGATCAATGTATGCGTACGCTTCAGACATTCGTCAACATTGTCGACTTCGGCATGAACGTCCAGCAGGCGATCGAAGCCCCACGCTGGTCGACGCGCAGTTTTCCCGCGTCGCCTTTGCCGCACACGATGTATCCAGGTGAGGTGACTGTCGAAAGCCGCATTCCCGAAGCGGTGCGGGCTGAGCTGGTCCGCCGGGGCCACAAACTTTTCGTGACGGGCCCGTGGAGCATGGGATCCAACGCGGCAATCCTGATCGATTCGGCGACGGGTTCACTTAGTGCGGGCGCCGATCCGCGCGTAGCGGCTCAGGCCTTGGCGTGGTAGTCGGTCGCCGACTGATTCGAGGGGAGCGTCCGAGGCACGGTTCTGCCGATGGGCGGGGAGCCTCTTGGAGATCACTTCGCCCGGTCGGGCAAATCACCGCTTCAGCACCTGGTCCAGAAGTCGCGAGCACTCCAAGCTCTTGTCGTACACGATCGAATCCGTCCGGCGCGCATTCTCGCGTTCCTGGAAAAGCTCGTCGGTGATGTTGAGCGCTGCCATGACAGCAACTTTCAGTGAATCCACGGTCTTGCTGACCCCTGCGATTTCCCGCATTTTGCGATCGACGTAGGCTGCGAGCTTTCCGACGTACTCGGGATCGATCTCGCCCCGAATCTGGTAGCTCTGGTCAAAGATCTCAATTCGTGTCGAATTCTCTGGCATGTCCACGCCCCTTCCTGCCTTGTCAGATGGCAAGACTGTCAAGGTTCTTCAGGATCGATTCGATTTTTCCTTTCACCAGGTCGCGCTCCTTTTTGAGCTCGCTCGTTTCCTGCCGCAGGCGCTCACCCTCAGCCTGGGTCTGCTCGAGCAGCGACTTCAGCTTCAGAACCTCTTTCTCCAGCGATTCCTTTTGCAACTTCACCGCCTTGAACAGCTCGATCGTGCGATAGACCTTGTTTTCCAGATCGGTGAATTTCTCGAGTCCGTTATTCACTCTAGGTCCTCAATTGGGCTCCCAACTTGGATTGAAGCCGCTCTAAAACGATTTCGTGGAATCGATTCACTTCTTCATCAACTAACGTTCGGTCGGGCGACTGGTACACGATGCTGATCGAGAGGCCCTTTTTGCCAGATGGTAGCTTCTCCCCAAAATAGAGGTCAAAGGGAAAACACTGCTGCACTTCTGGGATTCCCGCTTGCAGCACGACCGCCTGGATGGCTTCACAATCGATGTCTCTGTCGACCACCAGCGACAAGTCCCGCTGAACTGCCGGAAACTTCGGAAGTTCGCGGGCCACCCGCTCCGGGGCCTGGTATCGATACCAGGTTTCAAGCGGTATTTCGGCCAGGAACACCGGTTGTTTGATCTTGTAACCTTCCAGGATTCGGGGGTGCAACTGCCCGCACACGCCCAACGTGTCGCTGCCGAGGAGCAATTCGGCCGAAACACTGGGATGGTAGTAATCCGGTACCCTCCCCTTTCTGCCACGAGACCGCCAGACAACCTGGCTTGCCGGAAGCGAGAGTGCTTCCAGCAGAACTTCCAAGCTGCCTTTGAGGTCAAAGAACGTGGTGCTGCGCGCCTTCTCGTTATGGACGGTCTTTTCGTCGGCATTGCCGGTGGCAACCAATCCCAGAAAGGGCTGCTCGTTGGGCAACCCTGAGGCGTTCGCAGAATAAATGCGGCCGAGTTCGTACAGGCGAACGCTGCGCGTTCCACGGTGGTAGTTCCGACCCAGCGAGCCCAGCAACCCGGGCGCGAGGGACGTGCGCATCGCTTCCGTTTCGAGGGACAACGGATTCTTGAGCCGCATCGCCGGCAGGGAGCTGAATTTCTCGTTCTCGGGCGCAGGCACGAACGCGTACGTCAGGGTCTCCGTGTAGCCCAAACCCAACAGACTTCTCCTGAGGGCTTGCTCCTTCAGAGAATTGGGCAGCCGTCTCGAAGTGCCCGTCCAAGCGGGAAGCGCGGAAGCGATCTTGTCGTATCCGTAGTGCCGGGCGATCTCTTCGATCAGGTCGATTTCACGTTCGACATCGAGACGGGAGGTGGGCAACTGGACGCGCCACCCGCCGGCATCGTGCGAAACAACCTCGAAGTTGAGCGCAGCGAGAATCCGCTCGACGAACTCGTCGCCAATTTCCGTCCCCATCACGCGGACAATCGCTGACCGGCGCAACGCAATGCACGGACGGGAAGCCGAGCGCGGATAGGCATCCACAACGCCGCTGAGAATCTCGCCTCCGGCCAGTTGTTTCACGAGGGCAGCGGTCCGGTCGATGGCTGTTCTGGCGGCGTCTACATCCGCACCCCGTTCGAAGCGGTGAGACGCCTCGGTGTGCATGCCGAGAGCCTTGGCGGTTCTCCGAACCGAGACCGGATCGAACCAGGCGCTTTCGAGCAGAACATCAGTGGCTGCAAACCCAATCTCGCTGTCGGCGCCACCCATCACTCCGGCCAGTGCCAGAGCGCGCTCGCGGTCGGCAATCACGAGCATGCCCGGCTTCAGCTCCCGGGTTTCACCATCCAGGGTCACCAGCTCTTCTTTGGCGCGGGCCTGGCGAACAACGATCTCGCCCTGCCGGACTCGGGACAGATCGAAAGCGTGCAAGGGATGGCCTAATTCGAGCAGCACGTAGTTGGTCGCATCCACCACGTTGTTGATGGATCTCACACCCAAACGCTCGAGTCGCTGCGCAAGCCAGGAAGGGGAAGGAGCGACTTTGACGTTTCGAATGACTCGTGCGCAGTACCTCGCGCAAAGTTCGGGAGATTCGATCGTGACCGCAATTCGAGAAGCAGCCGCTTCAGCCGATTCCAGAACTTTCGTGTCCACCGTTTTCAAAGGCTGCCGATAGCAGGCTGCCGCTTCGCGCGCAACCCCGGCATGACTCAGACAATCGGGCCGATTCGACGTGATGTCGAAATCCAGAATCGTATCCGAGCCAGCCGACTCGAGTCCTTCCGCCACGACTCCCGCCATCGAGAGATCGTCTGCGAGCTGGCGCGGGCTGGCTTCGAAGTCGACGAACTCTTTCAACCAGAGATAGCTGATCTTCATTCGAAATGTTCAACCGGACAGCACGAACTGGCCTGGCGCTGCGAGAACGAAGGAAAAGCTAGCACCCTTTTCCCAGGCGTTGCCGTTGCAATAAGGCGCGCAACGAGGGCCGAACGCGCCAGAGCGCCCAACTCCGGCGCCGTCAGATTCCGATGAGAGTTCCTGTGTTCCCAGCTCCAAACTCAAAACTGCTCCAGGAACCGCAAATCGCTGTCGTAAAAATGCTGGATGTTGTTCACCGAGTACTTCAACATCGCAAACCGCTCGATGCCCAATCCAAAGGCAAAGCCGGCAAGCTTTTCGGGGTCGTAGTCGACGTATCGGAACACCGCCGGGTCCACCATTCCAGCGCCGAGCATCTCAACCCACCCCGAGGCTTTGCACACGCGGCAACCAGCGCCACTGCAAAAGATGCAAGAGATGTCGACTTCGGCGCTCGGTTCGGTGAACGCGAAGTAGCTAGGCCGAAACCGCACACGGGTCTTCTGGCTGAAGAAGGACTTGAGGAAGAACTCCAGCGTCCCCTTGAAGTCGCGAAAGGTGAGGCCTTCGTCCACGGCCAGGCCTTCGATCTGCTGAAAAGCCGGGGAGTGAGTCGCATCGGGATTGTCACGCCGATAGACCTTGCCCGGACAGATGATGCGCAGCGGCGGACGTTGCTTCTGCATCGTGCGAATCTGCACGGGGGAGGTGTGCGTGCGCAACAAGAGCGAATCTGAGATGTAAAACGTATCCTGCGAGTCGCGGGCGGGATGATGTTCGGGAATATTCAGCGCTTCGAAGTTGTAAAAGGCGCTCTCAATCTCCGGGCCGTCTTCAACGGAGTAGCCCATGAAGCTGAAGATCTCTTCGATCTCGCTCCGGACCAGAGTCAGTGGGTGGGCGTGTCCCGCCGGCCGGCGGTTTCCTGGAAGCGTCACATCGACTCGCTCGGACTCGAGGCGCACTGCCAGCGCCTGCGCTGCCGCCTCGGACTCCAGCCGGTCCAGGCCAGCCTCGACCTCCAGCTTGAGTTCGTTGATCCGTTTGCCGGCGTTGGGCTTTTCGGCTGCTGGAACCTGCTGAAGCTGCTTCAGCAGCAGCGTGACAAGCCCGCTCTTTCGGCCGAGGTACTTGTTGTGAAGATCCTGGGGAGAACGCGCACGCTGCGTGTCGGATTCGAACTCATTTCGAATTCGCTCAATCTGTTCGTCCAGCATCTCGACACCGTAGCACAACAAAAAGGGTGCTCCAAAGGCCCATTTCCACAGGCCTTCTGCGACTCGCCCGGCCTCCTGGGTCTTTGGCAAACCGGTAGTGTTCTACCCTCGACTCACGCGGGAGCCGGCGCGGGGGGCCTCAATGATAGCGCTGCTCGAACAGGTGGGCGTTCCGGAGGTTGCGGCCGGTGGAAGGCACCGGTGGTCCGATCACGCAGCCATCGCGTGTTTTGCGGTTGCGACCAGTTTGGCGAAAGCCTCGGGCTCTTTCACAGCCAAGTCGGCGAGAATCTTGCGATCCAGATCGACGCCCGATTTCTTCAGGCCGCAAATCAAGTGGCTGTAGGAAATGCCATTCAACTTGGCAGCCGCGCCAATTCGCACAATCCAGAGCCGGCGGAAATCCCGCTTGCGGGCGCGACGATCCCGCATAGAATATCTCAAGGCCTTCTGGACCGATTCCTTGGCAGATCGGTGTAACTTGCTCTTCGTACCTCGAAACCCCGAGGCCAGCTTCAGTATCTTCCGGCGGCGATCCCGCCGCGTTGTTCCTCTCTTGACTCTAGGCACCGCGTTCTCCTTGGTTTAGATGATGGCCGATTTCGCTCAGCGCCGCGGCCTGATGCAGCCTCTCAGGCGTATGGGAGCATTGCCTTGACTTTGGGTGCATCTGCCACGCTGACCAGGACGTTCTGATCCAGCTTGCGCTTCCGCTTGGCGGTCTTCTTGGTCAGAATGTGGCGGGCATGGGAATGGCCTCGCTTCACCTTGCCCGAAGCCGTCAGATGAAAGCGCTTCTTAGCCCCTCGATGGGTCTTGATCTTTGGCACAAATCGTCTCCTTTGAAATTAAGCAGCACACGCAGCCCGACTCGAGTCTTGCAAAGGCACATGCGTGTAGCGCCTGCGCCCTCAGCGGTTTGTTTCACCGGCGGCAGTCCAACTCCCAGCCGCGGGTTCTTCCGGCTTCGCCTGAGCGCGGCGGGCAGCAGTTCCTCACTTTTTCGGCCCAAAGATGACAAACATGTTGTTACCTTCCATCTTTGGGAAGCCTTCGACCACGCCATGGTCCGCGACATCCTGCATCAGGCGCGTAATGAGTTGTCTCCCGATCTCGCGGTGCGTATTCTCCCTTCCACGAAACATCACGCCCGCTTTGACTTTGTCGCCGTCGCCAAGAAATCGGATGATGTTGTTCTTCTTGAACTCATAATCGTGATCGTCGGTCATGGGCCGGAATTTCACCTCTTTGACCTGGATCACTTTCTGGTGCTTCTTGGCCTCGTGTGCTTTCTTGTTCAGCTGGTAAAGGTATTTGCCGTAGTTCATGATCCGGCAAACCGGCGGCTGAGCCGTGGGCGAAATCTCGACAAGATCCAGATCCTTCTCTTTCGCCAACTTCATCGCATCGAAGGGGCTCAGGATACCAACCTGATTGCCTTCATCGTCGATGACCCGCACTTCTCTAGCCCGAATCCGCTCGTTGATTCTAATGTTGTGTCGAATACGCGCACCTCCTGCGCCGATGACCGTCGCTTCGTCGATTCGTTAGGGCCGAACCGCCCTGGTTGATTTCAAATGCTGAATCAACTCTAAGAACTTTTCAAACGAAAAACTGCCCATGTCGCCGTCGAAACGATTGCGCACCGACAACGTTCCGTTGTCCAGTTCTTTGTCTCCGATCACTACCATAAACGGAATCTTTTCCAGCTGGGCACGTCGAATCTTGAGGTTGATCTTCTCGTTGCGCAAATCCATCCTGGCCCGGAACTGCGCGGCGGTTAGCCGGTCACGGAGCTGCCGCACGGCGTGAGTATGTTTCTCGCTGATCGGCAACAGCGCAACCTGCACTGGCGCGAGCCATAAGGGAAAGGCCCCGGCATAGTGCTCGATCAGCACTCCGAAAAAACGCTCCATGGAGCCCAGCAACGCGCGGTGCACCATGTAGGGCCGGTGCGCCTTTCCGTCCTCGCCGATGAAAGAGATGTCGAATCTCTCCGGCAAGTTGAAGTCGAACTGGATGGTCGAGCACTGCCACGAGCGTCCGATGGCATCTTTGATCTTCACATCGATCTTGGGGCCGTAGAAGGCGCCGCCGCCTTCATCGACGCTGTAAGCCAGACTCTTCGAATCGAGCGCTCTTCGCAGGGCTGCTTCCGCCGTCTGCCAGTCTTCTGCCGAGCCAACGTACTTCTCCGGCCGGGTCGAAAGAAAAATCTCGAACTGCTCGAACCCGAAGCTGCGCAGCAGATGCAAGGTGAAATCGATGACGCCCAGAATCTCTTCCTCGATCTTCGAGGGCTGGCAGAAGATATGCGCGTCGTCCTGGGTAAACCCGCGAACGCGGAAAAGCCCCGCCAGTACTCCGGAACGTTCATAGCGGTACACTGTCCCGGTTTCGGCCCAACGCAGGGGCAAGTCCCGATAGCTTCGAAGATCGTTCTTGTAGATCAAGATGTGGAACGGACAGTTCATGGGTTTGAGCTGGTAGTCCGTTTCGTCGATCTTCATCGGGGCATACATGCTGTCGCGATAGAAGTCCACGTGCCCGCTGGTGCGCCACAAGTCCAGCTTGGCGATGTGGGGTGTGCAGACGAAATCGTACCCACCTCGCAGATGCTCAGCGCGCCAGAAGTCCTCGATCTCGGTGCGAATCAACGCGCCTTTGGGATGCCAGAACACCAAGCCGGGCCCAGCTTCTTCCTGCAAGCTGAACAGATCGAGTTCTTTGCCAAGGCGCCGGTGGTCGCGTTTCTTCGCTTCCTCCAGCTGTTTCAGGTAATTATCCAATTCCTTCCTGGAGAAGAACGATGTTCCGTAAATGCGCTGCAGCTGCCGGGAGTGCTCGTCGCCCTTCCAGTAAGCGCCGGCGATAGAGAGGAGTTTGATTGCTTTGATCTTGCCGGTTGAAGAGAGGTGAGGACCCAAACAGAAGTCTACCAAAGTGCCGACGGTATAGCAGGAAAACTGCGCGTCGGCCTTATCTTGAATCAACTCGCATTTGAGCTCGGCACCTTGCTTGCGAAACCACTCCAGTCCTTCGTCTCGATTGTGAATCGTGCGCACGAACGGCAAGTCCTGGTGGATGAACTCCAGCATTTTTTGCTCGATCTTCTCAAGGTCCTCGGGCGTGAAGGGCGTCTTCCGATAGAAATCGTAATAGAACCCGTTCTCAACGGGCGGACCGATGCCCAGCTGCGTCTCGGGAAACAGCGTCGTTACCGCCAGCGCCAGCAGATGGGCGGAGCTATGGCGGTAAACCTCCAACGCCTCCAGGTTCCTGTCGGTTAGAATAGCAAGGGAAGCATCTTTCTCGATGGGTTGAGTCAGATCGACCAGCCTTCCATCAACCCTGGCAACGATAGCGGCTTCACCCAGCCGCTTTCCGACGGAGTTAGCCACCTCTAGTGGGGTGACGCCCGATTCGTATGACTTCGTGCTTCCGTCTGGAAGAGTGATACTGACCTGGCCCATAATCTCCCAACAGCGCCGCAAAGCCGCCGACACGCACGGCCTTAGCTCGAAAACGAAACGGGTAATTTACCAAACGGTTGCACCTCGGTCAACGGCTTTGACACGCCGACGAACACGGCGACACGAAGCGCCACGTCCATTTGAGCCGCAGCGTTCGGAACAATCCCGCAAAGTGCTGCCCTCGAGGGATACGATACCCGCCCGGCTTACAAGCCGCCGTGCTGGCTTTCTTGCGGGGGAATGACTGCAGGTTCTCGTTGTCTTGAACACCGGCCAAAGCAGGTCATGTCTTGCCGTGAACGGGTCAACCAATCCATATAGGCCGAACAGAGATCGCTGCAGACCGACCCATGACCGACACGACGAACATGCCCACACGCCGCCAGGCAGACCCTCTCTCGTTCGCTCGTTTCGAGGCGATGGGCTGTTTTCACGCCTAAGGGGATTCGTACTGCTTGAAACGCGGCACCAACCGGACCTGCAGATCTCTGAGGCGAGAGCGTTTTTCCCTTGTCCGATATCAACCGCGTCCAGACAACGGCAGATTCGTTCTCGGCTCAGGTCAGCTGGGCGATTGACACGCGCTCACCAACCGGTTTGATCGTACTCTAACCCAAACGCAGTATTCCCTCCAAGGCGACACCCTCGTGCTTTGCTAGCGGTCGTGCAAACTCCCTCGCGTGCCCAATTCTTAGCCTGGGTTGCAGCCAGCGATCTTCCTCTGGATCGCGCTGGCACTCGGCGAAACCCAAATGCCCAACAGGGTTCACACGGGCTTAGATCACTCAGCTGGCCGGCTGCAGAAAAACCAAATCTCAACGAGGAGGATCACACCACATGAAACGTGTCGCAATCTGTGCTTGCGCGATGTTGGCAGTGGCTCTGAAGCTGCCAGCCTACGCACAAGTTGGCAAGGGACTCAGCGGCGCTCACTGGAATCTCAACATCATTGGAGTTCCCAAGGACAAGAGCGTTCCGAAGATGACCGACAGCAACCGGCATGTCATCTTCGTGCCGCTGCAAAGCGGGAGCGATGTGACCCGGCAGGTGAAGATCTATTACGTTCGGGGCGACGCTTTCCGCGTCCTCGACGGCAACGCTACCGACGACAACGAGGCCACCATTCAGGTGCCTTACGAGCTGTGCGGCGACCTTACCGCCGGCTGCGAGGAATTGCTGAGCTTTGATGTCTACGCGGTTGGATTGGGCAAGCCGAAGGGCGCCGCGATCGTCCAGGCGGAGTGCACGTACAGCATCGATACGGTTCCTCCAGATACAACCTGTACGGACACTTTGCTGATGAGTTCTTTTGAAGTGGCACGCACCAACGATGGGTCAAACAAGCCGAAACAAGTCAACATCACCGATGTATTCCGTGCGACCGGTTGCCTGGATGTCAACGGCAGCGATACCTGCGACTCCGGTGACCTCCAGTTCTCGAACATCTGGGTGTTCAATATTCCTCAGTTGGTCGATTACTTCTGGGACTACGACAACAACGGACTGAAATTGATGCAGGTGCGGTTCTACGAAACCACCTCTGGATCGATCGGTACAGTAGGCTGATGCTCCTGGCTCCCTGCTTGCCAAACGAACCCGTCAAGTTCAATCCATGTGAAGGTCACCCCGATGGCGAAAGCGCCTGTCCAGAAGCGCCTGCAGCACACCCAGCCGAGCCCCGAAGTGTTTGACGACGAGAATGGGCACCCGAGTCTCGATGATCATCTCCTCGGCAACACTCCCCAACAGAATGGCTGACGACCGGCTGCGGCCGCGCGTGGCCATGACGATCAGCTCGACGTTTTGCTGGTCAGCCACCCGCCCAATGGCATGCGCGACATTCGAGCTCTCCTCGAAGATCGGAGTCACTTTGACGCCCTGGCAGTTGATCGGCGCGATGAACTGCTGGAAGGCCTGCTGTTCTTGACCGCGCAACACGCGGCCGTATTCTTCGTAAGTGATCACCGCTTCGTTGAAGTAAGCGTGGAGAAGCAGGCACTCGGAGTCCCGATTTAAGGCTGCCAACGACGTGGCCACACGCACGCTGTCGGCCGCCGGTTCCGAGAAATCAACGGGCACGAGAATACGTCGCAGGGCAGGTTTCGAGTGCTGTGGAACCATCCACACAGAACAAGGCGCCTTCATCGCCAGTCGGCGTGCCAAAGGTTTGCGGCTTGCGGAATCGACCCGATGGCCCAGCATCAGCAAGTCAGTGTGTTTCTCGGCCGCATGCGACAACAATTGGTCTGTAAGGGGGCCTTGGAGCACATCGTGAGAAACCTGGACGGAAGACGGCATACCGCTGGAATTCCGCTGGACCGCCGCTTGAAGATCGGAAAACGCCTGATCGTAGCTCGGAGCAGACATCGGGCCCGCAACCTCCGTCATCACATGGACGAAGCGCACCTCGCGCGCAGTGCCCAACCTGGCAATCGTCGTAGCGTAGCGAATCAGGACTGCATCTTCGTCGCTGCCTGCCAGCGCTACCATAAAGCTTCGATATCGATGCATGGGGGTTCTCCACTTCGCAGTCTACCAGAGATTACTTCTTGGAATGCCGGCAATACACAGCCAACAGCGGCTGCGCAGACACTTCAAGCGGATGCGGGTGTTGCTGTCTTGTCGAGGAACCTGCGCAGCAAGCCATAGATCACCATGGCGGACAATACGCCTGTCAAAAAGCTCGCGAAGACCACCATCAGCGCGGTGTAGATCATCAGTCCCGCATGAAACCAGTTGTGAGCCCACACCTGTTTGATTTCCGTCGGCTTGACCATGTTGAACGCTACCCACATGAGAATGCCGCCAATGCAGGCCATTGGCACAAGCTCCAAATAATGGGCCAGGAACCAAACCAATGCCAGTTTCAGAATGCATTTCATGATCCCGGCCAGCGGCGTCAGTGCGCCTGCTTTGATGTTGGTTGCCGTTCGGGCCAGCGCGCCCGATAAGGGCATGCCGTTGAGCATGGGCACGAGCGTTTGGATCAACCCTTGTCCCCAGAACTCCTTGTTGGGATTGTAAGGTGTCCCGCGGTTGTCGGCCAGCCGGTCTGCCATGCGAGCTGCCAAGAGGCTCTCGAATCCACAAACGAAAGCAAACGCCAGCGAGTAAAGCGCGAGATCTCCCAATACTGCCACGTCCCACGAAGGCAGTCGCGGCGGCGAGATCACCAGGAAGTCTGTGGGGATCTTCCCGTACTTGGTCATGATCAGCGACAGACCGTCGTTAGAGAAAATGGTTGACGACAGAAGTGTTCCAACGCCGATGGCGAGCAGCGGCGCTGGGATATAGATCGAGATGGAAAGTAACGATCGCGTCATCATGAATGTCAGCAGGCCAAGGAACATCGCTGAGCCATTCGCTTGTCCGATGTTTTCGCTGATGGTGCGCAGCTTTTCGAAGAACCCGCCAGTAAGGGCAGCCTTGAATCCCAACACTTCACCAAGTTGGGTCATCGCGATCGTTACGGCAATTCCGGCGCTGAACCCGACAACAACGGAATGGGGCACCATGTTGCCGATTTTGCCCCATCCCAATAACCCAATCACCATCAGCATCGGACCTGAGAGCATGCAAATGAGCACTAGAAAGCCGTGGCCAGCAAAGGGGTCGTCCGCTGTCTTGTAGGCGTCCATGATTGCGGCAATTGTGGGGATGAGCGCTGCCACTGGGCCATACACGTTGTACTTCGAGCCGCTGAACAACGCGCCCACAAGGCCTGCGATAGCGCCAGCCAGAATGCCGTGCTCGGGACGCAGGCCCGAAGCGATTGCGAAACCCATGGCCATCGGGATCGCCATCATGGCAACCAGCAAGCCCGCGCTGGTATCGCGGATGGCGACTCTGAGCCAGTCACCGCTGCGCATTTCTTCGAAGCGCGTATCGAAAGGGTTAATGAAATTTCTGAGCCGCTGGCTAATGGACTCTTTAGTTGCCGCTGTATGCCGCTGTATGCCGCTGCTCGACCTCTCTCGGGGCAGTTAACAATGTTGACATGCGCGTTCCCTCGCATCGATCTTCAATAGTTCAGGTGCTCAATCGGTTCTTCTGCCGAGTTTCGGCGTCTAGCTAGCGCGCCACACCGACTTCTGAAACAACGTGGCGCAACGGCAGGAAGGAGTCCCTTGACGCGTCAAAGGCCGTGACGTCGCCGGTCCCAATGTCGTAGACCCAACCGTGCAATCTCAATTCGCCCTTGGCGAGCCCCGCAGCCACAGCGGGGTGAGTGCGGAGGTTGTTGAGCTGTGCCAAGACGTTCTGTTCTGTCAATGCCATCAGCAACTCGCTGCCGGACAGATGGCTGTACTTCTGTTCCACAATCAACCGTGCAGGCTCGCCGTAGTGGAGCCACGCCGCAACGTTCTTCATCTTCGCCACTTGTTCTGGATGCAGCACACCCTTCATGGCACCGCAATTGGAGTGTCCGCAAATGATGACGTCTTTCACACCGAGCGCCATCACTGCATATTCGATCGTGGCTGTTACGCCTCCGATTGCCTGGCCGAAAGCCGGGACAATGTTGCCTGCGTTACGGATGACGAATAGGTCACCTGGCTTTGTTTGGGTCAACAGCGCGGGATCGATTCTCGAGTCCGAGCAGGTGATCAGCAGGGCCTCTGGACGTTGGCCTGATGCCAATTCGCTGAACAGCTCTTCGTGCTGAGGAAAGACTTCTTCCTGAAACTTGGAAAGGCCTTCGATGATTCTTTTCATTGTGTTCTCCTTGGAACGAATAGGCCGTTTCGTGCAAGGCACGCAGGCCCCCAGGGTCCACCGTAGCGTGCGCAGTTTCGCTCGGCAGGGCAGGAGCAAAGCCGGAAGCCTTGTGCGGTGCCGAAGCGGAAGGCGATGTGATCACTGGAGCCTGAACAGCGCCGGAGGTCGCACAGCAGTTCCGCAAGCTTCGACGAGAGGGTTAGAAGTTAGGCTGAATACGCTTCAGGAGAGAGTCGGCGGAGCCCGGGGAGGAGAAGGAGGACCAGAATCCTTGCGAACTTCAAAGTGGTTGTTGACGAACCAAAACCAGCCGTGGAAGCGAACATCCGGCTGCGTGTGTTTCCTGCGAATCTCGCCGTGCCGATGTTCTCGCTGTCGCTTTGGGTTTGCCGATTCCCGGCGAGTTTCGCTAATTTCGTGAAAGACAAACGTTTCGCCTTCGGACCTGGCTGCTTCCGCGAGCTTGATGAGGTTCCGGTTCCCGAATGCCGTCCCTCCATACGCTGCCAGAACTAACAGGAGCATGAAGGACCGCAGGAACCATTTCTTGAGGTCCGAAACCTTCTTCACCAACGGTCTCCTTCGAAGGCAACGATCGACAAACGCATCTTCGTTCAGCCCCAACAGTCCGAAGTATCGAGTAACTCTGGAGGGCACCTAATAACATACTCTCGCGCGGTCCGTCAACCTCCAAACGGGACACCTCCAAACGGGTCCAAACGCGGTCCTGGTTTTCCCGGTCTGAATCTACTCCCGACGTGCGGGGAGCGACAAGATCAGTGCTCGAGCTCGTGGTTGCCTCTACTGGGAGAGTGGAACGCTGGGGCAGGCAGAGGCTTCGCGATTACGAGTTGTTAGCAAGATCCGGCCGGTCTGTCCGGGCTAGTCCGGGCTAGACCGAGCTCTCGACCGCCATTGGTTTCACAGCCCTCTCGCGCGGCAAGAACACCGCCACGAAGAACCCGACAAGTGGGAGCAGAGCGACTAGCATCAATGCCCGGCTCAGGCCGGCGCTGTCGGCAATGCCCCCGACCAGGGGCACAAACATGCCGCCAGCACCCCAAGCCACACCCATCATCAACGAGGAAACAACGCTGGCGTTGTTAGGGAGCAGGTTCTGTGCGAGCACAACGTTGACCGGTACCGTGGCCAGCAGAACCACGCCTCCCAATGCGAGGAAAAGGTAAGACTCAAACCCTTCGGTCAGCAGAAAGCTGATGATAAGAGGCGTCGAGAACAACATCGAATACAGCATGAGATTCCTTCCACCCAGTTTGTCGGCTAGTGCGCCGCCGCTAAACCCGCCCAGAGCCCCGAAAAACATGAACAAAGTGGTCACTTTGCCGGCGGCCAAGGGAGGCAGTCCCTTTTGCGAGAGGTAGAGCGGCAGGAAACTCACGAAACAGGTCTGCACGGCGGAACGGATAACCGCCAAGACGTAAAGCTGGGAGAGCGGTTGCCAAACTCCAACCAGCGACTGCCTCAGCCCCTGTCGCACGGTGGCCTTGGTCGAGTGTTCGACCGCCGGAACCAAGAAGTAAAGCAGAGCGAACACGGCGAGTCCCGGCAGCATGACGACATACGAGCGTTCCAACCCGAACTTCAAGACCGTGTAAGTGATCAGCAGCGGGCCGAGAGAGAACCCAATCGTCCCTGAAGTAACGAAGATCGACATGCCCAGCCCTCTGCGATGGCGGCTGGCTGCAGCGGTCATGGCGGCGCTTTGAGGATGGAACGAGGCGATGCCAACGCCGCCACAGGCCAGCAGCACGGCCAGTATTTCGAAACTGTTCGCCAGCCCTAGGCATGACATGAACACCGCAGTGACGAGCGGGCTGAACACCGCAAAAGCCTTTTTCAGGTAGCGGTCAGAGATATAGCCGTAGAGCGGTTGTGTGAATGACGAGGAAATCGCCAGGATCGCCGCTAGCCAGCCCGCTTGCGCAATCGAAAGGTTTAGTTTTACAACGAGGAACGGCAGCAACGGACCCAGAAAGTTGGAATACGAATCGTTGACGAAATGCGCAGCCGAGAGCGAGAAGATGGTAAGCCGGTCTTTTCGGTCGAGTGAAGGCATTGGCCGGGAGAGTAGCGCGTTCTGTCGATCGGTGCCAGCCTGATCTCAGCGTCTCATCTATATATAAGTCTGCTAAGTCTTCGAGTCGAGGTGACGACCTTGCTGACATGCGGGCCACGAATGCTGGCGCGAAGCCGTCGAGCAGTCCAGTCGCCAGTGAGGGCTCACAACGGGGGCAAGGGCACGAGCTTCACTGCGACTCACTCGCCAGTTCGGGAACGCCGAGAAAAGGCCGTCCCCCGTTGCGTGTCGGGTCGTTGCTCCGAAAGCGCAGCGCCTGTTGCCCACGGCACTCGCAGGCACAAGCCAGCCCCACATTTATTCGGGTCCGCTCCTGGCTGCAGAGACAAAATGGGCAAAGATCTTCTGAGAAAGCGCGTCGGTTTCCCAGCCGATTTCGGGGTGCCACTGCACACCCAGCAGAAACCGGCCACGTTCAGGCTTGCGCAACTCGACGGCTTCGACAATGCCGTCCGGCGATTCGGCGGTTGCAACCAGCGTTGGCGCCACCTTGCGAATCGCCTGATGGTGAAAGCTGTTCACGCGGGTCACTGTCAGGCCAGCCAGTTGACGAAGCAACGACTTCGGTTTGACGCGGATCGTATGGGATCGGTAGCCCTCCATGCCACTCTGTTCGTGTTTCACGGCCTGCTTCACCTGCGACTCGACATCTTGCCAAAGCGTGCCACCAAGATACACATTCAGAATCTGGACACCAAAACAGATGCACAAGAGCGGTTTTCCCGTCTGGAAGATTTCGTCGAGCAAGAACAGATCGGTCCGATCGCGCTGGTCGATAATCGAGCCGATCTTGGGATGCGGTTCCTCTCCGTAGCGATGCGGATCGACGTCGCTGTTGCTGCCTGAAAGAAGAATGGCGTCTAAGCCGCGCACGACTTCTTCCGCGTAGGTTTTCTCCGGAATCAGGGGAAGCATGACCGGGATTCCGCCGGCATGAGACAAGGCCTCGCTGTACTGCTTGCGGAGGTAGAACCGATCATGGCCGGCATCGATGCGGCAGGGAACACCAATCAGAGGTTTTCGCGCCAAGAGCCCTCCTCGGAGATAGGACGAACAGCCACTGGCTTGCGCGACGTGCGAGGCCGGTTAGCAGTGAACCATGCAATCGAAAACACGGCGGGCCTGCCCAGGGCCAATACATCCAGCCACACGGCAGCCTCACGCTGCCGTTTCCAGTTTCAGCGCCCGTTGAAGATCGCCAATCAGGAACAGCGATCCCGCAGCCAGCACGATTCCATCGGGAAACGCCAGCGTTCGGGCCATGTCCAGTGCCTCTTGCGGAGTGGCAGCGTAGTGGTAGCGTTGCCGGTACTCGGGCAGCTGCGCGCCGATCTCGGCGGGATTTGCGGATCGTTCAGACTCCGCCGCCGTCAACACAATCTTGCCTGCCAACGGAAAGAGCCGCGCGGCGATCTCGGCAACATCCTTGTCGCGCATGACGCCAAACAAAAGCACGACCCGCCTGGAGTTGAGGAAGCGCTGGCAATAGGCGCGAAGGCTTTCCGCCCCGGCGATGTTGTGAGCGCCATCCAGGAGCAGCAGCGGCTCTCCGGCCACCCACTCTAAACGTCCGGGCCAGCGGGCTTTTTCAATGCCTTCATGAATGTCTTCAGCAGCGATTGGGAATCCCTGTGCCTGCAGAACCATCAGGGCGCGAATGGCGGCGATGGCATTGCGAACCTGGTGTTCGCCTGGCAGTGGAATGCGCAAATCCACAGGCGGGCCGCTTGCGAAATGGGCCTTGAGCCGGTAGCGGCCCAGTGTGTCGGCTTCGGTTTCGATCCGGGCTTCGTCGAGCGCGTGAATGCAGGTGGCACCAGCCACCCTACACCGTTCCTCCACGATATTCCGGACGACGGGACGGTCGCTGGTGCAAACGACAGGAAGCGGCCTCCCCTCCGCATGCGCGGTTGGCTTGATGATGCCTGCCTTTTCCCATGCAATCTCTTCCAGCGAGCTGCCAAGGTATTTCTGGTGATCGTAGTCCACGTTGGTAATCACCGCGACTCGTGGGGAGGCTACGTTGGTTGCGTCGAGCCGCCCCCCCAGGCCGGCTTCCAGCACAGCCATGTCTACGCGTTGGACGGCAAAGCAGCAGAATCCGATCGCCGTAACCACCTCGAAATAGGTCGGGTGCCGGTCCAGGTGGCCTTCAGTGGCGCCGGCCGGAAGGCTTAACAGTTCGTCCACTTTGGCTTTGACCCGCCCCGTAAGCTCCGCGAAGTCACTCGCTGAAATCGAGCACCCACGAACCCGAATGCGCTCCTCGATTCGCGTGAGATGTGGCGAGGTATAGAGACCCGTGTTGAGGCCGGACCTCCGCAAAACCGACTCCACAAATGCTGCCACCGATCCTTTTCCGTTCGTGCCCGCAATCAAGACGGAATCGAACTGGCGGTGCGGGTTTCCAAGGGATTCCAGCACTGCCGAGATGTTGTGCAAGCCAAGTTTGGCCGTGAGGACCTCGTTGCCAAGGGAGTACAGATATCGGAGGGCATCTGGGTATTGCATGAAGACACGACGCAAACGGCGCGGCCAAGGTTAAACCCTGGCAGGCGAGAGCGGATCTAGTATTACTTTGTTAAGTCTCTTCGGGTGGCGCATACATCGTGCTTTCTGCAATGTATGCGTACCGGTCGCACACATGACAAACTGCGCCATGTGTGCGCCACCCAAAGTATCGGGACAAGACTTAAGATAGTAGTTCTAGTGCCCGCAGAAACTCAGCGCGTTGGCAAGGTAATCGCGCAGCTGGCGCCGGTCGACAATCGCGTCGAGCATTCCGTGAGCGAGCAGGAACTCGCTTTTCTGGAAGCCTTCCGGCAACTTCTGCCGGATCGTCTGCTCAATCACGCGCGGGCCTGCGAATCCAATGAGAGCACCCGGCTCGGCAATGTTCAAGTCGCCTAGCATGGCGAAGCTGGCAGTGACCCCACCCGTGGTGGGATCTGTTAGGACAGAGACGTAGGGAATGCGTGCTTCGTCGAGGCGTGCCAGCGCAGCGCTGATCTTCGCCATCTGCACCAGGCTGAGCGCCCCTTCCTGCATGCGGGCGCCACCAGAACAAGAGACGATGACCACCGGGCAGCGCCGCTCCAACGCACGCTCGATGGCCCGTGTAATCATCTCGCCCATCACCGAGCCCATGGAGCCACTGATGAAAGCCGGCTCCATGGCGCAGATCAACACCGGTTTGCCGTTCAGTTTGCCTTCGGCAGAAACGAGAGCATCGCGCAACCCGGTAGCCGCGTGCATCTGTTGCAGGCGTTTGTGGTAGGGCTTCTTGTCGACGAAGTTCAACGGGTCGTTCGAAGCCAGGTGATCGTCGTATTCCTGGAAAACGCCTTCATCGTACAGTTGAGAAAGGCGTTCGCGGGCGGAAATCCTGAAATGAAAGCCGCATTGCGGGCAAACTCCCAGGCTGCTCTCGAGGTCCTTCTTCCAGATGGCTTGCTTGCATTCCTCGCACTTCGACCACAGCCCTTCGGTACGCACCGTGCGGTCCCCAATGGGAACGATCGGGGTTTTGCCCTTCTTGAACCATGCCATAGATGCTTCTCCAGCCCAAAATGAAACCGCAATGCTAACTTACCGGCAAAAGGAATGTCAAAAGAGGGGCGATGTCGGGCCAGGGCAAACGCATCTAAATTTAGCCCAATAGGAGCTGGAGGAGGTAATCGTTGTCCCCGCCCGCTCTGAGGCGCTTTCCTTTGACGCCTTGCTTGGGGGTTTGTTCTTTCTTGAGGAGGTTGATC
>Ga0194132_10003120_pt1 | contig 30001 bp, 31 predicted proteins | sample TA2KigOf80mmetaG_FD_148612 | JGI IMG/M metagenome (GOLD analysis project Ga0194132, IMG submission 148612) | Freshwater microbial communities from Lake Tanganyika, Tanzania - TA2015054 Kigoma Offshore 80m | ecosystem: Environmental > Aquatic > Freshwater > Lake | place: Tanzania: Lake...
TCGCCGGGCCACCGCGGACAGGGTCTCGCCGCGCCGAACCACGTGGACCTTGGCCGCGGTCACCTTGCCGGCCGAGCGAGCCGGAGCCGACGCCCCGAGCCGAATTCGCTGGCCGATCGCGAGCGGGGTGCTCAACCCGATGTCGTTCCAGCGGAGCAGCTGGGTCACCGAAACCCGGTAGCGGCGGGCGATCGAGCCTAACGTTTCGCCGCGAGCGACCCGATGGACGCGACCGCTGCCGGCCCGGCCGACCGGCTCGCTTCGCTCGGCTTCGGCGGCGCGGGCGCGGCCCGGAATCCGGAGCATCGACCCGGCCGCCAGCTTGCTGTTGCTCTTGAGACCACCGTTGAAGGCCACCAGCTCCGCGATCGAGATGCCATAGCGCCGCGCGACCGACCGCATCGTCTCGCGCCGGCCGACGGTGTGGCCAAAAGCCGGAACCCGCTCCTCGCTCGGCACCGCGGCGAGCGCCTCGGTAACCGATACCGCGGTGCCCACCGGCACCCGGACCCAATGCACCTCGCCGGGCGGCGTCATCCCCCGGACGTAGCGGCGATTGAGCGACGTGACGGTCTCGATCGGGAGGTCGCCGGCCTTGGCGATCACCTCGAGGCTGGTCGGCTCGGTCACCGGGATCGAATCGACCGCATACGGTTCGACCGAGGGGATCGAGGGAAAGCCGTACTTTTCCGGCTGCTTCGCGATCATCGCCGCCGCGATCAGCTTCGGGACGTAATTCTTGGTTTCGCGGTGGAGGTACCGACTGTCCGAGAGGTGAAAGAACCGATCGTCGCCGGTGAGGTCGGCGGCAAGCTCCTCCTCGGCCTCGGCCCCATCGAAGTAGTTCTGGGTCGCGCCGGCCCCGAGCATTCGGAGGCCCCGCGAGACCCTCCCACCACCGCCATTGTAGGCCGCGGCGGCGAGATAGTGCGATCCGCCGAACCGGGCGGTCAGATCGGCGAGGTAGTTCGCCGCGGCAGAGGTCGCTTTGATCGGGTCGCGCCGCTCGTCGATCCAGTTGGTGACCCTGAGCCCGTAGTCGCCCGCGGTGCCCCGCATGAACTGCCACATCCCGACGGCTTTGGAGCGACTCACCGCCGTGTTGGAATAGCCCGACTCGATCAACGCGAGGTAGACCAGGTCGCTGGGAAGACCCTTGGCGGTCAGCGCCGCGCGGATCATCGGCTCGTAGACGGGCAGCCGGCTCAACCACACCGTCATCCGTTCCCGGGCCTGGCCCTGGAAGAAATCGAGGTAGAACTGAACCCGATCGTGTTGGGTGTAGCGGGCCACGTTGATGTCGAAGAGCGCGGTCAGGTCGGCTTCGTCGGCGCCATCGGGAAGGGCCGCGGCGACCTCGTGGAGCTGGTCGAGCATCTCCTCGTCTCGGGCGGAATCGGCAATGGCCGCCGCCCGCCGAGCGGTATCCGGGGCGACCGCCACCGCAACCTGAGCGGGGCGCTCGGATTCCGCCCCGGGAGCGGGCTCTTCGGCGGCGACGGCTTCCGGCGCCGGGGCAGGAGCGACGACGGGTGCCACGGCAACGCACCCGGAGAGACCCAGCGCCGCAACGATCAGCCAACGTTCCATGCCTTCGCCCTCGGGCTAGGAGACAAGGGAGTCGCTACCAAACTAGGGCTTGTCGCCCCGGTTCGGCAACGGGAACGAGCAAATTACGATGCGAATTCGATGCCGCAACCGGCCAAACCGTTGCAGTGCCTTGATTTCAGGCCGTTTACCGCGATTGGCGGCTGGTCAGGATCCGGTTGGTGGCATTGAGAACCGCCAGGGCGGCGCCGCGGGGAACGTCTTCCTGCACCAGGGACGAACCCACCACCCGGGGCCCGTCGAGCTTCCCCTGGGTCGCCAGCGACGCGATCACCACCGTGGCGTCGAAGGCCCGAACCGCCTTGACCCCGACCAGCTCCAGCCCCGCGTCCGGAACGGCCCTGGCGATCGCGCTCAGGCAGGCGAGGGCGGCGCACCGGATTTCGCCTGCCTGTGAAGACAGCCCAGTCGACTCACCGACGAACGGGGCCGCATTGGGCCAGGTCAGGGCGACCCGGGCGAGGCACTGGCCGCTGGCCAGCCGCTCCAGGGCGAAGTCGCTGAATCGCAGGCGGCCGCGGGCGGACACCCTAGCCGCTTCGATCGAGGCCGACATCGAGTTGCCGACTCAGGTCATCGAGAGGGGCGACCACGTCGACGGTGAGGTGGTATTGGCGGCCACCGTCATCGAGCTCGAAGCCCACGACCAGCAGTCGACCGTCTTCGAGTTCCACCTTGAGTTGCCGCAAGTCCGAGCGCATCACCAGGTCCACCACCCGTTCGCCTCGCACGCTGGCGAGCGTGGCGGCGACGCGGCGCAGGTCCTGGACGGGTATCTGGAGCATGGCTAGTGCCGGGCGAGGTGAGCAGTGACCAGTTCCCCGAGATCGCGATCCGAGAGCTTCTCGGCCTGGGTGTAAATCGCGCCCTTCGAGGTCGATTGGATTTCGGGAACTTCGGCCCAGAAGCGGCGGGGGTTCTGGCCCGATGACCGGAACGACAAGACCAAACCCCACTGATTCGAATTGGCTCGGCGTTCCGCGGCGATCGAGACGGTCCACACCTCGTCGCCCATTTCCAGCACGCGCCAGGCCATTCGAGACGCCTCCGTTAGAGGCTCGGAATATGGATGTCCAGGTCAGGCACGGCAATACTGCGGCCGTACCACACCCCGGGCGCGGTCAGTCGCCGCGGGTCAACGCGCGGAAGCGCCGAATCAGGTCTCTGGTGATCGGGCCCGGCTTGCCGTCTCCGATCGGACGACCGTCGATCTGACGGACCGGAGCCACCTCGGCGCCGGTGCCGCAGAGGAAGACCTCGTCGGCCGTATAGAGATCATAGCGGTTGAGCATCTCTTCACGAGCGGCGTATCCGGCCGCGCTGGCGAGTTCGAAGATCACCCCGCGGGTGACGCCGAGGAGGATTCCGGCGCTCGGAGGCGGCGTCTTGATGACGCCGTCCCTGATACACCAGACGTTCATCCCGGTGGCCTCGCAGACGTGCCCGGCCGAATCCAGCATCACCGCGTCGTCGGCACCGGCGGTGTTGGCTTCGTGTTTGGCGAGCACATGGGGCAGGTAATTGAGCGACTTGATCCGGGGGCAGAGCGCTTCTTTGTGGGGGATCGGGGTACCGGCGGTGACCATGGTGAGCCCGTTTTCGTACCGGTCGGCCGCCCACATCTTGATGGAATCGACGATGATGACGATGGTCGGGACGGCGCATTTCTTGGGATCGATGCCCATGTCGCCGTCGCCCCGGGTCACGATCGGTCGGATGTAGGCGTCCTTGAGCCCGGACATCGTCACGCCTTCGTCGATCAGACGGCCCATCTCCGCCGCGGCCATCGGGATCGTGAGGGCAATGGCTTTGGCCGAGTCGTAGAGCCGATCGAGGTGCTCCTTGAGCCGAAACACTCGCCCGTTGTAGGCCCGGATGCCTTCGAAGATGCCATCGCCGTAGAGGAGGCCGTGATCGTAGACCGAAATCTTCGCGGTCGTCCGGTCTCCCCAGACGCCGTTCATCCAGATGTGCGCCATGCCGTTTCCCTCGACGATTTTGTGGGCGGGCTGCCCCAAACTAATCGGCCAGGGGCGTCACTGCACCGGTTCGAGCGGCTCGATGGCCAGGTGTTCTCGTCGGACGATCAGGTGGTGTCGGTTGAGCCAGTTGAGCGCCCGCTGGGCCGTCGTCCCGAACTCTTCGGCCGGATCGAACGGGAACCCGATGAAGGTCAGTCCATCGAGGCGATAACTCCACATCGCGTTGCGGTCCGCGCCCGCTGGCCCATTGTCCGGATCGTCCACGGCGATCGCCTTCCACTCGATGGCCCGGTTGCACCAGCGGACCCTGTGGCTGGCCACGGTTTTCGACATCGGTCGACTCCTTTCTCGAGTCGGGCGGGCTTCTGCCCCAACCAATGCAGTGAAGTGTCGGCGGCGCCGGGCGGCGGTTGGGCCAGAAAGGACTTCCGGCTGGCGGAACCGCCTGCCGCCGCTCGACCGCCCCTTGGGGGCGGTCGAGCGGCAAGCCGTGCCGCAAACCGGCCAAGGGGCAAGCGCTGGGCCAGGTAGGGCTTCCCGAGTAGCTTGGGGGATGCTCGCCGTTCTCGTCCGACATGCCCTCGCCGCCGAGCGAGATGCCGTGGAGTACCCCGACGACAGTTCGAGACCGCTGGTCCCTCGCGGCAAGAAGGTCGCCCGGCGGATGGCTCGGCAACTCGCCGCGGGCGGCGTGGTCCCCACCGTCATCCTCTCGAGTCCCTGGAAACGGGCCTGGCAGACGGCCGGGATCCTGGCCGAGGTGACCCGGGACGACAAAGCCGCCAGGACCCTCTGCGAGGCCCTGGCGGCCGACCCCAACCTCGAGGCGCTGGCCGGCGCGATCGGCCAGGTCGGAGCCAACGACGTCGTTGCCTTGGTCGGTCACGAGCCGTGGCTTGGCGAGCTTGCCTCGTTGCTGCTCACCGGTTCCGCGACCCGTCTTGCGATCGACTTCCCGAAAGGCGGCATCCTGGGGATCGAACTGGCCGCGATGGCGCCCGCGGCCGGGCGGCTCCGGTTCTTCTTGCGGCCCTAGCCGACCCCGCGGACCTGCTTATCGAAATCGACCCGGCCGTCGACCAAATGAACGTTCCGGTCGCAGCGCTCGGCCAAACGGTCGTCGTGGGTGACGATGACACAAGTGATCCGCCGTTCGACATTGAGCCGCCGGAGCAATCGGAACACCTGGTCCCCCGATTCCTGATCGAGGTTCCCGGTCGGCTCATCGGCGAGCAGCAGCGCCGGCGACCGAGCCAGCGCCCGGGCGATCGCGACCCGCTGCTGCTGGCCGCCTGACAGCTGCGACGGCTTGTAGTCGGCCCGGTCGCTCAGCCCGACCTCTTCGAGCAGTCGGACCGCGGTGCGACGGGTTTCCTCGCTGATCCGCCCCTCGTCGGCGAAGGCCGGCAGCATCACGTTCTCGAGCGCGGTGAACTCGGGCAGGAGGTGATGGAACTGGAACACGAACCCGATCCGGCGGCCCCGAAACCGCGCCAGGCCCTCGGCGTCCAGGGTCCCGGTCTCGGTGCCGTCGAGATGGATCCGACCGGTGGTGGGCCGGTCGAGGAGGCCGATCAGGTTGAGGAGGGTGCTCTTGCCCGAGCCGGACGGTCCCGTCAGGGCGATGAACTCGCCGGCCGCGACCGCGAGATCGATCCCCCGCAACGCTAGCGTGACGACCTCGGTGCCGTAGGACTTGGTCACCCCGTCGATGATCAGCGCCTCAGCCACGAATGGTGACCGCCGGATCGAGACTGGCGGCCCGGCGGGCCGGAATCACCGCGGCGAGCAGCCCGGTGATGGTCGCGACCGCGGCGGCCCGGAGATACAGCGCCCCCCGGAGCTCCACCGGGAAGGTCGAGCTGCCATCGGGATTCCTGACCAACCCCGCGAAGAAGGCGCCGAGCCCGACGCCGAGCAAGACGCCGCCTAACGAGCCCACCAAACCCACCGCCCCGCCTTGGAGCAGGAAGATCCGGAGAATCTTGGCCCGCGAGGTCCCGAACGCCATCATGATCCCGATCTCCTTCGACTTCTGGACCACGGACACCGCCAGCACGCTGGCGATCCCGAGGGCCACCGCCAGCACCACGAAGGTCTGAATCATGATGCTCGAGCTCGCTTGCGACCGGAGCCCCACCAGCAACTGCCCGTTGCTGGTCATCCAACTCTCGGCGTCGAGGCCGGTGGTCTGCGACATCCGCGCCGCGATCGCCTGGGCGGTGAAGATCTCGTTGACCTTGACCTCGATCGTCGAGACCCCGCCCTCGAGCCCGAACAGGGTCTGGGCCGCCCGGAGCGGGATCAGCACCCAGCGCTCGTTCAGGTCCTTGTTCCCGATGTCGATCAGCCCGTTGACGGTATAGATGGCGGTGGTGCCGTCGCCGACCAGCAGGCGGAGTTTGTCACCGACCACGATCCCGAGATTCTTCGCCAGCTCGACGCCGATGACCGCTTGAAACCCGGTGATGCCCAGCGTCCCGGCGACGATCCGCTGCTCCAGATCGACGATCGCCGAGTATCCCTTGGGGTCGAGGCCGCGAATCGCGACGGCCTTGGTTCCGTCGCCTCGGAGCGCGAACGCCGGTCCGTTGACCGTGGGGGCGACGGCGATGACGCCGGGCTCGGCCGCGAGCGCCGCGGCGACTTGTTGCCACCGTTGGACAGCCCGGATCTTCTGGGGGGGGCGGATCACCCGGGGACCCCCGGCCGCCTCGGGATTGCCGCCAACGGCCCGGGGAACGTCTTCCGCCGGCCGGACCACGATGTGGGCCTGATTGCCCAGAGTCCGCTCGATAATGCTCTCTTGGAGTCCGGTGATCAGGGCCGAGAGAAAGATGATGGTGCCGACGCCGACCGCGACACCGGTCAGGATCAGGGTAGTCTGGGTCCGCCCTTCTCGGAGGAACCGCCGGGCGACATGCCACTCGAAGATCATGCCCCGCCTCCCGCCGGCCGGCCTCGGACTCGCTGCCCAGGCGCGACCCGTGGCGCCCCTGGCGCCAGCACCTGATCGCCTTCGCCGAGTCCGTTGAGCACCTCCACCTCGGTCTCGCCTCGCACCCCGAGACGCACCAGTTGTTCGGTGGCCCGGCCGTCGCGCACCACGATCACCGAGGGCTCCGCGGTGGTCAGCCCGGTGACCGAACCCGTCGGGACGACCAAGGCGTCGGGGCGCCGGGCCGTCTCGATCTGGACCGACACGGTCATGTCCGGGAGCAGGTAGGGCGGAGCCGAGTCGACATCCAGCCTAATCTCTACGGTACCCTGCGCCGGGTCGATCGAGGCGGCCACGTAGGTGACCCTGGCCGGGAAGGTCTCGCCGGGGTAGGCATCGGCCGAGGCCGTCGCGAGTTGTCCCTCGCGAAGCCGAGCCACGTCCTTCTCGTCCGGCACCGCGACGAGTTGGGTCGGGCCGTCGACCGCCAGGGTCAAGAGAACCCGACCGGGCTGGACCGCGTCGCCCGGCTCCACGTCGCGGGTCAGCACCCGTCCCGCCGCCGGGGCGAGGATCCGGGTCTGCTCCAACCGGGCCAACGCCGCCGCGGCCGCCCCCCTTGCCTGCTCCAAGGCCGCTTCCGCGGTCCGCCGATCGGTCCCGCCGCCCCGGGCCGCCCGAGCCTGCGCCTCCGCGATGTCCCGCTGGCTTCTGGCGGCCTCGAGGTCCTGGGTAGCCGCATCGAGTCGATCGGCCGCGGTGGCCCCGGCCTCGACCAACCGTCGAGTACGGACGAAGCCCGCGTCGGCCCGCTTGAAGGCGACTTCGGCGGATCGAAGTTGAGCGGCCGCCACGCTCTCCCGGAGTTCCACCATGCCAGTGAGCCCCGCCTCGGCCTGACTCAACACCGCCTTCGCCTGGGCCAGTTGGGCTCGTTCCTCGGCGTCGTCGAGTTGCACCAGCAGCTGACCCGCCGCGACCCGAGCCCCTTCGCGGACCAGCACCCGGGCAACGGTACCGGAGACGGCCGGCCCGAGCCGGGCCCGCGACAGGCTTCGAACCCGTCCGGTGGCCACGATGCTCTGGACCAGCAACCGTTTGGAGACCGCGACCGTCGGAACCGAGGCCGGCATGATCTTGCCGACGCCCCACCACACGGCCAGCAACCCGACCACGCCTAGCAAAACCCTCTTGAGGCCCCAGGCTCGAAGCCTCGAGACCGCCGCCGAACCGATGCCCATGGGCACCCCTGAGGTGAGGGGAAACACCGAACGGACGCCGGTAATCTAGCCGGCGTCCGCTCGATGGGCTATCGGTCCTTCGGCGGCGTTACATCCGCCAGCCGAGCAAGTTCCAGACGTTGAGCGACCAGAAGAACACCAAGGCGACCAGCACCGCGCCCGAATGGCGCAACCGGGCGCCGAGGCTCCCCTGCCCCAACCGCCACTGCTGGATCGCGAACCACAGCCCGCCGAGGGTCAACAGAAGCGCGAGCACCGGTAGCAGCAACGCGACCTTGAGGCTGGTGGGAGAATCGCCGAAGAGCTGGGTCGGGTTGCTCGCGATCAGCGCGATGGCGACGAGGAAGAGCACCATCAAGAGCGCCGCGATCGCCATCAGCCGGCGGCCGCCGGCCACCGCGTGGGCCGGCTGCGGCTCGGTGCCCGCCCGGCGCCGGAACCACCGCAGCACCGCGCTGACCAGGATCCCGAGGAAGGTGATCACCCCCAAGCCGAGCAACACCTGATGCAACCGCGGCGAGCGGAGTCCGGGTTGCTTGTCGAGCACCATCATCGGGACCATGTCGAGCGCGGCGTGGGTCACCTGGCCCGATTGGTCGGTCCCAAACGCCAGCAGCGCTCCGCTCACGTCGTCGCGGAACAGGAGCGAGTCGACTCGCGCCAGCCGCATCGCACCGAACGGCGACCCGACGATCAGCGCCCCGTCGGGCCCGACGTCGATCGGAATCGCGCTGAAGAGGCCGAGCGCCTTCTGATAGGTGGAGAAATTCATCCGGTTGAACAAGTACTGACCGGCGAACCGCGCCATCGAGGCCTTGGCGCTCGAATCGGCCGCCAGCACCGGAATCGTCTCGGGGTAGAAATGATCGAGCACGGCCGCCAGGAACGGCCCGAAGCTGATCGAGCCCCCCTTGTCGGTATTGGTCGACATGAAGATGCCGAGGTTCTCGCTCGGAATCAGGGCCAGGTCGGTGTGGAACCACTGGGTATCGCCGCCGTGCCCGATGATTCGCAATCCATTCTGCGATTTCTCGTAGAATCCGTAAGCGAACCCCGGAATCCTCGGATCGTGCCCTTGAATCCGGGTGTGCATCTGCCGGGCGGTGGCCTCCGAGAGGATCCTGGCGTCGCCGAACGCCCCGTTGCCGAGGTGAGCGAGCATGAACTTCGCCATGTCGGTGGCGGAGGCGCTCATCGACCCGGCCGGCGCCGCGCCAGTGACGATCTCCCACTCCTTCGACTGGTAGCGGCCGCCGGTCCAGGAGTACCCCTTCGACATGTCCGCCGCGAATCGGCCCGGCAGCGGCTGGCGAGCGGTGCTGTGGTCCATCCCGAGCGGACCGAAGAGGTGCTGCTCGAGATACTCGTCGTAGCTCTGGCCGGAGACCCGCTCGACGATGTAACCGGCCAAGGCGGTGGCCCAATTGGAATACGAGGAGAATGTCCCCGGCGCCCGAACCCGCTCCGGCATGTGGGAGGGGAGCCACTGGCTCATCGGCTTCATGTGGGTCGAATCGGTCGTGAAGAGATCGCGGCCGTCCTCCTCGAAACCCGGCGTATGGGTGAGGATGTGGGTCAGGGTGATCGGCTCGGGGTAGGTCGCCGGGATCTTGAAGTCGAGATACTCGTTGACGTCCTTGTTGAGATCGAGCTTGCCCTGCTCGACCAGCTGCATCACCGCCGTCCAAGTGAACAGCTTCGACACCGATCCGATCCGGAACATCGACCGTTCCGGATCGACGGGTTTGCGAGCGTCGACGTCGGCGTAGCCGTAACCCTTGGCGAAGAAGAGGGCGCCGTCCTTGACGACCGACACGGTGACCCCGGCGATCTTCTTTTCGGTCATCAGGCCCATCAGGAGCCCGTCGAGGAATGCCTCGAGACGAGCCCGATCGGCGATCCCCCGCGCCGGCATCGTCCCGGCGGGAACGACCGGGCTCGGCACCGGGGCGGAAGGCTGGGGTTGGAGCCCGCTCGAGGCGAGCGGCATGGCGAGCAAGAGACCGGTCAGGAATGACATGGCGACTCCACCGAGCGCGAGAATTGTATACAAAAATGGAAGGCCCCCTACGTTGGGGGCCGGAGCATGGTTTCGCAAGTCCCGAGTTACGGCCGGGGCCTGGAGGGCCCGACCGGGCCCGGGGCGAGTTCTACCGCGCCGTCTTCTCGAACCTCACCGCGGCGGGCCGGCCGGGTTCTTCGGGCAGCGTTCCCGAACCAGGGTGTAGATCAGGGAGTTGATTCGCCACCCGGTGGGCGTCTTGACCAGGTGAAAGGCGTCGATCCCGCAGTGGGAGAACTCGGCCCCTCGGTGGAAGTCGTATTGGGTCCAGATCGAGGCGATGGTGCCGCTCACGTTCACCTGGGCATTCCACATCCGCTCGACCGGGGTATACGGGATCTTGGCGATCTGCTCGATGAACTGCTCGAGCGACGAGCTCCTCGGCGCGGGGGTACCGTTGTCGTCCGCGGCCGCGACCAGGATGGCGCCGGGGAACATCAGGCGGCGGATGGCGGCGGTGTCGCGTTTGGCCATGGCATCGAAGAGCGACTGACCCACCGCGAGCACCTCGGCTTTCGCGTCTTGGGCTCGGGCGACGGGGGCGGAAGCGAGCGCGGCGACGACCACGGCGGACAAAACGATGAAACGCATCAGGACCTCGTTGTAATACCCGTCAGGGACGTTTGATCCTAACCTTGGCGCGGGAGGTGGCGGTAGCGGGGGCCGGGGCCAGATCGAGTTCGGCGGCGAGGTCGGCGATCGCGTCGAGCACCGGTAGCAAACGGTGGCCGGCCGGGCTGATCCGGTACTCGACTCTGAGCGGGGGGTCGGGATAGCTGACCCGTTCCAGCACGCCGAGCTTTTCGAGTTTCCGGAGCCGTTGGTAGAGCACCTTGGTGGACAGCCCGGGGGTGGCGCGCTCGATGGCGCCGGGCCGGGTGGTGCCGCGGCGGGCGAGGTCGAGCACCCTGAGCGACCACTTGCACCCGACGATCTGTTCCAGCACCGAGCCGACCGGCACCGGCAGGGTCGCCAGGCTGTTAGGCGAGGGGGTTACCGATCGGTTACCGCTTGAGGCCGCGCGCCGCCGCCTCGATGTTTGGGCCATCCCTCACTCCGGAGTCGATCGTGATTCGGCCTCTCGTCGTGCTATCGCTGGTGGCCTCACCACTGGTTGCTCAAACGGTCGCCTATCCCGAAGGATATCGCAACTGGCGGCACGTCAGCTCGATGGTGATCTCGCCCGGACATCCTCTGTATGAGTCGTTCGGCGGCATCCACCATCTCTACGCCAACCCGGCGGCGGTGGCCGGTTATCGCCAGGGGCGATTCCCCAACGGCTCCGTCATCGTGTTCGACTTGCTCGAGGCGAAGACCGAGGGCAACGCCACCACCGCCGGTGATCGCAAAGTCGTTGGGGTCATGGTCAAGAACTCCCGGCGTTTCGCCGCGACGGGCGGTTGGGGTTTCGAGGGCTTCAAGGGCGACACCCGGGAGCGAGCCGTGGGGAACCAGGCGGCGACGGCCTGCTTCTCGTGCCACCAGGCCGAAAAGGCCCGGGACTACGTGTTCAGCCAGCTGCCCGGGGGGAAGTAGGGGCCGTTTCGGTTCTCGGGGGGCGGCGATTATCGTTCTTGGGACCGCCGTTCCCCGAGGAGCCATGTCCAAGCGCGAAGATGCCCTGATTGCGAAGATGGTGAAGAAAGCGGCCGCCAAGGTCGCCCCGGCCAAGGATCGGACCCGGCAGTACGACGACACCTTGAAGATCACCCCCCGGGACACCGACGCGGACGCCAAGGAGTTGTTCAAGGAGATGCGGCGGCGGGAGTTCTAGGGGCCGCAAGCGACGAAATGAGGGCGGTGGGGCACGATCCCACAACCTACGGATTAAAAGTCCGTTGCTCTACCAGTTGAGCTACGCCCCCGAACGGCCGGGAAAAGTATCCCCCCCGACTCGTGAAGGCGACCCTGCAACACCGAGCGGACCGACTCCCGATAGGTCTTCCCGATCCGGACCGAAGCACCGCTCACCAGGGTGATCACATCCTCTCCAGCCACCACCGGCTCCACTCGGGCAATCCGATCGAGCCGAACGATGGTCGAGCGGTGGATTCGAAGGAAACGGTCCGGGTCGAGCCGTTGCGCGATCGCCTGCATGGTCAAGCGGACCGGATGCTCCCGCCCAGCGGCGTGGAGGGCGACCCCATCGCCCTGGCTCTCGATCCACTCGACCGCCTCGAGTTCCACCGTCCGCACCGTCTCGCCTTCCCGGACCAGGAACCGCTGGGGCCAAGGCTCGGGGGCGGCCGAGAGGGCGAGGAGCTTCTGGAGCCGCTGCTCGAACAGCTCCCGCCAGCCCTGCTCGAAGATTCGGGCCGCGCGGGTGAGCTCGGCTTCGAGCCGCTGGTCGGATATCGGCTTGAGGAGGTATCCGATCCGGGCGCCCTCCAGCGCTTCGACGGCGTCGTAATCGAACGCCGTCAGGAACAGCGCCACCGGTCGCAAAGCCGGCTCGACCCCGCCGATGACCTCGATGCCGCTGCAGCCCGGCAACTGGACGTCGACCAGGGCGAGATCGGGCTTCTCCCGGCGAATGAGATCGGCCGCGCCGGGCCCGGAATCGCTCTCGCCGACAAATTCGAATCCGGGCCGCTCCGCCAGTAACCGGGCGATCCGAAGTCGCACTGCTCGATCGTCGTCGATCACCACCGCGCGAATGCTCACCGACCGTTTCCTCGATCTCTCGTTGGACGCGCCACCCTCATTAGACGCTCGGCCTACTCCGCGAGTTTCTCGGACACCTCGACCGGCTCCGACCTCGGGGTGCCTCTACCGAGTCGGCGAGGCTCGTCGAGCGGTGTGACAGGCTGGCCAGGAGGCTGGCTGTCCATTGGGCCCCGGCGGGAGAACCCGACGATCGCGGGGCACCCGGGCCGGATCTTCCGAGGCCAGATACGCCAACATCGCGGCCAGGGTCGCGTTGTTCTTGAGATCGTCCACGATCAGCTTGTCGTAGGTATCGCGGTTGGTGTGCCAGGTGTACTGGCGATAGTCGGGATAATTGCTCTGGAGCCGGAACGCCGGCGCGCCCGCGCACAGAAACGACATGTGGTCGCTGCCGCCACGCTCGGGCTCCCCGGGCAGGTCGAGGTCGATCAGGCCCTCGATCTCGGCCGGGAGCTGAGCGAGCCAGCGTCCAAAATGCGCCCCGGCGCCGGTCAGACCCATCATCCGGATGTACTCGATCCGCCAGGTGCCGTTGTCCTGGTTGAACGACGCTTGGAGGCCATCGACCACTTTGGGGTTGTCCTCGGCGAAGGCCCGCGAGCCGATCAGCCCCTGCTCTTCCCCGCCCCAATGGCCGACCAGAATGGTCCGTTTGGGATTGGGATAGGCCGCCTTGAGAAGCCGCATCGCCTCGAGCATCATCACGGTGCCGGTGCCGTTATCGGTGGCGCCGGAGGCACCGTCCCAGGAATCGAGATGGGCCGACAGCAGGACGTATTCGTCAGGGAGAGTGGTCCCCTTCAGCTCGCCGACCACGTTGAACATCGGCCGGTCACCGAGTTCCTCGGCTCTGGCGTCGAGCCGGAGGCGGGGCCCCTGGCTTCGTTCCGCGAGGCGGAACACCAAGCCGTAGTCCTCGCAGCTCAAGTCGAGCATCGGCACCCGGCGGGTCGCGGCGTTGAACACCTTGTTGACGCCCCAGCCCGCGGACCAGAGGCTGGTGAGGACTCCGACGGCCCCGGCGTCCTCCATCGCGGCGATGGCGCCATCACCCAAACGGCGGATCCGGGCGCTCCAGGCGCGACGGGCAAGGTCCCGTTGGGATTTCATCCGCTCGACCGATTCCGGCCGGGCCAACCGCTCCCAATTCTCGTCGGGCCGGCAGGTCGGTTCGGCGAGCGACATCAGCACGAACTTGCCCTTGGCCGCCGGTAGCCAGGCTTGGAAGGCGGCCTGATCGGCAACGTCGGGAGCGAGGACGACGCCACCCTCGACCGGTCCGGCCGTCCCCGGGCTCCAGGCCAGGATGAGCCCCTCGAGGGTCCGCTGGCGCGGCGCGACGAGGTCGAGGTGGCTGTAACCCCGCTTCCAGCCACGCCAGGTACCGTAGCGCTCCTTCCGGGCCGCGATGCCCCATTGCTGGTACCGGGCCATCAGCCAATCGACCGCGGCGTCGTAGCCCGGCGAGCCGGACAGTCGGGGGCCGATCGAATCGGTCAGAACCTGGGCCAGGGCCGCGACCTGCGACCGGTCGGTCATCCCTTCGTCCCAGATCCGCTTGATGACCGGGTCGTCGGTGGGCATTCGCTGCCCGGCGGCCGGGAACGCCGGAAGCAGCAGCAGGGTCGGAAGCAAGACGGTCATCGACCGCATCGACGAACCTCGGAGAGAGTCCAGCGCGGAAAGATAGCGCCGTCTATCTCCTAACAGCTTTTGAGAGCTGTCGTTCGAAGCACCGCAACACCCACCCGAACCCTCCCGGCTGGCGGAGGCCCTGGGGTGTCTCGTTGGCGCATCGCTTCAGCAAGCGCCGCAGCGCCGACCCGGTGGCGAATCCGAGCGAGCGGGCGATCCCGGCGATCGGCTCGGTCGACCGCTCGAGTCGATAGGCCGCGACCAGCGCCTTTCCCCACATCACCAGAGTGCTGACCGGCGGGAGCCCGGCGCGTCGCAGCTGGTAGGCCAGCGCCCGGGGCGTCAGTCCCACGGCCTCGGCCACCGTGTCGACCCGAGCCACCCCGTGGGCGTGATCGAGGCAGTGGCGAACGACCGGCGCAAGGGCGGTCGGGATCCGCCGGTGGATCGCCTGGTCGGTGAGCTGCCGGAACGCCAGGTCGCTGGCGCGACTGATCGCGGACAAGAGCCGGCTTTCGAGGTCGGTTTCTTCCCGCAGGACGACCGCCGAAATCCCGGCCGCCAGCCATCTCGTCAGCGGGACTTCCGTCGCCTGACGGCGGTCGCACCAGAGGATGATCGGCAGGTCGGGGCGGCGATGGCGGACTTTGGCGACGATCTCGGTGGTGTCGGTTCCGCCGCTGTCGCACAGATCGACGACGAGCGCCGTCACTTCGGGCTGGATGGCGCGCCAGCCGGCGTCGTCGGCATCGCGGCACCAGACCAGATCGCCGAAGGCTCGACACGATTCGGCGAACCGGGGCCGATCGCCGGCGTCGGCGAGCTGGACGACCAGTTGATGGAATGTGCCCAAGCCGCGGGCGTCGAGTGCCCTCGGCGAGGGTGTCGCCGGTCGCCCGACCAGCCGATCACCCTCTCCGGAGACCCTCGCCACCAGCGCCAACCGGCTCATTCGCCATCCCCCGGGTTCGCGGCGGGTGCAACCGTTCGCACCACCGCCCCGGGCCGGTGGCGGAATGCCCGACGACCTCGATTCGGCGCGATCCGGCGCCACCCCGCCCTAACGTTCGGTGAGCCAACGGTCTGCCATGGGCAGGCCGCGCCCCCCTCGAGTCAACGGGGCAAACGGTACGCCAATCGATCTTCTGGGGACGGCCGCCCGACGCGCAACGTCATGCGCGGCCGGATTTCAGCCGTCGCCGAGGAGGGCCCGGAGATAGGCCCGCCACCGCCCGCTGGTCCGGGTTTCCGTCGGGGGCGGTGACGCCGGTGGGGACTCGGCGGCTTGGGTCGCGACCGGTGGTTGCTCGGGGAGTCTGGCAGGCTCTCGAGTGGTCATGGTCGGAGGCTGGTTTCGGCCGTTAGGTCAGCTCGAATTGTGGCGCGATTTCCTTCGGCCGGCAAGGGGCCGGGCCGATCCAGAACCGCCGGCATCACCACGGCACGACGCCGTCTCGGGTGACCCGATGGCTGATCAGCGGCAGGGGTGCCAACGGGCCATCGAACGACATCGCGGCGAGGACCGAGGCGCGGGCCCGCTCGGCCGCGTCCCGCGACCGGGCGGCGATCGTGGCGAGCCGCTCACCGCGGGTCACCGCCTGGCCCGGCCGGACGAATACCAGGATCCCGACGGCCGGGTCGACCCGATCGTCCGTCTTGGTCCGGCCGCCGCCGAGCGCCACGATGGCATGGCCGATCGGCCGCGGCGCCACGGCCGTCACCGTCGCGTTCCGGTCCGCCACGACGTCGAGCCACACCGGCGCCCGCGGCAGCCGGCCCGGGTCGTCGACCACCCGGGGGTCCCCTCCCTGGACCTCCACCAATTGGCGAAACCGATCCAACGCCTGTCCGCTCTCGATCACCGCTTCGACTCGGGCGCGGGCATCGGCGCGGGCGGTCGCCCGGCCCGAGACCAACAGCATCTCGGCCGCCAGCGCGTAGGTGACCTCCATGAGATCGGCGGGTCCGCCACCACGGAGCCCCTCGATGACTTCGGCGACTTCGACCGCGTTGCCGCAGGCCACCCCGAGCGGGCGGTCCATCGCGGTCAGCAGCGCCGTCGTCCGGCAGCCGCGGGCCTCGCCGAGTCGAATCATCGTCTCGGCCAGCACGAGCGACTGGACCGGGTCGGTGATGAAGGCGCCGCTCCCGGTCTTGATATCGAGCACCAGCCCGGTCAACGACTCGGCCAGCTTCTTCGACATGATGCTGGCGGAGATCAGCGGAATCGACTCGACCGTCCCGGTCACGTCTCTGAGGGCGTACAGCTTCCGGTCCGCCGGGACGAGTTCCGGGGTCTGTCCCATCATGACGCAGCCAAGCCGATCGAGAACGCGCCGAGCCTCGGCCAGCGAGAGCTGGGTGGAAAAGCCGGGGATCGCCTCGAGCTTGTCGAGGGTCCCGCCGGTATGGCCCAGACCGCGACCCGAGATCATCGGGACCGCGACCTCGAGACAGGCCAGCATCGGTGCCAGCAGCAGCGAGGTCTTGTCGCCGACGCCGCCGATCGAGTGTTTGTCGACTCTGGGCCACGCCATGTCCTCGAGCCGGAAGCGATCGCCGGATTCGAGCATCGCGCCGGTCAGCGCCACCAGCTCGGGCTCGGTGAGGCCTCGAAACACCACCGCCATCGCGAGGGCCGAGATCTGGTAGTCGGGAATCGTCCCCGCGACGTATCCTCGGACGATCGCGGTCCACTCCTCGGGCGCGAGCGCCAGACCGTCGCGCTTGCGCTCGATCAGGCGCGGTACCACGAGGGGTGGGTCGGTCATATCATTCCTCCATGAGACGGCGAGTACTCGGAGCGATGGTGGCGGCCCTGGCGACCCTGGGGGGCGATGGCCTGGCTCAGCCGAGCCAGTGGATCGCCGAAGCCCGCGAGGCGGGCTCGATGACTCCGGCCCGGGCCCTGACCCTGCTCGAGCAAGCACTGGCCGTGGATGCCCAATCGTACGAGGCCAATTGGCGCGCGGCCGTGGCCCTGGTCGATCTCGGGCTGGAGACCCCGGATTCGGTCAAGAGCCCCGCTCGGGACTCGCTCTTCCGGCGGGCCGAGCAGCACGCCCGCTTGGCGATCGCCGCCGATTCGAACCGGGTCGAGGGCCATTTCGTGCTCGGCATGGCGTTGGGCCGGGTGGCGCTGACCCAGGGGAAGAAGGACCGGGTCAAGTATGCCAAGGAGATCTTCGAGGCGGCCAATCGTGCCTTGGCAATCGCCCCGCAGCACGACGGCGCCCATCACATCCTGGCGCTCTGGCATGCCGAGGCGATGCGAACCTCCGGGTTCAACCGATTCATGGCGAAGAACCTGCTCGGCGGCAAGATCCTGAGCCAGGCCAGTTGGGCCCGGGCCATCGAGCACCTCGAAACGGCGGTGGCGATCGACCCGACCAGGATCTTCCACCGCCTCGACCTGGCCCGGGTCTACGTCGACCGAAAGCGTTACTCGGCCGCGCGCCGCCACCTCAACGCCATTGCCGAACTCCCAAACCGGGTGGCCCAGGACGCCCAGTACCGACTGGAGGCGGCCCGGCTGCTCGAGAGCATCGCCAGCCGGCGCGACGCCAGCGGCGACTCAGCGGCTTCGTAGCTGGCGCTCGACCCTGGTCTCGATCTTCTCGAGACCGCCTTTGACGTCATCCTTGAGCTGGTCGAATCGGCGTCGCAATCGGCGGCGGGTCCGGTATCCTGGCGCTGGCGCGAACAGCAGCGCGACCGCCACGCCGACCACCGCGCCGACCAGCAACCCGAGGCCAAACCCTCCGATCCGCTCGGACTGTTCCTCCTGATCCATCATGATCCATCATGTCGTCTTCATCCATGGGGTGCAACCTACGCGCACGGCTTGACCGGCCGCAACCGGACCGACTTATTCCAGTTCCATGAGGCGTCCTTCCCGATGACGAGTCCGGCACGCTTCCCCGGCGGCGATCCAACCGACCGACTCCGGGCTCGGGTCGAGGAGTCGGAGGGGGAGCGGCGACGCCTGCTGATGGCGATCGAGCTGCTTCGGGAGCTGGCTGGCACCCTCAATTACCGTGACATCGTCCAGGCGGTGGCCCGTCGAATGGGCTACGCCCTCGAGTTGGACCGCTGCTCGGTGTTTCTGGTCGAGAAGAGCCAGGGGACCGTGCACCTGGTCGCCAGCTACGAAGATCCGAGCCTCCGCAGCCAGTTGGTCGATCTGAGCCAGTACCCCGAGCTCAAGGAGGCGCTCGACGAGGGTAAGGTCGTCAACATTCCGGACGTGATCCACGAACCGGCGTTGGAGTCGGTCCAAGACCAGTTGGCAAACCGCCGGGTCCAATCGATTACCGTGGTCCCGATGAGCTGGCGCAAGGTGGTGATCGGCGCGGTGTTCCTCCGCACCGATCGAACCCGGCCTCCCCTGACCACCGCCGATGTCCAGTGGGCTCGACTGATCGCGGACGTCGCTGCCCGAGCCCTCCGCACGGCCCACCGGTTCGAGCGACTCGAAGCCCGCCGCCGGGGCAGTCGGGCCGAGTTGGTTCGGGATCGGGAGCGGGCCGCGCTGGTCGGTTTCCTGACCCGTCTCCTCAACAGCTACGCCAAGAGCGGCAGCGCCGGCCCGGATGACCTGGTGCCGAAGGCGAGCGAGGCCGAACTCGATCGGCTCGCCGGCGTGGCGCTGACCGTGCTGCGGCGCGAAACCTCGCAGTGACGACCCCGGGCGATGCCGCCCGACGGGTCGAAGCGCTGCGGGAGCAGATCCGACGGGCCAACCATCTCTATCACGTCCAAGACGCGCCCGAGATCTCGGATGCCGAGTACGACCGGCTCTTTCACGAACTCCGCGTTCTCGAGTCGGCCCATCCGGAACTCCTGACCGCGGATTCGCCGACCCAGCGGGTCGGCGCCGAGCCCTCGTCATCGCTTCGAAAACACAGCCATCATCGCCCGATGTTGTCGCTCGCCAACGCGTTCTCGGCCGAGGAGCTGGCCGCCTGGGAGGAGCGCAACGTTCGCCTCAATCCCGACGTCCGCGGCGGCGGATACACCGCCGAGATCAAGATCGACGGCGCCGCGGTCAACCTCACCTACGCCCGGGGACGGTTGATCTCCGGAGCGACCCGCGGCAACGGCGTCGTCGGCGAGGAGGTGACCCCCAATCTGCGGACCATCGACGACGTCCCGATCGAGCTTCGTGGTCGCGACCACCCCGCGTTGATGGAGATCCGGGGCGAGGTGTACCTCGCCGCCACGGCCTTTCGGAAATTGAATGCCCGGCGGGAGGCAGCCGGCGAGCCGACGTTCGCCAATCCTCGCAACGCGGCGGCCGGCAGCTTGAGGCAACTCGATCCCAAAGTCACTCGCTCGCGGCGGCTCCGGATGTTTGCCTTCCACATCGAGCCGATCGAGGGCCCCTTCTCGGCCACCACCCACCACGAGACGCTCGAGCTGCTGACGGCCTGGGGTTTCCAGGTCGAGCCCCATCATCGGCGGTTCGAAACGCTCGAGCAGGTCCAAGAAGCCATCGCCGGTTACGAGGCCATTCTGAGCGAGCTGCCGTTCGAGGCCGATGGCGTGGTGATCAAGGTCGATCGCCGCGACCTTCAGGAAGACCTGGGGGTGGTGGGCGGGCGGGAGCCGCGCTGGGCGATCGCCCGCAAGTTCGCACCCGAGGTCGCGGTGACTCGGCTCAAGGAAATCCGGGTGAACGTCGGCCGTACCGGGGCTCTCAATCCCTATGCCGTCTTGGAACCGGTGGAAGTCGGCGGCGTCACGGTCTCGACGGCGACGCTGCACAACGAGGATTTGATCGCCCAAAAGGACATCCGCGAGGGCGATTGGGTCGAGGTGATGCGGGCCGGCGAGGTGATTCCGCAGGTCATCGGACCGCTCCGGGAGCGGCGCGACGGTTCGGAGCGGCCCTACGCTCCGCTGGAAGAATGCCCGATCTGTCACACCCCTTCGGTCCGCCCTCCCGACGAAGCCGCCCGGTACTGCCCCAACGCCAGCTGCCCGGGGCGGATCTTCGAGGGCATCGTTCATTACGCGGCCCGGGAGGCCATGGACATCCGCGGGCTGGGGTACGAGCGGGTCCGCCAGCTGCTCGACGCCGAACTGATCGCCGACGTGAGCGACCTCTATCGTCTCACGGTGGCCGACCTGGTTCGCCTCGATCGCTTCGCCGAGCAGTCGGCGTCGCAACTGGTGGCCGCGATCGAGGCGTCCAAGGCCCGGCCGCTGTCGCTGCTTCTCTTTGGCCTGGGGATTCGCCACGTCGGGAAGAACCTCGCCCAGCTCCTGGCCCGGGCCTTCCCGACCCTGGCGGCGCTTCGCCGCGCCGGCGAAGGGGAGCTGGCCGACGTCCCGGGCGTGGGCCCGACGATCGCGGCGGCGGTGGTGGAATTCTTCGGCAACGCGGCCAACGCCGCCTTGGTGGATCGGCTGATCGCCGCCGGGGTCGCGACCGAGGAACCTAACGCCGCGCCCCGGGGCGGCCCGCTCGCCGGCGCGGTGTACGTCATCACCGGCACCCTGCCCAACCTCAGTCGCGCCGAAGCCGGGGCGGCCATCGAACGGGCCGGGGGCCGGGTCGCGGGGAGCGTCAGCAAGAAGACCACCGCCGTGGTCGCCGGGGTCGAGGCGGGCGGCAAGCTCGACCGAGCCCGGCAACTGGGGATCGAGGTGATCGACGAAGCCGAACTCTTGCGCCGCGTCGGTTCGGCGCCCTAGACTTGGTCTCATGGCTGCCACGACCAACGCCGCCCCGCGGCTCGCGATCGGCCGAGCGACCCTCGATCAGTTCCGGGTCGTGCTCGAACGGGAGGCCCCGGCTCAGGCGGCCGGCCTGCTTCGCGAGGTCGGCTTCTCGGCGGGGGCGACGACCTACGAAGGGTTCGTCGAGTCGGTCGCCGGTCGCTTTGGAGTGGAGACGCCCCAGGGACTCGACGCCCGGTACCTGGGCGAGGCCCTGGCCGGTTTCTTTCGGGAGCAGGGGTGGGGCAGTTGCGCGGCGGAATCGATCGGGCCCGGGCTCCTGGCCTTCGACTGCCCCGATTGGGCCGAGGCCGCTCCCCGCGAGGCGGCGGTGCCGTCGTGCCACTTCGGCTGCGGAATGTTGTCCGACTTCTTCACCCGGCTGGGTGGCTACCCCGCGGCCGTGCTCGAGACCGAGTGCCGGAGCCGGGGCGATGCCCGTTGTCGATTCCTGGTCGGCAGCCCCGATCTCCTGACCTGGGTCTACGAGGAGATGATGGGGGGACGGACCCTGGAGCAGTTGATCGCCGCGCTGAAGGCCGCCTAACGGGCGGTCGCGATCACCCCGTCGACCACCCACGACGGCACCCGGGCCGCCCCGACCCACCGCCGATCGTCGCCCACCGCGACGAGTCGACCGAGCAGATCGAAGACATTCCCCGAAAGCCAGCATCCGTCGAGCCGTCCCACCACCTCGCCGCGATCGAGCCGATAGGCCCACGGCGCCGCGGCCCGAAAGGTCCCGGCGATCGGATTCGCGGCAGGGCCGAGCCGGATGGTCGGGACGTAGATCCCGTTGCCCGCCGCGGCTCCGAGCGCGGCCTGGTGGTCCGAGCCGGCCCCCAGCTCGAGGTTCGAGAAGCCGACCCGCGGGGGCCCGGCCCCCCGCCGATAGCCGTGCCCGGTCGATGGTCGGCCGGCCCGCGAGGCGAGTCGAAGATCGGCGATTCCCGCCACTGGCCGGCCCCGATCGACGAGCCGAATCCGGCGGGTGACCACGCCGTCGTCGTCGATCGGGCGGCTCCCCGGCCGGTACGGCGCGTGGGGGTCGTCATCGAGAGTGATCCGCTCGTCATAGCGGACCGTCTCGGCCGGAGGGTGCCACGATTCGCCCAGGTGCCGCGCCAGGATCGCCGCGAGCAGCGACCGAACCGCCCTGGGCCCGAACCAGACGGAGATCCGCTGCCGGAACGGCTGGAACGGAAGCAGCGGGGGCCGGAGCAACCCCTCGACCTCGTTACCTAACGCCGCCAGCTCGTCCTCCCGAGGCGGCCGACCCTGCACCAGATCGAGGTGGAGCGGCGCTTCGGTGCCGTCGCCGAGGCGGACCGCCACTCCGACTCCGACCAGCGAGGCGGGGTAGGCCGCCGCGACTCCCCTGGTGTTGGCGACCTCCACCTGACCGACCGACCGTTCGGCCCAGACTTCGACGGTCCGGCCGACGCCGGCCAGGCGATCGGCCAGCGACTCGGTGACGGCGAGGAGGGCGTCCGAGCCGAGACCGGCGACCTCCCGCGCCGCGGTCGATACCTCGGGTAGAGGCGAGGGGGCCGGCATCAAGAGCGGCTCCTGGTCGGAGACCGCCAACGACCGCAACGCGGCCGCCGCGATGTCGCCGCCGTCGGTCAGCAAGCCGCCGGCCCATCCGACCCTCCCAGAGTCGGCGACTCGGACCTGGACCCAGGCTCCAGTGCTCGCCTCGACGATTGGGGCGGTCCGCGCCTGGCGGGTGACGGTGATGGTGTCGTCGGTGGTGGCCACGACGTCGGCGTGGGCCACCCGGCCACCCAGCTCGGTGAGGAGCCGGCCGATCATGACTGGAGGGTGCCGACCTCGAGGTCGAGGAATCGGGTGTGCGGCGCGCCGGTGGTGATGGGTCGAAGCGGCCCCGCGTCGTGGAGACCGGTGGCGCCCTGATCCCAGACGAAATCGCCGGCCACTCGGTCGAGCCTGCCGAACAGGGCGAGCAGGTCGACCGAGAGCGGCGGACACTTGACGGGCTCGGCCAGCGCCCCGCCCCGGATCATGGTCCCGACACCGGGCACCAGGGTCACTCGGCGACCCTCGATCGTCAGGCCGACCAACTCGGTGAGGTAGATCCCGAGCGAGACCTCGCCGAGCATCGCCGCGAGATCGCCCTGCCCCTTGACGAGATAGGGGTTGGTCGGTCGTGCCATCGGAATCGAACGCAAGGTCGGCGCGAGGGCGTGTCCGGTCGCGGTCGCCGCGTCGGTCGCGGCGCTCTCCCGGGTGTGAAGGTGACCGACGACGACGCCGTTTTGCACCAGCATCTGGTGGGAGACCGGGGTGCCTTCGTCATCGAGGACCAGGCTGGTGCGCAAACCCGGCACCGTGGGATCATCCCCGACGCTGAGAAACTCCGGCCCGAGCCGCATCCCGAGCGGGAGCAACTCCCGTTCGAGCCCACGCGATCGAGACCGACAGAGGTTCACGATGCCTTGAAGGATGAGACCGCCGCTCGCCCGGGGGTCGAGCACCACGGGATACCTGCCCGGGGCGATCATCCGGGCCGCGAGCCGGTCGACCGCGCGGGTTGCGGTGTCGGCGAAGACGCCGGCGCCGCCGTGGATTCCGGCAAAGCCCCCTCGCGCCGCGAACGAACCGACCGCCCGATCGGTGGAGCCGGCCTCGGAGGCGATGGCGAGGGCGGCCGCGGTGGTTTCCGCGTTGAGGTCGTGGAGCCAGACCCCCTCGCTGGTGGCAAGCCAAGTCTCGACCACGGTGTCGCCGTAGCTGGTACGACTGTCGGTTACCCGCCGGTCGGTCGACAGCAGCTCGGCGGTCCACTGCTCGAGCACCTCGCGTTTCTGCGCCAGGGGCACCAAGCGGGGGTCATCTGGCAGGTCGACCGGCACCTCGACCTGCCGAATCGGGATCGGCGCCAATGCGATGACCCGTTCGGGACGGGTTTCGGCCGACAGCTCCGCGGCCCGTCGTACCGCGGCCAACGCCTGGTCGGGATCGGCGAAGGCCACCGCTCCCCAGCCGTGCCCGGGTACCAGGACCCGAGCCACTCCGCCAAAGGCGTGGTACTCGGTCGCGACCTCGATCCGTTGTTTCCGGAAGACCACAGCCGTACTCCAGCGTCGCCGAAGGCGAACCTCGACGTAGCCGCTCGCCGCCTGGACCGCGCGGCCGAGGGCCTCACGCATCGACTGGGCGAGTGAGCAACACCCCGTCGCGAATCACCTCGCGGTCCCAGGGGAGGATGATGGCCTTGTCGGTTTCGAAGGAATGGAAATCGGGCTGATAGGCCCCGGTCCGGAACGAGACGGCGGTACGGATCTCGGCTGGGGCCAGGCCCTTGACCTCGTTGAGCGCGAGCTTGAGGGTGTGCCCGGTGTCGCAGGTCTCGTCGACCAAAAGCACCCGCCGGCCTCGGATCGATGGCGGCGGGCCGCTCACCAAGACCGGCATCCCGTCGCCGCCGCGCCGAGTCACGGCCATCGAGGTGAACTCCCGCTCGAGGATCGAGGCGATGACGGCGCCGGGAATGACGCCCGCTTTGGCGATCCCGACGACCAACTCCGGATCGTAGGCCCGCGCCACCTTGAGGGCGAGCGCTCGGCAGAGTTCCCCGAACAGGGGCCAATCGATCTCGAGCAGGCCTCGGGTTCGGTCCGGTTGACGACGCGGCATTGGGCAGTCCAGGGTGGCGGTGCGATCCTAACATAGGCGCCGGAACCACGGTCCGAAAGTCGGCCGCAAGGTGACCGATTTCGTCGCGGCGGGACAACGACTTGTATTGCTTCGGATCAACATCTTTGTTAGGTTGTAGTGACACCGCATCGCCCTAACGGCGGTGCTCGGTTCGGCCAACTCTGTCGGCCAACTCTGTAAGACGTTTCGGAGACGCCCCGGATCCCATGAACATCTGGCGCACCCTCATCGATCGCTTGCGGCCCTCGCCGAACGCCCCGCAGAACCTCGACTACCTCAACGAAGCCCTCGCGCTGGAGCGGCAGGGCGACTTCACCGCCGCGCTGACCTCCTATCGACTGGGCCTCCGGGAAAACCCCAACGATCCCCGGATTCTCCAGAACATGGGGATCGCCTTCACCAAGACCGGCCAGACCGCCGAGGCCATCCGGCACTACCGAAAGGCGCTGGAACTGGACGGAAGCCTCACGGGCGCGCATTATGGATTGGCGTTCCTGCTCATCAAGCAGGGCGACACCGAGAAGGCCGCGACGCACCTCCGGGCGTTCCTCGCCCGACCACCAAAGGGCCCGGACGCCGACCGTTGGATTCAACACGCCGAAACCGTCCTCCATCGGATCGAGGCCCCCGAGGCCAGGATCCCGGCGGTCGCCTCGCTCTGAAGGGACCGCTCCTCGCCCTGGCCGTCCTGGCCGGGTGCAGTGGAATCACCGAAAACGCCGATGGCATCGCCACGCTCGACGTGCGGCTTCCAGCCAATCTCTTTCTCGAGGTCGGCGCGAGCGTCACGCTCCAGGCCACCGCCCGCGACGCCAACGGTGAGGCCGTCGATGCCACGATCCGCTTCCTGACCGGCGACACCACGATCACGGTGGGCGAATCCAATGGCGTCGTGACCGCGCGGGTCGCCACCGGGACCGGCCGGGTCCAGGTCGTGGCCTTCGGCGAAGACTCGGTCGCCAGCCGCCTCGACACCCTTCGATTCACCCTCACCGCTCGGGCCGACACGCTCGTTCTACCGACTGATTCCGTCGACGTCACCGTCGATACCCTGGGTACCGCGTTGACCGCGGTCCTCCGAGGCGGCACGCCCCTCCGGCCGGTGGAGGGCCGCCCGATCACCTTCAGGCTGGTCACCCCGGCCGCGGGCGATTCCACCGTCCTGTTCGCCAACCACCGCGGGGTCGATTCCGCGACCACCACGGGCGCCGGCCAGGCCACCGTTCGGCTTCGGGGGATCCCGCGGCGCTCGGTCCCGGACCGCGCCGTGGTGGACGTCTCGGCGTTTCGGGCCAACGGTCAGGCCATCGCCGGATCGTCGCGCCGGATCGTGGTCCGCTTCCGGCATCAGAACCCATGACCCAGCTCACGGCGCCGCCCCCAACCCTCAACGCGCTTTTCTTCGCGACGATGGATCGGTTTCGCGACCGGCCGGCGGCGGTCCGCTACCGGACCGATGCCGGCTGGACCCCGATTTCGTACCGCGACTTCGAATCGCGAATCCATCGGGTGGCCGGGGGGCTCGGGTCGCTCGGGATCGGGCCCGGCGATCGGGTGGCGCTGTTGTCGGAAAATCGGCCGGAATGGGCCTTGGCCGATTTTGCCTGCCTCACCATTCGGGCGATCGACGTTCCGATCTACCCGACCCTGACGCCCAAGCAGATCGGCTACCTGCTCAACGACTCCGGTGCCAAGGGGATCTTCGTTTCGACCCAGGGCCAGCTCGACAAGGTCCGCGAGGCCCGGGCCGAGGCGCCGGCACTCGAGTGGATCGTCGGGTTCGACCGCGGCCTGACGGGTGATGACGTCCGGCCGCTCGAGTGGCTCGAAAGCCAGAACGTACTCGACTCGGCGGTCTGGCGCGCCACGGCCATGGAGGCGAAGCCGGAGGATCTCGCCACGATCATCTACACCTCGGGGACCACCGGCGAGCCCAAAGGGGTGATGCTGACCCACGGCAACATCGCCTCCAATGTGGCGGCCGGTACCAGCGTGCTTCCGGTGACCGAGACCGACAGTTGCCTCTCGTTGCTGCCGCTGTCGCACATCTTCGAGCGGATGACCGGCCACTACAGCATGTTCAACTCCGGGGTCCTGATCAACTACGCCCAGAGCCTGGAGACCGTCCCCAGAGATCTGGCCGAGACGAAACCCACGGTCGTGGCCGCGGTGCCCCGGCTGTTCGAGAAGATCTACGCCAAGGCCCTCGAGGTGGCGGTGCGCGGCACCCCGATTCGGCGGGGGATCTTCCTCTGGGCCAAACGGGTCGGCGAGGCCTGGACCGACCTCACCCTCGCCCAGCAGCCGATCCCGCCGTGGCTCGCGATCCAGCGGGCGGTCGCCGATCTGATCGTTTTCAGGAAGATCCGGGCCCGGGTGGGCGGTCGGATCCGGTACTTCCTCTCGGGCGGGGCACCTCTGCCCGCCGGCGTTGCCCGTTTCTTCTACGCGGCTGGCCTCCCGATTCTCGAGGGCTACGGCCTCACCGAGACTTCGCCGGTGATTTCGGTCAATACCATGGCTCACCTTCGGATCGGGTCGGTCGGCCGCCCGATTCCCGGCGTCGAGGTCGCGATCGCGCCCGACGGCGAGATCCTGACCCGTGGACCGAACGTGATGAAGGGCTACTACGGCAAGCCGGACGCGACCGCCGAGGTGATCGACGATCAGGGTTGGTTCCATACCGGTGACATCGGTGAACTCGATGGCGATGGTTTCCTCAAGATCACCGACCGGAAGAAGGATCTCATCGCCACCGCCGGCGGCAAGAAGATTGCCCCCCAGCCGATCGAGGCGATGCTCCGTCAGAACCGCTTCATCGGGAACGCGGTGATGCTGGGCGATCGGCGGAGATTCCCGATCGCGCTCCTGGTTCCCAATCATGAGGAGCTCGAGTCCTGGGCTCGCCAGAGCGGAATCGAGTGGACCAATCGGGCCGAGTTGCTGGCCAAGCCCGAGGTGATCGCCCACCTCGAGGCCGAGGCCAAGAAGCACCTTCGTGATCTGGCTCGATTCGAGGTCCCCAAGCGGTTCTTGCTGGTGGCGCGCGAGTTTTCGATCGAGTCCGGCGAGTTGACCCCGAAGCTGTCGATCCGGCGGCGGGTGGTCGAGGCGAACTACCAGGCCGAGATCGACGCGCTCTACGACCGAGCAGGCCAGCCCGACGAGTGAGCCGGGACGCGGTTGCCGGGGCGGCAACTTTCGCCTTGCCCGCGCACCATCGAGCCAAGCCTCAAACCATTTGACGACAACGAGTTGACCGCGCCGAGCGGGGTGGCGCGGCGATTGCCGATCCCAGTCGGCGATGCGCCGGGTTCACTCGCTCCTCTTGGTCGCCACCCTGGCGGCCCCAGCCGCTCTGACCGGCCAGCCCGATTCGCTGACCGGTTTCGATGGCTGGTCGCTGAAGCATCCCCGGGTCCAACACTATCTCGACCTCTTTCAAGGGAGTGGGCGAGACCGGATGCAGCGGTGGCTCGACCGCGGTGCCTCCTATCGAGGCGCGATTCGCACCGAGCTCGATCGCCTCGGTCTGCCCGAAGAGTTCGAGTTCCTTCCGATGATCGAAAGCGGCTACTCGGCAACGGCCCGGAGTCGGGCCGGGGCGGTGGGGCTTTGGCAGTTCATGCCGGAAACCGCCCGAGACTACGGGCTTCGGGTCGATCGCCGGATCGACGAGCGCCGTCACCCGTGGCGGGCCACCAGCGCCGCAACCCGGCACTTGAGCGACCTGACTCGGACCCTGGGCTCACCGAGCCTCGTGGCGGCAGCTTACAACAGTGGTTATGGAACCATCCGCTCCGCCTTGGCCCGCGCCGGCGACGACCCGGCCGCGCCGGGAGCCGACCGGTTCGCCCGATTGGCGTCCGGAGGGTTCCTCCCCGACGAGACCAGGAACTACCTGCCGCAGCTGGTCGCCGCGGCCACGATCGGCAAGGACCCGACCCGCTTCGGGTTCGCCGTCCCGGCCCCCGCGATCGGGGTGCCGCCGCTACCCGAGCTCGCTTCGCTCCCCGGGTTGGAGCGCCCCCGCCGGCTCCCGGCGCTCGGCCCTCTGGTGCGGGTCGGTCGGGGTGACGATGTCGCCACGATCGCGGCCCGGCACGGGGTCGACCCCGAGGAGCTTCGTCGGGTGAACGCGCTGCCCCGGTGGTACCCGGTCCGGCCGGGTCAGGCGCTCCGACTCCCCGCACGTTAGGCGCTCCGCCCGAGCCCGCCAACGCCGGGCGCCCGTCAGGGACGCCGCGACCCGGTCGCCTTGCGAGCCACCCAGAGTCCCGGCATCGAGGCCACCACCTCCAGATCGGGCCGAGCCGACGGTGGGCCCTCGACGATCAGCGGGTTCCCCGGCAGGACGGCGTCGATCGCGGCCTCGACCCACGCCGGGTCGCCGCCATGATCCGCGGATACCACCACGGCACGCATGCTGCGCGCCTTGAGGGGCGAGCGGCCAGATCGGACCACGCTGCACTGCTCCGAATCCGCGACCGTCGCCAGCGGATTGACCAGCACCAGCCGAATCCCCGGCAACGACCCCGCGAGACCAGCGGACTCACCGAGCCCGCCGAAGATCGCGACGTAACCGCCGGGGCCCTGTAATCCGAGAAAGGCGGCGACGGCTTCGGGCGTCAGCCGAGTCGGTCCGGACGACGGGCCGGCGCCGCCCAAGTCGAGACTTCCCTGGTCGATTCGATAGACCTGCCCGCACCGGGGGCAGCCCAGAGAACCGGTCGCGACCCGCCGGCCATCCATCGCGTCGGGCAGCAGCACCAGGAAGCTCTCGGGGTGGTCGGCGGTGCAGCGGAGGTGATCGGTCAGTTCGATGAACATGGTCGCCAAGAATATCGGTCCGACTGGAGGCCAGGACCATGGCCCCGGGGTGGGCCCACCACACGGATTTGCCGGATCCAGGCCCTCATGGTAACCTGAGCCGGCGGGTTGCCCTCGGCCGCGCGAGGACGGCCGACCCCGGCCCGCCTCCGATCCAGGATCAGACACCCGGAAATGAACCTGACATCCCGCCGCCCCTCGCCGTTCCTGGAGAGCCTCCGCCCGGTGGGCCGCTGGGCGGCGGCGTGCGCGGCCCGGGCACTGCCCCTCTACCAGGCGCACTTTCCCCGCGACTTCCGCCCGCGCGCCGCGGTAGCCGGCGCCAGGGAGTTCGCGAACCGCGGCGAGCGAACCGGGAAGCTTCGGGCCCTCGCCTGGGGGGCGCACGCCGCCGCGCGCGATGCGGACGACGCGGCCGCCTCGGCGGCGGCTCGGGCGGCGTGTCTCGCCGCCGCCGTCGCCTACACCCATCCGCTGGCGACGGCCCACCAGACCAGGCACGTTCTGGCGCCGGCGGCGTACGCGGCCCTGGCTCGCGAACGCGGCCGCCAAGGCGACAGCCGAGTCGGCGATCGGGAGGTTCGCTGGGCGATCGCCAAGGCCCCACCGGCGGTCCGCGCGCTGGTCCGCCGCA
>Ga0194132_10003123_pt1 | contig 29962 bp, 26 predicted proteins | sample TA2KigOf80mmetaG_FD_148612 | JGI IMG/M metagenome (GOLD analysis project Ga0194132, IMG submission 148612) | Freshwater microbial communities from Lake Tanganyika, Tanzania - TA2015054 Kigoma Offshore 80m | ecosystem: Environmental > Aquatic > Freshwater > Lake | place: Tanzania: Lake...
ACCCATAGGGTGTCGCAGGGGCAACGGTGTTATGGGTTCCCGCCTGCGCGGGAACGACACCTGTGGTAGCGGGCCGCAAGTGGCACTTGAAGCGCCACGCCTCACCCCTCACGCCTTTCATCGTGTAACCGCCGCCCCCGCCCCTTCCCCCGCAATCTTCCCAAACACACAGCCCGACACCAGCCCCGTGCCCGCCGGGTAATTGAAATAAAAAATCCCGCCGACCATCTCGCCCGCCGCATACAAGCCGGGTATCGGGTCGTAACCCAAATCGAGCACCTGCCCGGTTTCGTGGTTAATGCGCAAACCGCCGAAGGTGAAGGTAATACCGCAGGTCACGCCGTAGGCTTCGAACGGCGGCGTGTCGAGCACATGCGCCCAGTTGGATTTCGGCGGCTCGATGCCGAGCGTGCCACGGCCATCGCGTATGGCGTGGTTGTATTCGACTTTGGTTTGCACCGCGGCGTTGTATTCGCGCACGGTTTTTAAAAACTGTTGCGGGTCGACGCCCTCCATTTTCGCGGCGAGCTCTTCCAGCGTGTTGCCGCTGAACTTGGTGACCTCACGGCCGCTGTATTCTTTTTTGAGCAGCGCTTTGGATTTGGCATCGAACACTTGATAGGCGTATTGCCCGGTTTGTTTCAACACTTCCGCGCCGTATTTCGCGTAGGTGTAGTTGTAAAAGTCCGCGCCCTCGTTGACGAAGCGTTTGCCCTCGGCGTTGATCATGATCGAGTACGGGTAGCTGTGGCGATACGGGTCGTGCGATTTTTCGACGATGCCGAACTCCGGTGCGTGACGCTCCCACGACACCGCGTGGCGCCCCGACCAGTTGCCGTAGGGGCAGGCGCCGATTTCCAATGCCATTTTTAAACCTTCGCCGAGGTTGTGGCGCGTGCCACGGACTTTGGCCAACTCCCAGCCGGGGCCGAGGTAGCGCGTGCGCCACTCGGGGTTCGATTCGAAGCCGCCGCAGGCGAGGACGACCGCCTTCGCGCCGTATTCCACTGGCACGCCTTTTTGCTTGGCGCGCACGCCCTTCACGTTGACGCCGTCGTAGATCAGCGATATCGCGCGTGTTTCATAAAAAATCGCGATGCCTTTTTTGCCGGCCATTTTGGTGAGGTCGTCCACCAGCCCCGCGCCGCCGCCGTTTAAATGCAGCGGAAAACGCCCGAAGAACTTGCGTTTGCCGTTGACGATGGCCGACTGGTTGGCGTAGTTCGGCGTGAACGAACCGCCCTGCTTGCGCAGCCACACCATGGTGGGAAAGCTCTTGGTGATCAGCGCTTCGCTCAAATTCGGGTCGGTGCGAAACGCGGTGACGCGATAAAGATCGTCGTAAAACTCGTCCACCGAATTCGAATCCCAATCTGTATTCTTGGCTTCGTCCTCGGAGATTTCGGTCAACTGCTGCAACTCCTCCACCGTGCTGTAGGCAAAGCGCATCACGCCGCCGGCAAAGCGGCTGTTGCCGCCGGATTCATCCACGTTGGCCGCCTCCAGCATGCACACGGAAGCACCCATGTCGCGCGCCGCCAGCGCAGCGCATAACGCGGCATTGCCCTTGCCTACCACTACTACGTCGTACTGTTGCATAACCGGTCCTTGGTGATTTGAAACTTAGTCGGTATTTTAGGGGAGATTGGACGTTGAGAGTTCAGCGTCGGCGGAATCGTAGGGCGCAATAAACGAAGTGCATTGCGCCGCAGAAAGTCCACTCAACGAAAACGGTGCTAGGCGCGTTGAGCGTTCAAGCCGGCGCCACGCCCGCCAACACCTCCGCCACGTGCAGCACTTGCGTCTTCATATCGCCGCGCCGCCGCAGCCGCCCTTCGATGTTGAGCATGCAGCCCAGATCGCCCAACACCACCGCCTCAGTTCCGTGCTCCGCGCCGCACTTAGCAATGTTCTCGCATTTGCGATCGGCGATGTGCGTGGAGATATCGCCGTACTTCACCGCGAAGGTGCCGCCGAAGCCGCAACAGGTTTCGCATTCGTCCATCTCTTTTAACGTGAGCCCCGGCACTTGCGCCAGCAGCGCGCGCGGCTGCGCTTTGACGTTCAATTCGCGCAAACCCGAACAACTGTCGTGATATGTGTAAGTATTTGATTTTATTGATTTTTTTTGAATCGCTTTAATTCCATCGAAACGCATCACGTTAACTAAAAAATCGGTGAGCTCATACGTGCGCGCGCACAACGCGTCGACGCGCTCACGCTCCGGCTGATCGCGAAACAAATCGGGATAGTGCGTGCGGATCATGCCCGCGCACGAACCCGAGGGCGCGATGACGTACTCGCACGCTTCAAACTCGCCAAGGACTTTTCTCGCCAATGCTAAAGCGGAAGCGCGATCACCCGAGTTGTAACCCGGCTGACCGCAGCAGGTTTGTGTTGCGGGCACGATCACCGCGCAGCCCGCGGCTTCGAGCAGCCGCAACGCAGCGAAGCCGATGCTCGGGCGCATCAAGTCCACGAGACAAGTGACGAAAAGGCCTACCTTCATCGTGAACGGCGTGAGGCGTGAAGTGTGAAGCGTGAGGCGTGCGAAACATGCACCGCAGGCGGAGCTGACGATATCGTACCCCCCCCTGCATGCAACGGGGCAGGCTCAGGGAGGGGGGGCGCCTCACGCCTCACCCCTAACGCCTCACGCGTCATCGATAAAGCCCCTGCTTCGCCAGCCATCCCTGTATCACCCCCGCCACTTGATCGCTATTCCTGTCCATCATGATCATGTGCGAGTTGCCGCGAATGCCGATTTTCGGCAGGTCGATCACCTCGTAGCGCGCGCCGTGTTTACCCGCCGCAGCGAGAAAGCTCACGCCGTTGGCGCGAATTTTCGGCCAGCGCGCATCGCCTTCGATGTAATCGCCATAGATCGCGAGCATGGGCACGTTTTTAAGTTGCGCCACTTGCTTGACGTCGCCGATGCCCGCCGGCTCCACCAGCACCAGCGCTTTCACCTTGTCGGGCCGCGTCTGCGCCACCCTGAACCCGAACTGCCCCGATTGCGAGTGCACCAGAATCGCGCACGGGCAGACGCGGTCCACCAGCTCGGTGTACGCGCGAATAATCGCATCGTCCGTGGTGGTCCAACGCGGCACGCCCTGCTTGGTGAAATTATCATAGCCTTCGGGCGGAAACTGATTTCCCGGCAGCAGTTTCATTTTCGCCGGATCGCGGTTATACGAGCCCGGCCCGGCGCCGATGCGAAAACGCTCGAAGGGATTTTCCTTGGTCAAAAAAACCGGCTCGCCCTTGAAGATATCGGGATACATGGCCCAGCCCGAACGCCCGCGCTCCACCGCGTCCGAGTTGTAAACCGCCCAGCCTTTTTTGACGAAATAGTTAAGCCAGCCCTCGCGGCCGTCGGGCGTGGTCTCATACGTCACGCCGGTCAAGCCGCCACCGTGCCACATCAACAGCGGCAGGCCACCGCGCTGATTTTGCGGAACGAAATACTGCACATACATCTGCTCGACCTGATAAACGCCATTCGGATCGATCTTCGCCGGCACGCCGCCGGGCGTGAACGTGACCTCGCGCACCGGCTTGCCACTGATGGTGACCTCGCGCCCGCCAACGTGAAACGAGCCCATCGCTTTAAGCGCGATCGGCGCATCGCTTGCGCAACCGTTCAGTAACGCCACAGCGCCCAGTAATAACAGCTTAAATCCATGCATTTTTTTCTCCCTAGTTTGAGAACACATCGATTATCCCAGATCAACGCTCCGGCGCCGGTATTTCTTTCGCCGGTTGCGCGGCCTTCAACTTAAGTTTCGCCAACGCCAGCGGCAAGGGCGTGCGTTCGCCGTCGGCCCTCCAGCCGCGCTCGGCGGCCATGCGATCGACCGCCGCGATGCGATCGGCGGTCAGCGGATGGGTGCGCAAAATATTCACCTGCGGCCCGCGCGGCGTATCACCGCCACCAAGCTTCGCCATCACGCCAAACGCGTCGCGCGCGCCGCCCACGTGCCCGTATACCGCGGCAAGCGCGGCCAGCGCTTCGGTGTCTGCGTCGCTCTCCTGATCACGGCTGTATTTCAGCAGCGGCAGCGTGCCAGCGGTTTGCAGCACGCCGCCGGCGGCGCGCTCGCCCACGGCCGCCGACACCAGCGACAGCGTCAGCCCCACCGCGATGCCGCGCCCCAGGCTCGCCGCCGGGTGGCGCAGCTTGGCGTGCGCGATCTCGTGCGCCATCACCAGCGCCACCGCGTCCTCGCTGTCGAATTTTTCGAGTAAGCCGCGGTAGAACACGACATTGCCGCCGAGCGTGGCGAAGGCATTGGCGATGCCCTCGGGCGAATAATGCACATCGACGCTCATGCCTTGCGGCAGATTCATCACCGCCGCGAGTTTGGCGGCGAGCTCGCGCAGCGCAGCGCGCACGGCTTCCCCCTCGACATCGCGCGGCTTGTTCTCCCAATGTTCATTAATGCGCCTGGCGTAATCCTTCTCGACCGAAAACGGCACCCGCGCCGCGATCTCGCCGCCGAAAAAACCCAGCACCATGGCGCCAACCAACACCACGCCCAACAAGCCAAAAAACAGCCAGGCAAACTCCTTCAGCGGATGTTCGCGGTTGTAATTGACGGTTTCGTCGGGCTGGCGGTTTTCGTATTGCAAGTAAACCCGTTTGTCCTGAGATTGTTGATGGTGCTGCAGGCGTACCATACAAGCTTGTCGAAGCCCGTCCTGAACTTGGTCGAAGGCGATGAACGCAAAATTCAAGCCTGTGTCGTCGGCGACACCCGCGGCTTCAAAGCCGTGCCATAAGCAATCACCTCCATCGCCGGCAGCCCGCGCCGCGTGCCGCCCGATACCGTGGTGCTCTCGACCTTGACGTTGATCACCAGCGTGGCGCCGAAGCGCTGTGCCTGTTCCTTCATGCGCAGCGTCGCCTCGCGCCGCGCGCGGTCAAGCAGCGATTCGTAGGATGAGAGCTTGCCGCCAATCAGCGTGCGCAAGCCAGCGACGATCTGCTTGAAATAATCCGAACTGATCACCACCGAGCCCGCCACCAGTTGGCAATCCTGCGGCGTCACCACATCGGGCGGATAACGCACCGCGAACGCCAGAATATTGGCGTATTTCGCTTCGCGCTCACGGATCGATTTATAGTGCCGGCGCTCTTTCCAGCGGCCTACGGAAAAGCCCAACACGAGCAACCCGAAAAAAAGGAACACATCCAGAAAATTCAAAATGAAGTCCATGGCGCTACTCCATCACCACCGCCGTGCCGTAGGCCAAGATCTCCGCCGCACCCACGGTGATCGAGGTGGCCGAGTAGCGCACGTTCAACACCGCGTTGGCGCCAATGGATTTGGCCTGCTCCACCATGCGGCGAGTGGCTTCGTCGCGCGCCTCCTGCATCAACTCGGTATAGGACTTCAGTTCCCCACCGACGATGTTTTTTAATCCGGCCAGAAAATCCTTGCCCGCGTGCTTGGCGCGCACCGTGCTCCCTTGCACCATGCCCAGATGCGAACGCACGCGCCGCCCCGGCACGATCTCAAGATTGGCGACCATGATGTTGTCTTGCAGCAATGCGTTTGCCATTGTTGTTCTCCCTTTGAAATCGCTGTCTGTTTCACCGCACGGCGCTTTACGCGCCACGGACTACGCAACTCGCCATAAAAAATATCCAATAAAATCAACATATTAAATAAGAATCCCTAGAGCGTCTTTCGTTTCGCGTTGCACGCAACCTCACGCCATCCCGATCGGCTCGGCCAATTGATCGCGCACCACGCCCGGCCGCGCGCGCATCATGTCGTGAAGTTCCTTGCGCACGTGCGCATAGCCCGCATCGTCAAATAGATTGTGCATCTCGACAGGATCGTTTTCGAGATCGTACAGTTCGCCCGCGCCGGATTCCAGTTCGAAGGTGCATTTGAATTTTTTGGTGCGCACCGTGCGCAGCTTCAACGCCACGCCGCAGCGCGACGCGTGCAAATGCCATTCGCTGTACGCGACATCGCGCGTTTGCGCACCGCCGTTTAGCAGCTTCTTGAGGCTACGGCTTTGCATTTCACCCGGCGCGCTAACACCGGCGTATTCGTAAAACGTGGCCGCAAGATCGAGGGTCGACACCGGCTCCACCACCAACTGCCGGCTCGCTACACCCGGCCCGCGCGCTACCATGGTCACGCGTAGCAAGTCTTCGTACGGTGTCGGGCCTTTGAGATATAAGCCGTGATTACCGAGCAACTCGCCGTGATCGGTGGCGTAAATCACCAGCGTGTTGTCCGCCACGCCCGCCGCTTCCAGCGCACTCATAATGCGCCCGACGTTGTGATCGATCAGCGAAATCATGCCGTAGTAGTTGGCGGTCATCTCGGCCAACTGCGCATCGCTCTGATCGGGCACGCGCGAGCCTTCGGCACGGAATTTCAGCATCACCGGGTCGGCGAGTTGCGGTTTGCCTTCAAGCGACGCCTTGTGCCACCACGGGCGGCGCTCCAAGTCGCGCACGCGGTGTTTGGGCAGCACCATATCCTTCGGGTCGTACATCAAACTCCACGGCTCGGGGCAGTCAAAAGCGTGATGCGGATCGGGGAACGACACCCACGCGCAGAACGGCGCGTCCTTGCGGCTGGCATCTGTGATCCAGCGAATCGCGCGGTCGCCGATCCACGTGCTCGAATGCCATGCCACTGGCAGCGCGGAATACCACGTCTGCGCCGCACCCGTGCCTGGGCGTGTTTCGGTGACCCATAGCTTGACACCCTCGCCCCCACTGCGCGACGACAACCAACGCTCGTAATGCCCCACCGGCGGTTGCTCTAACGGCCGCGTGCGATGCAAATGCCCCAACACATTCAACTCGCAATGCTGAAAGCCCATGTAGGGGCCGAACCAAGTGGACCCGTACTTCGCCTGGCTCTTGTTGCACTCCGGCGTGCCGGTGGGCGCGAACGTAGACTTGGTCGAAAAATGCGCCTTGCCGATAAAGCCCGTTTGATAACCCGCCCGGGACAGCGTGCCGGCGAAACCTGCTTCGCCTACCTGCGGATCGAGATCAACGCCGTTGTCCCACACGCCGTGGGTTAGCGGCAACAGCCCGGTGAGGATGGCCGCGCGCGAAGGCTGGCACACCAAGTTGGGCGTGATGCACGCGGAGAAGCGCGTGCCCTCGCGCGCCAGCCGGTCGATATGCGGCGTTTTGATGTTGGGATTTTCGAAGCCGTTGCAATCGGCGCGTTGTTGATCGGAAGTGATGAGCAGAATATTGGGAAGTTTATTAGTCATGGCGAGCTCAGGAAAACAACTTCAAATGCATTTAGCCACAGATTCAAGCGGATGAACACAGATTAAACACCAGCACCGTCGTTGCGGCGCAAGCTGGAAGTCAGAGCGTCCACGGCACCGCACGCGCAAGCGGGGTTGTTATACTAGCCGCACCCCTCAACCGAAAGCAACCCATGCCCGCCGCACAACCGAATATCGTCTTGATCCTCGCCGACAACCTGGGTTGGGGCGAATTGGGCTGCTACGGCGGCGGCGTGTTGCGCGGCGCGCCCACGCCGCGCATCGATGCCATTGCCGCGCAAGGTTTGCGCCTCACCAATTTCAATGTCGAATCGGACTGCGTGCCCACGCGCTCGGCGCTGATGACCGGGCGCCACCCGATCCGCACCGGTGCGATTCAATCGGTGCCCGCCGGGCTGCCGCAAGGCCTCACGCCGTGGGAAATCACGCTGGCGCAATTATTAGGCGGGCAAGGCTACGCCACGGGAATTTTCGGCAAATGGCATCTCGGTGACCGGCCTGGGCGTTTTCCCCACGAACGCGGTTTTGACGAATGGTATGGCATCCCGCGTACCACCAACGAAAGCATGTTCACCTCGACGCCAGGCTTTGACGCAAACGTGGTGCCCATGCCCTACGTGATGCAAGCCAGGCGCGGCGAGCCGGCGCAAAACGTTGCGGTGTACGATCTCGAACTCAGACGCAAAATCGATTCGCAATTGATCGAGCGCAGCATCGACTTCATGTCGCGCCAGCATAAGGCGGGAAAACCCTTTTTCGCTTACGTGCCGCTCACGCAACTGCATTACCCGACCATCCCGCATCACGATTTCTCCGGTAAATCCGGCGCTGGCGACTTTGCCGATGCGATGATCGAGATGGACTATCGCGTATCACAAGTATATGATTTTATTAACTTTTCTGGTTTAGGCGAAAACACGGTATTTATTTTCGCCAGCGACAACGGCCCGGAGTTTCGCCGCCCCTGGCGCGGCAGCGCGGGCATGTGGAGCGGCACGTATCACACCGCGATGGAAGGCGCGTTGCGTGTGCCGTTCATCCTGCATTGGCCCAAGCGCGTCGCGCCGCGCGTGTCGAACGAAATCGTGCACATCACTGATTTATTTGTGACGCTCGCTAAAATCGCCGGCGCAACAGTGCCCACCGACCGCCCGATCGATGGCGTCGATCAAAGCGACTTTTTGTTCGGCAACAGCGAAAAATCCGCGCGCGAAGGCTTCGTCTACTACATCAAGCAAGAATTGCGCGCCGCCAAATGGCGCGACTGGAAAATGCATATCGTGTGGGAGCCCGAACCGAACGTGGGCCCCAATCATCTTGAGACGCCGTGGGTGTTTAACGTGGTGCAAGACCCAAAGGAAGAAAGCGACGTCGGCAACCACCAAGGCTGGGTGCGCCGGCCGCTGCGCATGCTGATCGAAGACTTTCAGGCGAGCCTGAAACAACATCCACCGATTCCACCCGGCGCGCCGGATGATTATCGGCCAAAATCAAACACGCAATGAAAAAAACCGTCTACTACTTTCATTCGCTGTCCTCGCCCTGGGCTTATCTCGGCTGGCCCAAATTCAAGGCGCTTATCGCGAAGCACGATTTGAACGTCGTCGTGCGCCCGACGCGCATCGTGCCGCCCAATGGCGGCATTCCCCTGTTGAGCCGGCCGCTGGCGCGTCGCGCGTATCACGAAGTTGAACTCGACCGCTGGCGCAAGCGCCTTAACATGCCGCTGATGCTGCGCCCCAAACACTATCCGACGCAAAACGAGTTTTGCGCGCGCATGGTGATCGCCGCCGATACCTTGCAGTGGAACGCGCTGGAATTGAGCCACGCGCTGCTGCACGCGCTGTGGAGTGAAGCACTCGATGTCAAAGACGCCGCGGTGCGCGTGGCGGTGGCGAATCGGCTGGGCATGGATGGCGCGAAACTGCTGGCGATGCAGGACACGCCGGAAATCATGGCGGCATGGAAAGCCAGCGAACTCGAAGCCCAGCAACGCGGTATTTTTGGCACACCGACGTGGATTTACCAGGACGTCCTCTATTGGGGCCAGGACCGTCTGGATTTTTTGGATGAGGCGTTGTCGGCATGAAAACCATACTTGTGTGTGCCGCCGCATGGCTGCCCTGCGCCGCGTATGCGCAACCTGCCACGACATATCCCGACAAGCCGATACGCCTCGTGGTGCCGTTCGCCGTGGGCGGCGCGCTCGACGTGGTGGCGCGTATCGTCGGCCAAAAACTCACCGAGTCGTGGGGCAAACAAGTCATCGTCGACAACCGCCTCGGCGCCGGCGGCAATATCGGCGCGGAGTTCGTCGCCAAAGCCGCGCCCGACGGTTACACCTTGTTAATGTCGTCCGTGACCACGCAGGCCATCAACATGAGTTTGCCGGCGAAGCCGCCCTACGACTTCGAGCGCGATTACGCGCCGGCGAGTATGGTCGCCTCGGCGCCGCTGGCGCTGATGATCCATCCCGCGCTGCCGGCGAAGTCCGTCAAGGAATTCATCGCGCTCGCCAAGTCGCGCCCGAGTGAACTGAATTATTTTTCATCCGGCGTCGGTACCGGCACGCATCTGGCGGCGGTGATTTTCGATCAACTGGCGGGGATCAAAACGACTCATGTGCCGTACAAAGGCGCGGGGCACGCGATCACGGATTTGCTTTCAGGGCAAATTCAGTTCGCGTTCACCACCATCCAGATCGCGCTGCCGCATCTGGATGCCGGACGATTTCGCATGCTCGGTATCGGCTCGACGCAGCGATTTGCGCGAATGCCCGATCTGCCCACCATCGCCGAGAGCGGCGTCAAGGGTTACGAAGCCGAGCAATGGTATGGCGTGATCGCGCCGCGCGGCACGCCGCCGGTGATCATCAACAAGCTCGCCACGGAATTGCGCGGTATCGTCGCCAGCGCCGACGTGCGTGAACGGTTTTTGAGCCAAGGCATCGCGTCCGTCAGCTCCACGCCGGAAGCGTTCGCGGCCACCATCCGCGACAACGTGGCGCGCTTTGCGAAAGTGATCAAAACGCTCAATCTCAAGGTGGAATGAGCTGGCGTGCGGCGTAAAATCGCCACAGTGCGTTGTACGTCGTCTAAACACCACGGCAACACCGATACGGAGGCCGACCATGCCCAAGCCCTATCGCGCCGAGCACGACTTACTCGGCGAGCGCGGCATTCCCGCTGATGCCTACTACGGCGTGCATACGCTGCGCGCGCTGGAAAATTTTTCGATCACGGGCACCGCCATCGCGTTGTATCCCGATCTGATCGCGGCGCTCGCTTGCATCAAGGAAGCCGCGGCGCGCGCCAACAACGAGCTGGGGCTGCTCGATGACGTGAAAATGCAAGCCATCGCGGACGCCTGCGAGGAGGTACGCCGCGGCGATTTCCTCGATGAGTTTGTGGTCGACGTCATTCAAGGCGGCGCCGGCACCTCCACTAACATGAACGCCAACGAGGTCATCGCCAATCGCGCGCTCGAATTGATGGGCCATGAAAAGGGCGAGTATCGGCACCTGCATCCGCTCGAACACGTCAACCTGAGCCAGAGCACCAATGACGTGTATCCGACGGCGATTAAAGTGGCGCTGCATTTCGGTATCCATCGATTGGTAGCCGCGATGGCGGCATTGCGCGCCGCGTTCGCCGCTAAAGCCGCCGAGTTCGCCGACGTGCTGAAAATGGGCCGCACGCAATTGCAGGACGCGGTGCCGATGACGCTGGGGCAAGAGTTTTCAACCTACGCGGTGATGCTGGAAGAAGACGAGCAACGGCTCCAGGAAGCATGCCTGCTGATCCACGAAATCAACCTGGGTGCCACCGCCATCGGCACCGGCATCACCGCGCATCCCGACTACGCCGCGCTGGTGTGCCGCAAGCTCTCCGACATCACCAACATTCCGCTCATCACCGCGCACAACCTGATCGAAGCCACGCAAGATTGCGGCGCCTTCGTGCAAGTGTCCGGCGTGTTAAAACGCGTGGCGGTAAAACTCTCCAAGGTATGCAACGATTTGCGGCTGCTGTCCTCCGGCCCGCGCGCGGGGTTGAACGAAATCAACTTGCCCGCGGTGCAAGCCGGTTCCAGCATCATGCCGGGCAAGGTGAACCCGGTGATCCCCGAGGTGGTGAATCAAATCGCGTTTGAAGTGATCGGCAACGATGTTACGGTAAGTTTCGCCGCCGAGGCCGGGCAGCTTCAGCTAAACGCCTTCGAACCGATCGTCGCGCATAGTTTGTTCAAGAGCTTGGCCCATCTTACCCACGGCTGCGACACGCTGCGCGAACGCTGTGTCACGGGCATTACCGCCAACCGCGAGCGGCTGCGGCAAATGGTGGAGAACTCCATCGGCATTGTCACCGCGTTAAACCCGTATATCGGTTACGAAGCGGCGACGCGCATTGCGCGCGAAGCGCATGCGTCGGGGCGCAGCGTTTACGAATTGGTGTTGGAGCAAAAGCTGCTCACGCAAGCCGAGCTCGATGACATCCTGCGGCCGGAGGCGTTGACGCGGCCGAGTTATCGGCCCAAAACAATTTAGGCCGCGCGTCTAATGCGCCGCGGCGACCAGCCCCAGTTCATCCGCCACCGCGCCCTCCACCAACGTGCCCTTGAAAAAATCCGGGTTGTTGCGGGTATGCAGCCGCGCTGCATTGGCAAACGTGAACTCGCGAAAATCCTGCTCCGTCACCCACTTATGCTCGACCATTTCGTAGGCTTCGGGAATCACGTCGTTGAAGTCGGGCACATCAAAGTGCGTGAAATCGGAACTGAATATCGGGCGCAACCGCACGCCCATGCGCGGGTCGAACGCGAACAGCGTCGCGCGGTCATCGGCTTCGCAGCCGAAGCAGAAGCTTTCCGAGAATATTTTGCGGATGTCGGCTTTGGATTGCACGCCGCTTGCTTCGAAGTCGTCGAACACGTGTTCGGGTTTGGAGAGTTCGTCGATGCCGCACTCCGGGCGGAACGCATCGAGGCTGCCGACGATGGCGTCCGCCTTGGCTTTCAGCTTGGCATCGCCGTAGCGATCGATCAGCGCACGTAACTCACCCACATCGGTTTGATTCGGGTATTGCAAGCCCGTGCGGCGGCGCTTTTCCCAGTGCTCGATCATGTCCACGCACATCTGGCACGCCCAGCTAATGCCGCCCCCCATGAAACCGAAATTCAGCGTCGGGAAACGCCGCGTGACGCCGCCCAAAAACACGCCGCGCGCGAACGCGTGATTCGATTCGGCGAAGTGACCAACATGGTTGTAGGTGAAGTTGGTGATCGAAGCACGATCGACCCAGCGCGGGCTGCCGGAATGCTGGGTCACCGCCACTTTGAGATCGACACAGCGCTGCCAGAACGGGTCGTAGTCGTAAGGGCTATCGAGCGCGATGGTGTCGATGTACCACGCCGCGCGCATGGGGTCGATGCCTTCCGCCGCGGCGGGGATCGGCCGCTCCTGATTGCCGCGCAGCATGATCGCTTTATAGCCCAACTTTTGCGTGGCGAATTCCAACTCGGCAATCGCCACTTGCGGCGTGCGCGCCGGCAATATCGCCACCGGCGCAAAGCGCGAAAGATACGGCTTAAACATTTCCGCCGTCATGATGTTGTAGGCGCGGCACGAGGCGTAGTTCAGTTCATCGTCCATCATCGCGTTGATGGCGAGGCCGAAGCTCGGATATATCAGCGCGAAGTCGATGCCCAGTTGCGGCAAGCGTTCGTTCAACAAGCCGGGTAATAACGCGCTCGCTTTATCCAGCGTGTTGGCGGTGACACCCCACCAGATCGCGCGGCGCAAGCGCTGATGCTGGCGCTGTTCGGGAGATGCGCGATACCACGCGTCGTTCTTGTGCCACTGCGCACGGATGCGATCGACCATTTCCGAGCCGGCGACGGCTTGCAAGTGCTCGAGGAAAATCGGAATCGGCTCCATCCAATGGCCGTCGCCGTCGATCACCGGGTGTTTCAGTCCCGCGCGTATTTTGGCCGCTGGGCTATCCATGGCTATCGCTCCTGTCGAAAGTCGGCGTGCTTTGGCATTGTATGCCGTAGTCCACCTCGTACTCAATTGCCAGCCTTAAGCCCGTTAAATGCACTCCTTCGTGCCGTAATCGGTTGGGAATTCAGCGGCTTACCGGCACCGTTGACAACCCCACGCGGCAGGCGCAGGCTTTTTCATTGCAGCACGGGTTTTCAACACACATTGGGAGAACAGCATGAGCAAGCATCTGAGTCCCGCGAAAATCCATTCCGGGCTAAAGCACCCTGTCGTCGACGCCGACGGCCACTGGCTGGAGTACACGCCGGTGTTCGCCGAGCGTATGCGCAAAGTACACGGCAACAAGGCGGCCGACGGTTTTATCGCCGCGATGGAAAGCACCAACACCACACTGAAGCTTACACCGCGCGAACGCGAGTTACGCCGCATCGCGATGCCGGGCTTCTGGAATCGCCAAGCCGAGAACACGCTGGACCGCGCCACCGCGATGATGCCTAAAATGCTCTACCAACGGCTGGATGAAATCGGCACCGATTTCGCCATCGTCTACCCGACCGCGGGCCTGCGGCTGCCGCGCATCAAGGATGATGAAACGCGGCGCGCCGTGATACGCGCCTACAACATTGTCACCGCCGAGTATTTCCGCGGCCTCGAAGACCGCCTGACACCCGCGGCAATCATCCCCATGCACACGCCCGAAGAAGCATGCGAAGAACTCGAATTCGTGACCCGGCAACTGGGCTCGAAAGTCGGCATGTTCGGCAGCAACATCGCACGGTCGGTCACGCAAGCGAAATCCGGGCCGGGCGTGGAAAGCGTGTGGTATGACGTGTTCGGCATCGACAGCCCCTACGACTACGACGCGGTGTGGCAAACCTGTGTCGACGTGAAAATGGCGCCGACTTTCCACAGTTCGGGTAACAACTTCGGACTGCGCAACTCACCGTCGAATTTCGTGTACAACCACATCGGCCATTTCGCCGCGGCGGGCCACGCCACCGCCAAAGGCATCTTCCTCGGCGGCGTGACACGGCGTTTCCCGCAGCTTAACTTCGCTTTCCTCGAGGGCGGCGTGGGCTGGGGCTGCCAGTTGTTCGGCGACTTGATCGAGCATTGGGAGCGCAAGAGCTCGCGCGCACTGGAGCGCATGAACCCCGACAAACTCGATCGCAAGCTCTTGATGAAGCTGGTGGAAAAACACGGCTACGACGACATCGCCGATGCTTTGAAGTCGCGCGACGGCTGGCCCGACCCCGAAGGCATGCGCCTGACCGGCCACCGCGAAGAGCTCGACGACTACGCGCCGTGCAAGATCACGCGCAAGCAAGACTGGGTCGATCTGTATGCCAAACCGTTCTACTTCGGCTGCGAGGCGGACGACCGCATGAACGCCACCGCGTTCGGCAAGGGTAATCCCTTCGGCGCGAAACTAAACGCTATCTACAGTTCCGACATCGGCCACTTTGACGTGATCGATTATCGCGATCCGCTGCCCGAAGCGTACGAGCTGGTCGAAGAAGGCCATATCACCAAGGCCGACTTCCGCGACTTCGTGTTCGCCAACGCGGTGCGGCTTTGGGGCAAGCAAAACCCCGGCTTCTTCGACGGCACGGTGGTGGCAAAACAAGCCGCCGCGGTGATCGCCGCCATGCAAGAGGACGCCAAGCCGGCGAAAAAACCCGCGCACGCCGGGTCGGCGAAAGTGACTAAAGGCAAACGCATGCCGCCGCCGCGTGGCCGCAAGCCATCCGCCACGCACGTCAGCATGTAACGCGGTTTGAGTGGGAGAAAACGCCGGGGGCAAGCCCGGCGTTTTTTATTGCGCCTGCGCCGCCGCGGTGGCCGGTAACCCCTGCCAGCCGCCGCCCAGTGCACGCACCAAGTCGGCCACTGCCGTGCGCCTGTCGCGCAGCGCATCGATGCGGTTTAACTCGGCGAGCAGCAGATTACGCTCGGCATCGATCACCTCCAACTGGCTCGACAAGCCGCTCTCGAAACGAATGCGCGCAAGCCGCAATGCGTCGCGCAACGCGGCCACGCGTGCGGTTTCGGCGTCGAACACCTCACGCGAGCGCGTTTGCGCGGCCAACGCTTGACGTACCTCGCGGAACGATTCCTGCAAGGTCTTTTGATACTGCGCCAGCGCCTGCCCCTCGCGCGCCTTCACCGCATCGACCTCTGCCTGCAGGCGCCCACCCTGGAAAATCGGCTGCGCGAGTCCCGCCGCCAGTTGCCAGATCAGCGCCGGCCCGGAAAACAAATCGGTGAGTTGCCGGCTCTCGCTGCCGAAATAGCCGGTCAAGGCAATGCGCGGAAACATCGCCGCGCGCGCCGCCGCGATACGCGCGTTGGCCGCGATCAAGCGCTGCTCGGCCTGCGCGATATCCGGGCGGCGCACCAGCAAATCGGAAGGCAAGCCTTCGGGCACCACGGGGGGTGGCGGCTCGTTTTTGTCCGCACCGCCCGGCACCGCCGCTTCGATAATCGCGCGCGGGCCGCGCCCCAGCAGCACCGCGAGCGCGGCCTCTTGCGTGGTGCGTGCGCGTTGCAGCGCGGGCAGTTGCGCTTGCGCCGCGGCCACTTCGGCTTCGAGCTGGCGCAATTGGAAATCGCTGGTGAGCCCTGCCTTGTTGCGCACGCGCTGCAAACGCAGATTATCTTCACGCAACGCCAGCGAACGTTGTGTGGCGGCAATTTGTTCGTCTAGCGCGATCAGCGTGTAGTACGCGCGCACCACGTCAGCCGCCAACGCCATGCGCACCGTGTCGTGCGCCGCTTGTGTCGCCAGCAAATCGGCGCGCGCCGCGTCGCTGCCGCCGCGCAACCGCCCCCACAAATCGAGCTCATACGAGACGTTGATCTGCGCGCGGTGGCTGCTGCGCTCAAGAAAATCAGCCGGGATCGGATTTGCGCCCACTTCCGACGAACGCGTGCGATCCACCTGCGCGCGCCCATCTATCGAAATCGATCGTTCGGCATCCACCACCCGCGCCAATGCCCGCGCTTCATCCACGCGTGCCGCCGCCAGCGCAAGATCGCGGTTGTGCTGGTAGGCTTCGGCCAGCAATGCATCCAATGCTCTGTCGTTGTAAAGCGTCCACCAGTGCTCACCGATGGCCAGCCCTTGCGCCGGCGCACCGCGCCACGCCGCAGGCAAATCCGCTGGCGGGCGCTCGTACGCGGGCCAAATTTTGCAGCCGCCGAGCGAAAATAAAAATATCAATAAAATCAAATACTTACGACTTTTCATGCTCGCCCTCCTGCGGGTGGGTCGTGCGGCAGAGCGTGCGATTGTGTCGACTGTTGGCGATGGTGCTCGACTTCTGCTTCAATCTCTTGGGTGGAGCGCTTATCCGATAACTTGCGATCGACAATCATTTTGTAAAACCACGGAATAAAAAAGATCGCAAGAAACGTGGCCGCCAACATGCCACCCATCACACCGGTGCCCGCCGAATGGCGCGCGCCCGCGCCTGCGCCGCTCGATAACACCAGCGGCAACACGCCCAGTATAAACGCGAGCGAGGTCATCAAGATCGGTCGAAAACGCAGGCGCGCGGCTTCAATCGCCGCTGCTGATGTGGTGTAGCCCTCGTGTTTTTTGAGCAAGGCGTATTCGACGATCAAAATCGCGTTTTTTGCGGCAAGGCCCAAAAGCGTGACCAATCCGATTTGGAAATACACATCGTTACTAAAACGCGAGATCCCCGCAAACGGCAGCAAGTTGTTGATGTGGATCGCCGCCAGCGCACCGAACGTGCCAAACGGCAACGCCAGCATCACCGCGAACGGCAACGACCATTTGTCGTATTGTGCCGCCAGAATCAAAAACACCATCAGCGCGGCGAGCGCGAGCGCGATCACCGAGGTGCCGCCGGCGCGTTTTTCCTGGAACGAGGCGCCGCCCCAGTCATAACTAAAATCCGCAGGCAAGGTTTCGGCGGCGATTTTTTCCATGCGCGCAATCGCTTCGCCCGAGCCAAAGCCCGACACCGTGGAGCCAAAGATCTTGACCGCAGGCAGGTTGTTAAAGCGCTGCAGCGTTTCGGGCCCTGATGAATAATCGACCTTCGCCAGCGACGCCAGCGACACCATGTTGCCGTTGGCCGAGCGCACGAAAATCGACCCGATATCGTCGGGGCGTTTGCGATACGCGGGCTCGGCCGACATCAGCACTTGCCAGGTGCGGCCATACTTGTTGAAGTCGTTCACATAAAACGTACCCAAGGTCGCCGACAACGTGCCGTAGAGTTCGTCGAGCGACACACCCGCCGCCTTGACCTTTTCGCGATCGGTTTCGACATACAACTGCGGCACGTTGGCGCGCCACAGGGTGTTGACCTGGCCGAACATTGGATCCTTGTGCACGGCGCCCAACAACTGTTGCGTGGTTTCGAACAGGCGCTCGGCGCCGCCCTCACCGCGGTTTTGCACGTAAAACTCGAAGCCGCCGGCGTTGCCCAAGCCGAAAATCCGCGGCGGCGCGAAAGCCAGCACCAGCGCCTCCTGAATGTGGCTGGTTTTCATGAAAAAATCGCCCACCAGTTGCGGCGTGGACACCTTGCGCTCGTCCCAGTGCTTTTGCGTGACGAAGATCGTCGCCGCCGCATTGCGGAAACTGCCGCCCAGAAAATCAAAACCGGTGAACGCCACCGCGTTTTCATTGGCCGGGTTCGATTTAATGGCCTCCACCACCTGCCGCACCACCTTGTCGGTGCGCTCGAGTGTCGCCCCATCCGGTAAAAACACCGCAGCGATGTAATAACCCTGATCCTCATCCGGCACCAGCGCGCCCGGCGTAACGCGCCACAACCCGGTGGTGATCATCACCATGCCGGCGAACAACACCAGCGCCACGCCGCCGCGGCGCATCATCCACGTCACGCCATCGACGTAGCGCCCGGTAAAGCGGTGAAAGGCGTCGTTAAACCAGCGGAAAAATCGCCCCGGCGCCTTGTGCTCGCGCTTTAAAATCAACACGCACAAGCTCGGCGTCAGCGTCAGCGCCACGATGCCCGAGATCACCACCGCGATCGAAATCGTCACCGCGAATTGACGATAAAGCTCGCCCGTCAGCCCGCCCAAGAAGGCAATCGGCACGAACACCGCGCACAGCGTCAACACAATCGCGATAATCGGGCTCGTCACTTCGCGCATCGCCTTGAACGCCGCTTCGCGCGCATCGAGATGCTCTTCGTGCATGATGCGTTCGATGTTTTCCAGCACCACAATGGCATCATCCACCACGATACCGATGGCGAGCACCATGCCGAACAACGTCAACGTATTGATCGAATAACCGAGCGCGAGCAGCCCCGCGAAGGCGCCGATCAGCGATACCGGCACCGCCACAAACGGGATCAACGTCGCGCGCCAGTTCTGTAAAAACAGGAACACCACCAGGAACACCAGCACCATCGCCTCCAGCAGCGTGATCACCACCTCGCGGATCGACACCTTCACGAAACGCGTGGTGTCGTAGACCACCGAATGCTCGAACCCCGCGGGAAACCGCGCCGACAGCTCCTGCATTTTGGCACTGACCAGGTCCGCGGTGGACAACGCGTTGGCGCCCGGTTGCAAAAAAATGCCAACCAGCGTCGCCGTTTTACCGTTGACCCTGCCGATGAATTCGTAGTCCTTTGAACCCAGTTCCACGCGCGCCACATCCTTTAGCCGCAGCAGCGACCCATCGCCGTTGGCGCGCAACACGATGTTTTCGAACTCCTGTGGTTCCGATAAACGGCCCTTGGTGGTGATCGTGTACACCAATTCCTGCGGTCCACCGGTGGGGGATTGGCCGATTTTACCGGCGGCGAACTGCGCGTTTTGTTCATTCAACGCCCGGATCAGATCGGTCGGCGTGAGCTTCAATTGCGTCAACCGATCCGGGCGCACCCAGATGCGCATGGCGTAGTCTTTCGCGCCGAAAATCTGCACGTTGGTGGTGCCGGGAATGCGCTTTAACGCATCCAGCACGTTTAACGTCACGTAGTTCGAAGTAAACAAATCATCGCGGCTGCCGTCGGGCGAATAAAACGCCAACACCTGCAGAAACGACGAGGAGCCCTTTTCCACCGTCACGCCTTGTCTACGCACTTCCAGTGGCAAACGCGGCTCGGCTTGCTTCACACGATTGTTGACGTTAAGCGCCGCTTTGTCGATGTCGGCGCCGATCTCGAAGGTGACTTGAATTTCCACCACGCCGCTCGCCGCCGAGGTCGAGCTCATATAAAGCATGTTCTCGACGCCGTTGATCTGATTTTCCAGTGGGGCGGCAACGGTTTGTTCGAGCACTTGCGCGGAGGCGCCCGGATACACCGCTCGCACGGTTACCACCGGCGGTGCGATTTCGGGATATTGCGCGATCGGCAGCACGCGTATCGCGGCCAAGCCCGCGATCACAATAAAAATCGACAGCACCGCCGCGAAAATCGGCCGGTCGATGAAAAAGCGCGAAATCATCAGCTCACCTCGCGCTTATTTTTTGTCCGCCGGGGCGACGATTTTGCCCTCGCCTTTTTCCGTGGGTTTGGCGGGCGCCCCATCCGCTGCCGCCACCTGCACCGCTGCGCCCGGCCCGATTTTCATCACGCCATCGACGATGACGCGCTCGCCCGGCTTCAACCCGTCGTTGATCACCCACCCTTCATTCGCCCATTCGCCAACCTCGACCGGCCGCGCCTCGGCCCGGCTTTGCGCATTCACCACGTAGACGAATTTGCCTTTGGGGATTTCCAGCACCGCGCGCTGCGGTACGACGATCGCGTTGGGCCGCACCGCGCCTTCGAGCAAAACGCGCACGAACTCGCCCGCGCGCAGCAGATTGGCCTTGTTCGAAAACTCCGCGCGCGATTCACTAGTGCCGGTTTGCGTGTTGACGCGCACGTCGGAAAAATTCACCGCGCCGATGCCGTCATACAGGGTGCCGTCGGATAACCTGATACGCGCCTGAAACTGCCGATCCGCGGGCAATTTCAAACGGCCAAGATCGGCATCGCGGCGCAGCGCGAGAAATTCGCGGTCGGGCACGCCGAAAATCACGTACATCGGATCGGTCTGCGTCACCGTGGTCAACAACACGTTGGGCCCCGACACCAACGCGCCTTCGGACACCACCGCGCGGCTGGTGATGCCGGTTATCGGCGACTCGACTTGCGTATAACTTAAATTCAAACGCGCTTCGCTGACGCGGGCGAGTGCGCTTTTGACGTCGGCCCGCGCCACCTGTTCGGCCGAGGCGGAATCGTCGAGCTCCTTCTGGCTGATGGCCTTGGCCTCCAGCACCGGCGTAAGCCGCGCCACTTCGCGCTGCGCTTGAGCGAGCCGTGCTTGCACCGCGTCCAAGTCGGCCTGCGCCTTGGCGAGCGCCACTTCAAACGGCGCGGGATCGATAACAAACAACGGCTGCCCGCGGCGCACCGCCGCGCCTTCGCGGAAATTGCGCTTTTGCAAAATGCCGGTGACGCGTGCGCGCACCTCCACCTCGCGATAGCCCGTGGTTTGCGCCACGTATTCGTAACGCACCGGCACGTCGCGTGGCTCCACGCTGATCACCGATACTTGTGCCGGCGGCATGCCTCCCGCCGGCATGCCGGGTGGACCACCGGCGGGTTTGTCACCGCAACCCGCGATCAAGGCGGCCACGCACCCCAGCGCGAGCAAGCGCGCGATCGTGCATCGGCCTGAGTGGCGAAGATTCATTGCTATTAACCTCTTTAAAAAGCGTTTCGGCCCAACCGGGCGATGCAACTGATTTACGCAACTGAGGCCACGTCGGTTATACTCATGTTACATACATTCATGAATGTATGTAAAGTGGGCTCTATGTGGCATACTGGTTTACCCGTAAGACGGCCGTGAAGCGGCCGCGGATAATCAGAACGGTGCCTGACCGGCAGACCGTAACGCGGAGGAGGCTCGGCAATGGTAAGACGCACCAAGGATGAAGCGCTCGAAACGCGGCATCGCATCCTCGATGTCGCAGAACAGGTGTTCTACGAACGCGGGGTCACGCGCACCTCGCTCGCCGATATCGCCGAGGCCGCCGGCGTTACGCGCGGCGCAATTTACTGGCACTTTACCGACAAGGCGGATTTGTTCTGCAGCATGGTGGCGCGCGCCACCATGCCGATGGAAACACCCATATGCCAAACCGATCACCGCGGCGCCGCCGACCCCCTCGCCAGCATTCGCGGCATGATGATAGGCATTCTGCGCCACGCCTCGGAAGACCCGCAGGCACGCCGTGTATTTCACATCGTTTATCACAAATGCGAACACATCGACGAAATGCGGCCGGTGTGGCAGCGTTTTAACGAAATGCGCGTGCGCTGCCTCGCGCGTATCGAAGAGGGCTTGTGCGCCGCGATGCGCAAAGGGCGGCTGCCGCGCACCTTGAACGCCCGCCGCGCGGCCACTGGTTTGCGCGCCCTGCTCGATGGACTGGTGAGCCACTGGGTGCTGGACCCCGCTTGCCGCCCGCGTGAAACCGAAGTGGAAGCGCTGGTCGACTTATTCTTGAATGCACTGAACGTAACGAGCGCAAACCGAGCAACCAAGGCATCGGCTACGGCAAATCCGGCAAATCCTTCGGCGCACAAGCCCGCGCAGTCGGTGCGGCCGCCTCGCCGTGCAATCCGCCAACCGCGCGCAGCTGCCTAAATAAAAGACGTAATACCGATGTGCTGCCGACGTAACGGACGCGGTGCGCCCAGCACTACCTTAACCGCGCCGCCAATCCGTGCCGGCCGCGCACCGATGGATGCGCCAACCGTTGGCGGCGTCTAACGTATCGCCCACGGTTTGAAGTAATCCGTGCGATCCGCCGAGTAAACGACAAAATGTTTGACCTTTTTGTCGTGCAACACGTGTAGTGTGACATCATCACCCGCCGCGCCGCTCGCCCACAGGCGTTCGTAAAATTCGCTTTGATTGCCGACCGAGTGGCCGGCCACGCCGAGCACGATATCGCCGCGTTTGATGCCGGAGCGCGCTGCCGGGCCGTCGGGCAGCGTGCGCGTCACCACCACATGGCCCTCGATCTCTTCGGTGTAAATGCCGAGCCACGGCCGGCCCGGCGTCTGGCGACGGCCATGCGCGACCAAGTCATCGAGTATCGGGGCGAGCAGATTAATCGGGATAAACATATTGCCAGGGAAGGCCACGCCGCTCGCCATGGTGTCGCTCACCCACAGCGAGGCGATGCCAAGCAAACGGTTTTGATCATCGAGCAGCGCCGCGCCGCTGTGCTCGCCGCGCGGCGGCGCGGTGAAAATCGCATCGTCGATCATGTATTCCCACCAGCCGGTGAAACGCCGGCGCGAGGACACGCACGCCGGCGTCACGCCGCCCGCTGCGGCGTGCGCGGCGATGCGCACGGTTTGCAACGGCGCCAGTTTGGAAGCATCCCCACGTTCAATAGGCTCTTTGGCCACGCCCGCATGCGCTTTGAGCAAGCCGAAACCACTGGCGTGATCGAAACCCACTACCGTTGCGGGATACACGCGCCCATCGGGCGCCATCGCCAACACCGAACCCGCCTCGATCACCAGATAACCGACGGTGAGTATCAGCCCGCTGGCGTCGATCACCACGCCGGTGCCTTCGCGTTCGGCACCCAGCGTGTCGGCGCTGCGCGCGCCGGGCACGGCTTTGATGCTGAGCTTGACGATGGCATCGGGAAGCGCTTGGTCGCGGCCCGCCTTGGTGTACGGCGCGTTGACTGCGCGCCAAGTGGACAGCGCCACGCTGAAAAACGACGGCCCTTTGCCGGTATTCGTTGGCCTGTTTGGCGCTGGGCTCAAGTAAGTCCCTCGTAGCGTACGTCGACGATTTCGATTTGCCGCGGCCCTGCCGGCGTGCGGAGCATTACCGTATCACCGACACTGTGCTTGATCAAGGCGCTGGCAATCGGCGAAACCCAGCTCACCCGCCCGCGCGCCGGATCGACCTCGTCCAGTCCGACGATGGTCACCGTTTGCTCGGCACCGGCGCCAGCGGTATCGGCATACGTCACCGTCGCGCCAAAAAATACTTGCTCGGTGTCGCCACGCGCCGCCGGATCGACCACCTCCGAATTGTCCAGTCGGCGAGTAAGATAACGTATGCGCCGGTCGATTTCACGCAGACGCTTTTTGCCGTACAAATAATCACCATTCTCGGACCGGTCGCCGTTGGACGCCGCCCACGCCACCACCTTCACCAACTCGGGCCGCTCGCTGTTGAGCAAATGCGTGAGCTCATCCTTCATGCGCGCGTAACCCGCGGGCGTCATGTAATTCTTCACCCCGCGCGGCAACGCCGGCGCGCCGTCTTCATCGTCATCGGTTGCAGGTGTAACACGAGTCGCGGTCGCTTTGCTCATGCCAGTAGTTTAGCCAAAGTTCGATTGTGGTGCAGCATCGCGTGTACTACAATCCCTCCAAACAACACCACCGCCTCGCGCCTCACGCCTCACGCCTCACGCCTCACGAAAAAATGCTAGATCACCACACCGTTTATGTCGATCTGGAAACCACCGGCGCCACCGCCACCCATGATCGCATCACGGAGATTGGTGTTATCGAAGTGAACCGCGGGCGCGTGGTGAGCGAATGGTCCTCGCTGGTGAACCCTGGCGTCAGCATCCCGCCGATGATCCAGGCGCTCACCGGCATCACCAATGACATGGTGGCGTTAGCGCCGGACTTCGAGGACCTGCATCACGAAGTGTTAAAGCGGCTTGACGGTAAATTGTTCGTCGCGCACAACGCGCGCTTCGATTACGGCTTTCTCAAAAACGAGTTTCGCCGCTGCGGCGTGAGCTTTAACGCGCGCGTGTTGTGCACGGTGAAACTCTCCAGGAAACTCTACCCGCATCACGCGCGGCATAATCTCGACACGCTGCTGGAACGTCACAACCTCGATTGCGAGGCGCGCCACCGCGCGCTGGGCGACGCCAAGGTGCTGTGGCTGCTGGCGCAAAAATGGGCCGACGAGCGCGGGCCGACGCTGGTGCAAGGCGCCATCGACCTCCTGGTGAAATCGCAAAGCGTGCCGGCGGGCTTGCCCGATCTGGCGTTCGACCACATCCCCGAAACGCCGGGCGTTTATCTGTTTTACGGCGACAACGAGGTGGTGCTCTACGTCGGCAAAAGCATCAACCTACGCGCGCGCGTGATGTCGCATTTTGCGGACGATCACCGCGTCAACAAGGACATGCAAATCGCACAGCAAATCAAGCGCATCGATTACCGGGAGACCGCCGGCGAATTGGGCGCGCTGTTGCTGGAGTCAAGGCTGGTGAAACAACTCGCGCCGGTGCACAACCGGCAACTGCGGCGCAACACCCAACTGTGCGCGTGGCACTGGCGCGACACCGACATCGAGGCCGCGCCGCGGCTTGCCACCGCAGGCGACATCGACCCCGCGAAGTTCGGCGAGTTGTACGGCCTGTTTCGCTCACGCGCCACCGCAATTGAAGCCTTGCGCGAAATCGCCGCGCGTCACGAGTTGTGCCACGTACTGATTGGTCTGGAAAAACGCGCGGGGCCGTGTTTCGCGCATCAAATCAAGCGCTGCCGCGGCGCCTGCGTGGGATTGGAATCGCGCGCGCAACACGCCCTACGCTTAAAAGAAGCCTTGAGCGCGCTGCGCACCCTGCCCTGGCCCTACAAAGGCCGCATCGGTGTGCGCGAAGTGGCGACCAACGGCGAAATCGCGGAGTTACACGTGCTCGACCACTGGTGCCACATCGCCACGGTAAAAAGCGAAGCTGAGTTGCACGACATCAGCGAAACCCGCGCAACCCCAACGTTCGATGTCGACACCTACAAAATCCTCAAGCGTTTTTTGGCCAAGCTGCCGCGCGGCGTGGAAATTATTCGATTCGCGACATGACGTGATCGGCCACTGGTTGCGGCACTGCCGTATTCAGCTTCTCCACCACCGCCGCCGCGCGGCGGTCGATAAAATCGAGCCAGTGGTAAAAATACGGCTCGGATTTGATCACGCGCGGCGGCGTCCTGGAGGCTGCAGCCGGTTCGGCATGCGCAACCTGACCGCCGCGCACGGCCACTTCACCGTGGCTGTTTTGCAGCACCGCTTCACCTGCATGAGTTTTGGCATAGGTGCCGACAGCGGCATCGCCGCGCGTAGCGAATTTGGATTCGACAAACGCGATGTCGTGATCGGCGCCGCGCAACTGAATGCTGGCATCGGACGTGCGCACGCTAAAGCCGGCGCTGCGGCCGGTCGCGATGCGCCCCGCCGCCACGCGCACCGCGCCGCGCACGAGGGTTAGCACCGCGCGGTTTTGCACCGCATCGCCTGCATCGACATAACGATAAGTGTCGATGCGCACTTCGCTATCGGGCCGCACGGTGATGCGGCTGCCATCGAGCATGTTGAGCATCGCCCACGCTTTGGCGCCGGTGCGCACCGCGTCGCCTTCTTCGAGGTCAAGGCCGTGGCGCGGCGCGCACTCCTGTTTTGCGGAACTCACCGTCACCTGCCCCTCGAGCGTACGTACGATGCCCACCTGCGCCGGCGCCGCACACGCCGCGGCCCAGCCTACTAACACCCCAAAATAGCGCCAAAGCTGCATCGGGCTATGATACCGCCGCCGCAACACGGTAAACTCCGCGTTCATTTTTTCAGGAGCGTTTCATGTTTTTACGTATTTTGTCGTCCGCGGCGGCGCTGGCTTGCGCCGGTGCCGTTTTCGCCCAGGCTTATCCGACCAAACCGGTCCGATTCATCATCCCGTTTCCGCCCGGCGGACCGACCGACCTGATGGGCCGCACCGCCGCCGATCAGCTCTCGCGCGCCTGGAAGGTGCAGGTAATCGCCGACAATCGTGCGGGCGCCGGCGGTAACATCGGCGCGGAGGCGTGCGCCAAGTCACCGCCCGACGGCTACACCATTTGCATGATGACGGTGGCGCAGGTGATTTCGCCGTCGATTTACCGCAAGCTGGGCTTTGACCCGCTGCGCGATTTCAGCCACGTCACGTTGATGGCCACCCTGCCCAGCCTGTTGACCACGCATCCGGCGCTGCCGGTGAAAAGCCTGAAGGATCTGGTCGCGCTGGCCAAATCCAAACCCGGCGAGATGGTTTATGCCTCGACCGGCAACGGCAGCAGCCCGCACATGCTGATGGAAATGTTAAAGGCGATGGCCGGCATCAACGTCGTGCATGTACCATACAAAGGGCAGGCATCCGCGGTGGTCGATCAAATGTCGGGACAAATCCAGCTCGCGTTTAACACCGCGATTACCACGCTGCCGCACGTCAAGGCCGGCAAACTCAGACCGATCGCGATCTCCACCATGCAGCGCTTTCCGCCGATGCCCGATCTGCCGACGGTGGACGAAAGCGGCATTAAGGGTTTCGACGGCAGCTCATGGCAATCGGTGGTGTATCCGCGCAACACCGCGCGCGAGATCGTGGCCAAGGCCTATCAGGAGTTGTCGGCGATGCTCAAGGCGCCGGACACGCGCGAGAAATTCCTCGCGCAAGGCGCCATGGCGTCGGGCATTTCACCCGAGGAATTCGTCGCCTTTATCAAGCTCGAGTCGGCGAAATGGGAGAAGGTCGCGCGCATTGCCAACGTCAAACTCGATTGACGCGCCGCGCGCGCCGTGCCGTGCGACGCGCCACGGCAGTCGCGTGCGGCTTGAGTTTGCAGCGGCGCGCGCCTTAGCACCGGCACTGGGTTTACTCGCCTTCGCCGCGGTGTGCGCGCTGCTGCCCGCGTTGGGCTTGAGCGCGATGTTGCCGCTCGATCGCGCGAACGCCGCGGCGATCGCGTCGCTCACACTGATCGGCGGCTTTGCCGCGCCGTTTATCCTGGCAAGCGTGGTGTTTGCCGCGATCGCGGTCTATCAACTCTCCAATACGCTGTGCGTCGATATCGAACCCGATGGCATTCACACCGAACGGCGCGTACTGGGCTACCTTACCCAGCGCCGCCACATCGCGCGCGCGGATATTGCCGATATCGAACCGAGCATCAGCGCACGCTTCCAAAACGCGTTTGGCAAAACGCCGCGCTATGCCTTGATCGCGCGCCACCGCCACATTCGCGCCGGCGATGTCGTGATCGCCGAAGATGTGCTGGGTGCTGCTAACATGCAGGCAACGCGCGATTGGCTGCGCCAAACGCTCGATTTAAAATAATATTTTAAAATCAAATACTTACGAAAATGGCCTATACCGAAATCGATGCCCGCCTGGACCTCACCGCGGCGCTGCGCAGCGCCTCGCGTCAGGGCTTGGGCGAAGGCATATGCAATCACTTCAGCCTCGCGCTGGCGGGGCGGCCGGGGCAATTTTTGATCAATCCGCAGGGGCTGCATTGGTCGGAAATCACGCCAGGCGATCTGGTGATCGTCGATGCGCAAGGGCGCAAGGTGTCGGGGAAACATCGCGTGGAACCGACCGCGTTTTTTATTCACAGCGCGATTCATCGCGGCAAGTCGAACGCGGCGTGCGTGATGCATACGCACATGCCGTATGCGACGGCGCTCACCGTGTTGCAAGACGGGCGCCTCGCTTGGGCCAGCCAAAACGCATTGAAGTTCCATAACCGCGTGGCCTACGACGACAACTATCAGGGTTTGGCGCTCGACGAGGCCGAGGGCGAGCGCATGTGCCGCGAAATGCGCGACGCGGATGTTTTATTTTTGGGCAACCACGGCGTCATCGTGTGCGGGCCCACGGTGTCGGCCACGTTCGATGATTTGTATTACCTCGAACGCGCGTGCATGCTGCAGGTGATCGCCATGGGCACCGGCAAGCCTTTGCGCATCGTGGCTGACGCTATCGCCGCGAAAACCGGGCGCCAGATGAATGGCGAAAGCGAGCAACCGGCGCTGCATCTGGAGGCATTAAAACGCGTGCTGGATCGCGAGGAGCCGGGTTGGTCGCGGCTGGAATGACCTGCGCTCTTCGATTAGCTTGGGACGAACGCGAGAGCAATGCGTAGGTTGGGCTGACGCCTTAGTGCAGCACCAACGGCTGCGCCATCAGCACATCAAAGTTACCGAGGAAGTCATCGACGTGTTCGGTCGATGCGTCTTCGGCGATAATGCCGTTCATCGACTGCGCGAATTTTTCGGCCACATCGCCTTGGAAGAAGGTGCTGCGGCGCGTGTGCTTGTCCACCAACTCGAAACCACGCCGGTCGGCGAACTCGACCACGTAGTAGTTATCGCTGTTGTAGACCACGTTCATTTGCCAGCTCCTTCATCGTTGATGTCGGGGAAGCACACTTGCCATAACGTTTGACGGCTGCAGCGGTTACACCTTATCCCGATCACGCCCATAGTATGTGGGCGTTTATCACGGTTTCAAGGCGGCAAATGTAAAATCTCACGTTACAACTGAGGGTTCAGCCTCCTCGGCGCCACTGAGAAACGGCTATACCCAGCAAGATCAACCCTAATGCGATGTAGGCATTTAAACCGGGCGTTTCGCCGAGTAGCGCCACCCCCAAAAACACTGCCACCGCCGGGCTCATATAGTTCACCAGCGACATGAACGTCGGCCCCGCCAGTGCGATCAACTTGAAATAAACCACGGTGGCGAACGCGGTGGGCCCCACGCCGAGCCAGAAAATCGCCCACAGCGATGCCGTACTCGCCTGGCTGAAGTTCATGAGCCACGCCTTATCCACCAGCAGCGCCACCGGCAGCGCCATCACGCTGGCGATGAGCAGCATCACGGTGGCGGCCACCAGCACGTCGTCGCCGCGCGCGAGCAAGCGCGTCAGCACGCTGTTGCCGGCGTAACACAGCACGCCCAGCAAAATGGCGAGTTGCGAGAGCGTCGCCAGCGACGAATCGATCAGCCTGCCCAGCGCCGAGGGCCCCATCAGCACCACGATACCGGCAAAGCCCAGGATGAAACCCGCGATGCGGTTGCGCGTCATGTGCTCGCCCTTCACAAAAAAGTGTGCAAGCACCATGGTGGCGAGCGGCATCACCGCCATCAAAATGCCGGCGAGCGCGCTGTCCACGCGCTGCTGGCCCCAGGTGATGGTGGTGAACGGGATGCAGTTGCCGAGCAGCGCGAGGATGGCGTAGTTAAACCACACCTTGCCGCCGTTTTCGCCAAGCCGCGGCAGGCGCGCGCCACGCAGGCGCACCACCGTCCACAAAATCAGCGCGCCGATAATCAAGCGCGCCGCCACCAGCGTGGAGGTCGGCACCGTGGCCACGCCCAACTTGATAAACATAAACGACGAGCCCCACATCGCCACCAGCGCGCCGAGCATCAGCCACTCGCGCGCGGTTCGCTGCGCGGCGCTCAATTCGCGACGCCTGGATGCGATTTGCGCGGCGCGCCGCCGCGTGCGGGTGTGATGCGGTGGGTGTTCATACGGGCCGCGAGCATACGCGATGTCGCGGTATTCGGGTGTTCTATCGTAAGTATTTGATTTTATTGATATTTTTTTTCACGCCAAACCGGACTCAAGTGCCCTGATCGAGCGCATAGAGGTCATCGCGCGTCATCGGCAGCATCAGTTCGCCGCCCGCCGCCGCTTTACTCGCCAGCAACTGATACACGTTCATCCAGCCGTGCGCAAACCCATAGGCGCAACCGGCGAGATAAATCTGCCAAATGCGCACGCGCTTTTCGCCGGCTTCTTCAACCGCGCGCGCGTGATTTTGTTGCAGCCGCGTTGCCCACTCGCGGCA
>Ga0194132_10003124_pt1 | contig 29955 bp, 17 predicted proteins | sample TA2KigOf80mmetaG_FD_148612 | JGI IMG/M metagenome (GOLD analysis project Ga0194132, IMG submission 148612) | Freshwater microbial communities from Lake Tanganyika, Tanzania - TA2015054 Kigoma Offshore 80m | ecosystem: Environmental > Aquatic > Freshwater > Lake | place: Tanzania: Lake...
CCGCAGCCCTCGGCGATCTTGCGCATGTTCGCGACGATGTGCTCGCTGCGGCGCTGGTTCGACGCGGCATCGACCAGGCAGCCGAGGCCATCGGCTTTGGCCATCTTCAATTCGTCGATCAGCAGCTGGAGGTACTCGGCTTCGTTCGTCCCACCGAACATGCCGGGTGCCATGTCGGGCTCTGGCGGTGGAATGCGCTGGAACTCGCCTCTGACGTGCTCGTGGATTTGCACCGACCCGTTCGGGAGCTGATCGGGGGGGATGTCCTTCAGGATCGTGCGGATGACCGAGCCCTTGGGGAACGACACCTTGCTCGGGCTCTTGGCGGCAAACCAGGCACCCGGCTGGCCGAACGCGGACAGCGGGTGCAGCCACGACTCCATGGCCGCCACGCCAGCGCCGGCACCGACGACCCGCAAGAGATCCCGACGACTGAATGCTCCGTTGTTCGGTGACATGTGCTGGATGTCCTCAAGCGTGGCGCGTTGACCAGGTTCGCTCCCCCGGACGATGCCCGCGCCACTCGTGTTTCAGAGCGGGCCAAGCGGCCCACGCGACGGACTTATAGCAGCCCGGTCGCGACGAATCAAGACGTTCGGGAAGGACCGTGGCGCGACGGCCAGACCTGACACGCGAGCTGGATGAGCGAGTCGGGGTCCACCGGCTTCACCAGATGCTCGTCGAAACCGACGAGCGCGCTCCGCTGGCGGTCGTCTTCCTGGCCCCAGCCCGTCACGGCCACGAGCGCCATCGTGCTGCCCCAGGGCTGACTCCGAATGCGGAGGCAGGCCTCGTTGCCGTTGACGTCGGGCATGCCGATGTCGAGGAACACCAGGTCGGGCCTGAACCGTTCGGCCTCCTCGACCGCGGCCGCGCCGCCGTATACGGTGCGCACGTCGCAGCCACTCGCGGTCAGGAGCATGGCGACCGTGTCCGCCGCGTCGACATTGTCGTCGGCCACCAGCACGCGGCGCTTGATGAGCTCCATCTGCATCGGCTGCTCGCGTGGGATCGCGCGTGCCGGCGCCCCCGGCCGTGCACCTGGCAGGCGGACGGTGAACGCCGCCCCGTGACCGAGGCCCTCGGACTGCGCGGCGATGGTGCCTCCGTGCATCTCGACGAGGCGCCGGGCGAGCGAAAGGCCGATGCCGAGGCCTCCGGGCACGCGATCACCGGCGGCTCCCCCCTGCGTGAAGAGATCGAAGATGCGGTCGAGCATATGGGGCGCGATGCCGATGCCCGTGTCGCGCACCGAGACCGACGCCGTCTCGCCGTCCACGTGGACACGCAGTTCGATCGCGGCGCCGGGCCCGCTGTAGTTTGCGGCGTTGTTCAACAGATTGCTGAAGACCTGGGTGAGTCGATCGGGATCCCCGTCGAGGACGATCGGCTGGTCCGTCTGCTCGATCTGGAGCTCCTGTCCCCGAGCATCGAGGAGCGGAAGGACGGTCTGGATCGCATCGTCCAGGACTTGAGCCAGGCGCACCTCGCGACACTGGAGCGTCAGCGTGCCGCGTGAGAGGCGCGACACATCGAGCAGGTCGTCGAGCAGTCGGGCGAGGTGGGTGGTTTGTCGGTCGATGATCTCGTGCGACCGCGCGACCAGCGGATCGGCCACCTCGCGGCCACGGAGAAGCCCTGCCGCGGTACGAATCGGTGCGAGCGGATTCCGCAGCTCGTGCGCGAGCATCGCCAGGAACTCGTCCTTGCGCCGGTCCGCTTCGCGCAGCGTCTGATCAGCGAGCTTCCGTTCGGTGATGTCTTCGAGCACACCGACCGAATACAAGGGTTTGCCGGTGTCATCGCGGACCAGACCGCAGTTCACCCGAACCCAGACCGCGCGGCCATCTCTGCGGACGAAGCGCTTCTCGCTCGAGTAGCGATCCGTCTCTCCGCGCAAGAACGCGGACACCACGGGAGCATCCCATGCGCGATCCTCGGGGTGGACGAGGTCCAGCGGGCCCATCGTCAGGAGCTCCTCCCGGGACCAGCCGACGATGGTGCAGTAGGCGTCGTTGACGAGGATGATCCGTCCGCTGACGACGTCGACTTCCATCTTGCCCACGCTGGCCAGCTCGAAGGTGGCACGGTAGCGCGCCTCGCTCTGTTCCCGGGCCCGGGCCGGGTGCTTCTCATCGGTGATGTCTTGCGAGATGCCGACGAGGCGAATCGGCTGGCGGGCTTCGCCGAACTCGACACGGCCACGCTCGCGGACCCAGCGATGCTCGACCGCGCGGCCTTTGCCGTCAGGAGCGATGAGCGCCCCGCGGTCCGCAGCGGTGGGTGGGGCAGGGGCCGGACCCACGAGCACCCGGTGTTCGGATGCGTACAGCCCATCAGCCGACCGCATGGCGGCATCGAGGTTGACCCCGAGCCGGGCTCGGTCATCTGGATGCGCGGCGGCGAGGATGTCTTCGAGAGTGAAGCGGCTGCCGTGCGCATGGGTTGCGCTCGGCTCCGGGGACCAGTGGCGGACGGTCGATTTGCGCAAGTCCCACTCGAAGGCTGTGGCCCGTATCGCCTGGAGAGCAAGGTGCACGTGGGTTTCGCCAATCCACGCCGGCACCGGATTGGCCGGCGAAGTGACCGGCAACAGATGGGGCAGACCAAGGCCCTTCACGTGAGCCGTCCCGGCGGGCATCGGGGCACCAACCCGCTCTCGCGCCTCAGCCAAGGCCTCGGTGAGGCTAGCCGGGGCGGTCGTGGCGCGTTTTGCGCGCCACCGCCATGCAGCAAAGCGATTACGAAGCGCTCGCTCGCCGCATGAGGGATCGCGAGCACCGATGCTCGACGCATGCAGCCGACACGAGTGAGCAAGAACGATACCTAAGTCACGTAGGACTCCACCACACCCCGTCTCCGCCAGGGCTTCGAGAGGCTCGCCTAGGCGGTCGATGGGCTCAGGGCCCGCGACCGGACTCGGAACCACCGGAGTTCAGTGCCTTTTTCGTGACGTGCGCGCCAGTCAAACGTCGCGGACCCTACGGCCCTGGGCGCCGGCGCCTCGGGCCTGTGATATGTCGCGGGTGGCGGGCTTGTTGCTCAACTGGGTAGCAGGGCTGATTTCTCGGCCCTGGGGAGGGTCGCATGCTCTACACATTGGCCGTTGTGCTGCTCATTCTGTGGCTGCTGGGCATGGTCAGCGGCTACACCATCGGGGCGTTCATCCATGTCCTGCTGGTCATTGCGGTCGTCTTGGTCCTCGTACAGCTGATTACCGGCCGCCGGGTCTCGCTCTAGTGACAGAAATAGAGCCCACTCCAGCCGCGCGGGTGGCACGCTGCGAGGCGCAGTCGACGCATCGCTGAAGCTCTGCGCAAGAAAAATTGAACGGGACGTCGCCCCGAACCCCCATCTCCGCCACTCCAGGGGTCGCGGGCGCCGTCGCCTGCTGTCCATGCCGCTTATGGCGCAGGGCTTGAGCCCTGCGAGGCTCCGCGCCAGCACCAGCGCGGTCTCCACCAGGGACGCAGCGGAGCAGGCCCTGGCCATTGAACCTCTTGATTTCAAGCCGGTTAGCCGTCATCGTAGGGCCCGTGAGCCCGAGCGTCGGCGCGCCCTTGCCCGATTCCCTCTCCGATTCCGCTACTGTTCGCCTCGCCAGAGCCAGCCTGCTGGCGGTCTTCACCTACATCTTCTTGGCCAACGCCTGGATGGGTGACGACGCCTATATCACCTTCCGCGTCGTGTGGAACTTCATCAACGGGTACGGGTTGACGTTCAACCCGGACGAGCGGGTCCAGGCCTTCACCCATCCGCTGTGGATGCTGGTGATGTCTGCGGCGCACTTCCTGACCCGCGAGTTCTTCTTCACCGGCACCTTCGTCTCGTGGGCCTTCAGTATCGCCACCCTGATCGTGCTGATGCGATGGGCCCGGACGGTGCCGCGTGCGGCCGTGCTCGTCGTCTGGCTGCTCACGTCGAAGGCTTTCGTCGACTACACGGGCTCGGGCCTCGAGAACCCGTTGAGCTACCTCCTCCTGGCGCTGTTCTACGCGCGGTACCTGGACCGCGGCTGGGGGAGCGCTCCGGACGGGACGGAGCTCCGACGCCTGTTCCTCATCGGCGCGCTCGCCTTCCTCAATCGACCCGATGCGGTGTTGCTGGTCGTCATCCCGCTGGCGGAGCTCCTGCTGATGGCGCTTCGACGGTACCCTCGTCGCGTCAGCGTGCCAGTCCTGACGGGAGTGGCGCCGGCGGTGATCTGGTTGGCGTTTGCGACGTTCTACTATGGCTTTCCGCTGCCGAATACCTACTACGCGAAGGTCGCCAACGGCATTCCGAAGTTCCTGATGTACGAGCAGGGCGTGGCTTACGTGCTGAACAGTGCCAGCCATGACCCGATCACGCTGGGCACGATCGGCCTCGCGATCCTGGTCGGATGGTGGAGGGGCGGAGCCGCCCGTCGAGCCGCGCTTTCGGCTGCGCTGTACGTGGTTTACACCATCAGCGTCGGCGGCGACTTCATGAGCGGTCGGTTCTTCGCACTGCCGTTTGTCGTCGCGGCGATGACGGTGGCGCCGGCGGCCGCGGACCTCGGGTTCCCCTGGGCCCTTGGTGCCCTGTTCGCCTACAACGTGCTCATGCCGATTGTGCCGATCAAGACCACCGCGCGCTATGATGCCGCTTGGCCCTGGCGGACGCAGAATGGCATCAAGGATGAGCGCGGCCACTACCATCAGGCCACGAACATCCTCTTTTATAGTCCGTTCCGACCGTTGCCCGATTTCGTGTGGGTCCGCGAGGGTACCAGCTTCCGGAACGGACCCCAGAAGACCACCGTGCAAGGCAGCATCGGGTTCTACGGGTTGTACGCCGGACCGGAGAAGTTCCTTGTCGATCGGAATGCGCTCTCCGATCCGCTCCTCGCGCGGATGCCCGTGTCCCCACGGCTGTATTTCGAGTTCTACGCCGGTCACTACTTTCGGGACATTCCCGAGGGGTATTTGGAGTCAGTGACCGAAAATCAGAACCTGCTGACCGATCCGCTGTTGCGCGAGTACTACGACCGGCTCCGCAACGTGACGCGCGGTTCTCTCTGGCGCGCCTCGCGCGTTCGCGATATCGTCGTGCTGAATGTCGGCAGGTATCGGAGCCTGCACGAACGAATCTTGAGGCGGCGATCGCTCGACCTGTCGATCCGCGCGAACAACGAGCGATTTGTCACTGATGTCGGCGATCGTGACCCGGTGGCTGGGACGTTGCGTGCCATCAGCGGTCGACCAGGGTACCTGCAGTTCGGCCCGCGCATCCCGGTTACCGGTGGGGTGTACCGCGCACGCTGGGTCGGTGTGGTCGAGAGCGCGCCGACCGACAAGGTCGGCTACGTGGAGGTGTGGTTCGGTCCGGATCACCGCGTCGCGCGCGAGCCGGTGGTGCTCGGTCCGGCGCGTGCGGACCATCTGCTCGCCTGGTTGGATTTCACCGTGCCGGACGAGGGTGTTCGGGCGCTGGAGTATCGGTTCTACGTGAACGACGGTGTCCGCATGACGCTCGAGCGCGTGGAGCTGTTCTCCAGCGCAGCGATTCCCCCGGTTGGACCGTAGCCGCATGCCGAACGAGTGGAGAGCCCGCGGTTGGGAAGCGGGAGTGGAGGGGTGACGTGGACTGTCGCGTGATCGGCGCCGCAGGGGCAGCCGCTTGCGTCGCCGTCGTGATTGGTGCGCTGACGGTCGGTACGTCCGGGCAGGGGGCAGCGGAAGGGACGCGAGCCTCCAACGGCGAGACGGCGCCCACTCCACGGACCGCCTGGGGCACGCCGGACTTGCAGGGCATCTGGACCGACGAATACTTCGTCCCGCTCCAGCGGCCCGTTAGATTCGCCGGCAAGGAGGCACTCACCGAGGCCGAAGTCGCTGAGTTGGACCGCGAGCGAGCCGCTTACCCGACCTTCAGCGTCCGCAGTCGGCCCGTCGGTACCGAGCAAGACGTCGCGGGCGCCTACGCCGACGACTTCCAGTCAGTGAAGAAGACCGGCCGCCGCACTTCGCTCATCACCGATCCACCAGACGGGAAGATCCCGTCGCTCACAAAGGACGCGGAAGAGGCGGCCCGTCGGGCGGACGGGTTTCGGACGGCGCTTCTCCAGGCGGCAGCGGTCTGTAAAGGGGGTGCGAAGGAGGTTCCAAACTGTGCGGGCGTGACCTACACGGGCAAGACCTCCCCCCGTCGTAAGGAACGACCGCCCGACTATCTGTTCACGGCGGTCAACCGCTCGGACGGCCCCGAGGATCGCGGTTTGAGGGAGCGATGCCTCGATGCGACCCTGCCCAACATCAGCGGGTTCCACCGTATCGTGCAGTCGCCGGAGTCGGTCTCGATCTTCTACGACGTCGGGCAAGGTCAAGGCCGCAGCCGTGTGATTCCCATCACGGACGCGCCGCACATCCCGTCGAGCGTCCGCCAGTGGTGGGGTGACTCGCGGGCCCGTTGGGAAGGTGACACGCTGGTGGTCGATGTGACCAACTTCAACGCCAAGCGGGTCTTTCAGGGTGCCCGTGACCACTTGCACCTGACCGAGCGTTGGACGCGCCTCAACGCCGAGACGCTCGAGCTCGTCATGACGCTCGACGACCGCACGACCTGGACGAGGCCGTGGACCCTCAAGGTCGAGTTCCAGCGCCAGAACGAGCGCGAGAATCGCATCTACTACGAGCCGCGGTGTCACGAAGGCAACTTCGCGATGCCCACGATGCTGCTGGGGGCTCGGCTGGACGACGAGCGGTTTGTGAAGGGTCGGGGGCCCGATCCGGCCACCAAGTGCTACATCGTCTGCCTGCCTGGGGTGGCCGAGCCCAACCCGCTACGGTGACACGCACACAGGCCGTGGCTCGGTTGAGCGCTGACAGCCACCCGGAGATGCAGGAGACGTGATGAGCACGCGCGCCACGATGGTGATTGCACTGATCGCTGCGGCCATAGGCGCCGCGACGTCGGCGATGGTGATGCGGGAGTGGTCGAGCGACGATGCGTCGCAGCCGCGGGTTGTCGGCGAGAGGCCGAACCTGAACGGGGTGTGGCAGGCGCTCAACGAGGCGCATTGGGACCTCGAGGCGCACGACGCCCGTGCCGGTGCCGTCACCCAAGCTGGTTACTTCGAAGGTGACTACACCCGTGTGCCAGCGGCGCCGGTGCTGGCGCTCGGTTCTGCGGGCGGCGTGCCGGCGTCGCTTGGTGTCGTGGAGGGGGACGGCCGCATTCCCTACAAGCCGGAAGCCGCCGCGATCAAGCGCGAGAACGCCGCATACTGGATCGATCGCGATCCGGAACTGAAGTGCTACTTGCCCGGGATTCCCCGGGCGATGTACATGCCGTACCCCTTCCAAATCGTGCAAGGCACGAACAAGATCGAAATAGTGTTCGCGTTCTCGGCCACGGCTCGCACGATCCACCTGGACGAGGTCAGCGAGCCGCCGAGCGATCTCTACATGGGGCACTCGGTAGGCCGTTGGGAGGGCGACGTGCTGGTCGTCGAGGTCTCGCACTTCAACGACGCGACGTGGTTCGATCGCGCCGGCAACTTCCATAGCGACGGGCTACGCCTGCAGGAGCGCTTCACCCCTATCTCGCGTGACGCGCTGAAGTACGATGTGACGATCGAGGACCCGAATGTCTTCACGCGGCCGTGGAAGATTTCGATGCCGCTCTACCGGCGTCTCGAGCCGAACGCGCAGCTGCTCGAGTATCAATGCATCGACTTCGTCGAAGAGTTCCTGTACGGCCACCTGCGCAAGCAGCCGCTCGTGACACGGTGGGAGGGCGAGACCATCGTCGTGGACATCACGCGCAAGATTCCTCCGGTCGAGAAGCTCCATGAGCGGATTGGCCGGTGAGAGGGAGCGGAGGTTGAGACCATGCGCCAGGCGCTGCTCGGGTCGGTTGCCGTCGCGGCTGTCCTCCTGATGAAGACATCGGGGCTCTCCGCGCACCACGCGTTCGCGGCCGAGTTCGACGCCGACAAGCCGGTCAAGTTCAAGGGCACTGTGTCGAAGATGCTCTGGGTGAACCCGCATTCCTGGATCCACATCGACGTGAAGAAGCCCGACGGCAAGGTCGAGTCGTGGGCCGTCGAAGGCGGCACGCCAAGCGTGCTCTTTCGTCGTGGCCTCACCAAGCAATCGCTGAAGCCGGGAACCGAGGTGGTCGTCGAGGGCTATCGAGCGAAGGACGGGAGCATGAGGGCGAACGGTCGATCGCTGACCCTGGCCGACGGCCGGAAGCTGTTCGTGGGCAGCTCGGGAACCGGTGCGCCGTACGAGCTCGAGCTCACGGCGATCGACAGGAAGTGACTTTGAGGTGCCGTTCATGAGCGCTTTCGTCCATCGGTTCAGTACGACCGCCGGTTTCCTCTGCAGGCACCGTCGACTGTTGGTTGTCGGCATGCTGACGGCGCTCGTCGTGAGCCTCGGACCACGAGGCCAGACGGCGCAGAGATCGGGCACGGTTGGAGGTGGTCCGGAGCACCGCTTCGATCCGAGCTGGCCGAAGCCGTTGCCGCCCCTCAAGGATGCGCAAGGGGTGATGCGTCCCCAGATCACAGGCGGCGTGGGGACGCACTGCATCGACGCACAGGATCATGTCTTCCAGTTCAATCGCCGGTATGTCGAGCTCGGGCTGGTGGGCATGCGTCCAGACGACCCACGGCGCGATCCGCGTCCGGGCACCGTACCGTCCGCCCCCGTCTTCGAGCTCGATTCCGAGGGGAATGTCGTCAACGCGTGGGGTGATCCCTCCTTGACGCCGGAGGGTATGTCGGCGGTCTTCCCGCAGGGCACCCACGGCTGTTCGGTCGACTACGAGGGCAACGTGTGGGTCGGCGGTAATGCCGACGGGGTGGTCCAGAAGTGGTCGCACGACGGCAAGAAGCTGCTGCTGCAGATTGGTACCAAGGGCATCTGCGATGGCCCGCCCACGATTGCGCCCAAGTCGCCCTTCCCGACGTGTGGTCCCCCGGGAACGAACTCGAGTCGCACCCTACTCAATCAGCCGACGAAGATCGCCGTCGATCCGAATCCCGATCCGGTGACGGGCGAACGCGGCTCGGTCTACATCTCGGACGGCTACGGCAACCACCGCGTCGTGGTGTTCAACCGCCAGGGGCAGTTCCTGCGGCAGTGGGGATCGGCAGGCACGGGGCCTGGGCAGTTCTATCCGACCGGCGGCGGGCACCCACACTGCATCGTGCTCGGCAACGACAGCCTGCTCTATGTCTGCGACCGCTCCGGCAATCGCGTCCAAGTGTTCGACCGAGTGGGAACCCTCAAGCGGGCGATGTACGTCATCCCGCCTGGCACCTCGGAGGCGGGCGGCTCGAAAGCCGAGCGGGCCGTCTCGGACATCGCGTTTTCGCCCGACCGCGAACAGCGCTACATGTATGTGCTCTACTACGGATGCGGCTGCAATTCGCCTGAGGGCGGCCGCGTGTTCGTGCTGTCGCGAGAGACCGGTGCCATCCTCGGCACCTTCGGCGAGCCAGGCCCTGGCCCAGGGCAGTTCCTCTCGGCCCACTCGATTGCGGTCGACTCGAAGGGGCACGTCTACGTTGGCGAGAGCCCCATGGGCCAGCGCACGCAGCGGTTTTTGAGAGTGGCGGGCTAGGCTGCTGAGGCGGAGGCGATCGCGCACGTGGAGACTCGCGGCAGCACGAGGTCGGGCGTGACACGCTTCATGTGGACAGCCGCCTTGCTGGTCGCCGTGCTCGGCCAGTTGTCGGCTGAACGCGGTCACGCGTGGGAAAGTCGGGCCCAGGCGTCGCAGTCGGTGGTCGTTCGTTTGGATCCGGCCCTCGACGAGCTCATCGAGCCAGACGCCACGCTCGAGATCATTCGAGACGACCTGGGCGTCACCGAGGGGCCGATCTGGGTCCGGGAGGGCAGGTCGGGGCACCTGCTCTTCACCGACATCGCCGCCAACGTCATCTACAAGATGACCCGCGATCAGCGCTTCTCGATCCTCGTCGACCGTGCCGGCTACACCGGCTACGACCCCTGGAACGTCGGATGGGATACCAACAACGGAAAGGACGAGAAGGATCCGCTCTATCGACGGTATTTGTTGCTCGGCGCGAACGGGCTCGCCGTCGACCACCAAGGACGGATCGCGGTTGCGAGCTACGTTGGCCGGACCGTGTACCGGCTCGAGAAGAACGGCACGCGCACGCTGCTGGCGGATCGCTACGAGGGGAAGCGGTTCCGCGGTCCAAACGACGTGGTGTTTCGAAAGGATGGGTCGCTGTACTTCACCGACACGACCGGTGGCGTCAGAGGCCGGGGTCATGATCCCTCCGAGCCCTTGCCACCGCTTGGCATCTACCGACTCGACGCCGGCAAGCTGACCCTCATCGTGAGCGACATCGCCACACCCAACGGCCTGGCGTTTTCAGTCGACGAGAAGACGCTCTACGCGACGGCGGGCCGCATGCTCAGGCAGTACGACGTGCAGCCGGACGGGACGGTCGCCAACGGTCGGCTGTTCGTCAACATGGAGGCCGACACGACCCCTGGTGTTCCCGACGGCGTCCGGGTGGATGTCAAGGGCAATGTCTGGTCGACCGGCCCTGGCGGCGTGTGGATCGTGTCTCCGAGCGGACGACACCTTGGCACGATCGCCGTGAACACGCCCGGTGAGAACGCGGCGAGCCTGGGATTCGGTGATCCCGATTACCAGACGCTCTACATCACCTGCCGTCGGAAGCTGATGAAGATCCGCGTGAAGACGCCGGGCTACCACGTGTTCTGACCCGCGTGTGGCTGGGCCCCCTCCATGGGACGCGCCCTCCCCACTGTTCTTTCCGAGCCTTGGAGGCAGCCCCGGTCGGACCTGAAGGGATGCACGCGATGCCGCACGCGTCCCGAACTCGCCGCGGGAACTCGTTCCCCGATCCAGGATCACGTCGTCCGCTGACCACCTTCAGGCGGCAGGTACAGCCTGCGTGGGTGATGGCGAATCCGCGACCCGTGGTGCCTCCGATCACTGCACGCGCTCAACACACCGCGTTTCAAGGATCTCACCTCTCGCGTTCTCAGTTCCGCACACCCTCAACGCGCGAGGACTTCAGTGGAAGGTTGCCACCGCCATCCCCTCGACCGGCTCCTGGAGCAGATGGTGCCACCCCGCGGAGGACGCATGCGCCCAGACACCGTGCGGGGCGCCGAAGTCGACGACCACTTCGTCGCGACCGTGTCCGTCCAGGTCCGCGAGCATGACCTCCTCGGCTCCAAAGGGATGCAGGGGCGACCAGGCCGTGCCGTTGTGCAGCATCCACAACCCAGAGGGAGGGCCGAAGTCGATGACCAGGTCGTCGAAACCCATGCCGTCGAGATCGCCAGCGACGACGCGTCGAACGTCGAAGGGGTGGAGCATGGTCCATTGGGGCTGAGACAGAGAATGGTCGTAGACCCACAAGCCTGCGCCCACGAAACCAACCACAAGTTCCGGCGTGGGAGGAAACAGCGTCAGCCTCCCATGCGGCTCGTACCAAAGGTCGGCCGCAAGCAGAATCGATGCGTCCCGCTGGTGAATCCGAACACAGTAGTACGTTCCCACATCGGTCTTGATCGCCAGCCACACGCCGTGACCAGCGAAAGTCGCGACAAGTCCCCTACCTGGATCGATCGCCATGACAGTCGGGTTCGACGTATGCAGCAACCGCCACTCGGTATTGTCCAGCCAGACCCAGGTGCCATGCCCGATGAAGCTCAGCACCACATCGTCACCCCCGCTCCCATCGAGATCGCCGGTCACCATGAGCGCGGCGGGTTGGCTGTGCAACTGCATCCACGACGCCCGATTCATCCACACCCAGATGCCGAGCGCCGTGCCGAGATCGAGAATGAGATCGTCGACACGGTTCCCGTCGAGGTCGGCGCGCGCCATTCGCGTGGGATTCAGCGGAAAGAGCGGGCTCGCCGTAGTCCCTCCCTGGCCGACAAGCCAGAGGCCGCTCGAGGCGCCTCTGTCGACCACGACGTCGTCCCAGGACCACGACCATGTCACCGCCTCGGCCCTGCTGACGATTGCGCCCGGCCCACCCACGAGCATGAGCGCGCCTCCGACGACAACTCCTTGATCGTTGATGTCAGCCGGATCGGCATAGAAGAACTCGCTGCGACCGAGTGCTCCGACACCGGTACTCGGCGTCCACACGAACCCGAGCCGGTCGGAGCCAAAGGTGGATGACCCCACCACGTGTCCCACGTTGTTGACGCTGCGGGCCTCGCTCGTGGCGCCAGGGAAGGCGGGAAGGGCAGTCATGCCTTGCCCAGCGCTCCACCTGAACGCGTGCCGGTTTCCAGCCATGTCGCTCGAGACGCCCACCACGACGCCCAAATCGTTGATGTCGTGCGCGCGGCTGAAGTCGCCGCCGAGGGTGCCGAGATCGACCATACCCATCTGGGGAGTCCAGAGGAATGCGTGCTCGACCTCCGATGCTGTGCCCGACGAGCCGACGACCTGACCCGCGCTGTTGATGGCCCAGGCTTCGCTGAACGAGCCGCCGAGGGTGCCGAGATCGACCATGCCGCTCGAGGCCGTCCACTTGAACGCGCGTCGGTCGCCGCCGACTGTTGCGGACACACCGACAACGCCCCCCTGGTCGTTGATGTCTTTCGCTTCGCTGAAGTCGCCGCCAAGCGTGCCGAGGTCGACCATGCCGGCCGCAGACGTCCACAGGAATGCATGTCTCTCCAGGCTCGGGGTCAGGGACCAGCCCACGGCGTTCCCATGCCCGTTGAGGCCCATGGCATGGCCGGCCGCATCGCCTCGGCCGTCGACACCACCGAGCGAGCCGAGCACGAGCGGGGCCTGACTGCTCTCCGGCCACAGCACGGGCCGCGTATCGGTCCCCGCGATCTGGCCCGCGGCGTTGATCGCCGTCGCGACACAGGGGGGAACACCTGGGAGGGGGTGGACCGGACGGGTCGGTGAGGAGGGAAGCACAACCAGGGGTTTGGGGCCCGCCGCCTCGAGGGGCGTCGGTGGGAGCACGAACCACGGGAATGCGACGGCGAGGCCGAGGAGGCCTCTTCCGAAAAGCCGGCAGGCAACCTTTGAAGACATGACAGGTTCCTCTGACAGCATGGGGCGAGAGCCATGGCCCCATTGCACCTGAGCCTGATGTGCAAGATGTCAGCCGCACCTCGAGTCGTGAAGTCGTGGGCGTCGGCCGACGCGAGAAAAGGAAGGAGGATGACTGGGGTGCTGGCCGGGCTGGCATGAGGAGGGCCGAGACCGATGTGGACGGGCGAGCCGAGCCGGGCAGGGATGGCCCCTGCCCGGCTCGCGTGAGGTTTGCGTGGCGCAGCGTTCAGCGCTCAGCACCCACCGGGGCCGAACGCTGACGGCTGACTGTTGAACACGACGCCGAGTGAATCAGTGCAGCCTTCCCGCCCCGAGGCTTTCCGGCACGAACGGGTGGAGCTGACTCCACGTCGAGTTGTTCGCGAACTGCCAAATCCCCAGCCCCGGCCCGAAGTTGACAACGAGCTCGTCCTGGGTTGTGCCGTCGCGCTCCGCAAGCACGAACCCCTGGCTCGACAGTCCGTGCACGAAGCTCCAGGTTGTGTTGTTGCCGAACCTCCATAGGCCAATCCCGGGCCCGAAGTCGACGACCACGTCCGCCCGACTGGCGCCATTGATCCGCCCCGTGGCGACGTGGATCGGAGTGAACGGATGCAGCTGGGCCCACGTGCTGTTGTTTCGAGAGGCCCATATCCCAGCCCCGGGGAACACGATGATCACATCATCCAGCCCGCTGCCATCGATGTCGGCTGTCGCCACGGCGCTCGCGTCCGACGGATGCAGCGCGAACCACGCGGTGTTGTTCGCGAAGATGTAGAGTCCCAGGCCGGGGAAATTCACGATGAGCTCCTGTCCCCCGCCCGTGTCGAGCCGGCCGACAGCGAGCTTGCTCGCATCGAAGCTGTGTAGCTGATTCCAGCCTCCGGCCGCCCAGCGCCACACGCCGCTGCCCGGAAACACGACCATGACGTCGTCACGTCCATCGCCGTTCAGATCGCCGGTCGTCAGCAGGGTCGGGCTGAACGGATGAAGGAAGACCCACGTCGCATGGTTCATCCACGCATAAAGCCCGATGCCGGGACCGAAATTCACGACGAGATCGTCGGCCCCGTTTCCGTCGAGATCTCCCGTGGCCGTCGCGACCGGGCTCAGGCCGTGCAGCAACTGAAAGGTGCCCCACGGACTCAGCGTCCAGAGCCCAAGGCCGGCCCCGAAATCGATGACGAGGTCCTTCGGTCCGTTCGGCGTCACTGTGAAGTTGATCCCTGACTGCGTCGTGCCCGAGCCGAGCACGATCGGTGCCCCGCTCGTGACTGCGCAGGCGTTGTAAGGACACGGCACGTTGTTGTAGAGCTCCGTCACGAAGAACGCGCTGAAGGCGCTGCGCGCGTAATACGTGCCGGCTGGGAGACCTTTGATCACGTAGACACCGGCGGCGTTCGATCCGAGGCTGGACTTCAGCGACGAACCCGTCGAGGAAAAGGCGGTGACGATCACGTTGGCCTTCGGCAGCCCGGTCCCAGCGTCGACGATTGTGCCGGTGATCGTAGCGCCAGGGGACAAAGCAAGGTTGATGCCTGCAGTTGTGCCGGTGCCCACCACCGCGACCGGCGTGGTCGTGGTGATCGTGCACGGGACGCACGGAATGTTGTTGTACGCCTCATCGACGTAATTCAACGCCGCAGAGACAAATGTGCGGACGAAGTAATTGCCAGGTGCGAGGCCGACGAACGAATACACCCCGGACGCGTTCGACGCGACGCTCGCAAGCTGGGCTCCTGTTGACGAGAAGACTTGGACTGTCACGCCCCCAAGCGGTGTGCCGGTGCTGGCATCGGTCACCGTGCCGGTGATCCCCCCACCGGGCGACAAGGCGAAGTTGATGGCGGAGGTGACCGCGCCGACCGCGACGGCGATGAGCGTGCCGGTGGTCACCGAGCAGGCCAGGCAGGGGATGTTGTTATAGAGCTCGTTCACGTAGTTGACGGCAGACGAAACGGAAGTCCGCGCGCAGTGCGCGCCCGCCGGAAGCCCGGCCACGACGTACACACCCGACGCGTTCGTCGCAGCTGATCCGATAAACAGTCCGCTCGAGTTGAACACCCGTACGCTCACGCCACTGAGCGGGGCACTGGTGCCGGCGTCCGTTACCGTCCCCGTGACGCCGCCGCAGGGTGGCAGGGCGAAGTTGATGCCCGACGTGGTTGACGTGCCCGTCACGGGAATCTGCGTCAATTGGCCGAGGAAGCACCCGGTCACGCAGGACACGTTGTTGTACCCCATAGCTTGGTAATTGCTGCCCGACGCGATGCTGGACAGGGCCACGTACGTGCCAGGAGCAAGCCCGCTGACAGTGTAGACGCCGGAGGCATTGGAGAGCGTCCCGCGCACGAACGCCCCGGTGAGCCCGCTGAAGATGTTCACACCCTGGTTGGCCAAGATTGCGGTTGAGGCCGCGTCGGTGATCGTGCCGCTGATGCTTCCACCTGGTGACAACCCGAAGTTGATGCCTGCCGTCGCCGCGCCCACGTTCACCGTGATCGGTCGCGTCCCCGCGATGTTGCACGGTGTGCAGGAAATGTTGTCGTACGCCTCGTCCACGTAGTTCAGCGCGGTGGACACGACGGTGCGCACGAAGTAGGTCCCGGCGGGAAGGCCGAAGATCGCGTACCCGCCTGTTGCATTCGTCAAAGCCGACAAGAGCTGCGTGCCGAGCTCGGAGAAGACCCTCACGCTGACGTTACTCAGTGCGGTTCCAGTGCCGGCGTCGGTCACATTGCCGGTGATTCCACCGCCCGGCGACAACGCGAAGTTCACGGTGGTCGTGCCAATGGCCGCAACCGAGATCGGCGTCGATGCCGCGATGGAACATGACAGACACACGAGGTCGTTGTAGGCCTCATCCACGTAGTTGAGCGCCGCTCCACCAGTGGTCCTGGAAAAGTAGGTGTCTGCTGGAAGCCCGCTTACCGTGTACGCGCCCGTGCCGGGTGTGGTACTGACGCTCGTCTGGAACGAGCCGGCCGCATTGAAGATCTGGACGGTGACCGTCAGGCCCGAAGCAGTTGTGACCGACGTGACGGTCCCTGCGATGTCGCCCGCCGACGCACGCCCGGGCATCAACGCACACATCGTGGCGCTCACAACGAGTAACACGTTGTTGATCAACTGAGAGCCGCGCCGGGTGAGAGACACGAGGCGACGTTCCCGAATCAGCGCCATTGGGGACTCCGTTTCGACATCCGTGTCAGCACAGTGCCGACAAGCGCGTCATGCTAGGCCCGGCAGGCGCATGGAAGAGACGAAAAGGAAAAGAAAACGCGGATTGGCGAAAAGGACGTGAAGAACGACGCCAAACTTTGACCACAGCAAAATCCTGTGTGGAGTTGACAATTGTCGCGGAGCCTCTGTGGGTAAGGTCACCAAAAAACGCGACTCCCGCTTGCCGGGCTCAGTGTGAGCAGTCACAATAGCCGGTGCCTCTCCAACCTGTGGGGACCATGTCACGTCACTCGCGTCGCCGCTCCGAGCCGGGTACGCCCGGTTCCCGTTCTTCCTCTGTGTGGCTCACTCGCCGCGTACTCGCGTCCGGACTCCTGGTGGCCGCGATCTTTGGCTCGTCGGTCAGCGGTCAGCGCCAGATCGCTCCGGAGGAACGACACTTCGACGCCCGGCTCAGCCTACCCAGCCGCCTGGCGGCCCCCGTCGGCCGCGTGTCCGAGCCGGAGGCCCTCGCCGCCCTGCGGCGCGCGGTGCCGTCGCTGGCGGTCACGCTCGATGAGCAGACGGGCACGACGAGAACGCTGTCCAGTGTGGGCGGCTACCTCACGCCCGTCGATGGACGCGCGCCGCTCGATATCGCCCTCGCGTTCATGCAGTCGGGAAGCGGTGTCCTGGGCCTCGAGCCCGAGGACGTAGCCGAGCACACGGTCACCGACATCGTGCCCAATCGGGCGACCGGATCGACGCACGTCTACATGCGCCAGGCGCTCGGCGGCGTGCCGGTGTACAACGCCCAACTGCACGTCAACGTGAACCGCGATGGCCGGATCATCAGCGTGAGCAATCAGTTCGTGCGCGGCCTCGCAGGGGCCGTGCGCTCATCGTCGCGCAGGGTGAATCCCGCGCAGGCGGTGATGAGCGCGGCTGCGCACCTGGGCCAGACCGCACGGCAGGTGCCCCGTGAGACGGCCGCTCGGGCCGACGTCACGGAGACGACCACGCTCGACCCAGCGGGTGTTTCGCGCGCGCCGACGACCGCGTCGCTGATGTACCTCCCCATTCAATCCGGCGAGGTCCGACTGGTATGGAACTTCCAGATCGAGACGATCGACGGAGAGCACGCGTATGACTTCACCGTCGATACCGACTCCGGTCAGGTCTGGACGCGGTTCGATTGGGTTGCGGGCGACTCCTATCGGGTGTACCCGGCGCGTCCCGTCCCCGTCGAGAGTCCAGCGCTCTCGACACCCGTGGCACCAGCCGACGGTCGCGTGCTCGTCGCCAACGCCGCCGACGCGCTGGCGTCACCGTTTGGCTGGCACGACTCGAACGGCGTGTCTGGCGCCGAGTTCCAGACCATTCAGGGCAACAACGTCCACGCGTACGAGGACCGGAACAACATCAACGGCCCGCCGGTGGTCGAGCCGCCTTGTCAGCCCGGCCTCGCGTGTGACTTCAGCCTGAACCTGCTGGCCGAGCCGTTGGCCTACACTCCCGCCTCAATTGCCAACGTCTTCTATTGGACCAACGTGCTCCACGACGTGCAGTACCGGTACGGGTTCACGGAAGAGGCGGGGAACTTCCAGTTCAACAACTACGGCCGTGGCGGCCTGGCTGACGACGAGGTGCAGGCGGAAGCCCAAGATGGGGCCGACGTCCCCAATCGCGTCAATAATGCGAACTTCCTGACGCCGCCCGACGGCTACCATCCGCGAATGCAGCTGTTCACGTGGACCATGACGTCGCCCCGCCGCGATTCGAGCCTCGATGCGGGCGTCGTCGTGCACGAGTACGGACACGGCATCTCGAACCGCCTCGTGGGTGGGCCGTCGAGCGTGAGTTGCCTCGCGAATCGGCAACAGGCAGGCGAGGGCATCAGCGATTGGCTCGCGCTCGTGTACACGGCGAAACAGCACGACGTCGGCACGATCGGGCGCGGCATCGCCACCTACCTCATGGGTCAGCCGCCGACCGGGCCCGGCATTCGGACGGCTCGCTACAGCACCGATCCGTCGGTGAACACCTGGACCTACGCGAGCATCCGCCAGATGGCGGTGCCACACGGCGTCGGATCGGTGTGGGCGCAGGCGGCCTGGGAGGTGTACTGGGCGCTCGTCGAGGCGCACGGCTTCGATGCGAACCTTGCCGATGCGGTGGGCCCGGCGGGTAATCAGCGCGCGATGCTCTACATGACGGAGGGGCTCATGAACACCCCCTGTAGCCCTACCTTCACCGACCTGCGCGACGGCGTGCTGCTGGCGGCGCTCGACAATCATGGGGGCTCGGACTACTGCCGCGTGTGGCGCGCGTTTGCGGCCTTCGGGCTGGGGATCGACGCGGTCAGCGGGGGACCGGACAGTCTGGCGGCGATCGACGGATTCGGCGTGCCGGGGTCGTGTGCCCCGGCCGGCGCACCGACGATCACCATCAACAACGCGCACGTGTCCGAATCGCGCGGTGTGGCGTCGTTCACCGTGTTTCTCTCGTTGCCAACGACCGTACCCGTGACCGTCTCGTACACGACGACCGACGGCACCGCCCTTTCGTCACAGACCTCGACCGACTACGACTATGTGGGCACCTCCGGGGCTGTCGTCATTCCTGCGGGCGCCTTCGCGCAGGCGATCGACATTCCGCTTCAGAACGACACCGCCGTCGAGCCCACCGAAACCTTCACGGTGCTGCTCACCGGATCCATCAACGCGCCCGTCGGCGGATCCGAGGGCACCGCGACGATCACCGACGACGACCTCGATCCGGCGGTATCGAATCCATTCGCCGATCTTCTCGTTGATTACGGCAGCGCCGGGCTCTGGCTCAACACGAATCCGCTCGACGCCACACCCGTCTGGGGACAGATCCACAACGCCAATCCGCTGAACATGGCCACGGCGGACGTCGACGGGGACGGGCTCGCGGAGATCGTGGTCAATTTTCCCGGTGCCGGGATCTGGATGCTGTCGAACGGCACCATCTGGACGAGGCTCCACCCGTTCAATGCGTCCGATATGGCGGCCGGCGATCTCGACGGCAATGGTCTCGCCGACCTCATCTTCGACTTCCCGGGCTTCGGGGTGTTCGCGCTCTACAACAACACCAATTGGATGCGCATCTTCTACCTGGATTCGGTGGGGCTGACGACCGGCAATCTCGACAACGACCATGGACGACGCGACGAGCTCGTCATCAATTTCCCTGGGACCGGCGTGTGGGCCTGGACCAACAACGACCACTGGGTCCAGCTTCATCCGCTCAACGTCGAAAATCTGAAGACTGGTGATCTGGACGCCAACGGCAGCGATGACGTGGTCCTGGACTTCTGGAGCCTCGGCTTGTGGGTGCGCATGAACGGTGGCGCCTGGTGGAGCCAGATCCATTTTCGAGAAGCGACGGCGATGGCGACCGGGAACATCGATGGCGATCCAGACGGCCGCGACGACGTCGTCGTGAACTTCCCGGGCTTTGGCGTCTGGGCGCTTTTGAACGGCACGCTGTGGATTCCCGTGCACTCGAAGAACCCTTCAGCGATCGCCGTGGGCAATCTCGACAACAGCGGTTCGGCCGAGGTGGTCTTGAACTTCCCCGGTGAGGGCATCTGGGCCCTGGTGAACGGGATGACCTGGACGCGCCTGACCCCGTTCAGCGGCGACGACATCGGCGTGGATCGGATCGACGCACGGTAGCGAGCGCTCTCAGGCCTTCGTTCTTTGGGCTTTGGTCTTGGTCCGTCCCTCGTCCTTCGTTCTTGGGCCCTCGCGAACCGGTCTTGACGTGCGTCTGGCTTCAGCCGCGACTCGAGCGTTTTCCCCTTCGATGTCGCCCCTCGTCCTTGGGTTCTGGGTCCTGGGCGTTGGTTCGTGATGCCTGGTCCCTCGTCCTGAGCGGGGTGGCCAAGGCCGAAGGACCAGGGACGAACCAAGAACCAACGCCGAAGCACCAAGGCCTGACTGCGCGCGACACAGAATCGAAAGCGCTCTCGTCAATTCACCGTCACCTTTCGAGTGATGGCGCGGGTGAACGTACCGGTCACAGTGCTGCGCACACAGGCCGTGAACGTCAACGATCCTGGTGCGGCCGACACCGTCGCGCTGTAGCCCGTGGCGATGTAGCCACCGGGCAGACCGAACGCGGCTTGGACGTCGGGGCGAGTGATGCCGAGCGTCGCGCTGCCAGGAAGCTGGCTGCCCGAGCAGGCGGTGCCAATGAACAGACGCCATTGGTCGATTCCCGGTCCTGCCGATCCGGCGCCGTTGTCGAAGGCCCACCCCGCGATCGTGAAGGTCGTCGAGACCGTGGCGCCAGGTACGGGTGTGTCGATGTTCATGAGCGTATTGGAGATCCGCACGGTGCGTGAGGCCTGAGCCGCGAACTGACCGGTCAGTGTGCTGCGCGCGCAGACCGTGATGAGTTGCACACCAATCCCGGGCGGTGTGACCGAGGCCGAGAAGCCGGTGTTCGAGAAGCTAGCCGGGAGGCCGAAGGCGCTCCTCACGTCCGGCCGTGCGATGCCGAGCGTCGCATCGGCCAACACCGTGCCGGCGCACGAGCCACCGGCGAAGACCCGCACGAGGTCGACGCCCGGGCCGCTCGCCGTGCCGCGGTCGAAGGCCCACCCGGCCACCAGGACGGGCGCCACCGTTCCCGCGCTCTCGAGCGGGGTGTCGATGTGCACGCGCGCATCCGAGACCTGGAAGGTGCGCGTGATCTGGACGGCAAAGCTCTGTGTGACCGTGCTGCGCGCACACGTCGTCACCTGCTGGGACGTCGCCGCGGGCAGTGTGACCGTCGCGCTGAAGCCCGTATTGCCGAAGCTCGACGGCAGTCCGAAGGCGGTTCGCACATCGGGCCGTGCGAGGCCGAGGGTTGCATCGGCGAGCACCGTCCCGGAGCACGACGCACCGAGAAACACACGCACCAGATTGACCCCTGGTCCCGTGGCCGCGGCCCCGTCGAACGCCCACCCGGCCAACGTGAAGGTCTGTGGCACCGACCCGCCAGGAGTGTCGACGTTCATCCGCGGAAAGGCCACCGTCACGCTGCGTGTCGTCCTCGCGGTGTAGGTGCTCGTGATCGTGCTCCTGGCGCACACGGTAAAGGTGAGTGGCCCGGGCGCCGGCGACAGCGTGATGGCATAGCCGCTGTTGGTGTAGCTGGCGTCGAGCCCGAAGTACGCCCGCACATCCGGGCGAGCGAGGTTCGTCTCGCCATTACCGAGGAGCGTGCCGCCACAGGTAGAGCCTGTGAAGACCGCCACCAGGTCGATGCCCGTTCCGTTCCCGCTTCCGACTCCCGGATCGAGCGCCCAGCCGAAGACGGTGAACGGCGTCGCGACGACCGAACCCACGGCAGGGCCGTCGACGCCAAGGGCCGTCGCTGGGCCCCCCAGCCGCTCGACTGCCCCGATTTCGCACGCGCTGCCCTGCGGGCGCGCGACGCCCCTCTGGTCGATCGCTGTCGGACAGGTGGCGGCGTCGATGACCGGACTGCCGATCTGTGGCTCATGCGTTTGAGCGAAGCCGCCATTGTTGGCCAGCGCGCCGAGCAGGGGATTGGAGACGATCACGTTGGCCGCGCACCGTGGATTGCTTGCGTGGGGAGTGCCGGAGATGTCTGGGTACTGAAGGGCTCCGCCGCCATTCACAAGCTCGGCCGAGCACTGCTGCATGATGCTGCCCCCGAACGCCAGGGCCGTATTGCTTGCGACCATCGTATTGGTCAGGACGCCGTTCGCCGAGCTTTGAATGCCGCCTCCGGTGAAGTCAGCCTGGTTGGCGACGATCGTCGAGTGGACCAGCTGAAACGGCTGCGCGTTCCCATAAATGACCAGGCCCCCGCCGCTTGCATTCGAGTCGCCACCTCTCGCGCGATTCCCGCTGATCGTCGTGTTGGTGATGGTGACCGAACCATTCTGGATGAGCGAGATCCCGCCTCCGGCGCCGCCACCGTTGGTTGAGACCTGGCCGCGAGCGACGTTGTTCGCAAACGTGCTGTTTCGGATGACGACGTGACCCTGGTCGCCCGCCAACCCGCCGCCGAAGCCGCGCGTGCCGACGAAGTCGATCACGCCGCTGTCCACGACTTGATTGCCGACGACGTTGACCGTGTCGAGGGTGAAGGTCTCGTTCTTCTCCGGGTACAGATAGAAGTAGATCGCGCCTCCTTGGCTGAGGGCGGAGTTCCCGCTGAAGGTGCTGGCCGTGATGACGACCTGACCGTTCGAGCCTGTCGGACTGGCGCCGTCCACGTGAATCGCGCCACCGAAGCCACCTCCGGTCGAGGAGTTCGAGGTGAAGGCGCTGCTGGTGATACTGATCGTGCTCGACCGGCCGTGAACGGCACCGCCCGCGTCATTGCTCGCTGTGTTGCCCACGAAGGTGCAGTTGGCGATGTTCAGGAACGCCAGGCGTGTGAACACGGCGCCGCCGCCGTAATCGAAGGGATAGAACGGCGGCGTCGTGGGGCTCGTCAGTGCTGAGACGTTGCTCGTGAACGTCACGTTGTTCAGGTTGAGCGCCATGGTCGGGCTCGGCACGTGCTGGACGTCCCGGTCGCTTCGAATGGCGCCGCCGCTCGCCGCGTCGGCGGCACCCGACGCGCGTCCCCCGGTGAGCGTGATGTTGCTGATGTTCAGCACGCCCGAGAGGTGAAAGATATGGCGGGTGCGCCCGCCCGCGTTCAAGGTGATGACGCCGCCACCGTCGATCGTGTACGTCAGGTTGGGGTTCGGCGCGTAGAAGAACCGCTTTTCGGTCGTGAGGTCGATCGTGGCCGCGCCGCCGCAATTGAAGGTGATCGTGCCTCCGGCGGGAAGCACGGTCGCGACGGCGGCATTCAGGGCCGCTTCACTGCAGCTGCCCGCAGTACCTGTACCGACGATGGCATCGGCCGCCGAACCCGTTCCTGCAGTGGCCACGGTGAGCGCCGCGACACACACCACGACTGCGAAAGGCTTGCGCGACATGGGATCCTTACTACCGGGGGGACTTCCATTATCGCTCAACAACCCGCCGCGTGGTTGGTGATTGGGAGGCGGTCGCCACCGCGTGCGCGGTGCTTTACAGGCTTGCTCGGTACTCCGCAAACGAGGCAAGCGCGCGATCGCGCTCCGACACGATCGGGTGCGTGACCGGCCACGCGATCGCCAGCTCAGGGTCCGACCACAAGATGCCGCGCTCAGTGACTTTGTTGTATGGGCTGTCCACCTTGTAGATGACGTCCGCCGGCTCGTCGCCGGTTACGCAGAAGCCGTGCGCGAATCCCGCAGGAATCCAGATCAGTCGACCGTTGGCGTCGCTCAATTCTGCGCCGAGATGCTGACCAAACGTCGGTGATGATGGTCGGATGTCGACGACCACGTCCCAGATCCGCCCACGCACGACGCCGACGAGCTTGCCCTGCGCCGGGTCGGTCTGAAAGTGCAGGCCTCGGAGAACGCCTGGGATCGATCGGGAGTGATTGTCCTGGCAGAACCTCACGGGCACGCCGGCCTCTCGGAACCGGTGCTCGTTGAACCGCTCGATGAAGAACCCCCGCTCATCGCGGAAGCAATCGAGCTCGATCATCAATACGCCTGAGAGCCGTTCGGGGATGACGTGCACGGGGCAGGGTCCTTGTCGAGAGAAGCGGAATCGAAGACGCGCGCCGGGCCCCCTCGGGTGCCGAGCCGACCTGGCAGGACTACGACACCTGATGCGGCACTCTGGCGCGCGCGTAGTGTACCCCGTTGTCGGCGACAACTGGCTTGCATTTCGAGAAAAAAGTCTCGCTGGTCGGGCCCTTGAACGCCCCCGCCTCACGCCCTTTCCCAAACTGCACGGTCCGGACTTTCAGCATGGTACGCACTGTCTGAATTCCGTGCGCCGCGTGTAGCCGGTGTATGGTGCGCCTGGTTGACGACGCGGCGGCGAGCTGCGCCGTTTTGAGCGCCGGATCACGAATGTGCGAGGAACCACGAGGCCCGCCGACCGATTGTGATCATCGAAGTGGCGGTCGGCACATGCGTTGCTAGCCTCGGTTCCGGCCATACGTGCCCGCCACCGCTCGGGGCGCTTGCGCGGCGACGCAGGTCTCGGTTCTCAATCTCAGCTCCCGGAGGGTGACGTGCTCCGAAAGACTCGTGCGAGGGTGGTAGTCGCCGGCGTGGTCGGTCTGTTGCTCACCCAGTTGGGAAGTCGGCCCTCTGCTCAGCAAGCCGTGACCGGAGAGCTGAACGTGGTCTGGGGTGACCCCGCTGATGGAGGCGCGCCGCAGCTCGTCGCGTACGTGGCTTCGCCACAAGGCGACAAGACGCGTTTGCGGTTTGGATCGGCGTTCCAACCCTCGTTCGAGGCGCTGACGGCGCTCAGGGGCCAGATCGTCTCCGCCACAGGAGCCGCGGCGCTTGCGCTCGACTCCACCGAGCCGGTCTTCGATGTCGTCGGTCTCGACCGCTCACCCTCGGCTCCCGCCGCGCTCGAGACGGCCGCCATTACGGGCCCGCAACCGTGGGTGACGCTCCGCTGCCGCTTTGGCGACCTGCCATCGGTCGATCGCGCGATCAACACCAGTATCCTGACCGGATCGAGCTATCCCTCGATTGATTTCTACTGGCGTGAGACCTCGTACAACAACATCACGCTGACCGGCAGCGTGGTCACCAACTGGGTGACGCTCCCGCAACCCCGCTCGTACTACATCGGGGCATCGGCAAACCTCTCGGCGCTGGCCACCGACTGTACGGCCGCCTCGGACGCTCAAGTGAACTTCACGGGGTTCGTCGGCATCAACATGCTGTTCAACGATGCGCTCGACTGCTGCCTGTGGGGTGGCGGGATGACCTTGACGCTCGACGGGATGACGAAGGTCTGGCGCACCACGTGGGTCGGGTTGCCCGAGGACAACTACAACGGGCTGTTCGCCGGTCTCGCCCATGAGACCGGCCACGGGTTCGGCTTTCCCCATTCATCGGGACCCTATTCGGCGACCTACGATTCCCGATGGGACATCATGAGCTACGCTTGGATTCGCTTTGACTCGTCCATCGGGATGTACAACCCCCAAGGGACCATCGCGTATCACAAGAATCTCGGCGGCTGGATTCCTGCCGGCCGGCGGTTCGTGCCCGCGTTGAACACGCAGACGACGATCTCGCTCGAACGCCTCGCTTCGCCGATCAACTCGTCAAATTACTTGATGGCCCAGATCCCGATTGGCGGATCAGCAACGCAGTTCTACACGGTCGAGCTCAGAGACCTGGTGGGCCACGACGCGTGGCTGCCGGGCAAGGCGGTGATCCTGCACAGAGTCACGGTAGGGACCAGCTCGCCCGCGCGCGTCGTCGATCCCGACGGCAACGGCAACCCGAACGACGCCGCCGCCATGTGGCTCGCGGGCGAGACGTTCACCGACAGTGCCGCCGGCATCTCGGTGCGCGTCGATTCCATCGGCGCGACGTCGGCGAATGTGACGATCACGCTCGGGACTCCCGTGGGCGACTCCCTCGTCCTCAACTTCGGGAGTGGGAATGGCCTGTGGCGTTACGACGGGGGCTCGTCGTGGGCGCAGATCCATGCGCTCTCACCAGAGTCGGTCGTCGTCGCCAATCTCGACAACAATGGGATCGACGATCTCATCATCGACTTCGGATCCGGCCACGGCGTGTGGGTGCTCAGGAATCGGACGACGTGGTCGCAGCTCCACACGCTCAGCCCGGCTCGAGTCGCCGCGGGTGACCTGGACGGCAATGGGGTCGACGATGTGATCCTCCATTTCGCGGGGGCCGGCCTGTACGTCTGGTACAACAGCACCACCTGGGCGCTGATTCACACGACCGCACCCAGCCTGCTCACGACGGCCAACATCGATGGCACTGCCGGCGACGATCTGATCATCAACTTCCCGGGCCAAGGCGTGTGGGCGTTCAGGAACAATTCGACCTGGTCGCTCATCCACGGCTTCGACGCCACGCTCATCGTCGGTGGAGACTTCGACGCCGCGACTGGCAATGACGATCTGATGCTGATGTTCCCTGGGATCGGCCTCTTTCAGTATGCGAACAACGCCACCTGGTCTCAGGTGCACACGTTCCCGGTCAGCCGTGCCGCGGTCGGCGACCTCGACGGGAATGGACGAGACGACCTCGTCGTGGACTTCGGCTCGGGCGTCGGCGTGTGGTCACTCGTGAACGGGGCGACCTGGAGTCAGATCCACTCGCTCCCGTCGGAAAGTCTGGCCGTCGGTGACTTCACGCCGAACGGACGCGACGACGTTGCGATTGATTTCGGGCAGGCGGCCGGCGGCATCTGGCTCCGGACGGACGCGAACGTGTGGCAGCAGGTCCACTCGCTCAGTCCGACCGACGTGATCTTCGCGGATCTGAATTAACGTGGGGCTCCGCCCCACGCCTCGGCTCGGTCGCGCACGGGGCCCCGTCCGCCCCGTGCCGCGCTTTCTCGATCCCGGGTCCCTCCCCCGGTAGCGGGCGCGCCGTGCGCGCCGCCGTGATGCGCTCCGCAGGCGTCAGAAATCCCGTTGGCCGGCCGCATCACCCTCAACCCTTCCATGTGAGCAGTCGCAGGTAGAGCGCGAGGGTCCGTGGAACGGACTGGCTCTTCAGCCCCAGCCTGGCGGCCCCGACCACGCGACCAAGCGGCGAGGTGCGCGCGCGGTGCAGATCGATGAACGCGCGCACGAGGCCGCGACGCTCGCTCGATGGGCGTGATCGCTCGTGAAGTCGCATGAGCAGGGCCTCGGCCTGCTCGACCGACTCTCGGTGACGCTGCAGACCGGTCCGCCAAAGCTCCCACCAGTTAGTGGCGGCAGGGTTCAGCGTGCGCCAGTAGCCGCGCACGGTGACCGTATTGCCGTCGTGGCGACGGTAGCGGGCCGTGGCCTCGGGCAGGAACGCGATCTCGCCGGTGGCAGCGGCACAGAGGGCGAACCACCAGTCGTGCATGAGCGCCCCCGAGGGAACGGGCGTGCCGAGCGTCAGGAGCGGCCGATTGATGACGCTCGCACAGCCGGTGACGAAGTTCTGATTGAGCAGGGTCGTGAGCGCTGCGTCTCGCTCATGATGGATGTGCTGCAGGCGCATGAACGACTCGTGGACGGGACGTCCCTCGCCATCGATGACCTCGAGATCGCTATGGACGAGGAGCGGCACGTCGGCGCCCACGCGTTGTTCCGTGTCCCTGAGCACCGTCAGGGTCCGCGCGATCTTGTCGGGAAGCCAGATGTCGTCCTGATCAACGAAGTAGGCCGCCGCCGCCCCGCGCGCCAGTGCCATCTCGCAGAGGCGGGAGAAGTTCCCAATCGGGCCGAGGCGCCCGGACCGGTCGCGAACGATCTCGATGCGCCGATCGGCTGCGGCGGCGGCCTCGAGCTGCGCCATCGTCGCATCGGTCGATCCATCGTCGCGCACGAGGAGCGTCCAATCGGCGACGGTCTGGGAGCGGAGGCTGTCGATCTGCGCGGCGAGGAATCGGGCGCCGTTGAAGGTGGCCAGCAGGAGGAATGTCGTCACCGACACCGCACGTCGTTTCGAATTCTACTTGCGGCGGTCACCGTGGAGCGTCATGACGGTCGGGCGCCTGTGCGGAAGGGAGCGACACTTTCCGCGTGACGAAGACCTCGAGGTACTCGCCGTCCAACCCCAACCCCCGGTCGCGGACGACGTAGGTGGTGGTCGGGTATCCGCACCAGCTCCACAGGTAGGCCTCGAAGTCGTCCCCGTAGTCCCAGGTCACGAGCGACCGCCCGTCGCCGATGGGGTTGCCGTGGTATTGCGGCTCGAGTAGATGGACGATCGTCCCCTCACGAAGCTGCGCACGCTGCACGGTGGCACGCTGACCCTTGTGCTTGGGCGCCGTGAAGACATGAGCGCCGCCGTGCTTGACGACGCGCATGATCTCGCGAATGGCCAGGTCTGGCCGAAAGACGTGCTCGAAGACGTCCTGGGTGACGAAGAGATCGAACGTCTCATCGTCGAAGGTGAGATGCTCGAGATCCTCGCACCGAGAGCCGGCGTGGGCGCTCCCGCGCGGCACGCCCTCGAAGAAGAAGGAGCTCGAATAGTTGACGCAGTGCCGTCTGATGAAATCGGTCGCCGGCGACGACTCGTGGATGGCCAGCTGCTCCCATCCGGGAAAGTACTTGTCGAGGGTCAGGTTGATCGCCCTGAATCGTGGGATGGAGCCGCATTGGACGCACAGGTACTGATCACGCAGCCATGGGCCTGTTTCCTCGAAGCGGCTTTGCTCGCGACAGCACGCGCACCAGCCCGCGTTCAGGCGCTTTTCGTGGCTCAGGCCAGCGGGCGGCAGGGTCGGCTGCATCGCGACTCGGTTCCAGCGATTGACTGCACGCCTGAGAAGAGACATCAGAGGGCTGTGGTGAGCGGCCGTTCAGTGCGCCGAGTGGTCCTGCGACGGTCGGCCCGATCCGAGGACCCGGCGGAGCGCCCGCAGCGGTGCCGTGAGTCGCCACGAGTGGCTGTGTTCCATGATGCGGAGTCGTTCCTCGAGCTTCTGGCGTTCGGCGTCGAGCTGGCGCCGCCCGCCTTCGAGCAGCCGCCGCTCGACCTGGAGCGTTTCGAGCGACTCTCGAAGGATCCCGCGCTCGGACTCGAGTGTGGCGATGCACGCGGCCAGGTGGTTCATTCTCGCCGTGACATCCTGGATCTGATCCTGGAGAGCCGCCGCCGACGCGCGCGTCGTCTCCATCTCGGCGCGAGTCGTGTCGACCTCCCGTCGAAGCGCCACGTTCTCATGCTCGGCGGCGTTCTTCGCCTCGGTCAGCTCGGCGGCATACGCGACGTATTGGTTCGCGACGCGCAGCGCTTCCTCGTGTTCGGCCGACCAGGTGAAGCTGCCCCCATCGAGAAGACTCGAAGCGGGCGCCGAGACGAGTCGATCGCCTGCGACGGCGATGAGGTACATCGGCGGGACCGATGCAGGAGAACCCCTGCCGTCTGCGGGGAATCCCACGAGTCCCGCTGTTGAGTCCTCGAGAGGCCAGATGAGGGACCCGGCTTTGACACGCTGTCCCGCCAGCGCGACGTGCGGGAAATGGGCGCGGAGCAGGGCTTCGAACTCCTCACGGGACAATTCGCGCACGTGGAACGGGTTCGTGTACCCGGGCACCTCCGAGTACTCTCGGCGGTCGGGGCTCGAGATGATGAGCAGACCGTCCGGCCGGAGCACGCGCCGGATCTCGCGCATCATCTCGTCGTGGCGATCGTGATGCTCGATCGTCTCGAAGCTCACGACGACATCGATTGATTGGTCGCGCAGCGGGATGGCGGCGCACTGGCCTGCGACAAACGAGCGCCGAGCGCCGCCGTACCGGCGGGTCGCATGCCGGACCGCGTCGAATGCGAGGTCGACGCCCACGACCGACGAAGCCACCTCTGCGAGCAGGTCGCTGCCGTACCCTTCGCCGCACGCGACATCGAGCACCTGCTTGCCGCGACACCACTCCCTCGCGACGGCATATCGGTGCAAGTGCTCGAGCTTGATATTGCCGTCGATCGTCGGGACGTAGCGTTCGCCCGTAAACGCGAGCTCAGGAGGGCGAACGGCTTCGCTCATGGCTGATCCACATCGACCTGCGGGGAATTGTACTTCGGAGCGCACTGCGTGTCAGCGGTCATCTGAAACCGCGGAAATCTGGCCCGACGGCTCTTCGGTCTTGATCTCTCTTGAAGGAACCAACAGAAAGAATGGGCTGTGGACGCTTGTG
>Ga0194132_10003125_pt1 | contig 29943 bp, 33 predicted proteins | sample TA2KigOf80mmetaG_FD_148612 | JGI IMG/M metagenome (GOLD analysis project Ga0194132, IMG submission 148612) | Freshwater microbial communities from Lake Tanganyika, Tanzania - TA2015054 Kigoma Offshore 80m | ecosystem: Environmental > Aquatic > Freshwater > Lake | place: Tanzania: Lake...
CTCCACCACCGCCATCAAGGCCTACCCCGTGGAGGAGCGCTCCGGGCTGATCTGGGTGTGGATGGGCGCGGGGGCGCCGATGGTGCCGGTGGAGGAGGACATTCCGGAGGAGATGCTGCGCGACGACATGCACATGACGGGCTGGCTGCACGTGCGCTACGGCAACTGGCGCTTCGGCGTGGAGAACGCCATCGACGAGGGCCACGCGCGCTACCTGCACCGCGATTCCATCCTCCGCATGTGGCGCCAACGCCATGCGTGGACGGACACGAAGATTCTGGAGACGCCGGACAAGAAATGGATCTACCGCCGGCAGGACTGGTATCAGACCTATGCCGACTATCCCGGCCTCGGGCGCTGGCCGATCAAACGCTGGTGGCGGCCGCCGGAGGGCGAGAAGATCACGCCCATCTCGCGGCGCGTTATCGCGAAGACGCTGTCGGTCATCCCCAAGGGCGCCGCGCGCGGCTCCGCCCGCCTGCCCTGCATCTTCCGGCCGTCGACCTACATGTACCCCTCGACGTTGAGCTATGAGTGGCACGTGCCGGTGGACGCGGAGCATGAGCTCTACGGCCAGTGGGCATGCCGCTTCACGCAGAACCCCATCCAGGTGCTGTTCTTCAAGCTGCGCGTCGCCCTGTGGTATCGCTGGCTGGGCGAGTGGCGCTTCAACAGCCAAGACGGTTCGATGGTCGATAGCATGACGGCCAACATGAAGGCCGAGCGCCTGATGAAGGCGGACGCCTCCGTGACCGCATGGCGCAAGATGGTGGAGCGCCAGGCGCGGGGCCAGGTGGACGAGTGGCGCTCCGTCGGCGTCGAGCACGTGCAGGACGACGAGATGGCGTTCCAGGGCGTCGAGTCGCGCCGCCAGGCCGGGCAGGCCGGCGCCGCCGACGGCTGACGACGCACCGCCGAGGCCACCAGCCGCATCGAACATCCACCGCGCATCGTGAGGTGTCCGCATGGCGTTCGCGCGCCGGTCGTGGAAGTCGCCCCGAGGCCGCCTGCTGCGCGGCGCTGCCGTGGCGGTGGGGGCGCCGCTGCTGGTGCTCGCGTGGTGGCTCGGCTCGCCCTTGTTCCTCGACAAGACGGTCGACGAGGAATTTCACATCGTCGCGAGCGGCGCGCCAGCAGCCGGCGAGCCCCAGCCGGCCAACGACGCGATGGTGGGCGCCACGCCGGTCCTCGCCGGCGTCTTCCGTGACGCCGACAGCTTCCACAAGGGCTCCGGCACCGCCACGGTGTACCGCCTGGCGGACGGCAGCCACCTGCTGCGCCTGGAGGATTTCGACGTCACCAACGGCCCCGACCTCTTCGTCTATCTCAGCGGCCACGCCGACCCGATGTCGAGCAGCGAAGTGACGAACCTCGGCTTCTTCAACCTCGGCGATCTCAAGGGAAACCTCGGCAACCAGAACTACCCAATCCGCGACGACTTGAGCGTGGCCGACTACCGCTCCATCGTTATCTATTGCCGCCAGTTCAGCATCGTGTTCGCCGTCGCGCCGCTGCACCCGTCGGGCGCCTGACGCCGCGGCAAGGCCGTTAGAATACGAATGCCGGCCTTGCGCGCCGGCAATGGGAGGTAGCCATGGCGACGGAGCCACGACGCTTGTGGCGCAGCGACCGCAACAAGATGCTGTTCGGCGTGTGCGGAGGCCTCGGCGAGTATTTCAACGTCGATCCGGTGTTGATACGCGTGATCTTCGTCGTGCTGGCGCTCGCGGGCGCCGGCTCCGGCGTGCTCGCGTACCTCATCCTTGCCATCGTCATGCCGCCGGCCGTGCCCGCCCCACCATCGGGGCCGCCGATGTCGCCGCCTTAGAGCCCGGCGCCGGGCCGGCCCTCCGGCAGCCGAGCATGGCGTCGCCGCGTCGATCAGCACCAGCGGGCCCAGGCCGCCCAGCACCACCAGCAGCGCCACGATGCCGAGTATGAGCGGGTCGCGCGCGTAGCGGAGGAGGCTGGTGCCGCCGCCGAGGTTGTCGAACCCGGCGTTTTTGAACGCCGACACCGCCGTGAACCCCGCGCGCCAGAGCGCCGTGCTGTCGAAGTCCAAGCCGCCCATACGGACGGCCATCGCCAGCGTGCCGATCACTTCCAGCACCAGCGTCATCAACACGATGAACACCACCAAGCCCGACACGGTCTGCCGGTTTGGCATGCCCGACATCTCGCGCAGCTCGAAGCGGTTCCGGAACGAGATCGGCTGGCGCAAGATGATTAGGGTGAACATGGAGGAGGTCATGATGCCGAAGCCGCCGAGCTGGATCAGCGCGAGTATCACGCCCTGGCCGAACGTGCTCCAGTAGGTGCCGGTGTCCACCACGACGAGCCCGGTGACGCACACGGCCGAGGTCGCGGTGAACAGCGCCGTGACTGGGCTGAAGGGCTGACCCGGCTGCCGCGCCTCGGGCAACATGAGTAGCGCCGTGTCAATGGCGATGAGCACGAGGAAGCCGAGGATGACGGCCGACACGCCGATGCCGCGCGGCCCGCGGGTCAGCTGCCGGCCCGTGCTGATGACCTTCGCCAGCGGCCGGTAGAGCAGGTGCGTGCGTACGAGACGGTCTCCGGCAGAACGCGCCCATCACCTCGGGGCCGTTCGTCCGGCTTCTCGGGGGCGGGGGCCGGCGGCAACTGCTGCTCCAACCGTTCGTTTCCAGGCCACTGCTGGTGAGCAAGGCGTGGCGTCTCGTGCGTGCACGCCGAAGGCCCAGGGGCTTATAGGCCCACCGGCAATCGGGCGGGAAACCCTCCCACATCGGCTTGCGATGTGCTATTTAATGCGTCAGCGCCGCGCTTGATGGCCCCGCACCCACGCCCCCGCGAGGAATCATGGCGAATAGCAACGTGACGGAGACGAGCTCCGCGACCCTTCCATCGCGACGGCCCGCCAGCAAGATGAGAGACGCCGCCGCCCGCATGCTCGCCACGGCCGGCATCCAGATCAACGGCCCGAACCCATGGGACATTCAGGTCCACGACGAACGCGTTTACGCCCGGACTTTTTCACAGGGCACGCTGGGCTTCGGCGAGGCCTACATGGACGGATGGTGGGACTGCGAGCAGCTGGACGAGTTCGTCGCCCGCATGATGACCACCAAGGCCCACTACCGCCTCCCCCGTAACCTCAACACCATCCTCCTCTACCTCCTCGCCCGCTGGACCAACCGGCAAAGCAAGCGCCGCGCCTGGATGGCCGCCGACGTTCACTACGACCTCGGCAACGACCTGTTCGCCGCCACCTTCGACAGCCGCCTCACCGGCTCGTGCGGCTACTGGGCAAGGGCCGCCACGCTCGACGAGGCGCAGGACGCCAAGCTCGACCTCATCTGCCGCAAGATCGGCCTGCGGCCGGGCCAGCACGTGCTGGACATCGGCTGCGGCTGGGGCGCGTTCATGGGCTTCGCCGCCGAGCGTACCGGCGCGCGCTGCTCGGGCGTCACCGTGTCCAAGGAACAGGTCGCGTACATCGGCAAGCGTTACAAGGGCATGCCCATCGCCGCCGAGCTCAAGGACTACCGCGACATCACCGGCACCTACGACCATGTCGTTTCGATGGGCATGTTCGAGCACGTCGGCTACAAGAACTATCGCACCTACTTCCAGACCGCCCACCGCGCCCTGAAGGACGACGGTCTTTTCCTGCTGCACACCATCGGCGGCAACACCACCACCAACGTCATCGACCCGTGGATGGACAAATACATCTTTCCAAACGGCGTGCTGCCGTCCATCCAGCAGGTCGGTGCCGCCATCGAGGGCCTCTTCACCGTCGAGGACTGGCACAACTTCGGCGCCGATTACGACAAGACGCTCATGGCGTGGTTCCGCAAGTTCGACGGCAACTGGCCGTCGCTCACGGGCAAGTACGACGAGCGCTTCTACCGCATGTGGAAGTATTACCTGCTGGCGTGCGCCGGCGGCTTTCGCGCCCGCCACATCCAGCTCTGGCAGATCGTCCTCGCCAAGAAGGGCGTGCCGGGCGGCTACGCCAGCGTCCGCTGATTACCGCGTCCGGCTGATCCGGCCCAGGGCCCGCGTTCCTTTCGCCGGCCCCGTGCGTGTCGACGCATCGACCGCCGGCGGACCGACGCCTGGCGACCGCCCTACCGTCCCTTCGGACGAATGACACTCGCGCACCCTGAACAGGTGCACCGCCGCGACACGGAACTGCCTGCCGGTCGGTGCCTTGCCTCGGAACACGCCACGGTGCGTGCCGCGCTCGCTGGTGCGTACCGTGACCAGGTCGCCGTCGGCCGCGATGGCGTCGAAGGTCGTGTGCAGGTCGGGGAAGGCATCGTGGAGGTCGGGCAGCGCGGAGCGCAGCCAGCGGAAGGCATCGAGCATGGTATCGGGCCCACGGTTGCCGGTGGGCGAGGTGTGGTCGACGAAAATCTCGTCAACGAACTGGCTCGCGGCTTCGCCACGGCCCTGGCCGAAAACGGCGCCCCAATAGCTTTGCACGACGCTCTTGCTCGATGGCATGCGGCACGCCTCCAACCTCGTCTCGCGGGGAGTGTGTCGCACGCGCCCGCGAGCGTCAGTGGGTGGCGCGAGGGGCTCCGGCGGTAGCCGGAGCCCCTCAACCGTTGCTCGCGATCCCGGCGCGACGGAGACGGCTCTAGCGCGCCGCCTGCGCGCCCTGCTGCTGACGGTTCAGCCCCGCCCGCGCGCCGAACTGGCCGGGCTGGCTGCCATCCACTGTCTCGTTGGTGCCGTCCCACGCGGCAATGCGGTCGATCTCCGCCATCTCCTCGGGGGTGATCTTCCAGCCGGCCGAGGCAATGTTGGCGTCGATCTGCGCGGCGCTGCTCGTGCCGGCGATGACGCTGGGAATGGCCTTGTGCGCCAGCAGCCAGCTCACGGCCAGCTCCAGCACGGTGTGGCCACGCTCCTTGCAGTAGGCCTCCAGCTTCGCCAGCACCGCCTCGTTGCCGGCGTTGCGCGCCTTGGCGATGATGCCGCTGCCCTCCGCGCCCCGCGAGCCGGGCGGCGGCGGCTGTCCGGGCTGGTACTTGCCGGTGAGGAAGCCGCCCGCCAGCGGGAAGTACGGCAGGAAGCCGATGTTGAAGCGCTCGCAGTAGGGCAGGATTTCCAGCTCCACGTGGCGGCGCAGGACGTTGTAGTGGTTCTGCGACGACACCATCTTCGGCCAGCCGTTCTTCTCGGCGATGGCGTTGGAAACGGCGTGCCGCCACGCGGCGTAGTTGCACTCGCCGGTCCACCGCACCTTGCCCGCCTGCACGAGCTTGGCGAGGGCCTCCATGATCGGCTCCTCGGGAACGGCCGGGTCGGGCTGGTGGATCTGATAGAGGTCGATGTGGTCGGTCCGCAGCTTCCGGAGGCTCTCATCCGCCTGGGCAAGGATGTGGTCTTGTACGCTGACGCCCTCCTTGCGGTTGCGGACGACGAACTTGGTGGCGATCAGCATCTTGTCGCGCTTGCCCTGCAGCGCGTTCCCGATGAACACCTCGCTCTGCCCTTCGCCGTAGCCGATGGCGGTGTCGAGGAAGTTGATGCCCTTCTCGATGGCATGATTCAGGCTCGCGACCGTCTGCTCCTGCGTGAGGCGCGGTGGGCCATAGACGTTGCCGCCAAGGCCAACCACCGAAACCTTCAGGTCGGAGCTACCCAGCTGCCGGTATTGCATCGCGCCTCCTTGTCCACGGGCGAATCGTTGTGGCCGAACGATACCACCTTCAGGGCGATTGGTCACACGCCGCACCCTCTTCCGCCCCATGCATGACAGGAAATCGTTGTGCGGCGGGCAACTGTCCATTAGGCTAGTGCGACGGTCCACGGCTTCCGCGACACTACCGACATTCCATGCGCCGCGCCCCCGCGGGCGCGGCGCTTCTTGACAACGGCACCGGGAGGTCAGGATATGGTTGACGGGGCTGGATGGGGGGAGCGGGCATGACGAGCGACATCACGATCTCCGCCGAAGGGCTCCAGCGCCGTTTCGGCGCGGTGCGTGCGGTCGACGATGTGAGCCTGGCGGTGCGCCAGGGCGAGATATATGGCTTCCTGGGGCCGAACGGCGCCGGCAAATCGACTTGCGTGCGCATGCTCACGACCCTGCTGAAGCCGACGGGCGGCCGCGCCACGGTCGCGGGCTTCGACGTGGCGACGCAGTCCAACGAGGTGCGGCTGCGGATCGGCGCCGCGCTGCAGGAGGCCGCCCTCGATCCCAAACAGACCGGCCGCGAGCTGCTGCGGCTCCAGGGGCGGCTTTACGGCCTCTCCGCCGACCTCGTGAAGCGACGCATCGCCGACCTCTCCACGTTAGTGGACATCGGCGACGCCATGGACCGCCTCATCGGAACGTATTCCAGCGGCATGAAGCGACGGCTGGACCTGGCCGCCTCGCTCGTCCACAACCCCGAAGTGCTCTTTCTCGACGAACCCACCACCGGGTTGGACCCCATCAGCCGGGCGAAGGTGTGGAGAGAGGTGCGGCGCATCAACCGGGACATGAGCGTTACCATCTTCCTGACCACCCAATACTTGGAGGAAGCCGACGCGCTGGCCGACTGTGTCGGCATCATCAACGCGGGCAAGATCGCGGCCGAGGGCACACCGATGGAGCTGAAGCGCTCGATCGGCAACGACCTCATCATCGCTCGCGTGGAAGGCGACGCGGAGAAGGCCGCCACCGCCGTCCGCGAGATGCGGATGGTGGAAAAGGTGGAGACGCACGGCGGCGAGCTGACCATTAGCGCCAGCAACGGCACCGCGCTCATCAGCAACGTGGCGCTGGCCTTGAACGCCTCCGGCGTGAGCGTGCGCGAGCTGACGGTGCGGACGCCCACCCTCGACGACGTGTTCCTGCGGGTGACGGGCGCTCGGCTCGAAGACGAAGCGACGCGCGGCGAGGCCAAGGACGATGGCAAGCTGGCCGCCGCTGGACAGCGCCACAAGGGGAACCGGAAGTGACGACGATGACCATGCCCACCACTCGGACCTTGGGCCGCAATGCCGGCTTCCTCGCCAACGTGCGCGCCGTGGCGATACGCGCGCTGCGCTCGCTGCCGCGCGACGTCGAGGGCACCATCCCCGCGCTCGTCATCCCGGTGTTCTTCTTCATCGTGAACGTCGGCGCGCTGCAAGACTTCGCCCAGAACATACCCGGCCTCGACTACAAGGCATTCCAGCTGCCGGTCGCCATCGTGTTCGCGGTGACCGGCGTGTCGCGCGCCATCACGCTCGTGACCGACATCCAGACCGGCTACTTCGACCGTCTTTCGCTCACGCCGGTCAACCGCCTGGCCCTGCTCCTTGGGCTCATGGTGGCCGATTTCGCGATGGTCGTCGTGCTGACCATTCCGGTGCTCATCCTCGGCTTCGCGGTCGGCGTCCGGTTCGAGGCGGGCGTGGCGGGCGTGCTGGTCTTCATCCTCACGGCGGGCATCTGGGGCCTGGTCTACACCGGCTTCCCCTACGCCATCGCGCTCAAGACCGGCAGCCCCGCGGCGGTGAACTCCAGCTTCTTGCTCTTCTTCCCCTTCACCTTCCTCACCACGCTTTTCTTGCCGAAGGAGGCGCTCACCGGCTGGCTCTCGACCGTTGCTAGCTTCAACCCGGTAACCTACCTGCTGGAAGGCTTGCGCTCGCTGGTCAGCATCGGCTGGGACGGCGCCGCGCTCGCCAAGTGCTACGCGGCCATCGCGGCGGTTGGCGTGCCCAGCATCGGACTGGCGCTGTGGGCGCTGCGCGGCCGCGTGACACGGGCCTAGCAGGCCGCCGAGGCGCTTGCCGGCGTTCGCCGTGCCCGCGCCGCGAACGGCGTGCTACTGCCAGCGTGGGGCCCGCGAGCCGCTCGTCCAACATGGAAGGGCGCGAACCCGCGCACTCGCGCGGACTAGATGGAAGACAGGGCAGGGGACGACGGCCGGTCAGCGCCGGTAGGCGAGCAACGACAGGACGGCCTCGTGGAGCGTTCCATTCGACGTGATGGCGCTGTCGCCGTGAATGCTGGGGCCGCCACGCAGGTCGGAGAAGCGCCCGCCGGCCTCCTCGACGATGGGTTTCAGCGGCGCGTTGTCCCACACGTGCATGCGCACGTCGGCCATCACGTCGATCCTGCCCGTCGCGACGAGGTAGTGCCCGTAGCAATCCGACCAGCCACGGCTGCTCCCCGTCGCCCCGATGATGCGACGGTATGCGTCGTCGAGGCCGGCTTCGTGGAACAGGCGCGGCGATGTGCAGGAAAACATCGCCTCCGCGAGCGAGGAGGTGGCGGACACTCGTGCCGGCCGGGCGCTGGGCACTTGTGATCCCTTTAGGCCGAGCGGCAGGCGCGCGGCGTGCCACGCTCCCATGCCCTTCGCCGCGAAGACGATTTCGCGCAACGCAGGGAAGGCGATGACGCCCGCCACGGCCTCCGCGCCGCGCTCGATGCCAATCATCGTCCCGTAGAGCGGGACACCCCGGACGAAGGCCTGCGTGCCGTCGATCGGATCGAGGTACCAGGTATATCCCGATGTGCCCTCTTTCGAGCCGAACTCCTCGCCGACGATGGCGTCGTCCGGCGCGGCGACGGCGAGCCGCTTCCGCAGCAGCTGTTCGGCGCCGCGGTCGGCCATGGTGACCGGCGACCCGTCGGCCTTTTGCTCGACCGCCACCTCCACCTGGAAGTAGGGAAGGGTCGAGTCTCCGGCTTCGAGGGCAAGCGTGATGGCGAGGTCGAGGCGCTCGCGGAGTTCGCTGGGCATGGTGGTCCTATCGGTTGCAAACATGATACCCGACACGCGCGGCGTCAGCGCTGGAGAGCGAAGGCAAGCATCCCGGCCAGCACTAGCGCGGCGACGAAGACCGGCGCGGTGCGGCGCAGCACGGCGCCCTCCTGGCCGACGGTGCCGACGGTCGCGCTGCCCGCGACGATGTTTTGCGGCGACACGGTGTTGCCGATGGCCGCGCCGACGGTTTGCCCCGAGAGCGCCTGGGTGGGCGAATTGCCCAGCTCGCGCGCGACACCCGTTTGGAACTCGGAGAAGAGGACATTCGATGCGGTGGCGGAGCCGGTGATGAAGCTGCTGAGGGCGCCGAGGGCGGGGACGAGCAAGGGCCAGGCCGATTGCGCGGCCGAGGCCGACGCCACCGCCATCGTCTCGGTCATGCCGGCGACGACGAGCGTGCGCGCGAGCGTGAGCATGACCAGCAACGTGACCGCAACCGCGACGATGCGCTTGCCCGCCAGGAGCATCGCGCCGGCCGCGGCCCGCCCTCCCGTCCGCTGCGCCAAGGCGCCGGCCAGGAAGGCGATGAATAGCATGGTGCCGGGGTGGTACAGCGGCTCAACCGTCCCGCCGAACTCCCCGGCGAACGCCCACCGGACTTCGACGCTCCGCAGCGCGTCACGCAGGGGCGGGGCCAGTCGCGTGACGAGGATGAGCCCGATGAGCGCCAGATAGGGCGCCGCGGCGACCAGCAGCCGGCCGCCGCCCCTCGCCGACCTCGCTCGCCTGCCCTGCGCGAAGGCGAGGATCGCCGTGAACGCGGCGCCTCCGACGAGGGCTCCGCCCATGGTCGGCAATTCGGGTCCCAGCGCCGCCGCCAGCACCGCATGGGGGATCGAGAAGGCCATCCAGGCTAATGCGCTCCACCGCGCCATCGCCCAGCCGCCAAGGCTTCCGCCCGAGGCTCGGCCTCCGCTTCATGCCCACGAGCCGAGCACGGCCACGAACACCGCGCCGATCGGCGCGGCGTAGAGAACGACGCCGCGCGCGATCGCCAACGGGTCGACGGAGGCGAGAGCGCACTGCACGAGCACCGGAGTGCCCACGGCGCCGAATGTCACCCCAATCGCGTGGCCCACCAGCACCATCGCCAGCGCTTGCACGGGCGGGAAGCCCAGGCTCGCCAGCAACGGCGCCGTCAGCGCCAGCGGCGTGCCAAAGCCTGCGGAGCCCTCGGCGAACAGCGCGAAGAACCACCCTATGGCGAGCGCCGCCAGCACCGGAGTGCCGCCAGCCCGACGAGCCACTGTTGCAGCGTTTCGATTGCCTCGGTGCGGAACTGCAAGTTGTAGATGCAGAGCGCGGGGAAGATGATCCACAGAATCGTCACTGGCGCGAAGGACGATTCGGCGAGCACACCGGTAGCGGCGGTGCCGAAGGGCCGTCCGATGAAGTCGTAGCCCAGCCATGCGATGAGGACGGCCAGCAACAGGGCCGCAGCCCCGGCCCGCGACGCGGTCCACCGGAAGCCCAGCATGAGAATGGCGATGGCCGCGATGGGGGAGGCCGCGATGAAAAAGTTGTTCAAAAAGGGCGTAGCGCTCGGTGGAATCGTGGGCGGTCGGCCAGCGCAGCCTACCAAAAACGGGCCGACAACGCCTGGCTCAGGCCCGTGCTATCCTGCGTCGCCATGACCACCTCCAAGGCATTCCCGAAGGCATGGTTCAAGCGTGACGACGACGACGACCGCCGCTTCTATGCCCAAGCGCGGCTGGTGGTGCACATCGACGATCTCGCCGTGGACACCGTCAGGGCCTACCTCGGCGAGGTGTTGCCACCCGGCGGAGCGGTCCTCGACCTCATGAGCAGCTGGCGGTCGCACCTACCGGATGGCGTGCTTGGGGAAGTGGTGGGCCTTGGCATGAACGAGGTCGAGCTGCGCGAGAACCCGCAACTCACCGGCCGTGTCGTGCACGACATCAACCGCGACCCAAGCCTGCCCTTCCCCGACGGACGCTTCGATGCCGCCGTGGTCACCGTTTCGGTGCAGTACCTGACGAAGCCGGTGGAGGTATTCGCCGACGTGCGGCGGGTGCTGAAGCCGGGCGCGCTGTTCCATGTGATCTTCTCCAACCGCATGTTCCCCACCAAGGCCGTCGCCATCTGGAAGGCGCTGGGCCCGGAGCAACGGGCCCGCCTCATCGCCAGCTATTTCGAGCACGCCGGCGGCTGGTCGGTGCCCGAGACGGCCGACCTCACGCACCCCAACGACCGGGGCCAGCACGGAGACCCCGTGTTCATCGTGCGCGCCGCGAAGGAAGGCCCATGGCAGGCAGGGAACGCCGCGCGTTAACCGTCACGCGGTTGTGCCGCGGCCGCCGCCGCGCATAGAATCGCGACGCGAACAACACCACCCTAGGAGGCGCGGCGTGACCCCCCCGGCACCGACGGCCGACCCGAACCGAGTCATTCTCACCGGCGAGAACCCGTTCATCAACCTCAGCACCGCCTCGGACGGGCCGGCGACGACCAACGCCAGCTTCTGGCGCATCATCTTCAGCGGCGGGGGACCGGGCCACGTGCTGTTTCTCCGCAGCGAGCTCACCGACAACCGGATACGCATTTACTCCGACAACATCGCCATGACGCGGTGGCTCCAGAGCACCGTCCAAGGGATGCTGAACAAGGACTACGGCGACACCTCGATCCCCGTGATCGACGCCGAGTTCGAGAAGGAGGGCGACATGCGCTCCTTCTGGACCGAGCGCGTGCTGACCGGCGAGGACGAGGTCGTCCTCACGTGGTATCACATCGGTGAGCCGCTGCTGTTGCACACGCAACCGAACCAAACGCCCGGCAGGCCCTATGGCGTCTCGACGGTGCTGGTGCCGGCGCTCGGCGCGCGCCTCACCATCAACGGCGAGCATGCCGCGGGCACGCCGCACCCACGCGACCGCGAGGGGCGGCCGTTCAGCACGAGCGCCCTGGCGTTTTCGGAGTCGTGGACGGAGCCCTTCAAGAAGTAGCGCGGCGAGGCTCGTACGCACGACGCGATCGTTGTCTATTTCATCGTCAGTGTCATCGGCGAAACGGGCTAGCCGTTCCCGCTGGTGTCGCAAGGCATGCTTTTCGCGGCTGGACACGGTCTCGTCGCGGGGCGCGTCGGCTATGCGCTGCTCGTGCTGGCCGCCAATTTCTTGGGCAGCCTCGTGGGGGCCGCGGCCATCCATGGCGTGTCCCGCCGGTTGGGGTCGGCCTGGCTGACGCGCATCGTGCGGCTGCTCGCGCCGTCGCGCCAGGAGGTCAAGCTCGGCCGCCTGAACGCCGCGCACCTGAGCGCGGTCCGCATAGCCGTGGCGCGCGTGACGCCCGGCCTGCTCATGCCGTCGTCCGTCGTCGCGGGCGCCGCGAACGTGGACCTGTGGCGCTTCGCGGCGGGTGTCGTGCTGGGCGAGGCGCTCTGGTCCACCCCGTTCGTCACATTGGGTGCCGCCTCGCACCTGCTGCCGTTCGACGTGCAACCCGCCCTGGACTATCTGCCTTGGTTCGCCGGCGGGGCGGCCGCGCTCGCCATCGGCTATTGGACGGCGCGCCTCCTGGCGGACCGCAAGCGCGCACCCGCGGCGGCGCCAGCCCCCCAAGGAGGACGGTGGATGAAAATGACACTCGCGTTCGCCGTGGCCTCGCTCCTGGCGGTGTTGCTCGCCGCCTGCGGCAGCCTGCACCCGGCCTCGCCATCGGGCCGCGTGCCGTTCAACGTGGCCGCCGTGCTCGGCGTCGGCGAGTCGGCCATGATCGAGGATGGGTTCACGATCTCGTTCGTGGGCGTCGTGCAGGACTCGCGCTGCCCCAGCGACGTCGTGTGCGTGCGCGCCGGAGACGCGACCGCGCGCGTGCGGTGGGGCACCGCCGAGGGCCGCGATGGGCCTGCTGGCGAAGTGGATATCCTGCTGGGAGTGGACGGCCTCGGCTCCGCGCACGTCGACGGCCACCTGATTGGCGAGCGCGAGCTGCGGCCGTATCCGAAGGCCTCGCAGCCGACGCGACCGGGCGACTACACCGCGACGTTCTATGTCGCCAGGCGCTAGCACGCCATCGACGCCCATCGGCGCGATGTCGGCGTCGGCGCATGCCGCGCGCTGCCCGCTGGCCCGTCGGCAGTTGCGTGCCATCGGCGCGGTGGGTAACCTCGTGCCACGGGACCCCAACCATGGCGAACGCCGCCACCGCCGACCCCCATGCCGCGAGAGCGTGGGACGTGCATGCGCGATAGGCAACGCTTGACGCAACCCCGATTCACCATCGTCACCACGCCGCGCCAGCTGGCCGAGGCCGTCGAGGCGCTGCGGCGAGTGCCCATCGTCGCGCTGGACACGGAAGGCAACAGCCGGCACCACTATCCCGACCGGGTGAGCCTGGTGCAGGCAGCCGCGGGCGAGGAAGTCTTCGTCATCGACCCGCTGGCCGTCACCGACTTGCGGCCGCTGGGCCAGGCGCTGGCCGACTCCCATGTGCAGAAGGTGCTGCACGGCGCCGACTACGACCTCCGCGGGCTGAATCGAGAATGGGGGCTGGTGTGCGAGAACCTGTACGACACGAACATCGCCGCGCGGTTCGCCGGTCTGGAGCGGGTAGGGCTGGCCGCGCTGCTGGAAGACGTCATGCAGGTGCGTATCCCCAAGGAGGAGAAGATTCAGCGCACCGACTGGTCGCGCCGCCCCTTGAGCGATGCGGAGCTGATCTACGCATCCGAGGACGTCGTTCACCTCGTCGCCCTGCGCGATGCGCTGGACGCGCGCGTGCGGGCGCTTGGCCGACAGGAATGGGTGGCCGAGGAGTGCGAGCGTTTGACCGAGGTGCGCTATGCCGCTCCCGACGCGGAGTGGGCGTTCCTTGGCGTGAAGGACAGCCGGCGGCTGGACGCCCGCGGGCTGGCGGTGCTCAAATCGCTTCACGCCATGCGCGATGCCGAAGCGCGGCGCCGCGACCGACCTCCGGAGTTCGTATTGCCTGGATCAGCCTTGCTGCACATCGCGCGGTACCCAAACGCCGATCTCGCCACGACGCCGGAGCTGTCGCCGGGCGCGCTGCGACGGTACGAGGAGAGCATCCGGCGAGCGGTGCGCGAGGGGGTGGCGGCCGAGCCGATCGTCCGGCAGCTGCAAGCGAGCCGCGTTAGGCCTGCGCCCGACGAGCTGGAACGCCATAGGAGGCTCAAGGAATGGCGTGCCAGCCTCGGCAGGGAGCTGTCCCTGGACCCATCGCTGCTGTGGCCGATGCGCTCGCTGGAGCGCCTGGCCCGCGAGCCGGGCGCCTTGGAATCCGAGCTCGATTCGCCCGACGTGCGCCGCTGGCAGCGGAGCGTCTTCGGCGAGCGGTTGCGCGCGGCGGTGGCAGGCCTGTAAGCGCCCCGGCGCCGGTTCCATGCGCGCCCCAACCATCCTTGCGTGCCTGCACGCATCACGCGACGCGCCGCCGGTGCGACACTGCCGGCAGAGCCTCGCGCGGCAGCGTCGTGCGCGGCACCTTCGGCGGAGGCAGCGCATGGCCCTTGCCCACCTACCTCACGAGCCTCGACCGCGCGGCCGCGGCGAGCCTTCGTTCAGCGAGCGGTTCGAGCGCCTGCTCTCGAACGTCGCCGCGGCCGTCGTCGCGCCCGAGCGGACGATACGCCTCGCCCTCCTCGGGCTGTTCGCCGAGGGCCACGTCCTGGTCGAGGACCGGCCCGGCGTGGGCAAGACGATGCTCGCCAAGGCGGTCGCGGAGTCTATCGACGGGCTGTTCCGGCGCGTGCAGTTCAGGCCGGACCTGCTGCCATTCGACATCACCGGCGCCAGCATCTTCAGCCCGCAGTCGGGCAAGTTCGAGTTCGTGCCGGGGCCGATCTTCTGCAACGTCTTGCTGGCCGACGAGCTGAACCGCACCAACCCGCGGACACAAGCGGCGATGCTGGAGGCGATGACCGAATACCAGGTGACGGCCGACAGCCATACGTATCCATTGCCACGGCCGTTCATGGTCATCGCGACCCAGAATACCTTGGACTCCAGCGGGACGTTCCCGCTGCCGGACACCGAGCTCGACCGTTTTCTCGTGCGGGTCTCGATTGGCCTGCCTTCCGCCGAGGATGAGTTGGAGATACTGCGGCGGTCGGAGCACGGCCAACCCCGCGTCGAGCCCGTGCTGCGCGTGGACGAGGTGCTCGACATGCAGTCCTTCGTGCGGGCCGTGCATGTCGTCGCGCCGGTGAAGGAATACATCGTGCGCCTGGCCGCCTCCGTGCGAGCCAACGCCGCGGTCCGGGGCGGCATGAGCCCCCGTGGCACAGTGCTGCTCATGCGCGCGGCGCAGGGATGGGCGGCATTCGCCCTGCGCGTGCGCGCGGCGCGCTAGCGCCGGCCTCCTTGCCCCACTCCTGTTGGGGCTGCTTCGCCGGCGGCCGGGCCGCACCCATGGAGGCCGGACGCCGCTGGTTTGCCCGTTGCCGCATCGGTCGGCTATCCTCGGTGCATGGGCCGCCCTTGGCCCGTCTTCCCTATTCGAGATGCTCACCATGCATGAAGGTATCCGGTCGCAGATAGAGGATGCCCTCCGCAACACCGGGACCGATTACGTGGAGGTCCGGGTGGAGGAGGCCGAGTCCAGCCATGTGCGGTTTCGCGGCAGCGACTTGGAGGAGATTGGGCGTTCCAGCGGCATGGGTGGCAGCGTGCGGGCGCTCGCCGGCGGCGGCTGGGGCTTCATATCGTTCAACGATCTGGATGGCTTGCGCGACAAGGTGAAACTAGCGGTGCAGCAGGCCAGGATCGTGGGTGGCGAGCCGGTCGTCATGGCGCCCGTGCCACCCGTGATCGACGTCGTGCCGCCCCGTGTCGGATCGAGGAATCCCGCCGAGGTGCCGCTGGCGCGCAAGAAGGCCGTCCTTGAGCAGTACGCTCGGATCATGCAAGGCGTCGAGGGCGTGCAGAGCTCGTCGGTGAACTACGGCGACGGCCGCCGGCGCGTCATCTTCGCCTCGTCGGAAGGCTCGTACATCGACCAGGAGCGCCTGGACGTGTCGATGCGCTTGTCGGCGATGGCGCGGAATGGCGGCGAGGTGCAGCAGGCCGGCGAGAGCCTCGGTAGCCTCGGCGACTTCGGGTTCGTCGAGAGCCTGCACGAGCAAGCCCGCGAGGTGGCTGAGAAGGCGGTGTTGCTGTTGAAGGCGCCGCAGGTCAAGGGCGGCGAATATACCGTGATCCTCGACCCGATACTGGCCGGAGTCTTCATCCACGAAGCCTTCGGCCACCTGTCGGAAGCGGACCACATCTACGCCGAGCCGCGTCTGCAAGAGCTGATGGTGCTGGGGCGCAAGTTCGGCGGCCCGCACCTCAACGTCGTGGACGGCGCCGCCGTGCCCGCGCTGCGCGGGTCGTTCAATTACGACGACGAGGGGGTGGCCGGCACCCGCACCGACCTCATCCGCGAGGGGGTGCTGGTGGGCCGGCTGCACTCGCGCGAGACGGCGGGCAAGCTGGGCGAGCGGCCCACCGGCAACGCGCGCGCCATCAGCTATCGGTTCCCGCCCATCGTCCGCATGACCAACACGTTCATCGTGCCGGCCACCAACGAGCCGCGTGACCTGTTCGACGGCGTGAAAGAGGGCGTGTACGTCAAGAACTGGTACGGCGGCATGACCAGCATGGAAATGTTCACCTTTTCCGCCGGCGAGGCGCACATGATCCGCGATGGCAAGGTCGCGGAGCTGTGCCGCCCGGTGATGCTGTCCGGCAATTTGTTCACGACGCTGCACAACCTCGACATGGTCGCCAATGACCTCGACATGAACCAGGGGGGCGGCTGCGGCAAGAACGGGCAGAGCCCCATGCCGGTGTCGAATGGGAGCCCTCACATCCGCATCCGAAAGACGCTGATTGGAGGTGGCGCCCATGCCGGATGACCGCATCGCGCGGCTGCCGGAGCGCGTGCTAGAGATGGCGATGGAGCACGCGGAAGCGGCCGAGGTCTTCTATGTGGAAGCCTCGAACACCCCGGTGCGCTTCGAGGCGAACCGGCTGAAGGGCATCGACGCGAACGAATCGGCGGGCATGGCCCTCCGCATCATCAAGGACGGGCGCTTCGGTTTTTCGTCGACCTCGAACCTCGAAGACCCTCGCCTGCTGGTCAACGCCGCGCTCGAAACGGCGCCGTTCGGCGCGCAGGCGAAGTTCACCTTCCCCGGCCCCGCCGTGTTTCCGGACGTGCCGGTTTACAATCCAAGCGTCAACGACCTCACGCTCGACCGCCTCGTGACACTCGGCGAGTCGCTGGTCAAGAACATTCGAGCGGTATCCCACGAGGTGAGCGTCGAGGGCACGGTTTCGCGCGGCATATCGCGCATCGCCTTGGTGAACAGCAACGGCGGACGGATGCGCTATGCCAAGAGCGGCTTCGGGGCGGGCTTCGAGGGCACCGTGATACGCGGCGAGGACATGCTTTTCGTGCACGAAGGCAAGAGCGTCGTCGGCGCCGCGCTCGACGGTGGCGAGATCGTCTCGAGCATCCGGCGTCAGCTGGAGTGGGCAAAAGAGATCGCGCCCATCGACACGGGCACGATGCCGGTCATCTTCCTGGCGTCGGCCGTCGCGAGCGTGTTGCTCTTTCCGCTGCTTGCCGGGTTCAACGGCCGGTCGGTGCTACAGGGCACCTCGCCGATGGTCGGCAAGTTGGGCCAGCGCATCGTCGATCCCCGGTTCACGCTCATCGACGACGCGACGCTACCAAACGTGCCGTCGTCGCGCCCGGCCGACGACGAAGGCGTCCCCAGCCGGCGCCTGCCCCTGATCGACCACGGCTTCGCGGCGAACTTCTACTACGACCTGCAGACCGCCGGGCTCGCGGGCGTGAGCAGCACCGGCAGCGGCGAGCGCGACCTCGGTTCCCTGCCCAGCCCCGGCACCGGCGTGCTCATCGTCGAGGAGGGCGACGCGGCGTTGGAGGCGATGATTCGCGACATCGGCGATGGGCTCATCGTCGAAGGCTTGCTCGGCGCCGGCCAAAGCAACATTCTGGGCGGCGACTTCAACGCGAACGTCTCCCTTGGCTATCGCATCCGTGGCGGCCGCGTCGTGGGCCGCGTGAAGAATGCGATGGTCACCGGCAATGCCTATCGCGCGTTGAACGACATCATCGCGGTCGGCAGCGAGTCGCGCTGGCGCGGAGGAGGCCTTCGGACGCCCGCCATCGCTTGCGCCGGCATCGCGGTCTCCGCGAAGGAGTAGCGGCGCGTCGTGGCATTGGACAACTATTTTGACGAGCTGCGCGACACATCGCGCCCGCTCGTGACCGCCAACCTTCCCCGACTGAGCGGGCTGGACCGCGAGGCGGAGGCGGCATTGCGCTCGGCGTGGACGACGATCGCCGTGGAGCGGCGCCGCGAAATCGTGGAGCGCATGCTGGAGCTGGCGGAGGACAACGTCGAGTTCGACTTCACCGCTGTCTTCGGCCAGGGCCTCCAAGACCCGGACGCCACCGTGCGGCACCGGTGCGTGAACGGCCTGTGGGAAGCCGACGACCGCGCGTTCATCCCCCGGCTGATCGAGCGCATGACCGCCGACTCCGACATCGGCGTCCGCGCGGCGGCGGCCACGGTGCTCGGTCATTACGCGATGCTGGCGCAGACCGGCAAGCTGCTGCGCCGCGACAGCGACCGCATCTACCAGGCGCTGCTCAAGACCGTGGCGAATGCCTCCGAACCCATTGAGGTGAGGCGCCGGGCCTTGGAATCGCTCGGCGTCTTCCAGGTGCCGGAGGTGCGAGGTTGGATCCAGTGGGGCTACGCGCAGGGCGAGCCGGCGCTGCGACAAAGCGCGCTGTTCGCCATGGGCCGCTCCGCCGACGCCGCCTTCCTCCCCACCGTCATCGCCGAGATGGAGAGCCCGGCCGCGGCAATGCGCTACGAAGCAGCGAACGCCGCCGGCGAGATCGGCGAGGAGGAGGCGATACCTCACCTGATGCGCCTGCTGCGCGACGGCGACGCCCAGGTGCGCCACGCCGCCGTGCAGGCCCTTGCCGCGATCGGCGGCCCGCGGGCGCGCAAGCAGCTGCGGGAGCTGGCGATGGGCACGGATGAGGTACTGAGCGAAGCCGCCCGCGAAGCCCTGGAAGCCCTGGAGAAAACCGACGAGGGAGGCTTCGGGTTGAGCCTGCCTCGGTGAGCGCGTTCCCCCGGCTTGCCGTTCCTGGTACGCTTATCTGAATTCTTGGTGCCACTGCGGACAGCGCGGTGGCTCGCGGGAGCGTATCTTGCCATCCAAGCAGCGCACCGAGCAGGCCATATCTGCCGGCGGCGTGGTCTATCGCGTCGCGGGCGGCGCGCTGGAAATCGTGCTCTGCGGGCGCACCGGCCCCGGCACCTGGAATCTGCCCAAGGGCACACCGAACCCCGGCGAGACGCTGGAGCAGACGGCGGCGCGCGAGGTGCGGGAGGAGACGGGACTCGACATCGAGGTCGAGCAGCCACTCGGGCACATCGAGTATTGGTTCTCCCGGCCAAGCGGTACCACCCGATACCATAAACGGGTACACTTCTTCTTGATGCGGGTAACCGGTGGCGACCTGTCGCTTCATGACCCCGAATTCGACGAGGTGCGCTGGTTTCCCGCGGAGGAAGCGGCGCGCAGGCTCACCTTCCCAAATGAAGCATCGATGGTGCGGTGCGCCCTGGACGCGTTGGCATTGCGAGGTACCGGTCATGGATGAATCCATCGTTCGCGGCAAGAAGGTTGTTTTGAGGCCCAAGACCGCGGACGATGCGGACGACGACTACCGCTGGCGCGCCGACCCCGAGCTCGCCGAGCTCGACGCGACGGCTCCGCTGCGGATGGACTTCGGCGAGTTCCAGCGCCATTACCATGACGAGATGCGGTATCCGACGCCCTGGGTGCGCCGCTATGCCATCGACACGCTCGAAGCGAAGCACATCGGCAACTGCATGGCCTACGACATGGACACCGTCACCGGCGAGGCCGAAGTCGGCATCATGGTGGGCGACCGCAAATACTGGGGCAAGGGCTATGGCCGCGAGGCGATGGCCTTGCTCGTCGACCAGATGTTTCAGATCGCCGGCATGCGCCGGCTCTACCTGCACACGCTGGAGTGGAATGCCCGTGCCCGCCGGGCCTTCGCCGGCTGCGGCTTCCACGAGCTCCGGCCCGTGCGCCGTGGCGGGCCTAATTTCGTTCTGATGGAAATGACGCGAGACGAGTGGATGGCCCACCGCTCCAAGGTGCTTGGCGACCCAGCCCAAGCCTCCCCCGAATGAGCGTGCCCATCGTGTCCGCCAAGCCCGGAGCGCGGCGCCGATGAACAGGTCGGCCATGGCCTTGCTGCTTGCCCTTGGCGCCGCCGCGGGCGCCGCGGTCGGCGTTGCCATCGGACAGGCCGTAACCGGCGTGGCGATGGGCGCCGGCATGGGCATCGCCTTCCTGCTGGGGCTCCGTCAGCGCGACCGCCGCCGCTAGTCCCCGCCCACGCGCGGCGCGCGCCCACCCTCGTCCCCAACGGCTTGGCTTGGCGGAGGCCGCCGCGGACTACCGCGCCGGGGACAGCCGGACCACGGCGTCGCCCGTGGTGGTCGTCACGCCCTTGCCGTTCGTCAGCCACAGTTCGCACCGCACGGTTCCATCGGCGCGAACGTCGACGACCTTGCCGTGGCACGTGAGCGGATCGCCCGGCACGTCCATGTCGCGGTAGCGCACGCTCATCGACAGCAGGCGTCCCTCGGCGCCCATCCAATCGGTGACCATCTTCGCCAGGAATGCGTTCTTGAGCGCGCCGTGCACGATGACGCCCGGCAGGCCCTTTGACTTGGCGAACTCGTGGTCGTAGTGGATTTCGTAAAAGTCGCCCGACGCGCCGGCATACTGCACGAGCTGCCGCGTCGTGACGGTCCTCGTCAGGCTGGGCAGCGGGTCGCCAACCGTTACCTTGCCAGCATTGGCCCGCCCCATCATGGCCGGCCTCCCGTCCGGATCAACGCCTGTTCCTGGGTCGCGACGAGCTCGCCATGCTGGTTCCGGTATTCGGTCGCGTAGGTGGCGATGACCATGGGGCCAAGGCGACCCGAACGCTCGGCAAGCGAATTGAGCTCGACCGATGCCGTGACGCGGTCTCCGGGCCGCACCGGCGCTCCATAGGTCCACGCGCTGCCCCCATCGAGCACGTTGGGCAGCCGGTCGCCGTCCGGCAGCGGTGGGATGGCGGGAGCGATGGAGCGCAAGAATGTTGGCGGAGCCACGATGCCGCCGTGCGGGCCGTGCACCGCCGCCTCGTCATCGACAAAGAGCGGGTTGTCCTCGCCAATCGCCTCGCAAAAGCGGTGGATCGCCCCTCGCTCGACCACCGCCGTCACCGGCGGTTGGCGCCGGCCGATGGCGGCCCGCATCGCCGGGGAGATCACGCTATCGCCCTCGAGGAGGCCCGAGGGTTCGCTCATGGCGTATCTAGTACCTACTGCGCCGAATTACACTGAACTCTATCAATGTCACGCAGCGTTCACATTATGGAGCGCCCCATTTCGTTTGCAATGTCCTTGACTTCAATTCCCCGTTCCTGTAGTTTGGCGCATGCCTCGTCGTTGGTCACGGCCCAACAGCGTGATCCACTCGGCCAGCAGCCCGAGACCTCTCCAGTCTTCAAGCTGAGCAGCCGCGCTATTAGCCCCGCCCGCAAGGGCGGGGCTTTCTGTTGCATACGCGAGCGGGCCGCCGAGGCCGTGCGCGCCTTGACCGCCTTGCCGGCCCGATGCTACAGTGAGGGGTGTCGCGGCGCCGGGTCGTCGCGGCATCGTGCTCGCCATCGCGAGCGAGCCGTCTTTCTCAACGCGCAGGCGCGTGGCTCAGCCCGGTAGAGCAGCGGTCTCCAAAACCGCCGGTCGTGGGTTCAAATCCTACCGCGCCTGCCAGTTCTCTCGCGCGCCGTCTCGTTCAGTTCAGCCGGATCCATGCCGTCTCGCTGTTGTGGAACGCCTTGTAGCGCAGCAGGTTTCCGGTGGACCCGCGCGGCACTTGCCACGGCACCCAGCCGGTCACCGCGCCACCCGGCAGCATGTCGCCCGTGGGCGCGATGATGTCGCCGCCGCTGGTGACGAGCCAGAAATCGTATCTGCTCAACGTCAGCGGCGGTTGGGGAGGCCCCGAGACATAATCGATCACCACGTAGGCCACGACGTAGGTGTTGCCGGGGCTTGGGGGCAGCACGAATGAGTTGGCGCTCACCAGCACGCCCATCGCGCTCTCGTCGAACGCCACCTGGTCGACGCGTATGTTCACCCTGGCGGGCTGATTGTTCGTGGTCGAATCCCACCCAGAAAGCGTCACCACGGTGCGGAGGCCCACCGGCAGCTCGCGGGCAAGGCCTGGGGGTAGCGGCGTGGGCGTCGAGGTCGATGTCGGCGTCGGCGTTGGTGTCCAGGGAGCGGGCGTCGGACTCGGCGTGGAGGATGGCGCGTTCAGCAGCGTTTGGGCGATTTCCCGCCGCGTCGTGGACGGCTGCACGCCCTGGGCGCCTTGCGCGGCCGACGGCAGCGTCACTTCGCTGCCGCGCGCGAGGCCGCGCTGTGGCTTCGCGACCTTCTCGGAGAGATCGGCCAGCCGGCATTCGTCCAGACGACCGGCGGGCTTGGCCTGCATGTCGTGGTGCCATTGGACGGAGGCGCGGAATTCGACGACGCTCGCAAGTTCGCGCGCGCGGTCGCCGCCTTCCTGGTGCGCGAGCACCCTGGCGAGCTCACCGCGCAAATAAGGAAAAACCGCAGGCACGGGCGCCTTTTTGTCGACATTCTGCGTAATGCCTACGCCGCGACGGTCGTGGCGCCCTATGCGGTGCGCGCGCGATGGCGCGCCCGTCGCCACGCCGCTGGAATGGGATGAGGTCGAGGACGCGCGCCTGTTCCCGCACTCGCACACGGTGCGGAACGTCCTCGACCGACTGGAGCGCCAAGGTGATCCCTGGACAGGGAACATGCGGGGAGGGGTGTCGCTGGCGCAAATCCTAGAGCGCCTCGACCGTCTCCTTGCCGGCGTCACCGAGGCGAAGGAGGCCCACGCCGCCTGACACGGCCGCGTGACGCCTGCTTCGGCGCATGCAATACTAACGCTGCCCCGAACGGTGTCGGCTCGAAAAGGCGACTCCGGGGTTTTTGGTCTGGAGGCAGGAGCGGGCCATGCCAGAGCAGCTGCCGGGCAAGCGACGGTTCGTGGTGTTTGGCGTCGTCGCCTTGGCGCTGCTCATCTCGACGATGAACCTCACCGTCGCGTTCGTCATCCTGCCCGACATGCAACAGGGGTTGCGGACGAGCCTAGTGTGGGTGGGCTGGACCATCACCGCCTACCAGCTAGCCCAGTCCGTGTCCATGTCGCTTGCGGGGCGCATCAGCGACCGCTACGGGCGGCGGCGCGTGTTCCTCGTGGCGCTGGCCGTGTTCGCGGCGGGGTCGGCCGCGTCGGCGCTGGCGCCCAACATCGCGAGCCACATCTTCTTTCGCATGGTCGCGGCGCTTGGCGGCGGGGCCATCATGCCGGTCGCCGCTGGCATCGTGAGCCTCGAGTTTCCAAAGCATCGCGCCCAGGTCATAGGCCTCTTCAGCAGCATCATGCCCATGGGCTGGATCGTCGGCCCCACCTTTGGCGGCTTCGTCGTCAACGAGCTTTCTTGGCGTTGGGCATTCGTGTTGCCGGTGCCCATCGCGTTGGCCGCGCTCGCCGGTGGCTGGCTGCTCGTCCGCGAGACCTCCGAGCGCGTGGCGCGGCGCCTCGACGTGCGTGGCGCGCTCCTGCTGTCGGGCGCGATTGTCTGCTTCATGCTGGCGCTCTCTCTGCTGCGGAACGACAACGGCGCCATCGTCGCGGCGGGCTGGGCTCTGCTGGTGGGCAGCGGCCCGGCGATGTGGCTCTTCTGGCGCCATGAGCTGCGAACGCCCGAGCCGATCGTCGACCTGGCGTTGCTGCGGCTCCGGCCCTTCGTGGCGTCGAACCTCTATGGGATCATTTGGGGCGGCGTCTCCATCGGCTCGTCGGCCTTCATTCCGCTCTACGCGCAAGTGCAATACGGCTTCGACAGCGCCCGCGCCGGCGGCATGCTCATCGGGTTGGAGTTGGCGCTGGCGGGGGGCTCCGCGCTCACCAGCATCCTGCTGCTGAAGCGTTACGGCTATCGCCCGTTGCTGCTCGTCGGTGTGGTCATCCTCACGCTCTCGATGCTCGTCGTCGGCATGGGCTGGTTCCGTCTCCCGCCCGAAACTGTTCCCGTTTACTGGGTCCTGTGGGTCATCCTGGCAATCGCCGGTCTGGGCATGGGCATTCAGGCGCCACCCTCGAACAACGCCGGAATCGAGCTGCTGCCGAACCGGGTCTCGTCCATCGTCGGCCTACGGGGCATGTTCCGCTTCGCCGGCAGCGTGATGAGCACCACGGTCATCTTCTTCGTGCTGGCCGGGTTCGAGGACGAGGCGCGCGGCATCGAGGTCGTCTACCTCGCATTGGGCCTCGTGCTGCTCCTCGCCATCCCGCTGATCTTCCTCATGCCCACCGGGCGCGAAAAGCCGCTGACCGAAGCGGCCACCCGGCAGGCGTCGCGTGGCGCGGGAGCGTCCGCGGGCTAGGGCGCCGGCCCACCGCTAGGGCCATACGCGGAATTCTCGAGTCGGTCACCATCGTTCACGAGACAGTGATACCTACTAGTTTCGTGATTACCCGCGGGCGTGATAGAACATACCCGATCCGTGCCGCGGCCGAACAGGAATGGCTTGTTACGGCCCGCCTTCGAGGTATGCCACCATGATCCATTCCGTTGGCGCCCTGGTCGCTTGCATTGTCTTGGCGGCTGTTGTCGCTTGCACCCCGGCGCCGGCACCGACAGCCACGCCAGAGCCGACAGCCACGCCGACGCCGACGGCCACGCCGACGCCGACACCCACCCCCGCGCCGACGGCCACGCCGACGCCGCTGCCGACGCCGACACCCACGCCAACGCCATCGGTGCCCCAGCTCATCAGCCGGGTAATGGCATCGACGGTACGCATCACCACCGAGACGGGAAACGGCATCGGGCTTGGTACGGGGTTCGTTTACGGCAGGGCCGCGAACGGTGACGTGCAAATCATCACCGCCTATCACGTCGTGAGCGACGCCCTCGCCATTCAGGTGACGTACAACGACCTCACGGCCGTCAGCGCGACCCTGTTGGGCTATGACCCCGTGCGCGACATCGCCGCGATTTCGACGCGGCCGCACGGAGTCAACTCGATCCCGATCAGGTCGGCGAGCGATCTAGAGATAGGCGAGACACTCTACAAAATTGGGTTTGGCACGGGGGTCGGGTCAGCAGCCGCGGCGTCCGGCATCGTGTCGCGGTTCGAGGAAGGTCGCCGCTACCGGCCAACCCAGATTCAAACGGACATCGCTGTCAACCAAGGCGATTCCGGCGGGCCAGTGTTCACCAGGGACGGGCGTGTGGTTGGTGTCGTTTCGACAAAGCTTGTAGCCACCGAGATCGAGGGAGTGAACCACACCGGCACGTTCGGCGACAACGCCTGGCTGCAAAAGCTGCTTGGCAAGGGGATCGTCTGTGCGGAGCACAACCCCCTGGCGGAACTCGGTACGAAGGTCTTCTTCGATCCCGACCTTTCGTATTACGTGAACTACCCGAGCACCTTCTCGGCGACCTTGACCGACACTTCGGCGGGGTTCCTTGCGCCCTTTTCTCCCGGCGCGCCGGTGCCCGCGCTTCGGTACACCCTTCGAGGAGGAGTGTACGTCTACCTTCCCGAGCTCAAGTCCCAGGTCGGAGGGGCGGAAGGCTTGCTCTACATAGAGCTCAACCGCCGCGATGTCGGCGCCACGCAAGGCGTCCAGCTCCTAAGCCGTGTAATGGAAGTATGCGTTCCCGGCGCCTTGAAAGCGTTCGAGGTGGACTTCAAGTACTGGCACGCGACGAGTCCCGGCGTGAGTGTCGATAACTACATCGAGCATCGCCGGCTACTGACGTTCGAAATGGGCTCGTCGGTTTACGCCATCGAGATGTTCGCGTGGCCGGAGCTGTTCAGTGGCTTCAAGGCTGACTTCGACGCCCTGGCCTACTCGTTCCGGTTCACGGCCGGCTTGCCGGCGAGAACGCCGTAGCGGGTTGCGTGGACGGGCCACTAGGAAACGCGCTGCCAGGCCTCGCTGTGCACCATGTGGACGCGCACCGGGAGGCCTTGATGCCTCGCCAGCGTGATGGCGTGCAGCGTGCCGTGACTCTCGCCGTCCCAGAAGGCGTGCAGCTCATCGGCATGGTCGATGACGGTGCGGTTGCGGTGCAAGAAGAAGCGCGGGTCGCTGCCGTAATCGTCGCCGGCAAACAGCACCGTGACCTTCAGGCCACGCGCGCGCCCCATCTCGACGACTGCCTCGTCGGTGCCCGGCGCCCCGTTCACCACGACCTCGGCGTCCTGCGGCAGCGACTTGACGAAGCTCTCGATCTCGAGCAGCCACTTGGGGCTGTGCAGGGGTGTGAAGCGGGTTCCAACGACACCGATTCGCACACTCTCCTCCTGTAAGCCAGGCGATGGCGGGGTAGTGGCACCCCCGCTGTTATGATTCTGCCGTTTCTGGAACGTTTGTGCAACCTGCTGGCCGCGCATGGGTGGCCGACTCCGCATCGCAGTCGGCAGCCTGCTGCCCGCCCTCCGCCATCGCGCACCGCCGCTTGGCAATGACGCGCCGGAACGGTAAGATATACCCCTGCCCATCGCCAGGTGGCCGAGGCACCGGCGGTGCCTCGACGCACCGTCCTCACGGTGCCGCTCCCACCACGGCGTGCCGCGCACCTCTTGCCCAGGTGGTGAAATTGGCAGACACGCTATCTTGAGGGGGTAGTGGGAGAAATCCCTTGCGAGTTCAAATCTCGCCCTGGGCACCATCCAAAAGGCGACGTAGCCAAGTGGTTAAGGCGGAGGTCTGCAAAACCTCTATGCGGCGGTTCGAATCCGCCCGTCGCCTCCAAGCACTCACAAGGCCATGGACAGCGAAACGGCCTCCAATAGCGTAATGCTCGGAGGCCATTCCTCTTTCAGTCGGCCTTGGCCGCGTGCCTTCGCGTGGCGTGTTCGCCATTCTTTAGCCGCAGCCATGCCGCGAGCCACCCGGCCGCGATGGCAATGCCGAGCATGCGGCGTCTGGCCGTTAGCCCGCGACGTCCATCTCGGTCAGCACGCGCATGGTGCCGTGCAGCGTGCGATGCACCGGGCAACGGTCAGCCACCATCCGTAGCCGCGCCTTTTGCTCCTCGTCCAGCGGGCCGGGGATGAGGATGTATCGCCGTATCACATCGAGCCACGCATCCTCCCGCAAGGCGCATTCGGCGCAGTCCTTCGCATGCACGTGCTCGTGGCTCAGTTCGACGGTCACGTCGCCTAGCGGCCACCCCTTCCGATCCGCATACATCCGCAGCGTCATCGCCGTGCACGACCCAAGGGCGGCAAGCAACAGCTGATAGGGGTCTGGGCCGAGCCCGTCGCCGGCCTCCGGCGGCTCGTCCGATACGATCGCCTGGCGGTCGGTTATCACGAGCTGCCGCAAACGCTCGATGCTTTTCACGGTCACGGTTGCCACTGGTTGGCCCCCCCTCTGAAGGATGCGGACGCTTCCACTTCGCGCATGGCCCAGCGGGCACGGCCGGGAAGGCGCGCTCAACCCTGCTCGATCTTCACCATGTGCTTGTAAAAGGCGACGTATTTGCCGATGCGGGTCGCCGCGCGCGATGGCTCGGGATACGTCCAGGCGGCGCTCTCCAGCTGCTTCCCATTCGCGCGCACGTCGTAGTAGCTTGCAACGCCCTTCCACGGGCAGACCGTGTGGTTCGTGTTCTCGGTGAAGTGCTCCCACTTCACCGCTTCCGGGGGAAAGTAGTGGTTCCCTTCGACCACCACCGTCTGCTCGCTCTCGGCCACCACGACACCATCCACCGTTGCCTTCACCATGCGATTGCCTCCTTTCGATTGCACGGAGCCCCACGGCCACTTTCCAAGCCGAATTATGCCGCCCTCCCTTCTCGATTGCCACTAGTGCAACGACGCGATATAGGCGATCACGGCGCCGATCTCCGATTCCGAGAGCCGATCACCGAAGCCTCGCGCGTGGAGCGGCGTGCCGCCGGCCGGTAACACGCGTGGCGACGGCCGGATGGCCGCCCAAGCAGCAGTCGGGTTGCCGACACGCTCCCACGTCGGCCCACACCCGCGCGGTCTCGTCGTGCGACAATGCGATGGGCCGGTGCCGGCGTAATCGCCGGCGGCCGCTGCCCCAAGCCATCGCGAGCGGACATCGATGCGGATCGAAACGCCACGGCTGCTGCTGCGCGAGTTCGCGGCCGATGACTGGCCCGCCGTGCTGGCGTACCAGCAACACCCCGCGTACTTGCGCTACTACCCTTGGGAGACACGGGCCGAGGACGACGCGCGCCGGTTCATCCAAATGTTCATCGACCAGCAGTCGGCAAGTCCTCGCCGCGATTTCCAGCTGGTGATCGCCTTGAAGGAAACGGGCACGCTCATAGGCAACTGCGGCCTCCGGCGAGCGGGCGACAACGAATGGGAAGGCGCCATCGGCTACGAGCTAGCGCCATCGCATTGGGGGCGCGGGTTCGCGACGGAGGCGGCGCGGGCCATGGTCGACTTCGGCTTCGGCCAGCTTGGACTTCACCGCATCTCGTCGTGGTGCATCGCGGACAATGCCGCCTCCGCTCGGGTATTGGAGCGCGTCGGCATGCGGTTGGAGGGCCGGCTGCGCGAGAACGCCCACTTCAAGGGCCGCCGGTGGGACACGCTCTTGTTCGGCATGCTGGGGAACGAGTGGCGACCGTGACCTCGACAGCGGCAAGCCGCCGTCGCCGCGTACAATGCCCGTGACGCGAAACTCACCGCGAGGAAATGTCATGCACGACGCATTCAGCCACCAGGCACAGGAGCAGATCGCGCGAGAAGTCGGCGAGCGACAACATCACGCCCGCGACGGAGCCGTGCGCGGCCTCTTGCGGGTGAACATCGAGGCACGGTGCGGCCTCACGTTCCACGCCCAATCGCCGGGCGCGCCGGGGTTCACGCTGGTGGTGGATGAGCCGCCGGCCCGCGGCGGCGAGGACCAGGGCCCACCGCCACTGATGTATTTCTTGACGGCGGTCGGCAGCTGCTTGCTGACGCAGTTCGTGCGCCTCAGTGTCGCGTGGGGCATCGACGTGCAGGTGCGCGACATGCAGGTTAGAGGCGAATGGGACCGCGCGGTCGGTGGCTCGTTCAAGGCGATACGCCAAGAGATCCACGCTCACGGCACCGCGTCGCGCGAGGACGTGGAGCGCCTGGCGGCGGCGGCTGAGGATTTCTGCTACATCCACGCCACGTTGCGCGATGCGGTGAGCATGACGACCGTTGTGCACCTCAACGACTCGGAGACCATCACTCGGACGACGGAGCCGCCGGCGCGGGTCCAGCGTTAGCCCCGGCCACCAGCGGCCGGAGGTCGGCGCGGCAAACGGAGGCGCCCCGGGAAGCGACCGCGCTCCCCGGGGCGCTGTTCATTCCACGGCTTCCCGCCGTGCGCTCAGCGCGACTTCGCCGCGTGCTGACCGCGCTCGCGCTTCTCGAACAGGTCGTCCCAGCTCTCGGCGTCCATCAGCTCGGCCCAGAAGGTATACATGCCCAGCTGGTTCCGCTCGCTCCGGCCTTCCACCACGATGCCGGGCAGGTGGTCGTTCTCGTTCTCGTGGCCCAGGCCGATCTGGTAGTTGTAGGGGTGGCGCTTGGCGATGACGCCGGCGCTCGCCTTCGTGGCGTAGTTCCAGTTCTCCATGTCGTCCTGCTCCGTCATGCCGCCGGGGCCGGAGTAGCGCATGGCGTAGTGCCGGAGCATGTCCTTCACCTTCTTCGGCGCGTTCTTGTCCACCAGGCCCCAGCTCCAGTATTCGGACTGCTGCGGGCCGCCGGCCGGGCTCCAGAGCGCCATGCGGCGCGGCTGGCGGGCCCAGTAGCTCATGTTCGGGAAGATGTTGCCCACGCCGCCCATGACCCGCGCCAGCGGGCCCAGGTTCTTCTGGCGCTGCTCGTAGCAATGGCGAGACCACTCCGCGACTTCGGGGTCGCTCAGGAAGGCGGGGGGCCAGGGGTGATCGTCGAGCTGCTCGCTGGTAAGCGCGCCGTGGCCGAACTCCGGCGAGGCGATCGCCAACCGGCGCGTGCCGCCAC
>Ga0194132_10003131_pt1 | contig 29902 bp, 27 predicted proteins | sample TA2KigOf80mmetaG_FD_148612 | JGI IMG/M metagenome (GOLD analysis project Ga0194132, IMG submission 148612) | Freshwater microbial communities from Lake Tanganyika, Tanzania - TA2015054 Kigoma Offshore 80m | ecosystem: Environmental > Aquatic > Freshwater > Lake | place: Tanzania: Lake...
GCGCGATCCCGCACGTGAGGCCGCGGCGGCGGAGCTGCGCAAGGAAGTGCTGGGGCTGCACGCCAAGCTGAACGAGCTCGACCTGTGGGGAGTGCTCGGGATCGCGCGCGGCGCCTCGCCGGCCGAGGTCAAGCGGGCATACCTCAAGGCAGCGAAGCGGCTGCATCCCGATCACTTGATGCGCCTCGGCCTCGAAGACCTGAAGGAGACGGCCAACGAGGTCTTCACGCAGATCGCACGCGCGCACGAGGTGCTGACGGACGCAGACGAGCGCGCGCGTTACGAGGAATCGACGGCCGGCGTCACCGAAACGCAGGCGCTGCTCGCCGCGCAGGCGGAGCAGCTCTACCAGCGCGGCGACATGTTGATGCGCGCCGGCAACTTCCGCGGCGCGGCGGACTTCCTCGAGAAGGCCGTGCAGACCTACGGCGACGAGCCCGAGTATCACGCCGCGTTCGCGTGGGCGCTCCACCGCAAGCTGCCGCCCGAGAACGAGCGCGCGCTCGAACACTTCGAGGTCGCGCTCTCGCGCGGCGGCGAGCAGCCGCAGCTGATGCTGCGCATGAGCCTCGTGCTGAAGGAGCTTCGCGACGAGACGCGCGCGAGTCAGCTCGCCGCGCGCGCGCGGCAGCTCGATCCGAACGTGCGCCCGTAGACCGAATTCCGAGATGGGTTCTAGTCGCTCGCGGCGTCGCGGCTGCGCGGAAGCGCTCGCCGCGCGCGCGGCTCGAGCGCGAGCTGAACGGCCCCCGGCGCCCGTAACAACTTCGCGTGCGCGACGACCTGCGCCCCGTACTCGTCGCCGGTCGCCGTGTCGCGCCAGAACACGCGGCCGGCGTCGCGGCCGGTGCGCAGGAACGGGCCCGCGAGGCTGTGCTGCTCCGCAAGCCGCGCGAGGCGATCCACGGGGCGCGTGGCACTCAGCGGAGTCGCGGCAGCCTTCGCGACGACGGAGCCCGACGGCTGCGCGTAGAGCGCGCTGAGCGCTGCCGACGCGAGCGGCTGTCCCGCACGAATGCGTGCGCCGACCCGCGCGGCCTCGGCGAGAGAGCCACGCCGCGCCGCATCGCCCGGACGCGCGTCGCCGAGCCAGCCGAGCGCGTGCGCGATCTCGCGCGCGAGCATCCCGAGCAGCTCCTCGCGCGCGAGCGCACGCTCTGCGCCGCGCGCGCTGGCCACACGCAGCGCGATCTCGACGCGCGCGTGCACGATTTCCGCGGGCTCGCCGCGCAGTGCGCAGTCGACGACGCTTCGCGCTTCCCCCGCGAGCGCGTCGTCGCGAAACTCGAGCTCGATCTGCGCGTGCTCGCGCGGCGCCCGGATGAAGCGCACACCGAGCCCGGCCTGCTCCCACGCCTTCAGCACCGCATCGACCGCGGTCTCTTGCTCGGGCGCGAGCGCGGGCGCGTAGACGCCGATCGGCTGCGCCGTCTCGAAGCGGCAAGTCATCAGGGTCACGGCGCCGTCGCGAGGCCAGGCGAAGGGCACGAGACCGCGCAGCGACTGCGCTCGTGGCGACGAGGCGGGGGACGCACAGCTCGCGAGAGCGAGCGCGCCCGCGATGCACGCACGCGCGAGAGTCATCGCCGCCTCGGGACGACGCGCGCGTCCCAGCGCGAGAACACGGCAAGCGCACCGGCGAGAACGACGGCGCCGAGCCCGTACAGCGCGGTGAAGCTCGTCCACTCGACGATCGCGCCGAACGCGCTGCTGCCGACGAGCATGCCGAGGTCGAAGAGGCCGGTGAAGATGGCGAGCGCCGTGCCGCGCGCATCGTCGCCGACGCGGTTCACCACCATGCCCGAGAGAATCGGGAACGCGTAGCCGTGACCGAGGCCGCACAAGAAGCCGGCGAGCGCGACATCGTGCGGCGCGTTCGCGCGCGCCATCACCACGAGGCCGACGACGAGCGCGAGCAGCGCCGGCGTGAGCGCGCGGTGCGGACCGATGCGGTCGGGCACCCAGCCGAAGGCGATGCGCAGGATCAACGCCGCGAGCATGTACATCTGGAAGAACGCGGCGTCGCTGCCGATGCCGGTGTCCTGCGCGAAGCGCGGCACGAACACGAAGAACGCGGTCAGCACGGTCGCGAACGTGGCGCCGAGGAACCAAATCGGCACGAGCTCGCGGCGCCGCAGCACGGACGACATGCTGGGCGGCGCTGCGCTCGCCACGCGCTCGCGCGGCGCATCGCGCAGCGAGAACGACAGCGCGAGCGAGATCGCCGCGAGCGACGCGGCCGTGACGAACACGCTCGGCCAGCCCACGTTCGCGACGAGCCAGTTCGCGAGCGTCGGGCCGATGCCGATCGGCAGCATCCCCGAGACACCGAACAGCGCGAGGCCCTGCGTGCGCTTGCGGGCGGGCACGTAGTCGGCGGCGAAGGTGAACAGCGCGGAGAACAGCATCGCCTCGGCGATGCCGTGCAGGAGCCGGGTCGCGGCGAGCAGCGCGCCGACCGAGTCGATGCCGAGGTAGAGCAGCGTCGCCGCGACGTGCAGCGCGCCGCCGACGAGAATCACCGCGCGCCGCCCGGCCGCGTCCATCGCGCGCCCGATCGACGGCCGCGCGAGAACGGCGGCGAGGCCCGTGAGGCTCGCCGCGGCGCCGATGACGACGTCGTTCGCGCCGAGCTCGTTGAGGCGTTTCGGGAACGGCAGAAACAAGTTGAACGCGATCGCCTGCAGCCCGTGCGCGACGAAACAGAGCACGAACGGGCGCGTGAAGATGCGGTCGTTCTGCACGCGCGCTCCGCCCTAATGACTCGCTCTAGGCCGCGCTCGCTGCGCCGCGCACTCCCGCCCCGCGCGATACGGTACAGCGATGGAGCTGCAAGACGCCGCGCTGCTCGTGCTCGGTGGGCTCACTGCCGGCGTCGTGAACACGCTCGCGGGCGGCGGCTCGCTGCTGACGGTGCCGCTGCTCGTGATGCTCGGCCTGCCGGGGCCCGTCGCGAATGGGACGAATCGCGTCGGCATCGTGATCGGCAGCGCGACGGCGACCTGGCGGCTCGCGGCCGAGGGAGCGCCCGGCCTGCGCGACGCGCTGCCGATGATCCTGCCGAGCGCGCTCGGCGCCCTACTCGGCGCGCGCATCGTCGTCGAGCTGCCTGTCGAGTGGTTCAACCGCGCGTTCGGCGTGCTGATGCTCGTGCTGCTCGTGCCCACGCTCCGCGCCAGCGCCAGCGGGAGCGCGGCGCCCGCCGCACCGCGAGCGCCGGCATCGCCTGCGCTGCGCTTCGCGGCGTTCTTCGCGATCGGGCTCTACGGCGGCGCGTTCCAAGCGGGCGTGGGCGTGCTGCTGCTGAGCGTGCTCGCGCTCGCGGGCAACGACCTGATTCGCAGCACGCAGATCAAGACCGCGCTGAACACGTGCTTCACGCTGCTCGCGCTGCCCGTCTTCGCGTGGGCCGGCCAGATCGCGTGGCCCGAAGCGCTCGCGCTCGGCGCCGGCTTCGCAGCCGGCGGCGCAGCCGGCGCGCGCATCGCGGTGCGCGGCGGCGCGCGCGCGATCAAGCCCATGCTCGCGGTGGCGGTGGTCGCGCTCGCGGGGCGAATGCTCGGGCTCTACTGAGCAGGCGCGCGCACGCCCGAACATTCTGGCCGGGCCGAAATGTCGCAGGCCGGCCCCGCGATACGCTGCGCCGCGATGTCGTCGCACGCGCTGCCGCCGCCGTTTCGCCCGCTGCCGATTCGCGCGCTGAACCTCGCGGGCCGCGCGCTCGCCGCGTTCGGCGTGCGGCGACCGAGTCTCGATGAGACACCGCTGCTCGCCGCTGCGGAACGCGCGACGGGGCTCGCGGACTTCGGCGGCGACTCGTTCCGCCCCGGCCTGCGCGAGCTGCTGCGCTGCTTCGAGAGCGAGGCGCGGCTTTCGACGCTCGGGCGCGGCATGGCGCGCGCGCACGTGATCGGCGCGCTCTCGACCCGCCTGCGGCTCGTCGACTGGCGCAAGCGCAACCCCGAAGTCGCTGCCCAGAAGATCGCGCGCCCGCTGCTCGTGCTCGGCATGCCGCGCACCGGCACGACGCTGCTGCACGGCCTGCTCGCGCAAGATCCCGCCGCGCGCGCGCCGCTCTCGTGGGAGGTGGCGGCGCCCTGCCCCGCGCCCGAGACCGCGACGTACGAGACCGATCCGCGCATCGCCGAGGCGCGCGCGCACGAGCGCGACATCGAGCAGATCGCGCCGGGCTTTCTCGCGATTCATCCGAGCGGTGCGCAGCTGCCGCAGGAGTGCGTCTCGCTGATGGCGCCCGAGTTCATGAGCATGCAGTGGGAAGCGACCTACGCGGTGCCGTCGTATCAGCGCTGGTGCGAGGCGCAGAACTGGGCGGCGGCGTATCGCTGGCACCGCGCGTTCCTCCAGCACCTGCAGTCGCGCCACGCGGGGCAGCGCTGGGTGCTGAAAACCCCCGCGCACCTGCTCACGCTCGACGCGCTCTTCGCGGAGTACCCCGACGCGCTCGTGGTGCAGACGCACCGCGCGCCGGCACAGGTGGTCGCGAGCCTCGCGAGCCTCGAGTGGACGCTGCGCGGCGCGTCGAGCGACGACCTCGATGCGCGCGCCGAGGGCGCCGAGGCGGCCGACCTGATCGAACGCATGCTGCGGGCGGGCATGCAGTCGCGCGCGGCGCACCCCGAGCGCGAGCCGCAGTTCTTCGATCTCGCCTACCCGGATCTCGTCGCCGACCCGTTCGGCAGCGTGAAGCGCCTGTACGAACGCTTCGGCCTCGACTTCACCAGCGAGCTCGAATCGCGCATGCGCGCCTTCCTCGCCGCCAACGCGGCCGACAAGCACGGCGTGCACAAGTACACGCCTGCGAGCTTCGGCCTCTCCGCCGCCGAGCTCGATGCGCGCTACGCGTTCTACACGCGGCATCACGACGTGCGAGGCAGCGAGCGCGGCTGAGGCCTCGCCCTCAGCGCGCTCGATCGACCGCCTTCATCGGGTCGTCCACCGCCCGCATCGGGTCGCCTGCGCTCGCGGCGCTCGGCGCGGGCACTTCGACGAGGCGCTCGGGCACGTCGTCGTACTCGAGCCGCAGCGCGCGCGTCATCACGGCGTGCATGTCGTAGAGGCAGGTGATGTAGGTCAGCTCGAGGATTTGCTCCTCGCTGAGCTCCGCGCGCAGCGCCTCGAACACCCCGTCGGGCACGCGGCCGCCCTGCAGGACGAGCGCGTCGGTGTAGGCGAGCACGGCGCGCTCGAGCGGGGAATAACAACTCGCGACCTGCCAGTGCGGGATCGCGGCGATCTGCTCTTCGCTCAGGCCCACGCTGCGCGACGCCTTGCAGTGCTGCGAGTAGACGAACTGGCTGCCGCGCGCGAAGCCGGCGCGCGTCTGGCCCAGCTCGCGCAGCTTCGGGTCGAGCGTGCGCTTCGGGCTGCGGTAGAGGCCGAAGCCCGCGACCGCGTGGTCGAACACGTCGGGCACGAGCGCGAACACGGTCCACCAGTTGCCGGGCGTGCCGGTTGCGGTGCCCGGCTGCTTGATCGGATCGCGGTCGCCGAACAGCGCGGTGTACATGCGCTTCGCGCCCTCGTGGGCTTTCTCGCGCGGGACTTGGCGGAGTCGCGGCATGAAGATCTCCTTCGCAGGCGCATCCTACGGCGGATGCAGCGGGCGGCGCTGCCGCCGCCGCGGATCCGCTCGGCGAAGTGCGCTCCTGGGCTTGCCTGGTTCCCGCATACTGCCGCGATGCCCGTCCGCCTCGATCGCCCCGCGCCGCACGTCGCCCTCGTCACGCTCGACCGCCCCGCGCGCGGCAACTCGCTCGACCCCGCGATGCTCTGCGACCTCGCCGCGGCGTGGCGCGAGCTCGCGAGCGACGACGCGACGCGCGCCATCGTCCTCACCGGCGCCGGCGAGCGTGTGTTCTGCTCGGGCATGGACATGACGCGCACGATCCCCGCCGCGCAGGCGCTCGCGCGCGGCGAGCAGATCGACCCGCGCGACTTCGAGGGTCTGCGCAACGTCTCGACCTCGCTGCTCGCGGGCTTCGATCTCGGGAAGCCCCTGATCTGCGCGATCAACGGCCACGCGCGCGCGGGCGGCTTCGACCTGATGCTCGCGAGCGAGCTGCGCTTCGCGGTACCCGAAGCGACGTTCGCGCTCGAAGAGGTCGCGCTCGGCCTCTACCCCACCGGCAATGCCACGGTGCTGCTCCCGCGCCAGATCGGCTGGGTGCACGCACACGAGTTGTTACTGACCGCGCAGCCGATCGACGCGCAGCGCGCGCTGCGGATCGGCCTCGTGAACGACCTGGTGCCGCGCGCCGAGCTGCTTCCGCGCGCGCTCGCCGCCGCGAGCGCGATCGCCGCCAACGGGCCGCTCGCCGTGCGGGCCACGCGCTCCGGCGTGCGCGAGCTGCTCGCGCTGCCCCTCGCCGACGCCTACGTGCGCCAGGAGCAGCTCGGCCGCCCCTTGCGCAAGACCGAGGACGCGCGCGAGGCGCAGCGCGCGTTCGTCGAGAAGCGCAAGCCGAACTTCACGGGGCGCTGAGCGCGGCGAGTCGCTCCCTCACGCGAGCCCGCCCATCAGCACGTACTTCCACTCGGTGAACTCGTGGAGGCCGTGCCTTCCGCCCTCGCGACCGAGGCCGGACTGCTTCACACCGCCGAAGGGCGCGACCTCGGTCGAGAGAATGCCGGCGTTGACCGCGACCATGCCGGCTTCGAGCGCGCCGGCGACGCGCCAGGCGCGCGCGAGATCGCGCGTGAAGACGTAGGCCGCGAGGCCGTACTCGCTCGCGTTGGCGAGGCGCAGCGCTTCCTCCTCGCGCTCGAAGCGGAACAGCGCCGCGACGGGGCCGAAGGTTTCCTCGCTCGCGAGCTCCACCGTGGGCGGCACGTCGCGCAGCACGGTGGGCTCGTAGTAGGTGCCGCCGCGCGCGTGGCGCCTGCCGCCGCACACGACGCGCGCACCGCGCTGCGTCGCGTCCGCCACGTGTCGCTCCACCTTGGCGAGTGCCGCGTCCGTAATCAGTGGCCCTTGCGCCACGCCGTCCTCGCGGCCGTCGCCCACCTTCAGTGCGCGCACGCGCTCCGCGAGCTTCGCGGCGAACGCGTCGTAGATGCCGGCCTGCACGTAGAAGCGATTCGCGCACACGCAGGTCTGGCCCGTGTTGCGGAACTTCGAGGCGATCGCACCTTCGACTGCGGCGTCGAGCTCGGCGTCGTCGAACACGAGGAACGGCGCGTTGCCGCCGAGCTCGAGCGAGACGCGCTTCACCGTGCCCGCGCACTGTGCGAGCAGCAGCTTGCCCGTGGCGGTAGAGCCGGTGAACGACAGCGCCCGAACCCCAGGGCTCGACGTCAGCACGCCGCCGACTTCGGCAGGGACTCCCGTGACGACGTTCAGCACGCCCGCCGGCAGGCCCGCGCGCTCCGAGAGCACGGCGAGCGCGAGCGCGGAGAACGGCGTCGCCTCGGCGGGTTTCGCGACGACCGTGCAGCCCGCCGCGAGCGCAGGCGCGACTTTTCGCGCGAGCATCGCGGCGGGGAAGTTCCACGGCGTGATCACCGCGCACACGCCGATCGGCTCGGGCACCACGACGATGCGCGAGCCGGGGAACGGGCTCGGGATCGTCTCGCCGTAAGCGCGCTTCGCCTCTTCGCCGAACCACTCGAGAAACGACGCGGCATAGGCGATCTCGCCGCGCGCCTCGGCGAGCGGCTTGCCCTGCTCGCTCGTCATCAGCAGCGCGAGATCCTCGCGATGCTCGAGCATCAGGTCCGCCCAGCGGCGCAGGATCGCCGCGCGCTCTTTCGCGGACTTGGCTCGCCACGCAGGAAGCGCCCGCTCCGCCGCCGCGATTGCGCGCTCGACCTCGGCGGATGCGAGCTGCGGAACCGCACCGATCCGCGAGCGCGTCGCCGGATCGCGCACGTCGAAACGCGCACCGCTCGCGGCCTGCGCGGGCGCGCCGTCGATCCAGCACGCCTCGAGAAACAGCTTCGGGTCCGAGAGCTTCACGCACCGCTCCTGCTCGGGTGGACCCGCGCATCCTACGGCGGGACGGCGAGCGCGCGACACGCTTCGGCGGAATCACGCCACGCGCGCATGCACCGCGCGCCCGCGCTCACCAGCAGCGCACCGTCGCGACCCGTCCAGGCGAGCCGCGCTCCGCGCGCAGCCACTCGTTCGCGCACGCTCGCGTGCGGCCAGCCGAAGCGTCCCGCGAGCGGCGCAGAGGCGATCGCGAGCCGCGGCTGCACGGCGTCGAGAAGCCCGTGCGTGGTGGACGAGCGGCTGCCGTGATGCGCGAGCTTCAGCACGTCTGCGCGCAGCCGCGCGCCGCTCGCGAGCAGGCGCTCCTCGCCGCGAGCTTCGAGATCGCCGAGGAGCAGCGCGCTGAGGCCGGCTAGCTCGACGCGCAGCACGAGCGAACGGTCGTTGTCCCCGAGCCGCGCGGCGTCGCGCGGTGGCCACAGCGGCGCGACGCGCACGCCGGCGCGCACGATCGGCGCGTCGCCGAGGCCGCGCTCGCGCACGCGCACGCCTCGTTTGCGCGCGCGGGCCGCGAGCGCGGCGAAGCCCGGCTCCGCGCGCGCGCCGTGGGGCAGCCAGAGCTCGCGACACCGAAATGTGTCGAGCACGCTCGGCGCGCCGCCGCGATGGTCGAGGTCGGCGTGGCTGACGGCCAGCGCGTCGAGCTCACGCACGCCGAGCGCCGCGAGCGCGGGCACGACGATGCTCGCACCCGCGTCCCAGCCATCCGGAGATGCGCCGCCGGCGTCCACCAGCAAGGAAAAGCCGCGCGCTTGCACGAGCGTTGCATCGCCGTGGCCGACATCCAGGAACACGATGCGTGGCGCGGGCGGAGCGATCGCGGGCGCGGGTGCGTAGGCGAGCGCCGCCTGCGCCGCGAGCGCGCACGCGAGGCGCACCGCCAGCCTGCGCGTGTGCATGCCGAGCGCGAGCGCAGCCAGGGCACACGCAAGCGCGAGGGCGTGCGGAGGCTGCGGAGCAACGCGAGGCGCGAGCGACGCGACGGCGAGCGCGGCGTCGAGCGCGCGCTCCGCGAGCGCCGCGCAGCCGGAGATCGCGAAGCTCGCGAGCGCAGCATCTCCAGCGAACGCCGCGGCCGACGCCAGAAACGCTGCGGGCATGAGCACGAAACCGGTGAGCGGAACCGCCGCGAGGTTCGCGACCCCCGCCAGGGGCGGCGCGGCGCCGAAGTGGAGCGCAGCGATCGGCGCTGTCGCGAGCGTCGCCAGCGCGGTGGTCGACAGCGTCGTCGCGATTCCTCGCGCGGCGCGTGAACGCGCGCGCTCTCCGTGCGTCGCCGCGCCGAGCACGAGCGCAGCCGTGGCGGCGAAGGAGAACTGCGCGCCGGGTGCAAACAGCGCCGCGGGCTCCGCAACCAGCACCAGCAGCGCCGCGACGCTGAGCGCGTGTGCGCTCGAGCTCGCGCGGCGCAGCGCCACCGCGGCCGCGAGGCAGGCGAGCATCGCGAGCGAGCGCAGCGCGGGCGTCGCGAGCCCGGCGAGCAGCGCGTAGGCAGCGGCCGCGATCAGCGCGAGAGCGAGGGCGAGGCGCCGCGCGTCGAAGCGAGCCGTCAGGCACGGCGCGCGCGAGAGCAGCGCGAGCGCGATCGCCCACGCGGCGCCGGCGGCGAGCGCAGGTGGAGCCCCGAGACCGAGAGCAGGTGCGCGATGCCGAGCGCCGCCCACGCGCGGCGATCCACGTCGGGCAACGCGGACGCGTCGCCGAGGCCGAGCGTCGCGAGCAGCGCGCCCCCGCGCCCGGCCCGCTGCAGGCGCGCGAGAGCGGAGAGACGAGCGTGCGCGAGGACTTGCAGCGAGCTCTGCCGTGGCGCCTCGACGACCTGGACGAGCAGCGCATCGACCGCGCGCGCTGAAGCGCCGACTCCTCGGCGCGCGAGCGCGCGAGCCGCGTCGAAGCCGCCGGGGTTCGCCGCGCCAGGGCGCTGAGTCTGCGTGCGGACGAGCGCGCGAATCGTTGCACCGAGCGGCGGCGGCGCAGCCCCCGCGTCGAGCGCGAGCTGCATCCGTCGCGGGCCGTCTGGGGTCGCGGGGCGCACCCACGCGACGCGCTCGAGCACGAGCCGGGTGTGCGTCGCGCGCGGCTCGATGCGTGCGACGTGCCCCTCGATCACGGCGTCGCGCCGCGGCTGGGCGAGCGTCGCGAGCGATTCGCGAGCGCGCGCTCCCATCAGCGCTGCGCCCGCGGAAAGCGCTGCGAGGAGCGCGAGCAGCGCCGCGCTGCGTGCGCGAGTGCGCCACGCGAGCACGAGAGCGAGCGCCGCGCACGCGGCTGCCGCGAAGCGCGCCGCAGCGGCGAGCGCGGGCCACGCGTCGCCGATCGCGATGCCCGCGGCAAACGCCGCGGTCGTTAGGGGAAGCGCCGCGCGCATCGCGCGCTCTCCGCGTGACCAGGAGCGAGCTCAGCCTAGATCAGTACCCGCGGACGCGAGTCCCAAACTTCCGAGCCCTCGCCCGCACGCGACGCGGGCGCGACGCGACCGGACGCATCCGCACGCGATCGACCACATCGCAGGTTTGGCGTCAGACGCCAGTTCCGCGAATCTTGCCCCGCGGGCTCGCGCCTCAGTGCAGGACGCGCTTCGGCGCGGGCTGCTGCGGGCGCTTCATGCGCACGACGTAGGCGGCGAGCGTTTCCAGCGCCTCGTCGAGCTTCGTCAGCTCGTCGGTGAAGCTGCCGAGCAGGCGCTGCATCTCGCCGAGCTCGTCGGCGGCTTTGCGTAGCGCTTCCAGCTCGCGCTTCTGCGACGTGAACGCGAGCGCGATGCCCGCGACGACGCCCTGATAACGCCCCGCATCGAGGGCCGCGGCACGCTTCTCGATCGCCTGCGCGAGCCGGTGCGCGAGCGCCGCGTCGAGCCCGCGCGCCACCAAGTCCGCCTGAATCTCGTCCAGCTTCCGTTCCACGGGACGCCCGCGTCGCAAGCGCGGTGCCAGCAGGCTCACACGCGCAGGGCGGCGGCAAGTCGCGAACGAAGCCGCGTGTGGGCCTCAGCTATCCGCTGCGCTCGGCGCCTCGGAGCTGGCCGGCTCGGTGAGCGGCTCGCTCGCCACGATTGGGAACTCGGCTTCCCTCTCGAGCGCGCGGAAGAAGCCGTGAATGCGCTCCGCGTCGCCGCGCGCGATGCCCTTTACCGCGGCGAGCTCGTCCGCGCTCGCCTCGCGCACGCGCTTCAGCGAGCCGAGCTCGCGCAGGAGTGCGCGCCGTTTCGTGGGGCCGATGCCCGGGATCTCCTCGAGGATCGAGAGCATCGCCCTGCGCTGGCGCAGCGAGCGCTGGAACTCGATCGCGAAGCGGTGCGCCTCGTCGCGAATGCGCTGCAGCAGCAGCAGCCCCTTCGAGCTCGGCAACAACAACACGGGGTTCACGCGATCGGGCAGGAACACGCGCTCTGCCTTGAGCCCGCCGCTGCGCTTCACGCGCACACTCGGGCTCTCGTCGTCGCGCTCCTTCGCGAGCCCGACGTGGTCCTGCTCGAGGCCGCGGTCCCGTAACAACGTCGTCGCCACCTTCAGCTGGCCGCGCCCACCGTCGAGCACCCACAAGTCGGGCAGCGGCTCCTTCTCGAGCTTGTCGAGGCGCCGCGTGAGCGTCTCGCGCATGCAGGCGAGATCGTCGCCGGCGGGCGCGTCCTTCATGCGGTAGCGGCGATAGGCGTTCTTGTCGGGCGCGCCGTCTTCGAACACGACGCGGCTCGCGACCGCGAGCGTGCCCGCGAGGTTCGACACGTCGTAGCACTCGATGCGCCGCGGCGGCTGGCGGAGTCCGAGCTTCTCCTGCAAGTCGTCGAGCGTGGCGTCGATCGTTTCGCGAGCGGCGAGCCGGCGCTCGAGCGCGCTCTCGGCGTTCTTTTGCGCGAGATCGCCGAGCTCGCGCGGCGCACCGCGCTGCGGCACGCGCACGTCCACCGCCCTGCCCGCGCGCTCTCCGAGCCACGCCGTCAACGCCTCGAGCTCGCTCGGCTCGGTCGACACCAACACTTCCGCCGGCGCCGCGCTCGCCGCTTCGCCCGCGTAGAACTGCGCGAGGAAGCTCGCCATCACGTCCGCGTCGGGGATCTCGACCTGCGAGAACGCGTGCTCGGCGGCGCCGATCACGCGCCCCTCGCGCACGTGCAGCACCTGCAGCTGCACCTCGCCCGCGCGCCGCGCGAGCGCGAACACGTCGCGATCCTGCGCGCGCTCCGAGACGATCTGCTGGCGCGCGACGGTGTCCTCCACCGCCGCGATGCGGTCGCGCAGCTGCGCCGCCTCCTCGAAGCGCTCCTCCTCGGCGGCGAGGTCCATCTTCGCCCGTAACAACTGCGTCAGCTCGGCGCTGCGCCCCCGCAGGAACAGCTCGGTGCCGTGCAGCAGCTCGGCGTAGGCCTCCGTCGTCACGCGGTTCACGCACGGCGCGGGGCAGCGCTTCATCTCGAACTCGATGCACGGCCGGCCGCGCCGCGCGTAGTCGCGGAACACGCCCTCACTGCAGCTGCGCAGCGGGAACAGCCGGCGCAGGTGGTTCAGCGAGGCGCGCAGGTTCGTGCTCGAGGTGTACGGGCCGAAGTAATCCGCGCCGTCCTTGGCGAAGCGCCGCACCTGCGTGAGCCGCGGCCACGCCTCGCTGCGGTCGAGCCGCAGCGCGAGGTACTGCTTGTCGTCGCGCAGGCGCACGTTGAACGGCGGCCTGTGCTGCTTGATCAGCTCGTTCTCGAGCAAGAGCGCGTTCTTCACGCTGTCGGTCACGAGCACCGCCACGTCCCCGACGCGCGCCATCAGGTTCGGCACCTGCATGCGCCCGTCGCCGCCCGCGAAGTACTGCTTCACGCGGCTGCGCAGGTTCTGCGCCTTGCCGACGTAGAGCACTTTCCCGCGCGCGCTCTTCAGCAGGTAGACGCCCGGCGTCTGCGGCAGCGCAGAAGCGCGCTCAGCGAGATCGGCGGCGGTATCGGTCACGCCCGGCAAGGTACCCGCGCTGCGCGCGCGGCGACGTTCAGTCCGGGAACGACTCCCGCGCGCGCGGGCAGCCGAGCCGCCTACTTCACCTCGCGCGCCAGCACGATCTGGTAGACGCGCTTCGCGAAGTACCAGCGGCCGCCGCGCTTCACGTAGTCGTCCTCGTAGCGGCCGTGGATCGCGCGCTTCGTGCCGTCCTTGCCGTGCAGCTCTTCTTGCTGCCACCACGTCGCGTGCGCGGTGTCGCCGGTGACGACGATCGGGCCGGCGGAGGCGTAGAAGCCGACGAACGAGTAGCCGGACATCGCGCCCTGCCACATCGGGAAGAACTTGTCGCGGCCCTTCACGTCGCCCATGCCCGGTAGCGACCAGGTCGCGTCCTCGAGCCAGTTCGCCTTCCACGCCTCGCCGTCGAAGCGCATCACCGCGTCGTTGTAGGACTCGACGAGCTCGCGGATCGCGAGCCGATCTTCCACGGGACCGCTGCTGACCATGGGTGCCTCCTGATGTGAGGCGGCAGCTTGCAGCAGGTCGGGCGCGGGCGACAGCGGTTAGGCAGCCGGAGCAGCCGGGTCGTCGCGGAAGCAACGCGAGACCTCGCCGTTCGGCAGCGCGAACAGGCGCGGCTCCTCGCTGCGACAGCGCGCGAACACCTCGGGACAGCGCGTGTGGAAGCGGCAGCCCGGCGGCGGCGCGGCGGGCGAAGGCACGTCGCCCTGCACGCGCGCCTGAACGCCGCGGCGCAGCGGATCGATCGAAGGCGCCGCCGCGAGCAGGCCCTGCGTGTACGGATGCGCGGGCGCGCTGAAGATGCGCGCCGTCGCGCCGCGCTCGACGATCTGGCCGAGGTACATGACCGCGACTTCGTCTGCGAGGTAGCGCACGACCGAGAGGTCGTGCGTGATGAAGAGATACGCGAGGCCGAGCTCGTCCTGCAGGTCGCCTAACAGATTGAGGATCTGCGCCTGGATCGAGACGTCGAGGGCGGAGACTGCCTCGTCGCAGATGATCAGCTGCGGCTCGACCGCGAGCGCGCGCGCGATGCCGAGGCGCTGGCGCTGGCCGCCCGAGAACTCGTGCGGGTAGCGCCACAGGTGGTCGGGGTTCATCTGCACGCGGCGCAACAGCGCGGCCGCGCGCTCGGTGCGCTCGGCGTCGTTCGTGCCGATGCCGAACGACTCCATGCCCTCGCACAGGATGTCGCGCACGCGCATGCGCGGATCGAGCGATGCCTGTGGATCCTGGAAGACGATCTGCAGGCGCTGCCGGAGCGGGCGCAGCTCGTCCTGCGAGAGCGCGCGCAGGTCCTTGCCTTCGAACCACACCTTTCCAGCGATCGACGGCACGAGTCCGAGAATCGAGCGGCCCACCGTGGTCTTGCCGCAGCCCGACTCGCCGACGAGCGCGAGCGTCTTGCCGGGCCAGATCTCGAGGTCGACGCCGTCGACCGCGCGCACGTGGCCGACCGTCTTGCGGAAGAGTCCGCGCTTGATCGGGAACCAGGTCGTCAGGCCCTCGACCCTCAGCAGCGGCGCAGCGTTCGTCATCGCGCGCCCTCCTGCTCCACCGCGAAGCACGCGGCCCAGTGCCCATCGCCCAGCGCCGTCTGCGCCGGCGCGCTCGCGCTGCACTTCTCAATCACGCGCGGGCAGCGCGAGGCGAAGCGGCAGGCCGCGGTCCACTCGGTCGGCGGCGGCACGACGCCCGCGATCTCGTGCAGGCGCTCGCCCGGCTGCGCGAGGCCGGGCATCGATTTCAAGAGACCGACCGTGTACGGGTGCCGCGGGCGCGCCAGCACGTCCTCGCGCTTGCCCAGCTCGACGATGCGGCCAGCGTACATCACCGCCACGCGATCGGCGAGCTCGTTCACGACGCCGAGGTCGTGGGTGATCAGCAGGATCGCGGCGTCGCTCTCGCGCTGCAGCTCGCGCATCAGCTCGAGCACCTGCGCCTGAATCGTGACGTCGAGCGCGGTGGTGGGCTCGTCGGCGATCAGCACCTGCGGCTTGGTCGCGAGCGCCATCGCGATCATCACGCGCTGCTTGAGCCCGCCCGAGAGCTGGTGCGGGTACGCGTCGAAGCGCTGCTCGGCATCGGGGATTCGCACGCGCTCGAACAGCTCGATCACACGCTTTCGCGCCTCGCCGTGGGAAACCTTCTCGTGCAGGCGGATCGCCTCGACGACTTGCTCCCCCGCGCGCAGCACAGGCGAGAGGCTCGTCATCGGCTCCTGGAAGATCATTCCCAGCTGGGTGCCGCGAACCTTGCGCATCTCGGGCACGGGGAGCTTCGTGATGTCGCGCCCATTCAGCTCGATCACGCCCTCGATCGCGCCCGGCTTCGGCACGAGCCGCATCGCTGCGAACGCCGTCATCGACTTGCCGCAGCCCGACTCGCCGACCAGCGCGAGCACTTCGCCGCGCGCGATCTCGAACGAGACGCCATCGACGACGGGGAGGCGCTGCCCCGCGTTCGGGAAAGTGATGCGCAGATTCTCGATGCGGAGCGCGGGCTGCGTCATCGCTTACTCGCGCTCCCGCGCCGTGCGCGGATCGAGCACGTCGCGCAGCGCGTCGCCCACGAGGTTCACGGCGAGCAGCAGCGCGAAGATCGCGGTGCCCGCTGCGGCGATGTTCCACCACACGATCGGCTCGCGCGCGAGCTCGTTGCGCGCCTGGTCGATCATCTGGCCCCAGCTGCCGTCCACGCCGATGCCGAGGTACGAGAGAATCGTCTCGGAGATCACGAGGCCGGAGAACAGCAGCACGAACGTGATGATCACGAGGTGGAACAGGTTCGGGACGATGTGGCGCCACAGGATGCGCGCCTCCGACACGCCGAGCGCGCGCGCGGCCTGCACGTAATCGAGCTCGCGCAGCTTCAGCGTCTCGCCCCGCGAGACGCGCGAGAGCCCGACCCAGCTCGTGACGCCGAGCGCGAAGCACACCTGCCAGGTGCCGCGCCCGAGCGCCATCACGATCGCGATCAGCAGCAAGAGCGACGGGATCGAGGCGAGGGTCGACATCACGAAGAACACCAGGTCGTCCCAGCGGCCGCCGAAGTAGCCCGCGGTCACGCCCAACAAGAGCGCCAGCGGGATCGCGATCGCGCTGGTGAAGCCGCCGATCAGCAGCGCCACGCGCGCACCCTTCAGCGTGCGATAGAGCACGTCGCGGCCGAGGATGTCGGTGCCGAGCAGGTGTCCGCCGGGATCGTTGAGCGCGAACTTCTCGTAGAACGTGACGTCCGCGAGCGGCGCCGAGTAGCTCTCCTCCGCGACGCCCGCGAAGGCGCGGTCGATCACGCTGCGCGCCTCGTTCGCGGCGACGACGTCCTCGCCCTTCGTCTCTCCGCCGATCCACGCGATCGAGTCCAGCAGCGCGATCCCGACGAACAGCGCGATCACGAGCACCGACCCCCAGCGCCGCCGCCACACCTCGGCCAGCGCCTCGCGCCAGAGCCGGTTCTTACGGATCGCGCGCCCCGCCCAGAGCCCGAGCGCGAGCAGCGCGGCGACGATCAGATTCCCGACGACGTGCGCTTCCACGCCTACTCCAGCCGCACGCGCGGATCGACGAGCGCATAGCTCACGTCGGTGATGATCTGCGTCACCACGAACGCGAGCGCGCCGATGAACACCATCACGCGCAGCGTCGCGAAGTCGTTGGCGTTGATCGCGTCGACCGTGATGCCGCCGAGGCCGGGGATGCCGAAGAAGGCCTCGAGCAAGAGCGAGCCCGTGAACAGGAACGGGATCGTGAGCAGCACGCGCGTCAGCACCGGGATCAGGCTGTTGCGCAGCACGTGGCGCAGCATCACGCGCATCTCGCTCGCGCCCTTGGCGCGCGCGGTGCGCACGTAGTCGCGGCTCGTTTCCTCCACGAACACGGTGCGCAGGAAGCGCACTTCGCCGCCGACGCCCGAAATCACGCCCACGAGCACGGGCAGCGCGAGGAAGCGCGCGATCACGTCTGGATCGCGCGAGAAGCCGGAGAGCGGGAACCACGAGAGCAGCTTCGCGATCAGGTACTGCGCGCCGATGATCTGCAGCAGGATCGGCAGCGACATCAGCAGCACGCACAGGAACACGCCCATGCGATCGATGTAGGTGCCGCGGAAGACCGCGACGAAGAGGCCGACGGCGATCGCGAGCGCGATCTCGATCAGGAACAGCGGGATCATCAGCGCGAGGCTCGCGGGCGCACCGCGCGCGAGGCGCTCGCCGATCGGCACGCCGTCGACGTCGCTGTGGCCGAAGTCGAACGTGAGCATCCGGCGGTAGTGGTCGTACAGCAGGTTGTTACGGAGCCCGCCCTCCGCGAACGAGGGCAAGAGTGGGCGGTCGTAGCCGTGGTTCGCCTTCCACTGGTCGATCGCCGATTGGCGCGCCTTCTCGCCGAGCGCGCGGCGCGCGATGTCGTCGGGCGAAGCGACGGTGAAGAACAGCACGAACAGGAGGCCGAGCACGCCGAGCACGACGCCGAAGCCGTAGGCGAGCCTGCGGATCACGTAGGCGGCCACGTCACTGCCGCTCGCGGAAGAAGGTGCGGAACGCGGGGATCATGCCGAGCACGAGCGCGAGACCGATCGCGTACGCGGGCCAGCGCACGGGGCGATTCCAGGCCGCGCGCTGCTGCGTGCGCAGGTCGGGATCGACCGCGTAGTACTTCGACATCGGCTGCGACATCCCGAACTGCTTCACGTTGTGGATCCAGCCGTGCACGAGCAGGTAGTCCTCGGGGTGATAGAGCTCGATGTGCGGGCGCTCCTCCTCGATCACGCGGCGCATCGCCTGTATCACGGCCATGCGCTCCGGGCCGTTGTCCATCACGCGCATCTGCTGGAAGTACTTCTCGAACTCGGGGTGGCAGAAGTTCGTGCTGTTGGGGCCGCCGACGGTCGAGCGCCGGTAGTCGCAGCTGCGCAGGAAGAAGAAATTCTCGGGATCGGGATAGTCCGCGGACCAGCCCCAGAAGTAGACCTGATAAGCGAGGCGCTGAACCTTGTTCTGGAACTCGTTGTAGGTGGTCGCCTTCAGCTCGACGTCGAGGCCGAGCTTGCGCCACTCGTTGATGAAGAACTCGTCCTGCAGCTCCTGCACCGTGTTCACGATGTACGCGTCGAAGCTGAGCTTCAGCGGCTTGCCCGTGGCGGGATCGACGCCGTCCGGGTAGCCCGCCTCGACGAGGAGCTTTCGCGCGCGCTCGAGGTCGGGCTTGCGATACGGGTTCACGTATTCGGGGTCGTAGCCGTAGAGGCCCGGCGGAATCATCGACTGCGAGGCGAGCCCGCGGCCGTTCAGGAACAGGCGAATCCACGTTTCGGAGTCGATCGCGAGGCTCATCGCCTGCCGCAGCTTCTTCGCTCGCTCGCCGCCCTTCGCGCCGACGACGGCGTCCTCCATGTTGAAGCCGAGATAGAACCATCCGGGCGACACGGTGCTCGAGAGCTCGATGCCCTTCTGCTCCATTTCCGGCGAGAGCCGATCGTTCTTCACGACCTGATCGAAGCTCTCGCGGATGATTCCCGAGCGGTCGTAATAACCCTGCAGGAACTTGTGGAAGCCCGGGATCGACTCTTTGTCGCGCCGGTACTCCAGGCGATCGGCCAAAGGCAGTCGCTGGCCCGCGTACTCGAGGAGCCCGCGCTCTGCGTCGCCGGGCTCGCCCTCGCTCGGGTAGAACGCGCCCGGCGCTTCCTCCGGACTCTTCGCCTTCAGGCCGTACCAGTTCTCGTTCTTCACGAACTGCACGAACGCCTGCTTGTCGTACACGGTGAGCTTGAACGGACCGGTGCCCACCGCCCAGTCGCGGAACAGCGGGCGGCCCTCTTCGCCGTCGTAATAAGCGACGGATTCCCACGCGATCGGCGACGTGAACTCGAGCGCGAACCAGTAGAGGATCTGCGGGTACGGGCGCGTGAGGTGAATCTCGAGCTCGTAGGGCGTCGGCGTCTTCACGCCCGCGATGCCGCCGAGCGCGGCGTACTGCTCGTGCTTCGGCAGCGCGGCGAACTCGGCGTCCGCCTTGCGGCGCTCTCCCAGCGCGGTCATGAACGCCTCGAAGCCGTCGATGTTCAGGAACGCGTCGCGCACCTGGACTTCGAGCAGCGGGTCGGCGAGGCGCTGCAGCTGGAACGCGATGTCGCGCGTCGTCGCCTCGCGCGTGCGAAGTCCCGGCCCGGCGAGCTCGAAGCACGGGTCGCTGCTGAACAGCACGCCGGGCCGCATGCGGAAGCGGTAGATCACGCTGCCGTCGGGCTGCGCCTCCGCGTGCGGCACTTCGGTCGCGAGGCTCGGGATCAGCTCGAAGGGCCGTTTCAGATAGTGGTATTCGAGCAGCTTGTCGTGAACGAGGCCGGTGAAGGCATGCGCGACGACATCGTAGGCCTCGGCGACGTCGAGCCTGCGCGGCGCGTCGCTGAAGGCCTGATAGAGCACCTTCTCGCCCGACTCGGCCTCCGAGTACGGGCTGTTGTTGCACGAGAGCACGGCGAGCATGGCCGCAGCCAGTACGACGCTTCGCCGAGCTCTCATGGGCGCGCCTCCGCGTCTCATTGTGCCGGGGCTTTCAGGCGAAACCAGCTCGGATCGAGATTCGGATTCACCTCGGCGTCGCGAATCTCGAGCACCGCGCTGCCCTTGTACGAGATGAAGTCGAGCTCGATGCGATGCGGGAACGCGGCTGCGCCCTCGCCTCGCCAATCCCCGAAGCGCGCGACCGCGAGCTCCTGCGCGTCGAGCGGCGACAGCACGCGCGCTTCGCGGAAGACGCCCGCCGCGTCGAAGGTGACTCCGCGGTCCGCCCAGCTGAAGCGCAGATCGCCGGCCGCGTTCAGCTCCGCGCGCGGAGCCTCGTCGGGAATCGCGGGCGCGGCCAATAACAACCCCACCGCTTCGCTCGGCAGCAGCGGAATGCGCGCCACGCGCCAGAGCACGCCGGCGTCGACCGGCCCCGTCTCGATCTTGCCCGAGTCGGCGCGGTAGATGTCGTACTCGGCGCCGTCGCTCGCCAGCACGAGCACGCGCTGATTCAGCACGCCCACGACTTCGATGCGCAGCTTCGCGTCGCGCTCCGCGAGCACGAGCTGCTTCGAAAACGACTCGCCGGCCGCACCCGCCAGCTCGACGCGCGCGTTGGCGCGCACGGAGTGCCGCGCGGCGGCGTGCGCGCGCAACCACGCGAGGCGCTCGTCTGCCCGCGCATCGCCGGCGGCGACCGCCTGCCACTCCGCGACGGGCGGCGGCGTCACGCACGCACTGAGCGCCGCGCTCAGCATGAACAGCGCGAGCGCGCCTGCCTTCATCGCGGCGCGAGCTCGCGGCGCAGGCGCTCGAGCTTCGCGGCGAGCTCGGGCTGCTCGCCGGCGCGCGGCGACTGAGTCACCGCGAGCTCGTACTTCTGGAGTGCGGTGCGCTTCTTGCCGAGCGCGAGGTACACGTCGCCGAGATGCTCGGAGATCACCGGATCTCCGCCGGTGAGCCTCTGCGCCTCTTCGAGCTTCACGCGCGCCTTCTCGAAGAGCGCACGCGCCGCCGGCTGGCGCCCCGCGGCGAGCTCTTGCTTCCCGCGCTGATAGAACACCCAGGCGAGGCTGTCCGTGATGAAGCCGTCGTCGGGACGCTGCGCGAGCGCGCGCTCGATCAGTCGCTGCGCCTCGTCGAGGCGCTCGCCGCGCTCGGCCCAGCTGTAGCCGACGAAGTTCAGCGCGCCGGCGTGATTCGGATCGAGCGCGAGCGTCTCGTTCATCTTCGCGATCGCGGCGTCGAGCTCGCGCGCTTCGCCGCGCAGAATGCCGATGTTGTAGTGCGTCTCGGCGTCGTCTGCGTCGCCGCGCAGCATCGCCTCGAGCTCTGCGATCCCGCCTGTGAGGTCGCCGCCTTTCGCGACGAGGCTCGCGTGGTAGTAGGCGAGCGGCTTCGAGTTCTCGATCGCTTGCGCGCGCTCCACCTCGAGCCGCGCGCCTTCGAAGTCGCCACTCGCTTCGAGGATGCCCGCGACCTGCACGCGGCCATCCGAGAAGCGCGGGTGATCCTCTGCGATGCGATCGAGCGCAGTGAGCGCGCCCTCCACGTCGCCGGAGCGCCGGCGCGCGACGCCGAGGAAGTAGGCGATCTCGTACTGCTCGGGGAAGAGCTCGGAGACGCGCGCGAGTCGGGCCTCCGCCTCTTTGAATGCGCCGCGCTGCAGGTCGATCAGCGCGAGCCGCATCGTGGTGCGCAGGTCTTCGGGCTGAAGCTGCTCGGCGCGCGCGAGCGATTTCACGCCATCGGCCTCGCGGCCGAGGTCGAACTCCGCCTCGGCCTTCGCGAGCCACGACGACGCGTCGTTCGCATCGCGCCACAACAGCTCCGCCAGCACGCCGAGCTCTCCGAGCCGGTCGCCGCGCGCGCGACGGCCGGCGGCGATCGCGGCGAGGTACTGCGTCTCGCGCGGCTGCTTCGCGCTCGCCTCGCGCAGAATCTTCTCCGCGGCCGCGGCGTCGCCGAGCTTCTCGGTCACCTCCGCGAGGTTCAGCCAGCCCGCCGGCGTCTCGGGCTCCACGTCGACCTGCCAGCGCGCCACGCTTCGCGCGCGTTCGAAGTCGCCCTGCTCGAGCCACGCGGAGTAGAGAAACGCCGCGGCCTCGGGGTCGAGCGGCTCGCCGTTCGGCGCCTCGAGCAGCGCCGCCATCCCCGCGTAGTCGCGCTCTGCGCGCCGCGACTCCGCGAGGAATTGGCGCAGCCACGCGTCTTGCCCGCCGGCTTCGCGCGCGCGCGTCGCGTAGTCGATCGCGGCGTCCGTGCTGCCCAGACGGAACGCGAGCTGCGCCGCGCGCGTGAGCAGCTCCGCGTCGGCCGGCGCGAGCGCCACCGCGCGCTCGTACGCCGCGAACGCCTCGTCGAGCTCGCCCGAATCGAGACTCGCATGGGCGTGCTCGAGCTCCTCGTCGAGCGTGCGCGCAGGCTCGGGCGGCGTCGTGTCCGGCGCGGCGCTCGCTTCCGGCGGCGCGGGCATGGGCGGGAAGCTCGGCTCGCGCTGCGGCGCCGACGACGCGCACGCGGCAAGCCCGAGCGCGAGCGCTGCCGCCGCGAGGCTCCTCATTCGACTGGGCTACCGGCCCAGGTAGCCGCTCTTCTCGAGGTACCCGAGCACGACGTTCACGCTCTGCTCGAGCGTCTGGCTGCCGGTCTCGAGCACGAGCTCGGGCTTGTCCGGCGCTTCGTACGGCGCCGAGATGCCGGTGAACTCCGGGATCTGACCGGCGCGCGCCTTCTTGTAGAGGCCCTTCGGATCGCGCGCCTCGCACGTGGCGACGTCCGCCGCGACGTACACCTCGACGAAGTCACCCGGCGCGAACAGCGCGCGCACCTGATCGCGATCGGCGCGGTACGGCGAGATGAACGAGGTGAAGACGAGCACGCCGCAGTCGGTGAAGAGCTTCGAGACCTCGCCGATGCGGCGAATGTTCTCGGTGCGGTCTTCCGGCGAGAAGCCGAGGTTCTTGTTGAGGCCGTGGCGCACGTTGTCGCCGTCGAGCACGTAGGCGAGCTTGCCGCGCTTCACGAGCTCGGCTTCCACTGCGACCGCGACCGTCGACTTGCCCGAGCCCGAGAGCCCCGTGAGCCACACCGTGGCGCCGCGCTGTCCCAGGACCGCTTCGCGGTCGCGTCTATTGATGCTCCCGGCGTGCCAAGTGATGTTCGTTGCCTTTGTTCCGCTCACAGGCGTCTCCTGACCGCGTTGGTCCTTGTTTACTTCGCATCGGCCTCGAAGACTCGGCCGCTGCTGCGCGCTTCGCCGACGCGCGTCGATGCATCTGAGCCACCTCGACCGTCGGAGCGCGTCGGCGAATCCTCTTGGTTTACTCCGCTCGGCTTCGCCTCGCTGCGCGCTTCGCTTGCGGCCTCGGCCGACCTGCTCGGGAGGAGCGTTCGACATCGAGGAGGATCCGACTCGGCTGTTGCGCGGGGCTAGGGCTCGGCTTCTGGCTTCGGGCCTCAGGTCTCTAAGGGCGGCGCAACGTAGCGGTGGGGTTACGCGGGTGCTGCGGGGTTTTTCGAGGTGCGGAAGGTGCGCACTTCGGCGGCAATTCGGCGGGCGGCGAAGTCGATCTCGGCTTCGGTGGTGAAGCGGCCGAGGCCGATGCGCAGCGACGCAGCGATGCGCTCGGGAGCGAGGCCGAGCGCGGCGAGCACGTGGCTCGGCTCGGGCTTCGCGCTGCTGCAGGCAGAGCCGGTGGAGAGCGCGACGTCGTGAAGGCGCGCGATCACGGCGTCTGCGCGCACGCCCTCGAACGCCACGTTCAGGTTGCCCGCGAGGCGCGGCGACTCGGCGCCGTTCACGAGCACGCCCCCGGCGAGCTCTCGCAGCTGCGCGACCAGGCGCTCGCGCAAGCGCCCGAGCCGCGCGGACTCGGCGGCCTGCTCGGCGACCGCAATCGTCAGGGCGCGCGCGAAGCCGACGATCAGCGGCGTCGCGAGCGTGCCGCTGCGCATCCCGCGCTCCTGCCCGCCGCCGTAGAGAATTGGCGCGAGCGCGATCCGCTCGCCGCTGCGGCGCCGGCGCCGCACGTAGAGCGCGCCGATGCCCTTCGGACCGTACAGCTTGTGCGACGAGACCGAGAGCAAGTCGACGCCGAGCGCCTCCACGTTCAGCGCGATCTTCCCCACCGCCTGCGCCGCGTCGCTGTGAAACAGCACGCCGCGCTCGCCGCACACCCCCGCGATCTCGGTGAGCGGTGCGAGCGCACCGATCTCTCCGTTCGCGGCCATCACCGACACGAGCGCCGTCTCCCGCGTGATCGCGCGCGCAACGTCGCCCGGCGAAACGCGACCGCCCGCATCGACCGGCAGCACCGTGAGCTGCGCACCCTGCTTCGCGAGCGCACGCGCCGTGTCGAGCACGGCGGGATGCTCCGTCGCCGCAGTCACGACGTGCGAGCCGATCGCGCCACGCGCGCGCACGACGCCCTGCAACGCGAGGTTGTCGCTCTCCGTCGCGCCGCTCGTGAACACGATCTCGCGCGGATCCTCCGCCCCGAGCGCGCGCGCAATCTCCTCGCGCGCATTCTCGACCGCCGCCTCCGCCCGCCACCCAAACGCATGCGACGCACTCGCCGGATTCCCGAACTCCGCGCTCCAATACCCCCGCATCGCCTCGACCACGCGCGGATCACAAGGCGTGGTCGCGTGATGATCGAGATAAATGGGCACGCGAGAAGCCACAGCCCCGTCCGTCACCGCGCTCTCCGAATTCCTGAGCGCACGTCACGCCCAGCAAACGAGTCAGAACGACCTCGAAGTCGAACGCTCCACCCAAGCACGTCGGCCGAGACCGCAAGCGAAGCGCGCAGCAGCGGCCGAGTCTTCGAGGCCGATGCGAAGTCAACAAGGAAAGACCGAACGCGAAGGCCCGTCGACGCCTCGCGGACCCGCACACCCACTACGCCGAAAACGACTGCCCACACCCGCACGAATTCTTCGCGTTCGGATTATTGATCTTGAAGCCCGACTCCATCAGCGAGTCGAGGTAGTCCAGCGTCGTTCCCACCAGGTAGAGCGCGCTCTTCTCGTCCACGACCACGCGCACGCCCGCGCTCTCGATCTGCGTGTCGTTCTCCTTCAGGTTGGGATCGAACGACAGCTGGTACTGCAGCCCCGAGCAGCCGCCGCCCACCACCTTCATGCGCAGCGCGTGCGTGGCCGCTTTGCCCTCGGCGTCGAGCAAGCGCTTGATCTGCGACGCGGCGGACTCGGTGACGTTGATCAGCGACATCGGTGCTCCTTGGCGCGAAGTGGCGAAATCTAACAGCGCCGCGAAATCGGAACGAGATCGGTCTTGATTCGTGGGCCCGCGACGACACTCCCGGGGACGGCCCCTCAGCCCCCGTGCGCGGCACCGCCGCTCGGCCCGAGCCGCACGAACACTTCGCGATTCCCCGCTGGCCCGGCGAGGCGGCTCTCGGCTTCTCCGAGCGGCTCGTAGCCAAGCGCCGCCGCGGCTTCGCGCACGCGGGCGACCGCAGCGGCGCGGTCGGCGTCGTCGCGCACGACGCCGCCCTTCCCGACGCGCTCGCGGCCCACCTCGAACTGCGGCTTCACCATCACCAGCAACTCGGCACGCGGCGCCACCGCCGCGATGCGCGGCAGCACGAGCGTGGCCGAGATGAAGCTCACGTCGACCACGACGAGCGCGACCGGCGGCTCGGGCGGCACCTGCTCCGCGCTCATCTCGCGCGCATTCACGCGCTCGACGACCGTCACGCGCGGATCGCCGCGCAGCTTCAGGTCGAGCTGCCCGTAGCCGACGTCGAGCGCGATCACGTGCGCCGCGCCGTGCTGCAGCAGGCAATCGGTGAAGCCGCCCGTCGAGGCCCCCACGTCGAGGCAGCGCTTGCCCGCGACCTCGACGCCGAGATCCGCCAGCGCGCCCGCGAGCTTCTCGCCGCCGCGCGAGACGTAGCGGCGCTCCTCGCCGCGCACGCGCAGCGCCGCGTCCTCCGCGATGCGCGTGCCGGGCTTGTCGACCGGCGCGTCGTTCACGAGCACGCGGCCGGCGAGGATCAGCGCCTGGGCCTTCGTGCGCGTCTCCGCGAGGCCGCGGGTGAGCACGAGCTCGTCGAGGCGGAGCTTGGTAGGCATGGTCGAGGCCTAGCACGCGGGCCTACGCCGCGATGCGCTCCCAAGATTGTGTGCCACCCCAAGGATCTCTCGGCCACATGAGAGGGAGGGACCCAGCATGAACCGCGCAGCTTTGCTCCTCGCGCCCGTCGTGGTCACCATCGCTGTCGCCTCACAGGCGGCGCCCCTCATCGAGAGCGCGGTCGGCGCGTCCTCGACTCTCTACGACACGGCAGGCTTCGTCTTGGCCGAGAACTCGGACTCCGCTCAAACCCTCGCCGCGGGGGTCGTCGTGTCGGAGGCAGTGTTCGACGCCTACCCCGGAGGCGCTTGCCCTAGCCCCGGTGGGTGTTTCGCGGCTTCCGCCTCGGCCGTCACGGATTTTGGGTCGAACCGCGTCCGGAGCTATGCCTCCGAGTACGACGAGCACCCGAACGGAAACACGCGAATCGAGGACAGCGCTTCAGCCCGGAGCCTTTGGGCGGACGACTGGTCGTTTCAGTTCAGCGGGCCAGGTTCGGCGGTCACCCTCGACATCGCGTTAGACGGCTTCTGGGGAAACTGGGGGCGCGTCAGCTATGAGATCAGCATCGTCGACGCGAGCTCGGGAACCCAGGTCGCCTACGCAATCGCCGACTCCACGTGCGCATGCGCGCCCCTTCCGCCCCCGTTTCCCGCGCTGGGTCAGATCCCGCTTTCAGATGGCGGCAACGCCGACGGTCGCTTCGACGCGACGTTCCAGCTCACCTTCGTTCCGCTGGCCGGAGCCACTTACCGGGTGCTCGCGATCTTGACCGCGACCAGTGAACCCGCGATCGCCGGAGTCGACGGCGCCACGGTCGACGTGTTCAACACGGCTCGCGTGACGGCGGTGCGGCTCGCGAATGGGATGACGCTCAGCTCCGCTGCCGGCGCTGAGGCGAACTACAACGTGATGGTCCCGGAGCCGAGCAGCGGGCTTTGTCTGCTCGTCGCGGGGGTCATGGGGATACGCGTTCGCGGTCGCGGTCGCGGCTAGCCGCGCGTCCCCAACAGCTCCCGCAGCGTCTTCGCCATCCCCGCCACATCGAGCCCCGCTGCCGCGCGCTGCTTCGCGGGGCTGCCGTGCTCGTGCAGCTGGTCGCCCAGCGCGAGCGCGTGCACCGGCGTCGCGACGCCCTCGCGCGCGAGCAGCTCGAGCACGGCGCTGCCGAAGCCGCCCATGCCGGTGTGCTCCTCGACCGTGATCAGCGCGCGCACTTTGCGCGCGAGCGCGAGGATGCGCGCCTCGTCGAGCGGCTTCGCGAAGCGCGCGTTCAGCACGGCGCACGAGACGCCCTCGGCGGCGAGCTCCGCAGCGGCGTCGAAGGCGACGTGCGCGAGCGTGCCGTAGGCGAGGATCGCGGCGTCGCTGCCGTCCCGTAACAATTCGGCCTCGCCGACGCGGACGGCCTTGATCTCGGGATCCATCGGCACGCCGAAGCCTTCGCCGCGCGGGTAGCGAATCGCCGCGGGGCCGGGGTACTCGACCGCGGTGCGCAGCATGTGCTGCAGCTCGTTCTCGTCCTTCGGCGCGAGGCAGATGATGTTCGGGAGCGTGCGCAGGTACGCGATGTCGAACATGCCCTGATGCGTCGCGCCGTCCGCGCCGACGAGGCCCGCGCGGTCCATCGCGAAGGTCACGTCGAGGTTCTGCAGGCACACGTCGTGAACGACCTGGTCGTACGCGCGCTGCAGGAACGTGCTGTAGATCGCCGCGACCGGCTTCATGCCCTCGCTCGCGAGGCCCGCCGCGAACGTGACGGCGTGCTGCTCGGCGATGCCGACGTCGTAGAAGCGGCTCGGGAACTCGCGCTGGAACAGATCGAGGCTCGTGCCGTCCGCCATCGCGGCCGTGATGCCGACGATGCGCGCATCCTCGCGCGCGAGGCGGATCAGCGTGTCGGCGAACACGCGCTGGTATTTCGGCGGTCCGGGCTTCGAGGGGAGGAACTTGCCCGACTCGACGTCGAACGGATTCACGCCGTGGTACTTGAACGGATCGTTCTGTGCGGGCTCGTAGCCGTAGCCCTTGGCGGTGAGCGCGTGCACGAGGATCGGCCCGTCGCCCGCCTGCAGCATCGCCTTCACGTTCTCGAACGTTTCGAGCACGACGTCGATGCGGTGCCCCTGGATCGGCCCGACGTACTTGAAGCTGAGCGCCTCGAACAACAGCCCGGGCGAGAAGAAGACCTTCAGCGACTCTTCGGCCTTCTGCGCCCAGTGCAGCATGTCGCCGGGCATCGAGCTGAGAAAGTCCTTCGCCCAGTGCTTCACGCGCCGCACCATCGGCGCCGAGAGCTTGCGCGAGAGGTACGACGACATCGCGCCGACGTTGGGTGAGATCGACATCTCGTTGTCGTTGAGCACGACCACGAGGTTTTTCTGCTTGAGGTCGCCCGCGTGGTTGAGCGCTTCGAACGCCATGCCCGCCGTCATGCCGCCGTCGCCGATGACGGCGATCGCGACGTTGTTACGGCCCTGGTGCTGCATCGCGCGCGCCATGCCGAGCGCCGCCGAGATCGACGTGCCCGCGTGGCCCGCGCCGAACGCGTCGTACGGCGACTCGCCGCGGCGCAGGAACTTTCCGATGCCGCCCTCTTGCCCGATCTTGGGGAAGCCTGCGCGCCGCCCCGTCAGCATCTTGTGCGCGTAGGCCTGGTGGCCGACGTCGAACACGAGCTTGTCGCGCGGCGTGTCGAACACGTAGTGCAGCGCGGTGATCAGCTCGACCGCGCCGAGGCTCGACGCGAGGTGCCCGCCGGTCGCGGCGACGTTGCGCACGATCTCTTCGCGCAGCGCCTCGGTCACCGCGGCGAGCTGCTCGCGCGGGAGGCGGCGGAGGTCCTCGGGCGAGGCGATCTGCTCGAGCACGTTCGTGGTCACTACTTCGCCGCTCACTTCTCTCTCCGCACGGCCATCTCCGCGAGCATGCGCAGCGCCGCGCCTTTCTCGCCCAGCCGCTCGATGCGCTTCAGCGCGCTCGCGAGCAGCGCGTCCGCGCGCGCACGCGCCCCGCCGGCTCCAAGCAGGGACACCACGGAACACGCCTCGTTCTGGTGCGCGTCGAGGACGTCGTCTGCGATTTGGAACGCCACGCCGACTTCTTCGCCGAAAGCCGCGAGGTTCGCCAGCAGTGCTGCGTCCGCGTTGCCGAGCCTCGCGCCGCACGCGACGGACGCCGCGATCAGCGCGGCCGACTTGCGCCGATGCACCGATTCGACGCGCGCGAGCGTCGCCGGGCCGCCCACGGCGAACGCGAGATCGTCGACCTGCCCGCCGACGAGCTGTCGCGAGCCCGCAGCGGTCGCGAGCGTGCGCGTGCACCACGCCACCGCCGCGGCGCCGCAGCTGCCCTCCGCGTCGGCGAGCACCTCGAAGGCGAGCGCGAGCAGCGCGTCGCCCGCGAGCAGCGCGTTCGCCTCGCCGAACGCGACGTGCACGGTGGGCCTGCCGCGGCGCTCCACGTCGTCGTCCATGCACGGCAGGTCGTCGTGAATCAGTGAGTAGGTGTGAACGAGCTCGACCGCGGCGGCTGCCGGCAGCGCGGCATCGGCGGTCGCACCCACCGCCTCGCAGCCTGCCAACACGAACGCGGGGCGCAGTCGCTTCCCGCCCGGGAACACGAGGTGGCGCATCGCCGCGTGCAGCACCGCGGGCGGCTCGCTCGCCGGCGGAAGGCGGCCCTCGAGATATCGATCCACGAGCGCGCTGCGCTCGCTGAGCCAGTCCGCACCCATTAGGACGCGTCGTCCTCGTCGGTTTCGAGCGGCTCGTCGAACGGTTCCGTCACGAGCCCCGCGCCTTGCTCGACCAACACCTCGATGCGGCGTTCCGCTGCGTCGAGCTCACCGGCGCAGCGCCGCGACAGTGCGACGCCTTGCTCGAAGGCCTTCAGCGCGTCTTCGAGCGGGAGATCACCGGACTCGAGCTGCTCCACGAGACCTTCGAGCTGCTCGAGCGCGCCCTCGAAGCTCTCGGTGGGGGCGGCTTCGGGCTTGTTCGAGGCGCTGCGGCGGGCCGGCATTGGCGGACTCTAACCGCTTCACTCGGGGGGAGCGGCAGGCGTTGCTTGGCGAGTGCCGCTGGCGGCGTGGTTCAGCTCTCGCTGCGCGCGCTCTTCACCGTGGCGGTCAGCTCGCCGCGCGCGAGGCGCAGTGCGATCTCGTCGCCTGGCGCAGCTTGCGCGGCGTCGCGCAGGATCTCGCCGCGCGCATCGCGCGCGAGCGCGTAGCCGCGGCCGAGCACCGCGAGCGGCGAGAGCGCGTCGAGGCGCGCAGCGGCGGTGGCGAAACGCGCGCGCGGCTGCGCGGCGATGCGCTGCGCGGCGGCGACGAG
>Ga0194132_10003132_pt1 | contig 29878 bp, 33 predicted proteins | sample TA2KigOf80mmetaG_FD_148612 | JGI IMG/M metagenome (GOLD analysis project Ga0194132, IMG submission 148612) | Freshwater microbial communities from Lake Tanganyika, Tanzania - TA2015054 Kigoma Offshore 80m | ecosystem: Environmental > Aquatic > Freshwater > Lake | place: Tanzania: Lake...
GCGCATCAATCCGCAGGGCCGCGCCGTCATTGCCGGACGCGCCGCGCCCAATGCCGAGGTCACCGTGAACGCCAGCGCCGAGATCGTCGCGGTCACGCGCGCCGATGCCTTCGGCGAGTGGGTGGCGATTCCCGACAACCCGCTGCCGCGCGGACCGCGTGAGATCACGTTGATGGCGGCAACGCCGAACGGCGAGCGTGTCCGCTCCGACCAGGTCGTCACGGTCGTCATTCCCGGCGTCGGCGCGCCGGCCGAGGAGCGCGCCGTCGCGGTCCTGCAGGATCGTGGCGGAGCCGCCGCCCCCCGTCTCCTGCAGGGCGCCGTCACGGAAGACGGCGTGCGCGCGGGAGCGCTGACCCTCGACGCGGTGCAGTACGACGAGCACGGCAACCTCGTGCTCGCCGGCAAGGCCAAGACCGGGACCCACGTGCAGGTGTTCGTGGACGACCGTCCGGTTGGCACCGCCGCGGCCGACGCGGGCGGCCTGTGGCAGATCACGCCCGGCAACGCCGTCGACATCGGCCGCCATCAGCTGCGCCTCGAGCAGGTCGACCCGGCGGGGGTGATGGTGGCGCGCATGGAGCTGCCGTTCCTGCGCGCCGCGCCCGAGGCGATCCGGGCGCTGGCCCCGGGCGACGTGATCGTCCAGCCCGGCACGACGCTGTGGCGCATCGCGCGCAACGCCTACGGCAAGGGCACCCTGTACACGGTGATCTACCTGGCCAACGCCGAGCAGATCCAGGACCCCAACCTGATCTATCCGGGCCAGATCTTCACCTTGCCGCCCGCCCGGTGACGGCCTAGCTATCCCATCGCCGCCCTTGGCGGCTGGCGCACCGGCGGGGCGAATCGCCTACAATCATCCGGGTCGCGCGTCTTCCACCAGCGCGCGGCTTGCTTTTGCGGGGACTGCTTGGAGAGACAGGGAAGCTGGTGATGCGAGGCGGTGGTCGCGCTCCGTTCGATCCCAACGCCCCCACCGAGGCGCGCAACCAGCTGCGTACCCTGCGCACGCTGCTGCCCTACCTGTGGCAGCCCGGCGAGCCGGGGCTGAAGGCCCGCGTCGTCATCGCTTTGTCGGCGCTGGTCGGCGCCAAGGCGCTCACTCTGTACGCACCAGTGTTCTACGGCCGCATCGTCGATTCCCTGAGCGGACCGGCGCAGATCGTCGCCGTGCCGGTGGCGATCATCCTCGCCTATTCGATAGCGCGGGCGCTGGCGTCAATCCTCAACGAAATTCGCGACGGCCTGTTCGCGCGCGTCGCCCAGCACGCCATCCGGCAGGTGGCGCTGCAGACCTTCCGACACCTGCACGGCCTGTCCATGCGCTTCCACCTGGAGCGGCGCATGGGCGGCCTGTCGCGCGTCATCGAGCGTGGCACCAAGGGCATCCAGTTTTTGTTGAACTTCACCCTGTTCAACATCTTGCCCACCTTGATCGAGGTGGTGGGCGTCGCGGTCATCCTGCACGTCGTGTTCGGAATCGCCTTCTCGTCGATCACGCTGTTGTCGGTGCTCGGCTACATCGTCTTCACGGTGTGGGTGACGGAGTGGCGCACCAAGTACCGGCGCGCCATGAACACCGCCGACGCCGAGGCCAACACCAAGGCGGTGGACAGCCTGCTCAACTACGAGACGGTGAAGTACTTCGGCAACGAGCGGCACGAGGCCGGGCGCTTCGACGATTCGCTGGCGCGCTACCAGCACGCCGCCGTGCGCAGCCAGGTGACGCTGTCGATGCTCAACATCGGCCAGCAGGTCGTCGTCAACATCGCCCTGTTCGTGCTGCTGCTGCTCGCCGCCCGCGGCGTGGTCGGCGGCACCATGACGCTGGGCGAGCTGGTGATGATAAACACCTACCTCATCCAGCTCTACATCCCGCTCAACTTCCTCGGCTTCGTCTACCGCGAGATCAAGCAGTCGCTGGTGGACATGGAGGTCATGTTCGACCTCTTGGTGGTGCAGCAGGAGGTCGCCGACAAGCCTGACGCCAAGCCGCTCGCCGTGAGCCGCGGCACCATCGAGTTCGACCACGTGACGTTCGGCTACAGCCCGGACCGGGTGATCCTGCGCGATGTCAGCTTCACGGTGCCGGCCGGCAAGACCGTCGCCATCGTCGGACCGTCGGGCGCCGGCAAGTCCACCATCTCGCGCATCCTGTTCCGCTTCTACGACGTCGGGTTCGGCGCGGTGCGCATCGACGGCCAGGACATCCGCGAAGTCACCCAGCAGAGCCTGCGCCACGCCATCGGCGTCGTGCCCCAGGACACCGTGCTGTTCGACGACTCGGTCGGCTACAACATGCGCTACGGCAAGCCGGACTCGACCCAGGCCGAGATCGAGGCCGCGGCGAAGCTCGCCAGCATCCACGACTTCGTCGCCTCGCTGAAGGACGGCTACAACACGCGCGTCGGCGAGCGCGGCCTCAAGCTGTCCGGCGGCGAGAAGCAGCGCGTCGCCATTGCCCGCACCATGCTCAAGGACCCGCCCATCCTGCTGTTCGACGAAGCGACCTCGGCGCTCGATTCGCACACCGAGAAGGACATCCAGGCGTCCTTGCGTAAGGTCTCCGCCAACCGCACCACCCTGGTCATCGCGCACCGGTTGTCGACGGTGGTCGACGCCGACGAGATCATCGTCCTCGACAAGGGACAGATCGTCGAGCGCGGCACCCATCGCGAGTTGATCGCTCGCCATGGCCGCTACGCCGCCATGTGGAACAAGCAGCAGGAGGCGGCTCTCTACCAGGCCCGCCTCGCCGAGGCAGGCGCCGATGCGGCAGAGTGAGACCAACTCTCCGTGGCTGGCGCCGATCCACCCGCAGGGCAGGATATTTGTCGCCATCGCCGCGGTCGCAACGCTGGTCCTCTATTGGTTCTCGCCGGTGCTGGGCACCATCGGCGTGTTCGCCACGTTGGGCGTCGGCGCGTTCTTCCGCGACCCGGAGCGCGTGCCGCCTCAGGACAAGGGGGCCGTGCTGGCGGGAGGCGATGGGCGCATCGAGGCGGTGGTGCACGTTCCGCCGCCCGCCGAGCTTGGCCTGGGCGACGGGGCGCGCCTGCGCATCTCGACCTTCCTGTCGCTTTTCAATGTCCACGTGAACCGGGTGCCGGTGAGCGGCACGGTGAAGTCCGTCCGCTACGTGCCGGGCAAGTTCGTCAACGCCAGCCTGGACAAGGCCAGCACCGACAACGAGCGCAATTCCGTGCACATCGTCACCCCCGAGGGGGTGGACGTCGTTGTGGTGCAAATCGCCGGCCTGGTTGCCCGGCGCATTGTCTGCGACCTCAAAGAGGGCCAAGTTGTAAGGGCAGGGGACCGGCTTGGGCTGATTCGCTTCGGCAGCCGGGTGGATGTATTCCTGCCGGCAGGCACTCCCACGCCGGTGCGGGTCGGCCAGACCGCCGTAGGCGGCGAGACGGTCCTCGCCCGCCTCGGGGAGCAGGAATAGGACGATGAACCACGAACGGCTGAACAATCATGAGCGGCACCGCCGCCCACGGCTGCGTGCGCTGCCGGTCAACAGCCTGATCCCCAACATGCTGACGGTGATCTCGCTGTGCGCGGGGCTCACCTCCATCCGCTTCTCGCTGAACGAGCGCTGGGAGCTGGCCGTGCTGGCGATCGTCTTCGCCGGCATCATGGACGGGCTCGACGGCCGCCTCGCCCGCCTCCTAAAGGGTGTCACGCGCTTCGGCGCCGAGCTCGACTCGCTCGCCGACTTCCTCAGCTTCGGCGTCGCGCCGGTGTTCGTGCTCTACCTGTGGAGCCTCAACAGCCTGGGCGGCTTTGCCGGCATGGGCTGGATCGCCGTGCTCGTCTACGCGGTGTGCTGCGCGCTGCGACTGGCGCGCTTCAACACGATGGCCGATGCGCACCAGCAGCAGCCGGCCTGGACGTTGAACTTCTTCGTCGGCGTCGCCGCGCCGGCCGCCGCCGGCCTCGCCATCCTGCCGCCGGTGCTGACCTTCCAGATTCCGGCACTGGAGCCGGTGCTGCGCTCGCCGTACCTGCTGGCGCCCTACGTCATGGGCATCGCCGCCCTGATGGTGAGCCGCGTGCCGACCGTGTCGTTGAAGCGGCTGCGCGTGCAGCGCAGCTACGTGCTGCCGATCCTCTTGGGCATCGGCATCGGCGTCGCCGCCCTCACCGTGTATCCGTGGGTCACGCTCGGCGCGTGCGGCATCGCCTACCTGGTGTCGATTCCCATCACGGCGTACCGGTACCTGCAGCTGCAGCACCGGCACTCCCTGCGCCCAGCCGCCGCGGAGCCGGCGGAAGGGACGCCGGCCTCGCCGCCTGCGGCGTCATCGGTCGAGCCGCCCGCCTTCCCCGCCGACAACCGGCCCGCGCGCCTGCACTAGCGACAAACTAAAAGGGCGCCGCGATGGCTCGCGGCGCCCAAGTTCGTTCTTGCTTGCCGCTGTTACTCGGCCGGTGTCGCGTCCGGGATTGGCTCGGAGCGCACCGCCATCTGCTTGGCGGCGCGGCGGGCCGCGCGGCGCTCGCGGCGCTTGGCGCGGCGTTCCGACACGTGCGCGCCGACTGCCAGCAGGCTCGGCGTCACCACCAGTGTGAGGATAGTGGCGAACGACAAGCCGGCGACGATGGCCAGCGACAGCTGGGTCCACAACGCCGTGCCGGGCGCGCCGACCTCGACGTGGCGGTTCAGGATGTCGACGTTCATGGCGAACATGGTCGGCGTCAGGCCCAAGACGGTCACGCCGGCGGTCAGCAACACGGGGCGCAGGCGCATGGCGCCGGTGCGCAGGATCGCCTCGATCGGCTCGTAGCGCTCGCGCAGGTAGTTGTAGGTCTGGATCAGCACGATGTTGTTGTCCACGACCACGCCCGCCAGCGCGATCACGCCGATGCCCGACATGACGACGCCGAACGGCTGGCCCGCGATGAGCAGGCCGAGCAGCACGCCGATGGTCGACAGGATCACCGCCGATAGCACGATAAACGTCTGATAGAAGCTGTTGAACTGGATCAGCATCGTCATGGCGATGAGGAACATCGCGATCATGAACGCCTGCATCAGGAACGCCTGGCTTTCCTGCAGCTCGACGTCCTCACCGCCGAACTTGACCGCAACGCCTTCCGGCAGGCCGCCCGCGGCGATCCACTGCTTCAGCTCGGCAACGACGTTGGCCGGCAGCACGCCGGTCTCGACGCCGGCGCTTACCGACAGCACGCGGTTGCCGTCGACGCGGGTGATGGTGCCGACCTGCGGCGCGGGCGCGCGCTTGACGAAGCTCGAGACTGGGACGACGCCCTTGGGCGTGTTGATCTTGAGCTCGTCGAGCTGCTCCAGCGTGCGGTACTCCGGCGGATAGCGCACGACGATGTTGAGTTCGTCGTCGGTGTCCGCTGGCCGGTACGAGCTGACCTTGATGCCGGTGGTGACGAGCTTGACCATGTTGCCGATGGTGGTGACGTCGACGCCGAACACCCCGGCCTGGGTGCGGTCGACGGTCACCTGCCACTCGATGCCCGGAATGGGCCGCGTGTCCTCGATGTTGATGAGGCCAGGCATGGACTCGATCTTGGCCCGCGCCGCCGCGGCGGCGAGCGGGATCAGCGCGTTGTCCGAGGCGGTGAGCTCGAGCTGCACCGGCTTGCCGGTAGGTGGGCCGAAGCCGGCCTCCGAGAAGCGAACGTTGATGCCGGCGATCCTGGACGCCTCGGCGACGATGTCTTCGAGGATGTCACGCGCCTTGCGGCGCTGGTCCCAGCGCACGAAGTTGATGCGGATGGTGCCGATGGTATCGGCGCCGCCGCCTCCGCCGCCCAGTGCCGTGCCGACGTCGTTGCCGCCGCCGGACCCAACCAAGGTGAACACGGTCTCGATGCCGTCGGTGCGCAGGACGATGTTCTCGACCTCGCGCACCAGGCGGTCTTTCTCGTCGACCGAGAGGTTGCCGCGCGCCTGCACCAGCACGGCGGCGCTCTCGCTCTCCACGGTGGGGAAGAACTCGATGCCGCGACCGGCGGTGATGTAGGCGTAATAGACGCCGACCAGCAACACCAGGACGGCCACCAGCACGAGCGAGGGTAAGCGCAGGATGGCCTTCATCATCCACACGTAGGCGCCGGCGAGCCCTGTCACGTCCTTCAGGTCGCCGGCTTCCGCGGCGGCGAGCGCCTTCAGCTCGTGCTCGCTGCCGGCCGCCGGGCGGCCGAACCAGGAGCCGAGCGCAGGCACAAAGATCATCGCCATGACCAGCGAGCCGACGAGGGTCGCGATCATCACGATCGGCAGGAACTTCATGAACTCGCCGACCAGCCCCGGCCAGAACAGGAGTGGGCTGAACGCGGCGATGGTCGCGGCGTACGAGGTGATGATCGGCCACGACATGCGCGTCGCCGCGGTGCCGTAGGCCTCGCGCTTGGAGAGGCCTTCCGCCATCTTGCGGTCGGCGTACTCGGTCACCACGATTGATCCGTCGATGACCCGGCTCGCCGCCAGGATGAGCGAGAACAAGACGACGAAGTTCATCGTCAGATCCATCGACTGCAGGACCAAGGTGGCGAACAGGAACGACCCCGGGATGGCGATGCCAACCAGGGCCGCCGAGCGCACGCCGAGCGCGGCGATGATGACGATCATCACCAGCACGACGGCTATCATGACGTGGTTCTGGAATTCGCCCAGCAGGTCGCGTGTCTGCTTGGACTGGTCCTGGATGAGCGAGACGTTCACGCCCGCGGGCCAGATGTCCATGCCGCGCGCCGCCTCGACGACCGCCTTGGTACCGTCCACGGTCTGGATGATGTTCTCGCCCAGGCGCTTGGTGACCTGCAGCATCACGGCCGGCTGGCCGTTGAAGCGCGCGTAGGAGGCGCGGTCCTTGAATGTACGCCGCACCGTGGTGACGTCGCCGAGCGTGACGACAGTGTCGTTGTTGACCTTCACCGGAAGGCCGAACAGGTCCTGAGCGGTGCGGATCAGTCCCGGCACGGTCACCGGGAAGCGGCCGCGGTCGTCCTGCAGCGCGCCGGCGGCGATGACGCGGTTGTTCTGCGTCACGGTCTGCAGTACGGCAGCCGGGGAGACGTTGTAGCTCGTCATCAGGCCGGGATCGGCGATGAGCTCGACCTGCTCCTCGCGGTCGCCGGCGATGTTGACCTCGAGCACCTGCGGCAGGCGCTCGATCTCGTCCTTCAGGCGCTTAGCGACGGCGACCAGGGTCGCCTCCGGCACGTCGCCGTACAGCGCCACCACCACGACCGGGAACAGGCCGACGTTGATCTCGGTCACGGTCGGGTCGTTGGCGTCGGCCGGAAGCTCGCGCTTGGCGATGTCGATCTCGTTGCGCACGTCCAGGATCGCCTGGTCGGCATCGAAGCCGGCGTCGAACTCGAGCGTCAGGTGGGCAAAGCCCTCGCCGGCGAGGGAGGTGATCTTCTTCAGGCCCTCCACCGTCATCAGCCGCTTCTCGAGCGGCGGCAGCAGCAGCTTTTCGGCGTCCTCCGGCGAGATGCCAGGGTGGCTCACGTTGACCAGCATCACCGGCACGTCGATGTCCGGCTGTGCTTCCTTGGGAATCGAGAGGTAGGCGATGCCTCCCACCACCAGCAGCAGCACCAGCACCAGGAACACGGCGCGGGCGCGGTCGATCGCCGCAAAGATGATTGCGTGCATCATCGGTGTTGCCCCGCTCAGGCTCCCTGGCGTTCCTCGACGGGGCGCACCGTGTCCCCGGCGCGCACGAATTGCTGGCCGACGGTGATGACGCTGACGATGGCCGGCAGGCCGTCGAGCCAAATGCCGGAGTTCTCCGATGTCAGTACCCGTGCCGGGTGGAAGACAACGCGGCCGTCCGCCACCGCCTTGACCCCGACTTGGCCGCTCTCGTTGAGCACCAGCGCGCTCGCCGGCACGAAGTGCGCTGCCGAGGTGCCGACTGGGATCACCATGCTGGCGGTCATCCCGGCGCGAATGTTGTGTTGCGGGTTCGCCACCGTCATCTCGACACGGTAGGTGCGCGTCTGCGGGTCGGCGACCGTTGCCAGGAAGCGGACGATGCCCTCGACGCGGCGGCCGCCGATGAGCGTCGCCATTCCGCGCGTGCCGACCTTCACGAGGTGAACGTCGTTTTCGGAGACCGCGCCGACCACCAGGAACGGATCGTCGTCCACGACCAGCGCGACCGGCGCGCCGGCGTTGAGGAAGTCGCCGATCTGCGCCGGACGGTCCTCGACCACCCCCATGAACGGGGCGCGGATTTCCGTCTTGTCGATCTCGAGTTCGACGCGGGTGAGGGCGGCGTTGGCGCTCTCCAGCGCGGCCTGGGCGGCGACGAGGCGCGTCAGCGCCGTGTTGCCCTGGTCGGTAAGCGCCTTGGCGATGTTGTACTCGAGCTGGCGATTGGCGGCGTTGGCCTGCGCCTCGCTCAGGCGCGCGGCGCGGTCGCCGAGATCGAGGCGGGCGATGACCTGTCCCGGCGTGACGCGGTCGCCCTTGTTGACGCGCACCTCGGCGATGCTGCCGGGGATCTCGCTCTTCACCGTGACGGCGCGACTCACTTCGGTGTGGCTGCGCACGGTGATCTCGCGGGTGCGGTTGGTGGCGGTCAAGGTCTGCACGCGGACCGACATCACGGACGGCTCGCGGGCCTGCGCCTGCGCGATCGGTCCCGGCGCCGCCGCCGGCGCGGCGGCCGGCTCGGTCGCCGGCTCACCGCCGCCAATTCGCGCAATCTGCCCCTGGCCCCACTCGCCGGTGGCTACCCACGCCGCGACCCCGATGGCGACCGCGGCGGCAACGAAATAAGAGAACTTCATGGCGCGGAATCCCCGGGCTGCGTGGCGTGGGTGGCGTCGGATGAACGGCGCTCGCGGAGGTCTTCGGCGGCCTGCCGGGTCTCCGCGGCATGTGCTTCGAGGTAGGCGATGGCGGCGCTGCAGACCGCCCGGGCGTAGCCGTGCACGAACGCGCGCCCGCCGCTGTAGGCGTCGCTCGGGTGCTCGCACTGAGTGTGATCGACCATGTCGCGGTAGAAGGCGATACGGTCCTTGACCGCGCGCGCCACGAAATCCGGCGACAGCATGTCGGAGAACAGCATCGTCGCCAGGAAGTCGGAGTGGATGCGGTCGGGCGCGGGCAGGGACTCCTGCAGCGCGGCCTTCAAGTGGGCGCGGCCGGCAGGGGTGATACTGTAGACCTTCTTGTCGGGGCGCTTCTCCTGGGCGTGCACGGTGCACGACACCAGGCCCTCGCGCGTGAGCTCGGTCAGCGCGGGGTAGATGGAGCCGAAGCTCGGCTGCTGAATGCGCTTCAGCGGGCCGTCGAAGCGCTTCTTGATCTCGTACCCGGAGGCATCGCCAAGGGCGAGGATCCCCAAGCACAGGGTGGCGACGTTCACGGCGGGCTCCCCTCGGCGGACCGGCCTCCCCGAGAGGCGGGTCCTCGGCCCCCTTCCAAGGGGGCATGTATCGCCGTGCTATATATGCAGCCGGAGAAGCCCTTCAAGGGCCGGGGCGCTCAAATCGGCCCGCTTTTCCGTGCTACGGCCGGCAAGGTGCGGCGGTTGGTCGCACCCGCGCCTCTCGCACGGGGCCGGCTAACGATTGAAGGGAGCCCAGGTCCGGCCGCGGTCCTCGCTGACCAGGATCTTCATGAACTGGGTAACCGCATAGGTGCGGCCCGTGAGGCGGGCGGTCAGGTGCAGCAAGGCTCCGTCGAAATTCGCCGCGGGCGAGCCAACCACCCATCCCACGCCGTTGGCATTGATGGCGACCAAGCCCACCCCCGTCACGAACGCGTAGGTGAAGCCGTCGGGCAGGGTGGCGACGGCGCTGATCGGGCGGGTGCTGCCGTCCGCCTGCAGCAGGGTCCAGGTGCGGCCGGCGTCGGCGCTGCGATACATGCCGCGCGCCGTGGCGAGGTAAACCAAGTCGCGGGCGCTCGCCCCCGCCAGGTCGACGACGGGCGCGGGCGCGGCGCCGAGCTCGGTCCACGTCACGCCGCCGTCATCGCTGCGATAGAGGACGCTGCCTGTCGCCGCGTACACCCGCCGCGGGTCCGCCACGGATGGCTCGATCACCAGGAACGGGCCGGGTTGGGTTCCCTGGCCAAGGCGCGTCCAGGTCTGACCGAAGTTCCGCGAGTTGACGGCGCCTTCGCCCTCGGCACCGGTGGCGAGGAAGGCGCCGTCGCGCGTGACGCCGAAGGCCTGACGGGCCTCTGTCCCCGCCGAGATCTGCTGGGCGTTGCCATCGGGCCCCGCGGCGTAGATGCCGCGATCGGTTGCGACGATGACCTTCTCCGCATCCTGGGGATGCGGGACGATTCCGTAGATGTGCGTGATCCGCGTCAGCCGGATCGGCTCCTGCGCCGCGGCGGCGAGCGGAAGCAGGAGGAGCAGCGAAGCGAGGGCAATTCAGCGCATCGCGGCATCCAAGAGGCGAACGGGGCAACGGTCAAGCTCGGGGCCTAAGCGGCCCTGGCGCTTGCCTTTCCGAGGCAAATCGCCCCAAAGTTTGGGCAATTCGCCTGTAACCGGCCGTGGGGGAACGCATGCCGGAACATGATTTGGACGCCTTCGACGACGATCGCAGCCGCCGCCGGATGTTCCTGGAGTTCGAGCAGGCGATTTGAGAATCGAATCGCGCCGCCCTCACTGCGGCGGCGGGCGGAATAACCAAAGAACACGTCTTGCGCGTCGCCATCACCGTGTCGCGGCTGCGCGCGCTACCTGAAGGAAGTGCTCAAGCTCACCGCCGAGTCCGGCGACAAGGCGCTCGACCCCACCTCCATCCTCGACCTGCGCCAGATGCGCGAGGCATACGAGGAAGCGCTGCACGGCTTCGGCGCGCTACGCCATGCGCTCGAGCGCGGCTATTTCGACCTTACACCCAACAAGAAGTAAGGACGACCCGTGCCGCCCAAGAACAACCCACTCGGACTCAATCCGCTGCAGCGCAAGACGCTCGCGCTCCTCCAGGCGCTCGCCGAGGATCCGGAGTGCATCCAGAAGGAGATCACCGGCGACGTGCGCATCCTGCGTTTCCCGGTCATCCACGGGAATCACTTCCATGTCGGCGAAGCGGTGGTGATGTCCAAGGACGCCACCGGGCTCACCAACGAGGCGGTGTGGAAGGCGCTCGAGCGCAAGGGTCTCGCGGTATCCGAGTTCCCCTACGCCATCAAGCTGACCCCGGCTGGGCTGGCGTACGATTCGGGCATGCGCGAGGAGATGTTCCACCACCCCAGCGCGGGCGGGCACTAGGACTCCAGCACGCCAAGCAGCCACTTCCCGACCGGCCATTGGGCGCGGAAGTGTGCCGCGCACCAGTCGGGGCATTTGGCCGTCGCGGCTTCCGCGGGCCACGGCCCTTCCCACGCGGAGTGCAGGCCCTCGTAAAGCAAGAGTTCGGCCCGCGGGTGTTCCTTGTCGAAGCCGCGCGGCACCGTCTTGCGCGCCGCGCCGCCAACCGCGTACGGCCCGGCCTTCTTCACCTTGTCGATCGCTGCCATCAACGCCGTGCCCTGTTTCGCGTCGACGATGGCGTCGCGGAACGCGGCGAGCTGCTCCTTGTCCAGCATGTGCATGCCGACGCCGAGGATCAGCGTCTTGTCGGTGAGGCGAAAGAAGAAGCCGGGAAGGCTCCAGCCGCGCCGATCACCGTGCCAGAACCACAGGTCGAGGTGCGCCTTGTACGGCGACTTGTCCTGCGAAAAACGGATGTCGCGGTTGATGCGCCCGATCGAGCCGTTGACCCGCGGCTCGTAGTGCACTTCGGGAGAAATCTTGCGTAAGCGCGGACCGAGCGCGTCGACCAGCGATCTGCCGACGCCGACATAGCGCCGGTGCGGTCGGCGTCCAGCTCGGCCTGCACCTCCCGCAGCGCGGAGTCGCGATGGTCGAAGGCGACGGGACGGCGGTTGTCGGGATCGACCAGGCTCAGGTCCCACAGCTCGGCGCCCTGGTAGAAATCGGGCACGCCCGGCGCCGTCAGCTTCAACACCGTCTGTACCAGCGTATTGTGCGCACCGAGGCGGGCGACCCGGCTTACGAACGGAACGAACGAATCGAAGAACGACGCCGAAAGCGTCGCCGAAAGCGTCGCGTCCAAAGCACTGTCGATGAAGGTCGACACCGCCGACTCGTAGGCGGCGTTCGGCATCGCCCACGAGCTGTGAACCTTCGACTCGCGGATCGACTTGATCATCACCGCCTTGATGCGCTCGCTGTATTCGAGCAGCGCCGGCGATTGCAGCGGCTGACCCTCGACCATCTCCACCGGCCAGCTGCCGATCAGCAACTGGTAGAGCAAGTACTCCTCGTTCGCCTCCGGCGGGGCGCGCCCCTCGATGTCGCCCTGGCGGGCGCGCACGATGCGGCTCCACGCTTGCACCTGCTGCAGCCATTCATCGGGGAACTCCGCCAATACGGCGAGGCGCGCACGGACATCTTCGCCGCGCTTGGTGTCGTGGGTCGAGGTTGTCAGCAGGTTGCGCGGCCAGCGCTGGGCGCGGCCGCGCAGGTGCTTGTGGAAGTTGGCAACGGAAAGGCTGAATTGCGCCGGATTGCCTCCCACCTCGTTCAGAGCGGCCAAGCGGTTGTAGCGGTAGAAGGCCGTGTCCTCGAGGCCCTTGGCCGTTACCGGGCTGCAGTAGTGCTGCAGTCGCATGGCTAGTCGCACTACGGTGTGGCGGCGAAAGCCGCTGCCCTGCTTGGCGACGAGGTCGGCGGACAAGACCTTGTGAAGGAAGTCGAACAGCGTCGGGGCCAGTTCGGACTCGTTGCGGCGCGCCCGTGCACCGCGCGCCCGACCGGGAGGCGTAGGTTGCGCGTTGGGGAGAGTGGCGGCGCCCCCTTGGGGGGAGCCTCGCTGTCGCTCGGAGGTACCCCGCCCCGCCTGAGTTCCCACCCGGCTCGCCGGCAGGTCTAGACCTGACCTTCAGGTTCGTATCCAGGTCAGCTCATGCTTGTTGTTGTGCAGGTGCAGCAGGCGGGAGCCGGGAATGGTGGCAAATGCCTGCATCGCCGCGAAGTCCGTCTCGCCCTGGAACTTCAGCGTGCAGACGAAGCGGCGGACGCTGCCGGCGGCGAGCCAGCGCTGGATCATCGTCAGCAGCCGTTCGGGGTAGCAGGCGATATCGGCGCACAGCCAGTCCACCGGGCCCACCTCGCGCGGGTCGAGGGCGAAGGCGCTCTGGTTGCGTATTTCCACGCGGGGCGGGCGGGCGACACGCTCGTCGAGCGGCGCTTTATCCACGCTGATCACCGTGGCTCCGGTGTGCTGCAGCACCCACGTCCAGCCGCCCGGGCTCGAACCGAGGTCGAGGCAGCGTTCGCCAGGTCCTGGCTTGATGCCCAGGAGCGTGAAGGCCTCCCAAAGCTTCAGGTAGGCGCGGTTGGGCGGCCCCTCCTTGTCCTCGACGAACTGGACCTCGCCGTTCGGGAATGCGCTCGAGCACACCGACGCGGCGAGCATCGTCTCGGGCGACAGCAAGGTCCATGAGCCGAGCGGCGCAGTCGGCGCCGGTGTTCCGAAGACCAAGGGCCTGGCCGACACTGGCGGCAGCTTTTCCGCGATCAGCGCGGCGCGCCGGTGGTGCGCCGCGGAGTAGAGGCACCAGTTGCGCTGGATCGTGCGCAATTTTGCCGCGGCGTCGCCGATCGAGGCGATCGGAATGGCGACCGGGTTGCGCCAGACGTTCGCCACCCATGCGACCGGCAGCTCGGGCCCGTACGCGATCACGAGGCGCCCATGCGTCTCGCGCGCAGCTCCACCGAGCTCGCGTTCCAGCTCTGCGACGTAGCCGTCCGGAGCGAGGTACGCAACGGTGAAGGGAAAAGCATCGGCCATCGCGCCCGGACACTAGCCGGAAACGCGGCACGGCGCGCAGGGAGTGGCGCGCTACTTCAGCTGATAGGCAGGATCGAGCAGGAGGCGGCCGAGGGCGGTGGTGGCCTCGACCTCGGCGCCGACCGGCGGCAACGGCAGGACCAGGGCGGCGAGCTGCGCCTCGTCGAGACCGCGCAGGATGCGGTACTCGGTGATGTCGAGGTTGCGCGGGTTCATCTGCGCCTGCAGCATCGCGCCTGGGCGATTCGCCGCGGCGGGCGGAACGCCTTGCAGGGGCGGTACCGGGGGTTCGGCCATGCCGGGGGCCGGAGCCTGACCCTGACCCAACAGCTGCCGGCGGCGAAGTGCCTCGGCCGCCGCGGCGCCGGGCTGGCCACGCGCGGCCTGCTGGCGCTGGGCTAGCTGCTGCTGGCGAGCGGCGCCTGGTTCCTCGATCAGCGCCAGCGCTTCCGCGGTGCTGAACAGGAAGGCATGCCGGGCGGGCAGGTTGGCGGTGTCCACCCACTCGACGCCGCCGGGCCAGCCCTTCACGTTGGGCGGGTCGAACAGGTCCTGACCGAGGTTGCGGCCGAGCGCGGCCATGACGCGCGGCTCGCGCGGGGTCGCGCCGAGAAGGCGCAAAGTGCCGATCACGAGGTCGACCGGCGACTTCACCATGCCGCCGCGGACTGCGGTGTCCCGGAACGCGTCGCTCGTGAGCAGGCCGCGCAGCAGCGGCTTGATCTCGTAGTCGCGCCGGAAGCCGGCCGCGAGACGTTTCACCGCTGCCGGGTCTGGCGCGTCGGAGATGAACTCGCGCCACAGGCGCTCGGTGATGTGCTCGGCGACGCGCGGCTGCTTCAGCACGATGTCGAGGATGTCGTCGCCATTGAAATTGCCGCGTTCGCCGAAGAACGTCTTGATGCCGTTGTCTTGGGTGCGTGCGTCTCCAATGAACGTGCCATCCGGGCGGAAGCGCCAGCCGGTGAACGCGCGCGCCGCCTCGCGGATGTCGAGCTCGGTGTAGCCCTGGCCTTCGCCGAGGGTGAACAGCTCCAAGAGCTCGCGGGCGAAATTCTCGTTCGGCGCCGCGGCGCGATTGAGGTTGTTGTCCAGGTACACCAGCATCGCCGGGTCCTTGGCCGCGGCGCGCAACAGCGTCGCGAAGTTGTCGGTGGCATGGGCACGGAAGAGGGCGTTCTGCGTCGCGAGCAGCGGCGGCGCCTTCACTTTGCGAAGCGAAGAGGTGAAGTGGTTGTGCCAGAAAAGCACCATGTGCTCGGTGAACGGCGTTGCGGTGGCCAGCATCTCGCCCCACCACCAAGCCTTGAGGTTGTTGCCGTCCTGGCCGCGCATCCTCTGGAGCTGCTGACGCTCCTCGCGCGTCATGCCGCGCGCCTGCGCCGCCGCGCCGAGCGGCACGTTCCAGTCTGGCACCGCCGTGGCCGGCTGCCGCGCCACGCCGTCGAAGATGCGATCGACCGCAACAGCGTATTCCACGCCTTGGAAGGCGTCGATCTCGGCCGGCGTGGGCACGCCGAAGCCGGTGCGGGCAAGGAGGTGGCGGAGTTCGGTGGGGGACGCAGCCATGGGTCGCTCTTTGGAAACCGTACCATCGCCAAGCTTAAACGGCGAGGGGCGGCCAAACCGTCGCGCCGTCCGGCTTGGGTTTGGGCCTATTGTGCCGCCCCGTGACCACCGTCGCCCGGTTCGCCCCTAGCCCTAGCGGGCACCTGCACCTGGGGCACGCCTACGCGGCACTGGTTGCCCACCAGGCTGCGCGCGCCGCAGGAGGGCGTTTCCTGGTGCGGATCGAGGACATCGACGCGGCGCGCTGCCGGCCCGAGTTCGAGGCCGCCATTTTCGAGGACCTCGCCTGGCTTGGGCTGCGCTGGGAGCCCCACGTCCTGCGCCAGTCCGAACGGGGCGCCGCGTATGCCGCCGCGCTCGCGCAGCTGGAAGAGCAGGGGCTGCTCTATCCCTGCTTCTGCACGCGGGCGGAGATCCGCGCCGAGGTCGCCAGCAGTCCTTCGGCGCCGCATGGACCGGAGGGCCCCCTGTATCCGGGTACGTGCCGCGCGTTGTCGCGCGCCGAGCGCGAGGCGCGCCTGGCCACCGGCACGCCGCACGCGTTGCGTCTCGACGTGCGCCGGGCAGGCGAGCGCGCCGGGGTCCTGGCCTGGAACGATCGCGAAGCCGGTGAAGTGCTTGCCGCGCCGGAGCAGCTCGGCGATGTCGTGCTGGCCCGCAAAGGCATCTCGACCAGCTATCACCTCGCGGTGGTCGTGGACGATGCGTTCCAAGGCGTGACGCTCGTCACCCGCGGCGCCGATCTGTTCCCGGCAACCCACGTCCACCGCGTACTGCAGGCCGTGCTCGGGCTGCCGGTGCCGCAGTACCACCACCACCGCCTGATCACCGGCTCCGACGGCAAGCGCCTCGCCACCCGCGACGGCGCCACCGCCTTGCGGGCGCTGCGCGGGCAGGGGTGGACCCCGGCGGACGTGCGCCGTCATATCGGATGGAACGAGTCGGCCGCGCGCGCGTAGTGATACACGGTGTGCTCGGAATCGCCGGCCGCTTGGCGCCGGTGCAGCGCGTACCCCTCGGCCAGAAATACGTCGGCGTGCGTCTCCGTGCCGCTGTAGTAGACAACGCGCGGGGCGTGGGCACGGCGCAGCACGGTGCGCAGCGTCTCGGGACCGAACGGGTTGAACATCCACAGTGCCGTCGCATCGGCGTAGTCCACGGTGCGCGCGTCGCCTTCGATCACCGCAATGCGATTGCGCCGCGCCGCCGCCGCGGCGCGCGGCGAAACTTCCACGCCGATGACCCTGGCGCCGGTGCGCGCGAACACGGCGCATGCGCGGCCACGGCCGCAGCCGACGTCATACACGACGTCGCCCGGGCCGAACGCCGCCGCCACGGCGAACAGCACGTCGTAACCGGTGGGCTCGCCGGGCTTGGCGCCGCCGCCGACGGAGGGCGTGCTGGCAAGGGTGCGGATGCCGAGCCGCCAATCCCACCAGGCGTCGCGCGCGATCTCGCGCAGGCTGCGCAGGACTATCGCCGCACCCAGACCTTGCCGCCGATCTGGCCGAGTTCGGCTGCGACCGGGACCTGCATCGCCCGTCCGCAACGTACTGTCGCCGGCGCGGCCACGCACTTCGGCAGCGACTCGTCCACCTTCTGGAACAGTCCTCCGCACGCCAAAATGGCGCAGGCGGCGGCGGTGCACAATCGCCGGAAGTCGCAGCGGCCTGCTCGAATCCCCAAGCGGATGCGGTTCCACCCGCGCCCATAGACAGGGATTTCAATGGGTTAGGAAGCGCGCCGCCCCAGCGGGGCGCGATGCGCGCGCTTGACCTTTGCCGCGGTTCGGCGGGAAGCTGGCAACGGTCCGTGTCGCCCCGTCCTTCAATCAGGGCTGACATAGAGCCGACCCGGGCGTGCCGTCCCGTTGGCGGACGGCTTGTTCGATGTTTGCGATCGCCAACAAGGGAGGGACCCCATGCGAGTAACGAAGAACACGCTCGCGGCAACGGTAGCGAGTGTAGCGATGTGCCTCGCGCTGCCTGCCGTGGCGGCGCCGACTACGGCGGAGCGCCTGCGCAACGCCGACAACGAGCCGCACAACCGGCTCATGACGCTGGGCAATTACCAGGGCTGGAACTACTCCAAGCTGAGCCAGATCAACAAGAGCAACGTCGCCAACCTGCGTGTCGTGTTCATGGCGTCGATCGGGGGCGCCACCACGCGCACCGTTGCGACGGGCGGCCCCGTCAACGAGATGTCGGCACCGCTGATCGAGGACGGCTTCCTGTACGCCATCGACTCGCACAACAAGATCATGAAGTGGGACGTGCGCAGCGGCGCGCGCGCCTTCCCGATGTGGCGCTTCGACCCCAAAATCGAGAAGTTCATCGGGAGCAATACCCGCGGCTTCGCCTTGTGGCAGAACAGCGTCCTGCAGGCCACGCGCGACGCGCGCTTCATCGGCATCAACAAGGAATCCGGCGAGCAGCTGTGGGAGGCGCTTGGCCACGAGCGGCCCGGCGGACCCAACGCACCCGAATTCGTAGCAACGACCAGCTTCGGCGGCCACGTCATCGCCTACACGACCGCCGCCGGCACCAGCGTCGCCGTCGCCGGAACCTCCTCTTCTGCCGGCATTGGCGCAGTCGTCGGCTTCAATCCCGCGAACGGGCAGGAGGTCTGGCGCACCTACACCATTCCGCGGCCCGGCGAGCCGAACTTCGGTACGTGGCCCGGTGACACCTGGAAGTGGGGCGCCGCCATGCCCTGGGGTCCGCCGACCTACGATCCCACTACGAACACCGTCTTCATCGGCACGGGCGAGCCTTCGCCGGTGTACGACCCCGAGTTCCGTCCGGGCGACAATCTCTACGCCTCGAGCACGCTCGCCCTCGACGCGGATTCCGGCAAGATGAAGTGGTTCTTCCAGCACACGCCGAACGATCCGTGGGACTTCGATTCCACCGGCGCGCGCATGGTCTTCGACTTCCGCACGCCCGACGGCCGCACGGTGAAGGCCGTCAGCAACTGGGATCGCAACGGCTTCCTTTACACGCTCAACGCCGCGAACGGCGAGTTCCTCCAGGCCGTCGCGCAGACTGACAACATCAACTGGACCAAGGGCATCGACGCCAAGACCGGCAAACCCATGGACTACCTCCCGGGCCAGGTGCTGCAGCCGTACAACGTCGCAGGCCCGCGCAAGGGCCGGACGCGCGAGCAAGCGCCGCTCGTTTGTGCGACGTGGGGCGGATCGCCGACCGGCATCTGGCCGCCGTCCTACGACCCGACGACCGGCATCACGTACCAGACCCGCACATCGGGCTGCACCTACCAGACCATGGTGCGTTCCACCGCCGAGGCGTTCAATCCGCTGGTACGCGAGTGCCTGGGCTGCAGCGTCAACCAGGTGCAGGTCGACACCAAGGCCAACATGGTCGCCATCGACGTGCGGGCCGGCAAGGTCGTCGCCACCCACACCTACGACCAGGGCATCCCGGCCACCCGGCAGGCCGAAGCCGGCGCGCTCACGACCGCGGGCGGCCTGGTATTCACCGGCTGGGCCGACGGCGCGTTCGTGGCGCTTGACAAGGACACGCTCGTCGAGCTGTGGCGGTTCAACACCGGCACCAACCTCAAGGGCGCGGCCGTGAGCTACTCTGTCGGCGGCAAGCAGTACATCGCCCACATTGCCGGCGGCAGCCAGCACACATCGGGCATCGCGCCCCTGATCCTGCCGACCGCCGTGCTGGTCGTGTACGGACTGTAAGCGCGACGAGCTGTCTAGGAGACGCAGGGGGAGCCTAACGGCTCCCCCTGTTTCGTTGGTAGCATGGCAACCATGCGGCTCCGTCTACTCGCTATCGCGCTGTTGCTGGCGCTGGCTCCCGACGTGACATCGGCACAGAGCCGCACGCGCGTGTGGGACATCGCCTTGGGAACGCCGGTCGAGAAGCTTCCGCAGGCGGAATTCGTCGACCCCGCCTGCGGCACCAACGGCGGCCCGCCCTCGCTGCCGCTGGGATCGTTCGCCGATTTCCGTCGCTGCCCGGTTGAATCCGCTACGGGCCTGCGCGAGGTGTGGTTCATCTACGATGACGAATGGGAGTACATCGCGCGCGCCCAGCGCGATCCGTTGGAGATCACCCGTTTCTCGGCAAACAGCATGTTTCGCCAGCCGATCATCACCTCCCTGATGATCGATGACGCCGGACTGGTGCAAGGGTTCCGTGTCGTGACCGATCCGCGCGCGCCCATCGCCGTGCGCATGCAGGCGTACCTTTTGTTCCCGATCCTCAAGGGCATCGTCGCCGCCGCGCCGTGGGAGTGCGTCGACCTGCCGCGCGACGAGCGCGAGCGTCCGTTCGACATTGGGACGATCCTGAAGGCGAGCTGCGTGATGGTCGGGGAGCGGCGCTTCGCCCGGGCCGAAGGAAGGCACCTGCTCAAGCCCGGTCAAGAGGTCGGTGCCATCCCGCGCCTGCTCGAGCAGGCCGAGGGCGAGTTCGAGAGCTCGGCGCGGCTGGAGGTCTATAGCCGCGCCGCGGTCAGCGGAGCGTCATGTTGCCCGACAGCCGCACGTCGGTAACGACCGCATCCTGGAAGTTGGTGCCGACCAGGTGCGCGTCATAGAGGTCGGCTCCGGTCAGGTCCGCGGCGCCCAGATCCACACCCTCCAGGTTGGCCCCGCGCAGGTCGGCGCCGCGCAAGTTCGCGCCACGCATGCCGGCGTGCGAGAAGAAAGCGGCGTCTGCTTTTGCTCCGTGCAGGTCGGCGCGGAACAGCGCCGCTTCTCGCAGGTCGGCGCGGGTGAGAATGGCGTTGCCGAACTTGGCATCGGTAAGGCGCCCGCCGCCGAGATCTGCGCGCGCGAGGTTGGCGTTCTCAAGGTTGGCGCGGATCAGCCGCACTTCCCCCATGAGTGCATCCTCGAGCTTGGCGCCGGAGAAATTCGCCGCCGCGGCGTCCGCCGCAAACAGCATGGCGCCGGTCAGGTCGGCGCCTTGCAGGTTGGCGCTCGTCAGGTCGGCGCGGTTGAGGTTGGCATAAGCGAGGTTGGCGCCCGAAAGATTGGCGCCGCGCAGGTTGGTCTTATGAAACGTCGCTTCCTCGAGATTGGCGCCGGCGAGATTGGCGCCGGCCAGGTTGCGCCGCTTGAAGCTGACACCGGCGAGGTCGCAGCCCGGACACTCCTTGGTCGTGCCGGCGATGAAGGCTTGGCGATCTTGGGCGGCCGCCGGCGTTGCGACCAGCGCTGCCAGAACCAGGATGACGCCGAGGACGCCGATGACGCCGTGGCTCCGCATGCGAGCCGGCATCAGTACTGCGCGCAGGCGGGATCGTCGGCGTTGCCGCCGAAGAACAGGGCGCAGTTGGCTTTGGTGATGCGAGCCTGACCCTTCACGCTGGTGGCGAGGAAGTCGGCCAGGGTGTCGAGTTCGGCGGCGGTGAGGGCGATGCCCTTGCGCATCCGGTTCGGTACCGGCCCGGTGATGCCGAAGCACGCCGTGCCGGTGTAGGCGTTCGCCAAGTGGTACGGCATGTCGGTGCCCGGCCGCCCGCACGCGATCACCTCGCGTAAGTCGGCCCGTGCCAGCGTCATGCGCCGCAGATTCGGGCCTTGCGGGTAGGCGGGATCGCCATCGCCCGCGGCGAGGTTGCCGTGGCAATCGGCGCAGCCGCTCTTGGTCCACAGGTCGCCACCGGCGGCGCCTTGTGCGCCGGCGGGCCAGGCGGCAAGCGCGACGACCGCCGCGATCGCCATGCCGGACCAAAGTACCCACGGATGCGGCGTGCCGCCGCCATGCGCCGCGTGCGCTCGGACCATGGTTCCCTCCTAGGGTTGCCTTCTTTGCGGGAAGACTAGTCCCGCGCTGGCACAACGGGAAGGCGCGAAAACGCTAGCGGCGCGCGGCTCGCACCGCGCGCCGACGAAGAGCGATCCGGCTTAGCGCGCCGCCGGACGTGCCTTGGTCACGTCTTCCTGGGTCACGGGGCCAAAGCTGTTGCCGAACGAATTGCGAATGAACGTCGCAATCGCCATGACCTGGCGGTCGTTGAGCGATTCGCCGAAGGGCGGCATGTACTGGCCGCCATTGATGATCTGATTGGTGACCGCGTCGGCGTGGACGAGGTTGCGGTTGGACCTGAGGACCGGCCCGTCGCCGCCCTGCGCGTTGGCGCCATGGCACGCGGCGCATTCGCGCGCGAACAGGGTCTGGCCCTCGCGGGTCAAGGTTGCCTGATCGACCGCCTGTGCGACCTGCACCAGATCGTTTGCCGGACGCGGAACAATGTCGCCGGTCGGCGCCGCAATGGCCGCCGCAACCGCGCCGCTGACGGCAACGGCCGGCGCCAACAACACGAGAATTCTCTTCATCGCCTCTCTCCTTGGCCCGGACACCGGACCCCCATTTGCTGCCATCTATGTAGTGCCGGTCCGTGGTGGAATCGTGGCGGCGGGATGGCGCGGGTGCCTTGAATACAGTTTGAAGCGGACGCCCGCAAGGCCCTGGACGCCACAGTTGCGAAGAGCCTCGGAAAGGGGCGTTCGCGGCTGACGAGAGTTGGCTGGCCTTCCGGAGGACTTATCGCAGTATGTGCCTTGCGCCCAAGCCCGAGTTTCGGCGAGTCCTTGAGGAAATGTGCGACTTGCGGCTTGCCGGCCTGACCGTCCCGGCAGCAATTGCTTAATGGGGAAAATCCGCCGCGAACGCCAAGGCAGGGAGATCGGATTGCGCGAGATGGCGAAGGTGAACGGGGTACGTCCCACCTGCCTGTCGAAGGTGGAGCGAGACGAGTTCCGGCTGCCGTACGAGCTGGCGCGCGGCGACGGCAAGGCAGTGCGATGAAGAGGCGCCCCCTCGCCCTGGCGCTGTTTTTTCTTCTCGTCGGCGTCGGCGGGCTGGCGATCGGCTATCTGACCGCGCCGGGCGCTTGGTATGCCGGCCTCGTCAAGCCGACATTCAATCCGCCGAACTGGGTGTGCGGGCCGACCTGGACGGTCCTCTACGTTCTGATCGCGGTGGCCAGCTGGCGCGTCTGGCACAAAGAGTCTGAGGATTGGCCGATGCGTCTGTGGTGGGCGCAACGCGCGCTGAACTTCCTGTGGACGCCCGTCTATTTCGGCGCCCGCCAGATCGGCCTCGCGCTTGCCGTCATCCTGCTGTTGCTCGCCGTCATCCTTGCTTTTATCGCCACCGCATGGAGGCAGAACCGCGTGGCGGCGTGGCTGTTCGTGCCCTATGCCGCCTGGGTGGCGTTCGCGTCAGTGCTGAACGCATCGATCCTTGCGTTTTGAACTGACCGGACGCCGAATGCGCCGCCGTCTCGTCATCGTCAACGACACGATGCAGCAAGGTTACCGCTACGAGCTGGTCGCTCCGGCTGGTCGCAACTTCGACCCCGCATTTCGGCCGGACCTGACGCCAAAGGAGATGCTCGAACTCGGCGTATTCTGCGGAAAGTATCTCACCGATTGCCGCGACGAATTTCCGGCGAGCTGGTTCGCGCGGGCGAAGCTGTCGCCCGCCGGCCGCGACTGTTCGCTCAATTACTTCGGCGTGGACGCCAGCCAACCCCTGTCGGAATGGCGGCGGAAGGGCTGGATTCATCCCGACGATCCGCGCGGCTGGTTCCAGTGGTATTGCCGCTACTGCATTGGCCGGCGCATGCCTGAGGAGGACGCCCGCCAGATCAAGCGCTGGAAAGCGTTCCGACGGCACATCGCGCAGATCAAGCAGAACTGCGAGCCGGGCGATCCGTTATGCCGGCCGCGTCAGCGTCAAGCGCTCTTGCATTGGGCCTATGACAGCCGGGCCATCTGATGGCCTCTTTGCGTGGCCAAAACGGCCGCCGGCTCAACTTCCTACGATCGAACCGCTCCTGGGCGGACCGCTGGTCTGCCCTGTCGAGAGTAGTCCGAGTCCAGAGTTAGGATTGGCCCACTTTTGAATGGAGAATGGGATGTGAATGGAGAAAGGGATGCCGCGTCAGCGATATACGGCTGAGCAGATCCGCGGCGCCTGCCGGCCAGGCTTGGCCTCAACGGGCGCTTGAGACCAACATTGCGGCTGGACCATCAAGTGCAGCTTGCGCCTGGACCATAAAGTGCAGGCAGTCCACTTTCCTGCGACTAGGCCCGGCTTCCAAGAAAGAGCGCTTGGCGCTTGTAATCAGATTACGCAACGTTATAACGTTTTGTACCCTAAATGCAAGAAGGGATAAGGCCATGATGGCAAGAAGGGATAAGGCCATGATGCTCCTGTCGATCCAGCCTCGGCCCTGCACCGATTCCAACTGTCGCGGGCAGCATGCGCTAGCTGAACGGGTTGCGCTGGCAATATCCCTATGCGGCGCGCGAGGGGCGCATCTAACGACGCGCAGGCGGCAGATCCTGGAGCTGCTCTGGGAGAATGGTCGACCGACGGGCGCTTACGAACTGATCGAAGCGCTGAAGCTCAGGGACTCCCGCCCGATCGGGCCGCCCACCGTCTACCGGGCGCTCGAGTTCCTGATGTCCCAGGGTCTCGTCTCGAAGATCGAGAGCCAAAACGCTTACGTCCCCTGCGCGCATCCGGAGCGTCGGCATGATTGTCTTTTCTTCATTTGTAGCAACTGCGGGGCATCGGTCGAGTTGGAAGACCCGCGTTTCGCACAGCTACTCGTCGAGGATGCCGCCGGCCTGGGGTTCCGTGTGACGCGACCCGTGGTCGAGGTGGAGGGCGCCTGCGCGACCTGCATCGCGGCTGGCGCGGCCTGAACGGGCGAGAGAGACCCCATGGAAAGCTGGAATCTCGATGGATCGTCGCAGCGTCTGCCGATCTCGGTGCTGACCGGGTTCCTGGGCAGCGGCAAGACGACCGTGCTCAACCATCTGATCCAACAGCCCGCGCTGAGCCGCGCCTTGGTACTCATTTTCGACCGGGTAATTATCGAGACGACCGGGCTCGCGGACCCGGCCCCGATCCTCGCGCGCACTGATTGCCGAGGCGATCGCCACGATCGCCCGACATGAAGGCTGTCCTCCTCAGGGTTAGCTCGGCCCGTGGATTTCGGAAACGGGGGTCACCCCCGACCTGCTCAAGGAGACAGGCTATTCCTTCGTTCTTGACTGGCCGCTGGATGACCAGCCGGTTTGGCTCGCGACGCGTGTTGGTCCGCTATTGGCGATGCCCTATCCGGTTGAGATCAACGATGCGCCGGCCCTGCTCACTCGCCATCATATGGCCGCTGACTTTGCCGGCCTGATCCTTGACCAGTTCGACGAGATATTGCGTCAGTCGGCGCGGCATCCGCTCGTCTGCGCGATCTCACTCCATACGCCGGTCGTCGGCCAGCCGTTCCGGCTGGCCCAGCTCCGCCGCGCGCTTCAGCATGTTCGGACGCACGCCGACAGTGCGCAGGTATGGTTCACGCGGCCGGGCGAGATCGCGGCCCATGTCGCGCGCCTGCCGCGCGGCGTCGTACCCGGATCGGAGACATAGATGCGGGAGTTGCCCATCAATGCGTAGATGGAATGGGATCGATGGGGCCTCGGACGAGGCGCGGTTGGGGGGCGCCGTCTCGCTCCTCGGCAGTGGCGTGGTCGCTCGTCTTTTCTGGGCCGGCGGCCTTGCATTCTTGCTCTGGATCGCCGCGGCATGGGCGATGGGATAGCTGCCATGACGGCCGTCTTTTCCCTCAACGACGTCACCTTCGGATACGACCGCCATCCGGCCGTGCATCACCTGACAGGCAGATTCTTGGCTGGCTCGCTCACGGCGGTGGTTGGCCCCAACGGGTCCGGCAAGAGTACTCTGCTCAAGGGGTTGATTGGCCTCCTGTCCCCGCTCGATGGTCGCCTGGAACGCAATGGGGTGCGCCAGCGCGATATTGCCTACCTTCCTCAGCAGGCCGAGATCGACCGCAGTTTTCCGATCTCTGTTGTGGAGACTGTGCTGCTCGGTCACTGGCGGACGATCGAGCTGTTCCGCCCGGCCACGCGTGCGCTGTGGCGGCAAGCCGAGGAAGCTCTGGTGGCCGTCGGTCTCGATGGCTTCGGCCGGCGGCCGATCGCTTCCCTATCGGCGGGACAGTTTCAGCGGGTGCTGTTCGCTCGCATGCTGTTGCAGGGCTGTCCGGTCATCCTGCTCGACGAGCCCTTTGCCGCGATCGATGCCAAGACCACGGCCGACCTTCTTGCCGTAGTGACGCGCTGGCACGGCGAGCGACGCACCGTGATCGCCGTTCTGCACGATCTCAATCAGGTGCGGGAGAACTTTCCCGACACTCTTCTGATCTCCCGAGAGCCCATCGCCTGGGGACCTACTGCCGAGGTGCTGCGCGCCGAGCATCTCTTCCAAGCAAAGCAGATGGCCGAGGCGTGGGATGACCGCGCTGAGATCTGCCGACGGAGCGTCGGCTGATGGACCCCTATGCCACGCTTATCCAGCCGTTTGTCGAGTTCGGATTCATGCGCAGGGCGCTGGTGGCCTGCCTCGCGCTCAGTCTCGGCTACGGCCCGGTGGGTGTGCTCCTTGTGTTGCGCCGCATGAGCCTCCTCGGCGATGCCCTGAGCCACGCCGTGCTACCAGGGGCGGCCATCGGGTTCACGATCGCCGGGCTCTCGCTTGTCGTCATGAGCTTCGGCGGTTTCATCGCGGGCCTTGCGGTGGCGGTTCTATCTGGCCTCGTCGCGCGCGTAACGCCGCAGCGCGAGGATGCGAGCTTTGCGGCCTTCTATCTCATTTCGCTGGCGCTCGGGGTGCTCATCATCTCCATCCGCGGCAGCAACGTGGACCTCATGCACGTCCTTTTCGGAACTATTCTCGCCGTCGACGACACCTCGCTGCTGCTTGTCGTCTCGATTGCGACGCTGACCCTTGTCGTCCTGGCAGTCATCGGACGCGGCCTCATCGTCGAGTGCTTCGACCCAGGGTTCCTGCGCGCCGTGGACGGTCCCGGTGCGATTCTGCACTTCGCTTTCCTGGTGCTGGTCGTCATGAACCTCGTCGCCGGCTTCCATGCGCTGGGCACGCTGATGGCGGTCGGGTTGATGATGCTACCTGCCGCCGCCGCCCGGTTCTGGGCCGGTCGGATCACCACGATCGCGGCGACGAGCAGCGCTATCGCTTTTGCCGCCGGCTATGCCGGCCTTCTGCTCTCCTTTCACGCCAACCTTCCGTCCGGCCCGGCCATCATCCTGGTCGCCGGCGGCGTCTACATCGTCTCGGTTGTCGCCGGACCGTGCGGCAGCCTGCGGACGCGGTTCCTGCCGCGCCGCCATCTCGAAGCCTGAACCGCAACGGGGGACCCGAAACATGTATCGCCTTTCGCGCCGCTTGTTCCTTGTTACGCCTGCCACGCTCGCCGTCGCCATGACCTCTCCATCCTGGGCAGCGGACAAGCTCAGGGTCGTCACCACCTTCTCCATTCTTGGTGACATGGTGAGAAATGTCGGTGGGGAGCGCATCGCTCTCACCACGCTGGTCGGCCCTGACGGAGACGCCCATGTCTATGAACCCACCCCGGCCGATGCGCGCGCACTGGCCCAGGCGAACCTCGTCATCGTCAACGGCCTCGGCTTCGAAGGCTGGATCGACCGCCTCGTCAAGGCCTCAGGCTACAAGGGGCCGGTTGTTGTGGCCAGTGACGGGATCTCCGCGTTGAAAGCAGAAGACGATCACGGTCATGGTCAAGCGAACACGCATGCGAAGAAAGGTAAAGACCACCACCACGGCGCACTCGACCCCCACGCCTGGCAGGATCTGGCCAACGGTCGCCTCTATGTCGCCAATATCACTCGCGCGCTTGCTGCTGCCGACTCGACTCACGCGGACGACTACCGCCGCCGGGCCGAGGCCTACGAGGGCGAGCTGGTGGCGCTGGATCGAGATATCCGTAGACGCCTCGATGTCATCCCTGCCGATCAGCGCAGAATTGTCACTTCGCACGATGCGTTCGGGTATTTCGGACGGGCTTACGGAATACGCTTCCGCTCTCCAGTCGGTTTGAGCACCAAAAGTCAGCCCTCGGCAAAACAGATTGCCGCGCTGATTCGCCAACTAAAGAACGAGAAGACGAGGGTGCTGTTCGTCGAGAACATCACCGACCCACGCATGGTTCAGCAACTCGCACGTGAAGCCGGTGCCGTTATCGGCGGTACGCTCTACTCGGACTCGCTTTCCGGCCCCACCGGCCCGGCGCCGACCTATCTCGACATGTTCCGCCACAACGTGAGCGAAATCGCCAAGGCCCTCAAGAGCTGAGCAGGGACGGCTGCCTGTAAAGCCTTGTAAACGAATGTAAGAGGCTACCCATGAATCAGATCCCCGTGACCGTTCTGACCGGCTATCTCGGCGCCGGAAAGACGACCCTCCTGAACCGAATCCTGACCGAGCAGCACGGCAAGAAATACGCCGTTATCGTCAACGAATTCGGCGAGATCGGCATCGACAACGACCTCGTGGTCAACGCCGACGAGGAGGTGTTCGAGATGAACAACGGCTGCATCTGCTGCACCGTGCGCGGCGACCTGATTCGCATCCTTGGCGGTCTGATGAAACGACAAGGCAGATTCGATGGAATCCTCATCGAGACCACGGGCCTTGCCGACCCCGCCCCGGTCGCCCAGACCTTCTTCGTCGACGAAGAAGTTCGGCGGCAGACCTTACTCGATTCGATCGTCACGGTGGTCGACGCCCGCCATGTCGTCCAGCGGCTGGGAGACAGCCATGAAGCACTGGAGCAGATCGCCTTCGCCGACGTCGTTCTACTCAACAAGACGGACCTCGTGTCGGCCGAGGAGCTGATGCAGGTGGAGAAGCGCATCCGCTCGATCAATGCGACGGCGATCATCCATCGCACACAACGCTGCGAGGTGGATTTCGCCGCGATTCTAGGCCGCCGTGCCTTCGATCTCGAGCGCATCCTCGCGATCGAGCCGAACTTCCTCTCGGAAGACGATCATCAACATGACGATGCAGTGAAGAGCGTATGCCTGCGCACCGATCGTCCCCTGGACGGAACTCGCTTGATGGGCTGGATGCAGCGGTTGCTGGCCGAGCGAGGGCAGGACCTCCTGCGGACCAAAGGCATCCTGTCCATCGCCGGCCAGGATATGCAATTCGTTGTGCAGTCGGTCCATATGCTGATGGAAGGCAATTTCACCAAACCGTGGCGTTCCCAGGAAGACCGGGAGAGCCGCCTCGTTTTCATCGGGCGAAACATCGATGAACTGGAACTGCGGCAGCAGTTCGTCGCCTGCATCGCATGAGCTTCTCCGCCGAACAGGGCAAGACCTCGCTGCTTGATCGCGTCGGCACCGGTCAGACGGTCAAAGCCTATGTGGTGGGTGTTGCGTTCCTTGAGGAAGGTGTCCTCGCGGCCGCTCTGGGGGATGGTCGGGTCGCTTTCATCGGCAGCGACAGCGTGGACGCTCCACGCTTCGTATCGGTGAATGACGGGGCCTGTCTTTCGCTGGCCGTCGACCTCGGCGGGGACCGCGTTCTGACCGGCGGGGATGATGGCCGGTTGGTGAGCACCGATACCGCTGGCACAGCCAGCACCATCACAACCATCTCAGGTCGGTGGGTCGAGCTGGTCACTGTCAGTGTTGCATCCGAACTGCGCGCTGCGGCCTTCGGCAAGACGGTTCGTCTCTTCGCTCGAGATGGTTCGGAGGTTGGAACATTCGATCACCCGAACACCGTCGGCGGTCTGGCGTTCGACCCGAAAGGACGGCGGCTTGCGACCGCCCATTATGGTGGCGCCAGTCTCTGGTGGGCGAAGGCCGGCGGGCAGCAACCCAAACGGCTTGCCTGGTCGGGCTCGCACCTCAGTCTGACCTGGAGCCCGGACGGGAAGTACATCGTCACCGCGATGCAGGAGAACGAGCTGCACGGGTGGCGTGTTGCGGACGGCGCAGATATGCGGATGTCCGGCTACTCGGCAAAAGTGAAGTCGATGAGCTGGCTGCCGAAGGGCAGATACTTGGCGACCAGCGGCGCGGAGCCCGTCGTCTGTTGGCCCTTCCACGGCAAGGGCGGCCCCATGGGCAAAGTGCCACTTGACCTCGGACGTGGAGTCGACGGCGTGGTGACAGTGGTGGCCGCCCACCCCCGGCATGACGTGGTGGCCGCCGGATACGAAGACGGTGCGACCATACTGGTGCAGATCGACCGCGCACATCCGGTTCTGGTCAAGCAGCCCGGCGAGGGGGCTGTAACCGCGCTCGCCTGGTCGGCGGACGGACAGCATCTTGCGCTCGGCACGGAGAGCGGCTTTATCGGTCGAGTTCGGCTCTCGGACTGGCGGGCTCCAACATGATCGCGATCAGAGGAAGGCCAAGCGAGGTTCTTCCATGAAACGGACGGACTGTTCGGCGTCAGGACCAGTGATACGGATTTAGCGTCTTGAGGAAGGGTGTTCGGGGTCAGGACCAGTGATACGGATTTAGCGTCTTGAGGAAGGGAGGATTTCCGGCTCATCGTGAACCCGAGAGGAAACGAGATGAGACAGAAATCCACGAAGACGACCTCACCGTCTGAGAGCCTTGTGA